>Ga0070741_10003803_pt1 | contig 36409 bp, 31 predicted proteins | sample Coa_R1_4_FD_66440 | JGI IMG/M metagenome (GOLD analysis project Ga0070741, IMG submission 66440) | Surface soil microbial communities from Centralia Pennsylvania, which are recovering from an underground coalmine fire - Coalmine... | ecosystem: Environmental > Terrestrial > Soil > Unclassified ... | reverse complement strand
ACGCGATCCGTTTCGACGTCTGCGCGCTGGACGGCGCGAACAAGATCGAATGGCTGCGCGCAGCCTTCGATGCCGGGAGCTGACATGGACAAGATCGAGCAACGCATCCGCTCGCACTTCGAGGCGAGCATCCAGACCAAGCGCGACACGCTGGCGTCGCAATTGCCGGCGCTGCTCAAAGGCGCGCAGCTGATCGTCGATTGCCTGAAGGGCGACGGACGCATCCTCGCCTGTGGCAACGGCGGCTCCGCGGCCGACGCGCAGCATTTCTCCGCCGAGCTCACCGGTCGCTACGAGCGCGAGCGCAAGCCGCTCGCCGGCATCGCGCTGACGACCGACACCTCCGCGCTCACCGCAATCGCCAACGACTACAGCTATCAGGACGTGTTCGCCAAGCAGGTGCTCGCGCTCGGGCGCAAGGGCGACGTGCTGATGGGCATCTCGACGTCGGGCAACTCCGGCAACGTGCTGAAGGCGATGGAAGCCGCCCATGGCATCGGCATGCGCGTGCTCGCGCTCACCGGCAAGGACGGCGGCGCGATGGCGAAGGCGCTCGAGCCCGGCGATGTCGAATTGCGCGCGGCGTCGAAAGTCACTGCGCGGATCCAGGAGACACACATCCTGCTGTTGCACTGCCTGTGCGACGCGATGGACGAGCTGATGTTCCCGGCGGGTTAGCGGCCGACCTCGCCCTCAGTGCGGCATCGAAGCCGGCGCGATCTGCGACCGCCGCAGGTCCGTGATCTCGCCGTGCTGCGTCATGATGACCGCAGCCGCGCGCGTGATGACGCCCGCAAGCTCGTGGTCCCGCTGCGTCGCCTGCCGCGGCTCCCGGAAGTACATCGCGAACGTGCCGATCACCCTGGCGCCCGTCGCCTGGATCGGAAACGACCAGCAGGCCCGATAGCCCGCCTCCTTCGCGAGCCAGCGCCACGATTCCCACAGCGGCGCGGCGAGCACGTCTGGAGTGATTTCGGCATGGCCCGTGTGGGCGGCCAATCCGCACGCAAAGGAGCCCGCGCCGATTTCGACGTCGGCGACACACTTCGCGTAGTGCTCGCTCATGCCGACGACGTGATGCAACACCGGCTTGTCGGCATCCCTGAGGTAGAAGGCGCAGCGGACGGCTCCGCCCAGCCGCTCCATCGAGGTCCGCACGAGCGCGCCGAGGGATTCCTTCAGGGGCGCTCCGTTGACCGCGGCCTCGAAGGCTTGTTTCTGGCCTGCGAGCCAAGCATCGCTCTCGCGCAGCGCGAGCTCGGCGCGCTTGCGCTCGCTGATGTCGGTGAAATTGATCGCGACGCCAGCCACGCGATCGTCGATCAGGTGCGGATAGACCCGCCGCAGGAACCAGCGTCCGTCGACGCATTCCACCTGCGCCTCGCGCTGCTTCCGATCGCGCATGACCGCGCCGACGTCGTCGAGGAACTGCGCGTCCTCGAACTTCGGGATGAGATCGGTGATCCGGCGCGCCACGTCGGCCTGCCGCAGCGGAAACAGATCGCAGATGGCCGGCGTGAACCAGCGCACGCGCAGGTCGGCGTCGATGAACAGCGTCGCCACGGCGCCGGAGCTCAGGACCTGGCTCTGCATCTCGAGCTCGGTCACCTTGTCCTTGAGCTGGTTGTTGGATTGATCCAGCTCGTCGATCGCGACGTTGAGCTGATCGTTGCTCGCCGTGAGCTCTTCGTTGAGCGCCTGCAGCTCCTCGCGCGACGCGTCCAGCTCCTCGCGCGAGAGCCGCATCGCGTCCCGCAGCGCCTGGTGTTTCGCGTGCAGCCGCACTTCGCTCGGCGTCGTCCCGATCTCGCCGATGAACGAAACGAGCAAGCGCCGGCTGCCGCCCGGAGAATCGGCTTCGGGCGTGATGCGGATGCTGACGGACGCAAATGCGTCGTCGCTGGGCGTCGTGATCCGATCGATGGTGACCTCGCTCGCGCGATCGAGCGCACGCCGCACGCCCTCGCGCAGATGCGGAACGAGCGCGGGATGCGCCGCGCGCAGCAGATCGATGGTCGGCTCGCCTTCGGGCGTGCGGATGAAACCACCGACGTCGCCATAGATGCGCAGGATCGTGAGGCTGTCGTTGACGAGCAGGGTCGGCATGCCGAAATGATCCCGGGCCGCACGGTGCGCGCGCGCCGACACCGCAGCGGCATCGCGCGTCCTGGGCCTGCGCTTGGTGACGATGGCGCGCCCTTCCGGGATGGATTCGGACTTGCGATAGATGTGGTGCTTGCCCGAGATCGCAGCGAAGCCGCGTTGTTGCTTGCGCAAGGGCTCGCCGCTGCCGAGGAACAGGATGCCGCCGGGCCGCAAGGCGCCGTGGAGAACGCGGATGACGTGCTCGGCGACCTCCTGCTCGAGGTAGATCAGGAGATTGCGGCAGGTGATCAGGTCGACATCGGTGATCGGCGGATCCATCAGCAGATTCTGCGGAGCGAACACCATGCGCTCGCGAAGGCTTCGCCGCACGCGCCACTGCCCGTCGGCGGCGTAGAAGAATCTCTCGCAGCGCTGCGGCGAAAGCGCGCGCATCGCGTGTTCGGAGAAGATGCCGCTGCTCGCGCGGCTGAGAATGTCGGCGGATGCATCCGTCGCGAAGACCTGGAAGCTCGGGCTCGACGCGGCACGCTCGCTCAACAACATCGCCACTGAATACGCTTCCTCTCCGCTGGCGCACGCGGGCGTCCACGCGCGGATCGGCTGGCGATCACCGTTGGCTGCGATCGATCGCGCCAGCTCATGGTCCAGCGCTTCCCAGGCAGCGGCGTCGCGGAAAAACGAAGTCGTCTGGATCGGCAGGTTGCGCACGAGTGCGTGCAGCTCGGCGGGATCGTCGGCGATCAACGCCTCGTAGTCGCGGAACGCGGCCACTTTGCGTACGTCCATGCGACTCTGGATTCGCCAGAGCAGCGGACTCGGCTTGTAGCCGGAGAGATCGAGACCCGCGTCGCGCTCGATCAGCGCAAGGATGCGATCGAGCGTCTCCGTGACGCCCGAGAGCAGGGCGCCGGATGATTTTGGACGCACGTAGCCGGGCTTGCAGATCGCGCCGAGCTCCTCGGCGATCGCCCGCGCCGGCAGGACCAGATCGGCGCAACCGCGACTGACGACCGCGCCGGGCATCGCGCCGTAGAGTGCGGTCGCGGGATCCTGCACGAGCACCATCCCGCCCGACTGGCGAATGCGCACGGCGCCGGCGGTGCCGTCCATGCCGGTGCCCGAGAGAACCACGGCGAGCGCTCGCGCGCCGCAATCGCGCGCGAGGCTTTCCGCAAACGCATCGATGGTCTCGATCCCCGGGCGTCGCGATCCGCCTTTGCTTGGTCGGGTCCGGAACACGCCATCTTCCAGCGTCAGCACGTGCTTGGGATTCGGCACGTAGACGTGACCTGGCCGAACCTTGAGCCCGTCCTTCGCATCGGCGACGGGCAACGGCGACCAGGCGCGGATCAGGTCGGTCAATCTGCTTCGGCGGTCCGGTGGCAAGTGCTGGATGACGACGAGCGCCGCGCGCAGCTCGCGCGGCAGCGCGCGAAACAGTTCCTGCAGCACGGTGATGCCGCCGGCCGAAGCGCCGATGCAGGCAATCGGGAAGGTGGCGGACTGCGAAAGGTCCGGAGTTAGCGAGGCGATGGGATCGCCGGGTTTTCGGTCGAGCACGGTTCGTTCCGTCTTGGGTTGCGGGCGTGCTCAATCCCCGGTTCGGGCACGGACCTCGTCACCATACGCCCTTTCCAACGGGACCGGGCTGTGCCCGCGCTAGAACTCCAGATCCAGGGCGCCGCACAACCAGTCGACCATCGGCGCGACGCCTTTCAAGCGCTCCAGCGCGAATTTCAGGAAATCCGGTGCGCAGGCCTGCGCGTCGCTGAAGTCGCTGCTGGCGACGAAATCCTTGCGCTTCAGGTCGTCGATCAGCTCGTGCTTCGGATCGAATCCCGAAGGCGGACGCGTCAGCGCATCGCCGCCGAGCGCGAACTGCTTGCGGAACGCGGGCGAGCGCGTCGCCTTCTTCCAGCTCGCGGGATTGGCGACCATGTAGGCGCGTACGCGCCGCATCGACTCGGGCTGCGGATGCCACAGGCCGCCGCCGAGGAAGCATTCGCCCGGCGCGATGTGCAGATAGAACACCGGCGCCTCGCCCATCAGCTCCTTCTTGCGCTCGTGGAAGAGCTGCGAGCCCGCCCAGGTCTTGTACGGCGTCTTGTCCTTGGCGAAGCGCGTGTCGCGATAGATGCGGAACATCGAGCCGCCGACCGGCCGCGGATCGGCGACGAAGTGCGGCGAGATCCTCTTGAGCGGCTCGGCGAGATCGGCGATGAAGCGCTGGTACGGCGCGCGCAGATCTTCTTCGTACTGCGCCTTGTGCGCGTTGAACCACTCGCGATTGTTGTTCTTCGCGAGCGCGCGCAGGAACCTGAAGGTCTTCGGCGTGAAATACGTCGCCATGCTCAGGCCCGCTTGTGATCGAGATGGAGATCCATCAGGCGCACGTCGAGCAGCGTGCCGAATTTCTCGCCGACCTGGCGCATCACGCCGATCGTCTTGAAGCCCAGCGCCTCGTGCAGTCGCACGCTCGCAGGATTGCCCTCGACGATCCGTGCGACCAGAACGTGAATGCCGTGCTGCGGAGCGAGCTCGATGAGCTTCTCCATCAGCGCGCGACCGAGGCCGCGGCCGCGCGCATCGTCGCGCACGTAGACCGCGTTCTCGGCGGTGCGATCGTAGGCGCGTCGGGGCGACCACGCGTACGCGCGTGCCCAGCCGAGCACGCGATTCTTCTCTTCGGCGACGAGCACCGGATAACGCTGTCCCGCGGTGGCGAACCAGTCGAGGCGCTCTTGCGTGGACTTCACCACCGTGTCGAACGTCGCGGTGCCGTGCAGGACTTCGCGATCGTAGATGGCGAAGATGCCGTCGAGGTCGTCGCGCTTGGCTTCACGGATGTTCATGGCGATCTCCGCAACATCGGAGCGACGGCGAGCGCGATCAGCATGGGCAGCGCAAGCCAGATCCAGTGGCGCGTCGACGCGCCGGGCCCGAAGAACGATAGCGCGAGTCCACCGACGCCGATGAGCGCGACCGCGATCGACAGCCAGCGATGCGCCGGCGCTTGTTGCCAATCCGCACGCCGCGCCATGATCCATCCCGGCATCAGCAGCAAACACAGCGGATCGAACTGGAGCACGTGCGGATTGCGCGCGCCGGCCCAATGCTCGGTGAACGCCCAGATCGACAGCGAGACGAGGCCGCCGAATCCGAGCGCAAAGCTCGCGAAGGTCCCGAGCGCGCTGAAGCTCACACGGCCGGATGGACCCGTTGCGCGCGCGAGCAGCATCAGCGCGATCGCAACGCCGAGGCCGATGCCGAGGAACGGCGCGGCGAGCTTCGGGAGCGTGCTCGGCGGCGGCGGCAGATGGTTCGGCAGCAGGCGCTGCTCGTCGAGCACGAGCGGCTGCCCGCCGTTCACGCGCACGTGCCGAACCGCGTCCATCAGCGCATCGGGTACGTAGCTGCGCTCCCACAGGTTGATCGGCCGATCGGAAAGCGGACCGAGCCCGAAATCCATCGCGAGCGCCAGCGCGTGATCCGGCCAGATCAGTCGTACCGCTTCGGAGCGGAACGTTGCATTGGTCGGCACCTTTTCGAGCTGAGGCTTCAGCTCACCGCCGAGCACGCGATCAAGCGCGTCGCGCAATTTGGTCGAGCAGTTCGCGAGGAAGTAGTCGTAGTCGTAGGTCGCGTTCTCGGGCTGCACGTTCCACTGCAGATACTTGTCGAGCGCCGCGCGCTGGCCGGCCGTGAGATTCAGCCGCTGCGCGAGGATGCCGCGACCTTCGGTGTCGTAGAACCACAGCGTCTCGGAGAGCCCGAGCGCGGCGAGGTGGTAGTGCATGCGGCCGCGCACGAAATTCAAGAAGAAGTTCTTCTCCTCGAAATCGAACATCCCGTAGTTGTAGATCGTCGACGTGTCGTCGGTGAGATCGTGGACGAGCAGCGCGTTGTGACCGAAGCGCTCCCAGTAGACCTGGCCGGGCGCGAAGGTGAGGAGATCGATCTCGAGCGCGTCGCCTTCCTCGGCGAGCGCGGGTGCGATCCAGGCGGCGAGCGCGAGGAGCGCGACCCTAAGTATCCGCAAGCGTGACCTGCAGCAGATGCACGCGCCGCGAATCGGCGCGCTGCACGTTGAAGGTGAAGCGGCCGAGCTTGACGCTCTCGCCGCGGCGCGGCATGTGGCCGAAGCGATGGATCACCAGTCCGCCGACGGTGTCGAACTCGGCGTCGGAGAAATCGGCGCTGAAGTAGCGGTTGAACTCCGGGATCGTCGTCAGCCCGTGCACCTGATAGCGGCGCTCGTCCTGCTTGAGGATGCGCGCGCCTTCGGACTCGTCGTACTCGTCGGCGATCGGGCCGACGATCTGCTCGAGGACGTCCTCGATCGTCACCAGTCCGGCAACCCCGCCGTACTCGTCGACGACGATCGCCATGTGATTGCGGCTGCCGCGGAAGTCCTTCAGCAGCATGTTGACGCGCTTGCTCTCCGGCACGAACGCGTTCGGCCGCAGGTAGCGGTTGAGGTCGAACAGCTCCGAATTGCGCGCCGGGATGCTCGCGGTGATCTTCAGCAGATCCTTCGCGAGGAGGATGCCGACGACCTGGTCCTTCGAGTCGCTGACCACCGGGAAGCGCGAGTGACCGGATTCGGTGACGACCTGGACGATCTTGCCGAGCGGCCAGTCGGCGCGCACGACGACCATCTGCGCGCGCGGCACCATGATGTCGCGGACCTGGATCTCGCTCGTCTCCAGGGCGCCGACGAACATGGCGAGCGCGTCGGCGTCGACGACGCCGCCGTCGCGCGCTTCCTTGAGCACTTCGAGCAGCTCCGCGCGCGAGCGCGGGCTGCCGCCGCCGAGCTTCTGCCCCAGCTTGCGCCAGAACGCGCCCGACGAGGTGAAAAGGCTCTGATCGCTCTTGTTGTCCGCCATGGTTCTTATTATCGCCTACCGATACGGGTCCGGAATCCCGAGCGCCCTTAGGATCTTCCGCTCCTTGTCTTCCATGACTTTGGCGTCGGCGTCGCGCTCGTGATCGTAGCCGGCGAGATGCAGGCAGCCGTGCACGATCATGTGGGCCCAGTGCGCGCGCAGCGGCTTGCCCTGCTCGCGGGCTTCCTCGGCGACGACCGATGCGCACACGACGAGATCGCCGATCTGCTTTTCCCCAGGCCCTTCGGCCGCAGGGAACGAGAGAACGTTCGTCGGCTTGTCCTTGCCGCGAAAGCGTTGATTGAGCCCGCGGCTCTCCGCGGGACCGACGATGCGGATCGTGAGCTCGCCTTTCTTCGCGCCGAGCGCCGCATCGGCGAAGCGCTTGAGCGTCGCCGGCGCTGGAACGCCGTGGGCTGCGACCCGTCGCTGGACGACGAGGTCGATCACGTGGAAGGGTTCTGCTGCTCGAACGACTCGTAGGCCTGCACGATCGCGCCGACCAGCGGATGGCGCACGACGTCTTCTTTCTGGAACAGCGTGAAGCTGATGCCCTGCACGCCTTCGAGCACCTGCATCGCGTGCTTGAGGCCCGAGCGCTCGTGTCGCGGCAAGTCGATCTGGGTGACGTCACCGGTGACGACGGCGACGCTGCCGAAGCCGATGCGCGTCAGGAACATCTTCATCTGCTCGATCGTCGTGTTCTGCGCTTCGTCGAGAATCACGAACGATTCGTTCAGCGTGCGGCCGCGCATGAATGCGAGCGGCGCGACTTCGATCACGCTCTTCTCGACCAGCCGCGCGACGCGCTCGAAGCCGAGCATCTCGTAGAGCGCGTCGTAGAGCGGCCGCAGATACGGATTGATCTTCTCCGCCATGTCGCCGGGCAGGAAGCCGAGCTTCTCGCCCGCTTCGACCGCGGGCCGAACGAGCACGATGCGGCGCACCCGATCGCGTTCGAGCGCATGCACCGCGGACGCGACCGCGAGATAAGTCTTGCCGGTGCCGGCCGGGCCGATGCCGAACGACAGGTCGTGCGTCGCAATCGCTTTGAGATAGTGCTTCTGATGCTTGCTGCGACCGCGCACCACGCCGCGCTTGGTGCGGATGACGACTTCGTCCGGGAAACGCTGGACGGTGTTCTCCTCGCCGTCGTCGGCGAGCGTGGTGTCGGCGCCCTGCTCCGCGAGCGACAGATGCACTTGCTCGGTGGTGACGAGACCTTCGGCGGTCTGGTCGAACAGCGCCTTCAGCACAGCCTCGCCGCGCCGCACGTCGGGCTGCATGCCGACGAGCTGGAAGCGATTGCCGCGCGACTTGATCTCGATGCCGAGCCGCAGCTCGATCTGGCGCAGGTGCGAGTCGAACGGGCCGTTGAGATTGGCGATGCGCTGGGCGTCATCGGGCTCGAGCTCGAGGTCGAGGCGCGCGTTCTCGCGGGCGCCGGCCATGTCACGCCGCCGCGGACAGCTTCAGCCGTCCGCGCAGTGAATTGGTGAACGCCTCGGTGATCACGACGTCGACGAGCTGTCCGACGAGCGACGCGGGCGCCTCGAAGTTGACGACGCGATTGCAGCTCAAGTGTCCGGCCATGAGACCGTCGCCGCGCTTCGCAGCGCGCTCGACCAGCACGCGCTGCGTCGAGCCGACCAGCGCTTGCTTGAACGCCGTGTCGCGATCGCGGATGCGGGATTGCAGCAGCGCGAGTCGGCGGTCCTTCTCGTCCTGCGGGATCGAATCGCGCAAGTTGGCGGCCGGCGTGCCCGGTCGCGGCGAGTAGTGGAACGAGAAGGCGCAGTCGAAGCCGGCCTCGTCGATGAGATCGAGCGACTGCTGGAAATCCGCCTCGCTCTCCGAAGGGAAGCCGACGATGAAGTCGGTGGACAGCGACAGATCGGGGCGCGCCGCGCGGACGCGGCGGATCTTGTCGAGATACTGCTCGCGCGTGTAGCCGCGCTTCATCATCGCGAGGATGCGGTTCGATCCGGACTGCACCGGCAGATGCAGGTACGACGCGAGCTTCGGCTGATCCGCGAACGACTCGATCAGCGCGTCGGTGAACTCCGCCGGGTGCGAGGTCGTGTAGCGGATGCGCTCGACGCCCGGGATGCGGGCGGCGAAGTCGATCAGCATCGCGAGGTCGCAGATCTCGCCGGTCATGCCCATTGGACCGCGGTACGCGTTGACGTTCTGCCCGAGGAAGGTGATTTCGCGCACGCCCTGGGCCGCGAGCTGGGCGACTTCGGTGAGCACGTCGTCGAGCGGTCGCGACACTTCGGTGCCGCGCGTGTACGGCACGACGCAGAAGGTGCAGTACTTCGAGCAGCCCTCCATGATCGACACGAATGCGGTCGGGCCTTCGGCGCGCGGCTCGGGCAGACGATCGAACTTCTCGATCTCCGGGAAGCTGATGTCGACCGCCGGCTGATTCGTCTTGCGCGTCTGCTCGAGCAATTCCGGCAGCCGGTGCAGCGTCTGCGGCCCGAAGATCAGATCGACCTGCGGCGCGCGCGCGGCGATCTGATCGCCTTCCTGGCTCGCCACGCAACCACCGACACCGATGACGCGGCCGGGTCTTGCCTTCTTCCATTCCTTCCAGCGGCCGAGCTCGGAGAACACCTTCTCCTGCGCCTTCTCGCGCACGGAACAGGTATTGACCAGGAGCATGTCGGCCTCGTCGGCATTTTCGGTGCGTGAATAGCCGTGCGACTGCGCGAGCACGTCGGCCATCTTGGCCGAGTCGTACTCGTTCATCTGACAGCCGTAGGTAACGAGGAACAGCTTCGGGGCGGACATCGAAACAGCGGGGGCTTATGGGGCGCGAATTATACCGCCCGCTTGCCGGGACCGATCCGCTGCACCCAGTCGTCGACCCCCCAGTCGATGTGCTCGTAGGCGCGCTGGAATGCCGCCTTGTCCTGGCCGAACGGATCGGCGACGTCGGCATTGCTGCGCCACTGCAGCAGCTTGTGGACCCGTCCGCGCAGGACGGGGTATTGGCGCAGCAGTCCGCTGGTGTGGGTCTGGTCGAGCCCGAGGATCAGGTCGGCGCCGGTGAGGAACGGCAGCACGACCTGGCGCCCGCGATGCGCGCTGATGTCGGAGCCGTGCTCGCGCATCACTTCGACGGCGAGCGGATCGGCCGGCGCGCCGACCAGCGCGGCAATGCCGGCGGAGCTCACTTCGATATCGGGGGGCAGCTTCGCCTTGAACAGCGCCTCCGCCATCGGGCTCCGGCAGATATTGCCGGTGCAGACGATCAGGATTTTCTTGAACAACTCGTCATTCCCGCGAAGGCGGGAATCCCGTTTTCATGGCGTGAGCACGACCTTTCCAGTCACCTTGCGCTCCATCATCTCGCGCAGGATTTTCGGCGCGTCGGCGAGCGGGGCCGTCTGCGAGATGTACGGCTTCAACCGCCCTTCGCCGTACCACTGGAACAGCTGCTGGAAGTTCTCCCAGTTCGCCTTCGGCTCGCGCATGACGAACGCACCCCAGAACACGCCGACTGCGGCAGCGCCTTTCAGCAGCAATCGATTGGCGGCGAGATTGGGGATCGGACCGGATGCGAAGCCGATCACGAGATAGCGACCGTTCCACGCGATGCACGACAGGCACTCCTCGCCGAGCGCGCCGCCGACCGGATCGTAGATCACGTCGGCGCCCTGACCCTTGGTCAGCTTCTTGATCTCTTCCTTGAGCGAGGTCTTCGAATAATCGATCAGCATGTCGGCGCCATGCTGCTTGCAGACTTCGAGCTTCTCCGGCGAGCTCGCGGCCGCGATCACTTTCGCGCCCATCAATTTGCCGAGCTGCACCGCGGCGAGACCCACACCGCCCGATGCACCGAGCACGAGCAGCGTCTCGCCACTCTTCAACTGTCCGCGCTGCTTCAGCGCATGGATCGTCGTTCCGTAGACGAACGGGAACGCTGCGGCGTCCTTGAAATCCATGCCGCGCGGCAGCGGCATCACGCCGTCTGCGGGCGCGATCACTTCTTCGGCGTACGCGCCGGTCGGCACGAGCGCCGCGACGGCGTCGCCCGCGCGCAGATGCTTCACCTTCTCGCCCACTTCGAGCACGACGCCCGCGACTTCGCCGCCCGGCGTGAACGGCGGCGTGGCCTTCAACTGGTACTTGCCCTGGATGATCAGCGTGTCCGGGAAGTTCACGCCGGCGCCCTTGATCTGGATCTTGACCTCGGTCGGCTTCACGGCAGGCAGCGTCACGTCCTCGAACGCGAGCTGTTCCGGCATGCCGAGCTGCTTGCAGACGATCGCTTTCATGTGATCCGTTTGGATGGGAGCGTGGGAGGAGCGCCATCTTATACTTTGCGCTCCTCAAGACTCATCTCCTCTTCGCAATGACCATCAAAGCGGATGCGATCATCGTCGGCGCCGGTCCGTCCGGGCTGTTCCAGGTGTTCGAGCTCGGACTCCTCGGGATTTCTGCGCACGTGCTCGACACGCTGCCGCAACCCGGCGGCCAGTGCACCGAGCTGTATCCCGACAAGCCGATCTACGACATCCCCGCACTGCCGATCGTCGGCGCCGGCGAGCTGATCGACCGGCTGATGGAGCAGATCAAGCCGTTCCATCCGACCTTCCATCTCGGCCAGCAGGTCACCGAGGTGCGCAAGGAAGAAGGCGACTCGTTCTACGTGAAGACGAGCGCGGGCACGGAGTTCTCCGCACGCAGCGTCATCATCGCCGGCGGCGTCGGCGCGTTCCAGCCGGTCGAGCTGAAGCTGCCCGGAATCGAGAACCTGATCGACAAGTCGGTCTTCTACAAGGTCAAGGATCCGTCGCAGCACGCCGGCAAGCACATCGTCGTGCTCGGCGGTGGCGATTCCGCGCTCGACTGGACGCTCAATCTCCACGGCAAGGCCAAGAGCGTCACGCTCATCCATCGCTCCGACAAGTTCAAGGCGCAGCCGGCGTCGGTCGCGCGCATGCAGCAGCTGTGCGGCGAGAAGCAGATGCAGTTCATGACCGGCAACGTCACCGCGCTGCACGAGGAAGGCGGCGCGTTGAAGAAGATCACGGTCACCGGCATCGACCAGAAGACGCAGGAATTGCCGATCGACCATCTGCTGATCTTCTTCGGCTTGCACCCGAAGCTCGGGCCGATCGCCGAGTGGGGACTCAACCTCAACAAGCACCAGATCAACGTCGACACCGAGAAATTCGAGACGAACGTCCCGGGCATCTACGCGGTCGGCGACATCAATTTCTACCCGGGCAAGAAGAAGCTGATCCTCTCCGGCTTCCACGAAGCGGCCCTGGCGGCGTTCGCGATCAAGGCGCGATTGAACCCGGGCGAGAAAGTGCATCTCCAATACACGACGACCAGCCCGATCATGCACAAGCGGCTCGGCGTCGACGACAACGTCGAGGTGAAAAAGACCGCATGAGACGAGCGATCCTCGCTGCCCTGCTCCTGGCGCCCCTGGCCGCGAGCGCGGCCGAGGGTCCTCTGCCCGATCTGTCCTGGCGGCTGGTCGGACCGTTCCGCGCCGGCTGGGCGACCGTCGCAATCGGCATCCCCGAGCAACCCGACACCTTCTACTTCGGCGGCGCCGGCGGCGGCGTGTGGAAGACCACGAACGCGGGCCGCACGTGGAGGAACGTCTCCGATGCCGCCGGCATCGTGTCGGTCGGTGCGATCGCCATCGCGCCGAGCAATCCCAACATCGTCTACGTCGGCAGCGGACAATCCGAGCCGCGCTACGACATCGCGGCCGGCGACGGCGTCTATCGCTCGAGCGACGGCGGCACAACCTGGCAGCACGTCGGGCTCGAGCAAGTGCGGCACATCGGCCGCATCGTGATCGACCCGCGCAATCCCGACATCGTCACCGTCGCCGCGACCGGTCATCTCTTCGGCGACGACAAGAATCGCGGCGTCTATCGCACCACCGACGGCGGCAAGACGTGGAAGCAGACGCTCGCGATCGATGAGAAGACCGGCGTCTCCGACATCGTCGCCGATCCGAATCGTCCCGCGATCCTCTACGCGGCCTCGTGGCAGGCGCGGAATTGGCCGTGGCTCTCCTACTTCGAGCCGCTGGTCGGCGCCGGCACGGGCATCTACAAATCGATCGACGGCGGCGCGGACTGGACGCGCCTGTCCGACGCCGAAGGCTGGCCCGAAGGTCCGCTCGGTCGCATCGCGCTCGCGGTGACCGACATCAAGCACGGCGCGCGCATCTACGCCCGCATCGACGAAGACAAGGTCGGCGGCATCTGGCGCTCCGACGACGACGGCAAGCACTGGCAGCGCGTGAACGAGGACAACGATCGCTTCGGTGGCTGGTACTTCAATCGCCTCGTCGTGGCCAACGACAATCCCGACGTCGTCTATGCCGCGGGCCGATCGATCCTGAAATCCAGCGACGGCGGCCGCACCTTCAGCGAATTCCGCGGCGCGCCGGGCGGCGACGACTATCACGATCTCTGGATCAACCCGAAGCACCCCGAGCGGATGATCACCGGCAGCGATCAGGGCGCGATCGTGACGGTCGACGGCGGCAAGACCTGGGGCGATTGGTACAACCAGCCGACCGGACAGTTCTATCACCTCGCGACCGACAATCGTTTCCCGTACTGGATCTATTCCGCGCAGCAGGACAGCGGCACCGTCGCGATCGCCAGCCGCAGCGACTACGGCGCGATCTCGTTCCGCGATTGGCATCCGGTCGGGGCCGACGAGCGCGACTACGACATTCCCGATCCGCAGGATCCGGACATCGTCTACGGCAGCGGGCTCGGCGGCGACATCCGGCGATGGGACGCGCGCACGGGACAGTCGACCGACGTCACGCCCTGGCCCGTGAAGGCCTACGGCAAGCGCCCCACGACGATCAAGTACCGCTACACCTGGATCACACCGCTCGCGGCCTCCGCGAAAGCGCCCTACTCGATCTACACCGGCACGCAGGTGCTGTTCCGCACCCGCAATCGCGGCGACAGCTGGGACGTGATCAGCCCCGATCTCACCGGCAAGCAGGAAGGCGCGAAGAACTGCGACGAGCATGTCGCGATTGCGGACGCGATGGCGTGCGGCTACGGCGTGATCTACACGATCCAGCCGTCGCCGCATGCCAACGACGAGATCTGGATCGGCACCGACAACGGCCTTGTACAGCTCACGCGCGACGGCGGCAAGCACTGGAGCGACGTCACGCCCAAGGATCTGCCGTCGTGGTCGCGCATCGATTCGATCGACGTGTCCGCGCTCGACGCGGGCACCGCGTACGTCGTCGCCGACAATCATCGGCAGGATGATTTCCGTCCTTACGCCTGGCGGACCAAGGATTACGGCAAGACCTGGCAGCGCATCGAATCCGATCTGCCGCGCGATCATTTCCTCGCCGTGCTGCGCGCCGATCCGGTGAAGCGCGGGTTGCTCTACGCCGGCACCGACACCAGCGTGTTCGTCTCGCTCGACGATGGTGAGCATTGGCGCTCGCTGCAGCAGAACCTGCCGCACGCGTGGGTGCGCGATCTTTCGGTGAAGGACGATGACCTGATCGCCGCGACGCAGGGCCGCGCGATCTGGGTGCTCGACGACGTCGGGCCGCTGCGCCAGATGAGCGATGCGATCACGCAAGGCAGCGCGCATCTGTTCACGCCGGCGCCGGCGTATCGCCTGCGCATGAGCAACAACCACGACACGCCGCCGCCGCCGGAAACCGCGCTCGGCGAGAACCCGCCGATCGGCGCGGTCATCGACTACTGGCTCGGCACCGATGCCGGCGAGGTCGTGAAGCTCAGGATTCTCGACGCCGGCGGCAAGCTCGTGCGGGAATTCTCCAGCACCGACACGCCGCCGAAACTCAAGGCGGAGCAGTACTTCACCTCCGACTGGCTCGGCAAATTTGCAGCGCTGCCGGCAACGCCCGGCATGCATCGCTTCGTGTGGGATCTGCGTTATCCGCGGCCACGCACGCAGTCGTACGAGTACAGCATCGCGGCGGTCTATGGCGACGGAACCCCGATCACCCCGGCCGGCGCGTTCGTCGTGCCAGGTCAGTACACGATCGTGCTCGAAGCTGGCGGCAAGGAGCTACGCGCGAAGCTCGACGTGAAGCTCGATCCGCGCGTGAAGGTGAAACCCGAAGCGCTGCGCGCGTCGCTCGATTTCTCGCGCGAAGCGGCGAAGCACCTCGAGCAGGCGTTCGTCGCCGGCGGCGAAGTCGAAGCGCTGCGCAAGCAGCTCGAAGCGCTGAAGGCGCAGGCCAAGGGCAAGGGATCGCTGGAAGCCTCAATCGACGATCTGATGGCGAAGACCGAAACGATCGGCAAGAAGAAGGATGGCCGCGAGTCGGATTTCGCGACGATCGGCGCCACCATCGCCGGGATCGAGACCGAGGTGGAAGCCTCCGATGCCGCGCCGAACGCCGGCCAGCGCTCGGTGATGGATCACTACGCCGCCGAGCTGCGCAAATCGCTGGCGACGTGGAGCGCGCTGCGCAGCGGCGACGTGGCGAAGCTCGATGCGGACCTGAAGTCGAACGGTCTGCCCGCCATCGTCATGCCCACGCCGGAGCAGATCGAAAGCGCGGCGCCGGGGTCCAAGGATCTGCCGTGAAGAAGACCGCGATCGCCTGGCGCGCCGAACCCAAGAAGGAGGAGTACCCCTCCGCATACCGCTTCCTGAGCCTGATCCAGCGGCCCAAGCACGCCAAGCGCACGATCGATCGGCTGCGGCGCGCAGCCGTGAGCGAGCACAAGGCGATCGACGTCCTGCGTGCCTCGCGCGAGCCGCTCCTCGACGTCACCAACTCGCACGTCAAGGAAGACCACAACAAGATCGTCGCGGGCGAGAAGCTGTCGCCGCCGATGCTGGTGCGTGACCCGCGCAATTCGCGGGTGATCATCGTCGACGGCTATCACCGCATCTGCGCGGTGTGCTCGTTCGACGAGGACGCCGGGATTCCCTGCAAGATCGTCTGAAGCGCGATCGCAAGATTCTCCAAGTCGCGCCGGCGCGGCGCGGGCACGATGGCGCCATCACCCCAGGAGAGCGGTCATGGCATCGATCCATCGTGAAGCGGTCATCGGCGCGACGCCGGAACGGGTTTGGGACGCCGTGCGCGACGTCGGCGCCATCCACACGCGGCTCGCGCCCGCGTTCGTCACCGACGTGAAGCTCGAGCCCGGTGCGCGCATCGTCACCTTCGCCAACGGCATGGTCGCCAAGGAGCTGATCGTCGACGTCGACGATTCCGCGCGACGACTCGCGTGGTCGGTCGTCGGCACGCAGATGACGCATCACAATGCGTCGATGCAGATCTTCGCGGAAGCCGACGGCCGCGCCCGCGCGGTCTGGATCGCCGATCTGCTGCCGAGCGAGCTGGCGCCGCGCATCGCCGCGATGATCGAGCAAGGGCTCGCCGCGGTGCAGAAAACGTTCGGCTAATCGGCGCTGCGGATCCGCAGCAGAGAGATCTCCGGCGGCACCAGGAATCGCACCGGCAGGATGCTGGTGCCGATGCCGGGCGTCACGAACAAATGTCGATCGTCCTCGACCACGTGGCCGACGACGTAGCGCTGGTTGCGGATCGAGCGGATGTGCGGATGGCCGTAGAGCGGGAAATACACCTGGCCGCCGTGACTGTGACCCGCCATGGTGAGGCTCACGCGCGCCGGCACTTGCGGGAACACGTCGGGATTGTGGGTGAGCGCGAGGACCGGATCGGCGTCGTTCACGTCCGCCATCGCCGTGCTCACGTCGGGATGGCCTGCCCAGAGATCGCCGACGCCGACGAGCCAGAAGTGATGGGCGCCCGAAGTGATGTTCACCGCGCGCTGATCGATCATGTCGATGCCGGCGCTCGACAGCGCGCTCGCGACCGCGTCGTGGTCGAGCCACCAATCGTGATTGCCGAGCACGGCATGAACGCCGAGCGGCGCGTGCAGATCGCGCAACGCTTCGGCGATCTGCTGCGGAGGTACGAACGTGCCGCCGGGCACATCGGTGATGACGAAGTCGCCGGCGAGCAGGATGAGATCAGGCTGCGCGGCGTTGGTCTGCTCGACGACGCGCTTCAGGTGATCGAGCCCGTTGAACGGCGAGCCGACGTGCAGGTCGGCGATCAGCGCGACCTTGAGCTCGGGCTGATCGCGCGGCCAGGTTCGCAGCGGCAGATCGTATCCGGCGACCCGCAGCGACGCGGGCTCGATGCACGTGGCCCAGATGGCGGGAGCCAGCAGGACCGCGAGGGCGATCACGAACGGCCAGCGGACGCGCATGGGATCAGTCGGCTTGCTTCCACGCCACGCCGCCGCGCACGGCGACGGCGATCAGCATCACGATCGCGAGCGTGCACACGACCAGCGGGCCCGACGGCAAGTCGAGCGGCACCGACGCCCACAATCCGATCGCATAGGACGCCGCACCGATCGCGTAAGCAGTGAGGAGACCGCGCCATTGCGGAAGATCGCGCACCGCGAGTGCGGGAAGGATCAGCGTGGCGAAGACGAGATAGACGCCGACGAGCTGAACGGACGCCGTCACCGCGAGCGCGAACAGCGGATAGAACAGGACCGGCTTGTTGCGCGCCCCGCCCCACCACGCCGCGAGCAGCACCGCGTAGAGCGCCGCGACCGGCCACACGCGCGCGTAGCTGACCCACAGGATCTGTCCGGCGAGCAGCTCTTCCAGATGCTCGCCGCCGTGCGGGTTGTGCGCGAGCATCAGGATCGCTGCGCACGCTGCGACGACGTAGAGCGATCCGATCAGCGCTTCCTGCACCGCGCCGAACTTGCGCTCGGTCCACGACAGCAAGCCCGCGGCGACGAGCGCTGCGGCGCCGGCGGCGATCTGCATGATCCAGCCGTGCGCCTCGATCCCGGCCGCGTCGACCGCGATCGCGCCGAGCGCCGCGACCTGCGCGATGGTGAGATCGATGAAGATGATCCCGCGCTTCAGGACTTCGCGACCGAACAGCACGTGCGTCGCGCACACGACGAGGCCCGCCGCGAGCGGCGGGCCGAGCAGGGACCAGTCGAAGGAAAGGTCCATCACGGTTTTCCTTTCTTCAGCGCGTCGAGCAGCCGGTCGATCGTGACCTGATACAGCTTGAAGAGATCATCCGCGCCGTCGGCGCCGACGGTGAACGGCAGCTCGACCGCCGGCAGACCCGAGCGGCCCGCGAGGAATTCGGAGGCCTTCGAATCCTCGTACGCGGAGCGCACGATCATCTTCACTGGCTGGCGCTTCACCACGTCGAGCAGTTCTTCGAGATGCGCGGCGCTCGGCGGCAGGCCCGGCTTCGGCTCGAGCGTCGCGACTTCCTTGATCCCGAGCCAGTCGTAGAGATAGATCCACGACTTGTGATGGCTGATCACCGCGACGCCGTTGAGCGGCTTGCCCTGCTCCGACCACTTCGCGATCGCATCCGACCAGCGCTTCTCGAAATCCGCTGCGCGCGATTTGTATTCGTCGGCGTGCCTGGGATCGAGCTCGGCGAGACGTTGCGCGAGCGGGGCAATGACCTTGCCGATGTTGCGCGGGTCGGTCTGGATGTGCGGATTGCCGTAAGGATGGATGTCGCCCTCGGCGCGATCGAAATGCGCCGGCACTTCGAGCATCGTCACCGACTGGAACGCTTCGAACAGTCCGGGCTTGCCCGTCTGGATGCGCGGATTCGCGCCATTGCTCATCAGCACCGGAAACCAGCCGATCTCGAGCTCGGCGCCGGTGCAGACGGCGATGTCGGCGGACCGATAGTGCGCGAGCAGCGAAGGTCGCGCCTGCACCTGATGCGGATCCTGCATCGCGGTGGTCGCGGTGTAGACGTCGGCGTTCTTGCCGGCGATCTCCTTCACCAGCGCGGCCCACTCGGGCTCGCAGGCGAAGACGTCGATGGCGCTCGCGATGTTCGGCAGTGCGCACAGCGCGGCGATGAAGATGAGTTTGCGCATGGCAGTCACCTTTAGAACGAATGCGCCGGGTGCGACCCGATCGCGAAGATGTATTGCAGGAAGACCTGGTTGTCGGCCACGCGGTTCGGCCGCGACTCGTCGCGGTTGTACTGCAGACGCACGCGCGAGAACTCGCTGTGCGACCAGTCGACCATCGCGCTCCAGCGCTGCGGATCGCGGCCCATGTCGTCGGCGAGCAGCGCGAGCGAGTCGCCTTCCGGATTGTCGAGTGTGTTGTGCGCATGCACGCGGTCGTAGCGCACGCCGGCGCGCCATTGCGGCACGAACTGATAAACGCCCTGCACGTAGAAGCCCCACTGCCTGCCGTCGTACGCGCTCGCGTCGGCGAAGCCATCCGGATCGAAGATCACGCCGCCGTGCTCGGTGCGGCGATAGAACTCGCCCTGCAGCACCGCGTTGCGCTGCGTCGGATTGCCGTTCGGCGCCCACTTGAAGACGACATCCGCGCCGGCCATGCGCGTGCGGCCGGTGAACGAGGTCTCGATCGGATCACCGGTGCGACGGTTCTCGCCGTTGGTCGCGAAATACGACGCGCCGATGCGATACGACCAGCTCGGGCCGAGATCGTCGCCGAGATGCACGAACACGGATTTGGCGGGGATCCCGCCGCGTCGATCGCCGCCGCCGGGAAACGCCGCGCCGCGGAACAATTCGATGCCGGCATCGAGGAACACGGGAAGCGGCGCGACCCAGCGCACCTGGGCGCCGTCATCGCCGAGCTGCCCGCCGAGGAACGCGCGATAGACGAGCGGCGCGTCGACGAATTCCCACGCGTGCGCGTGCTGATGGTTCTGATAGCCGAGGTCGGAGAAGAAGCGCCCGAGCTTCAGCGTGAACCCTTCCGGCAGCTGCAGCGTGTTGACGTAAGCCTCTTCGACGCGGACGTGATCATCCTCGTCGATCGAGATCGCCGCCCACGCGTGGAACAGATCGTCGACGTTCGATTCGACGGCGAGCTCGGTCTCGCCGAGCGACAGGCCCGACGGGCGGAAATCGCTCTCGCCGCCGAGCAGGAAGCCGGGCATGTCGGCGGGCGCGTCGCTCGAATAGTGCGCGAACGTGCCGTTGAGGATGAGGCTGATCTTCGGATTGAACGCGGTTGCGGCTCCGCCATCGGCGAAGGCTGCGATCGGAATGGCGAGGCTCGCAACCGCGAGCGCACGTGAAGCAATGGGATGATTCGGCATGAAGCCCTCGTGACGCTGAAGAAGGAAACGGCGCGCCGGCTCGGGCGCGATCCGATCAAGCGGTCTTCAGGTCTTGCGAGGGTGGCGCCCGCGATCGCGGTCGTGAGAGGGCCAAGCGCGCGAGCGGCGCCGGCTGATACGTGATGAGCGGCTGCGATTCGAGCCGCGGCAGCTCGGGCGCGCGCACCGTCGCGGGCGTGCCACCGGCGCTGTGCGCGACGATGCAGATCTCGCAGGCGGGCTGATCGCCCTTCGCAGCGAGCTCGTGCTGCGTCGCGTGCGCGACGGCGAGCAGCTGACCGACGAACAGCAGCATCGCCAGCCAGAGGCTGGTGCGCGGGAGCTGTCGGCGGATGGCGTCGATCACTTCGGTGGCCGTGACGGTCTAAACGCATTATGCCCGATGCCGAAATGCTGACCATCGCGCGCCACGAAGTCCGGGTGACCAACCCGGACAAGCCCTACTTCGCGCGCAAGGCGAAGCTCAGCAAGCTCGACGTCGTGCGCTATTACCTCGCCGTCGCCGACGGTGCGCTGAACGGCATCCGCGATCGTCCGCTGATCCTGAAGCGCTTCGTCGATGGTGCGGAGGCGCCGCCCTTCTATCAGAAGCGTGCGCCGGACCCGCTGCCCTCCTTCGTCCGCACCGCCCATTGGACGTTCCCGTCGGGACGCACGGCGGACGAAGTCGTCGTCGACGACGCGGCGGGCCTGGCATGGGTCGTCAATCTCGGCTGCATCGAGCTGCATCCGCATCCGGTGCGCTCGGGCGACATCGACCATCCCGACGAGCTGCGCGTCGACCTCGATCCGACGCCGGGCGTGAAATGGGCCGACGTGCGTCGCGTCGCGCTCGAAGTGCGCGCGTTCCTCGACGAGCTCGGCTTGATCGGCTGGCCGAAGACGAGCGGATCGCGCGGCATGCACATCCTCGTGCGCATCGAGCCGCGCTGGCCGTTCGCGGACGTGCGTCGCGCTGCGCTCGCGCTGTCGCGCGCGATCGAGCGGCGGGTGCCGAAGCTCGCGACGTCGAAGTGGTGGAAGGAAGAGCGCCATGGCGTCTTCCTCGACTACAACCAGAACGCGCGCGATCGCACCACTTGCGCCGCCTACTCGATCCGGCCGCTTCCCGATGCGCGCGTGTCGGCGCCGCTGACCTGGGACGAAGTCCCGGACTGCGATCCCGCCGACTTCACGACGGCGACGATGCCGAAGCGCTTCGCAAAGCGCGGCGACCTGCATGCCGGCATCGACGCGAGATCCGGATCGATCGAAGCGCTGCTCGAGCTCGCCGCGCGCGACGAAGCCGGTGGACTCGCCGATGCGCCGTGGCCGCCGCACTTCCGGAAAGCTGCCGGCGAGGCAAAGCGCGTCACGCCGTCGCGGGCGAAGACCGCTTCCTCTTCGCGGCGTCGCGCGCGAAGATCGCCTTGAGCTCCTGCGGCGGCACCACCTCCAGCTGAGCGAACGTGCAATCGCGCGGCGACTTGTCCGGTCGCCAGCGCCGGAACTGCGCGGTATGGCGGAAGCGGTCGCCCTGCATGTGGTCGTACGCGACTTCGACGACGAGCTCGGGATTCAGCGGTTCCCAGGAGACGTCCTTGCCGGTGCTCCATCGGCTCGTCTCGCCGGGCATGCGCGCGTGCGAAGGATCGCGATAGGGCGCGAGCGTCTTCACGAGCTCCTTGCGCTTCTGCGCGGAAAAGCTCGCGACGACGCCGACGTGATGCAGCTCACCGGCATCGTCATAGAGGCCGAGCAGGAGCGAGCCGACGCTTCCCTTCACGGCCTTGTGCCAGCGGAAGCCGACCACGACGCAGTCGCAATCGCGGGTGTGCTTGACCTTGATCATCACGCGCTTGTTCGGCTGATAGACCAGTGCCGCGTCCTTCGCGACGACGCCGTCGAAGCCCGCGCCCTCGAAGCGCTCGAACCAGTCTTCGGCGACGCGGCGGTCGCGCGTCGCAGGCGTGACGTGGAGCGGCGGCCGGAGCTTCAGCTTCTCGAGGCGCGCGCGCCGCCGTGCGAATGGCTCATCCCTCAGGTCGTCGTCGCCGAGCGCGAGCACGTCGAAGAACACCATCGACGCCGGCATCTCCGCCGCGAGCTTCTGCACGCGCGAAGCGGCCGGGTGCAAGCGCAGCTGCAGCGCGTCGAAGTCGAGCGCGTCGCCGGTCGCGATGACGATCTCGCCGTCGAGCACGCAGCGCTTCGGCAGCTGCGCGGCAAGCGGCGCGAGAAGATCGGGGAAATAGCGCGCGAGTGGCTTGCCGTCGCGGCTCTGCAGGAAGACCTCGTCGCCGTCGCGGAAGACCAGCGCGCGGAACCCGTCCCACTTCGGCTCGAAGATCCAGTCGTCGCCGGGCGGCAGCGCTTCGACGCGCGCGGCGAGCATCGGCATCAGAGGCGGGTGAATCGGCAGGCTCATCTCTCACCTTTGAGCCTGCGCCGGCCGCGCCGGTTCTAGAACGGGATGTCGTCGTCCTCGAAATTCTTGTCGCTCGGCTCGGCGACCGTCGGCGTCTTGCCGCCACGCGGCGCGGACGAGGCGCCGCTGCCGATGTCGCGATCGCCGCGATCGAACGAGGCGCTACCGCCGCCGCCCGGCTTGCCGCCGAGCATCTGCATCTCGTTGGCGATGATCTCGGTGGTGTAGCGGTCGTGGCCTTCCTTGTCCTGCCACTTGCGCGTGCGGATCGAGCCTTCGACGTAGACCTGCGAGCCCTTCTTCAGGTACTGGCCGACGATCTCGGCGAGCTTCTGATAGAAGACGACGTTGTGCCACTCGGTGCGCTCTTTCGCCTCGCCCGTCTGCTTGTCCTTCCAGCTTTCGGAAGTCGCGAGGGTGACGTTAGCGACGGCGCCGCCCGACGGCAGATACCGCGTCTCCGGGTCCTTGCCGAGATTGCCGATGAGGATGACCTTGTTGACTCCGCGCGCCATGATGTTTCCCCGGATGATCCTGTTACGTCCGCGCCGTCGGCGCGGGCCTGAACTTTATCGCAAAACCCAGCCACACGACCGCGAGTCCCGCGGCCGCCGCGAGCGTCGCCGCCGGACCGTGATGCTCCATCGTCCAGCCGCCGAGACCGCCGCCGATCGGCTGGCCGAGGAACTGCGCGGTCGCATACACGCCCATCGCGGCGCCCTTGTGCTCGATCGGCGCTCGCCGCGACACCAGCGACGGCAGCAGCCCTTCGAGCAGGTTGAACGCGACGAAGAACAAGGCTAATCCGGCGACGAGCCCCGTCGTACCTGTCCATCTGGACGCGACGAGCAGGCCCGCCATCAAGGTGACCACGCCGCCGACGAGCAAGGGCTTCGCCCAGCCGCGATCGGCCTGACGCATCAACGGCAGCGCGGCGATCAACGTGCCGAGCAGCACCGGCAGGTAGATCTTCCAATGCTGAGGCGCCGGCCAGCCGAACTCGCGCTCGATCAGCACGGGCGCAGCAAGGAACAGGCACGGCACGAGCGCGTGCAGCACGAGGATGCCGACGTTCAGTCGCAGCAGCTCGCGATCGGTGAATACGCCGCCGAAGCCTCCCGCCGTCGTCGCGGCGACACGCTCGGTCGTCGGCGCGGCCCACCACACGACCGGGATGGCCAGCACGGAGAGGACCGCGGTCAGCAGGAAGATGCCCGGCACGCCGACGAAGCCTTCAGCGATCGGACCGAGGATCAGCGCGAGCACGAATGCGAAGCCCATGCCGGCGCCCATGACGGCCATCGACAGCGTGCGGACTTCCTCGCGGGTGACGTCGGCCAGCAACGCCGTGACGGCCGACGAGATCGCACCGGCGCCCTGCACCGCGCGCCCGACGGCGATCCATTCGATACTCGTCGACAGCCCCGCGATCAGGCTGCCGAGCGCGAAGATCAGCATTCCCATCGCGATCACCGGCTTGCGGCCGATGCGGTCCGACAGGCGCCCGAGCGGGATCTGGAACAGCGCCTGCGTGAGGCCGGACGCGGTGAGCGCAAAGCCGATCAGCTGCTCGCTCGGATGCTCCGGAAGGCCGGTGGCATAGAGCCCGAACACCGGCAGGATCATGAACACGCCGAGCATGCGCAGCGCGTACACGGCGCCGAGCGCAAGGGTGGCGCGCCACTCTCGGGAATTCATGCGTTCTTGGGGACTAGAAGTGAGCCGCAGCGGCCGCATATAGTAGCCGGTTCGCCTCACTCGTTTGCCTTTCGATGGACGCCATCCGGATTCGCGGCGCTCGCACGCACAACCTCAAGAACGTCTCGCTGGAGCTGCCGCGGGACAAGCTCATCGTCATCACCGGCCCATCGGGATCGGGTAAGTCGTCGCTCGCCTTCGACACCCTCTACGCGGAAGGCCAGCGTCGCTACGTGGAGTCACTGTCCGCCTACGCGCGGCAGTTCCTGTCGATGATGCAGAAGCCCGACGTCGACACCATCGAGGGCCTGTCGCCGGCGATCTCGATCGAGCAGAAGTCGACCTCGCACAACCCGCGGTCCACCGTCGGCACCGTCACCGAGATCTACGATTACCTGCGCCTCCTGTTCGCACGCGTCGGCACCGCGCGCTGCCCGGATCATGGCGTCGCGCTCGAGGCGCAGAGCGTCGCGCAGATGGTCGATCAGGTGCTGGCGCTGCCGGAGAACTCCGCGTGGCTGCTGCTCGCGCCGATCGTGCGCGGCCGCAAGGGCGAGCACGTCGACGTGTTCGACCAGCTGCGCGCCCAGGGCTTCCTGCGCGTGCGCGTCAACGGCAAGGTCTACGAGCTCGACGAAGTCCCCGAGCTCAACCGCAAGCTCAAGCACGACGTCGAAGTGGTCGTCGATCGCTTCAAGGTCCGCGGCGATCTCAAGCAGCGCATCACCGAGTCGTTCGAGACGGCGCTGCGTCTCTCCGACGGCCTCGCGCTCGTCGTCCCGAACACAGAAGGTCAGGGCGAAACGCAGACCTTCTCCGCCCGCATGGCCTGTCCGCATTGCGGCTATAGCGTCGAAGAGCTCGAGCCGCGCCTGTTCTCGTTCAACGCGCCGCACGGCGCCTGCCCGAAGTGCGATGGCCTGGGCTCGCTGCAGATCTTCGATGCGGAGCGCGTGGTCGGGCATCCGGAGCTGTCGCTCGCGGCGGGCGCGATCCGCGGCTGGGATCGGCGCAATCCCTACTACTGGCACTTCGTGAACTCGCTCGCCGATCACTACGATTTCGACGTCGACACGCCGTTCCGCGAGCTGCCGAAAAAGCAGCAGAACGTGATCCTCTACGGCAGTGGCGATGATCGCATCCGCTTCGAGTATCCCGACGAGCGGGGCCGCCTGCAGATCCGCTCGCATCGCTTCGAAGGCATCCTGCCGAACCTCGAGCGGCGCTATCGCGAGACCGAGTCGGACGCGGTGCGCGAAGAGCTCGCGAAATATCTGTCGCAAGCGCCCTGCCCCGACTGCAACGGCGAGCGCCTCAATCGCGCCGCGCGCAACGTGTTCGTGGCCGAGCGGCGGCTGCCGGAGCTGTGCAATCTCTCCGTGCGCGAGGCCGAGCGCTTCTTCACCACGCTGAATCTGCCCGGCCACAAGGGCGCGATCGCCGGAAAGATCCTGAAGGAGATCTCCGCGCGGCTGGGCTTCCTGAACAACGTCGGGCTCGATTACCTGACGCTCGCGCGCTCGGCGGAGACGCTGTCCGGCGGCGAGGCGCAGCGCATCCGCCTCGCATCGCAGATCGGCGCGGGTCTCGTCGGCGTGATGTATGTGCTCGACGAGCCCTCGATCGGCTTGCATCAGCGCGACAATCGCCGCCTGCTCGAGACGCTCACGCGGCTGCGCGATCTCGGCAACACGGTGATCGTCGTCGAGCACGACGAGGAGGCGATCCGCGCGGCGGACCATGTGATCGACATCGGTCCCGGCGCCGGCGTGCACGGCGGCCAGATCGTCGCCGAAGGCACGCCGCGCGACATCGAGCGCTCGCGTGCTTCGACGACCGGAAAATATCTGTCGGGCGCTCTGTCGATCGAAGTGCCCGAGCTGCGCACGCCGCGGCAGCCGAAGAAGCAGGTCGTGATCCGCGGCGCGATCGGCAACAACCTGAAGAACGTGACGGCGGAGATTCCGGTCGGCCTGTTCACCTGCATCACCGGCGTCTCGGGCTCGGGCAAGTCCACGCTGATCAACGACACGCTCTATTGCGCGGCCGCGCGCCAGCTCAACGGCGCGTCGACGCATCCGTCGGCGCACGAGGCGATCGAAGGCCTCGAGCAGCTCGACAAGGTGATCGACATCGACCAGGCGCCGATCGGGCGCACGCCGCGATCGAATCCCGCGACCTATACCGGACTGTTCACGCCGATCCGCGAGCTGTTCGCGCAGGTGCCCGAAGCGCGCGCGCGCGGCTATGAGGCCGGCCGCTTCTCGTTCAACGTGAAAGGCGGGCGCTGCGAAACCTGTGAAGGCGACGGCGTGATCAAGGTCGAGATGCACTTCCTGCCCGACATCTACGTGACCTGCGACACCTGCAAGGGCCGTCGCTACAACCGCGAGACCCTGGAGATCAAGTACAAGGGCAAGGGCATCGACGAAGTGCTCAACATGACCGTCGAAGACGGCCTCGCCTTCTTCAAGGCCGTGCCCGCGATCGCGCGCAAGCTCGAGACGCTGATGGACGTGGGCCTCTCCTACATCACGCTCGGCCAGAACGCGACGACGCTGTCCGGCGGCGAAGCGCAGCGCATCAAGCTCGCGAAAGAGCTGTCGCGGCGCGACACCGGCCAGACGCTCTACATCCTCGACGAGCCGACCACCGGCCTGCACTTCCAGGACGTCGCACAGTTGCTCACGGTGCTGGAGCGCCTGCGCGAGCGCGGCAATACCGTCGTCGTCATCGAGCACAACCTCGACGTGATCAAGCGCGCCGACTGGATCATCGACCTCGGCCCCGAAGGCGGCGACGGCGGCGGTGAGATCGTCGCGGTCGGCACGCCGGAGGACGTCGCGAAGAACAAGCGCTCGCACACGGGGCGTTATCTCAAGCCGCTGCTGAAATCCGCGGCGCCGCGCGAGTTCGAAGCGGTGAAATAAAAAGGGCCGGCAGTGCCGGCCCTAAATGCTTCCCCCAAAAACTTTCCGCTGTCCTATCTGGCGCGTTCAAGCCGCGGAAGAACGCGGTTTAACGCGCCGTTCGCGGCGGTCACGCGAACTAGGCTACGCAAGCGCAGCCTAATTCGCGGACCCATCAGAACTGGTACTTCACGAACACCTGCGCGTTGTCGCGATCGCGCCAGAGGTTGTACTGGCCGCCGCCCATGAACCAGGTGTAGCCCATCGTGAACGAGAGCGCTTCCTTGTAGCGGATCTCGAGGTTCGACTGGATGATCTTGCGGCCGTCGAGGAACTGTCCCGACGGATCCGGCATGGTGCCGTGCACGTCGTGCCACCACAGGAAGAACGGCGCGAGCGAGATGCCCGGCAGCACGCTCTCGTAGCGCACGATGCTGACCACGCGATAACCCCACGAGAAGCGATCGGCGTAACCGGTGGTGTCCTGCTGATGCGGATTGAAGCGCAGGCCGTCCGGACCGATGCTGCAGTCGACCGTCGCGGCGCAGGCCTGGCGACCACCATCGGCACCGGAGCCGTCGGCGCCGGCGCTCGCGTGATAGAAGGTGCCCGGACCTTCGATCTGCAGGATGTCCATCGCCGGGATGCCCGGCGTGTAGTTCGCGCCGAACTCGTAGAGCATGATGACCTGATCGGCGCCGATCCAGTTGTCGGTCGCGCCGATGACCTTGGTCAGCCCGAGGTTGAACTCGAACGACTTGAACGGCTCGTAGCCGCGGATGTAGGTGTTCGGCGGCACTTCGCCCGGCTTGTAGCCGCGATACGCGGCGACGAAGCTCGGGAACGAGCGCGCGGAGCCGTCGGCGTGACCGATGATCAGGTCGAACGTGTCCTTGTACGGCGTCACGCCGGGACCGGCGATGAAGTCGCTGGGCGCATACGTCGTTGGGCCGCCGCCTTCCGCATCGCCGACACCGGTCGTGCTGCCCGAGCAGCCGAAACCGGCGGGCGAAAGATTCGGCACGCCGAGCGGCAAGCCGAGTCCCTGGATGAGGCCGCTGAGCAGCGCAGTCGCCGTGGTCACGTTCACCGGCGACGGCGCAATGCGCTCGAAGGTCGGGTCGTGGCACTTCGCCAGCATCGGTTGCAGGCCGGCGAAGACGAGATCCTCCGGATCGACCTGCGCGGGCTTGTTCGGGCGATACGCGATTTCGCCCTGCACCGAGTAGTCGCCCGCGGTCGTCGCGAACGACACGCCGAACATGTGGATGTTCTCGGGGTATTCGAGCTGCAGCTTCACGGTGTCGATGGGCACCGCGTTGCTGGTCGCGGCGGCCGGATCGGTCGGATGCAGCAACGGCAGGTCCGGGCACGCGGCGATCAGGCTGATACCGTCGTAGGCGTCGATGTCCTGGCCTTGGACGAGGCCGGTCCCCTGCAGCGAGCCGTGCTTGCCGCCCTTGCGCGCGCAGCTGCCGTCGGATGAATAGAAGCTCGCGTACGGCAGCTTCGAGTGATAGTTCTCGTAGAACAGGCCGAAGTCGGTGCCGTTGTTGAGCCAGTCGGCGTAGTAGCGGAACGACACGCCCCACTGGCCCGTGTTCTTCGGCTCATGGTCGGCGAGGCGGTTCAGCGTGATCGTCGTGTTGGTCAGGCCCGACAGCGGATTCGCCTGCGGATCGGCGACGCGGAACGGGTCTTCGGCGCCGCCGCCGAAATTGATGCCGGCCGTGCTCACCGCGTTGTTGGTGCCGATGTCGAGGAACGACATGTAGCTGCCCGGCGCGGGAATCTCGACCGGTTTCCACTCGAAGCCGTAGAAGCCTTCCAGCGTCGCGTTGGTGAACGGCTCCGTCGACAGGAACGCCATGCCGGTCGGCTGGAACACTTCCTCGGCGTTCGACAGCACGTTGCCGACGCGCAGGAAGTTGTTCAGGTTGATCGGATTGATCGAGTTGATCGAGTCGAACAGGAGCACCGTCGACTGGCCCCAGTTCAGGGTGAGGCGACCGACCTTGAACGTGAGCTTGTGTTCCGCCGGCAGCGGCACCTGGCCGTAGAAATAGGCGTCGAGCATCTGGAAGTCGGTGCCGATCTGGCGAAGGATCTCGCCGTCGGTGCGCTTGTTGCGCACCACGCCACCGCCGCCATAGACGCCGGTCTGATAGAGGCCGTTCGGATTACAGGTGTGCGGATCGGCGCCCGGCTGCAAGCAGCTCGTGGCGCTCGCCGGCACGACGACCGAGGCCGCGTTCTCCGGCGTGATCCGATCCGGATGATATTCGGTGAAGTCGTTGTTGACGAAGTCGTAGAAGTACAGCCAGCGGCCGAAGAAGCCGAAGTCCTTGTAGGTGACCTTGAGATCCTGCGTCAGCTTCACCGGCGCCTGGGTCAGGTGGTACTTGTCGTAGTTCCAGTTGCCGTCGTCGGCGTTGTTGGTCGCCTGGCCCGGTGCGTCGGCGAGCTTGCGCGCCGGATAGAACTGATCGCGGAACACGCCCTGGCAGCTCTGATACGAGCCGGCGCAGACCGCCGGATCGTTGTTCGACTTGCTGACCAGATCGTTGGCGCGGCCCTGCATGCGCATGGCAGCGCCCGCAGTGATCGACGTGTTGAGCGTGCCTTCGATGCCGCTGCCGTAGTCGAGGCTGAACTGAATCGCATGCGCCGCAGTGGCCGGCAGCAGCGACACGACGAGCGCGCCCGCGCCCAGCAAGCTGCGGTGCAATCCACGACGCCCTGGCTTCTCCATTCGCACTCCCCCAACTTTTGGCCGGCTGTGCCGGCTTCGTCGAATCGACCGCGCCCCGCGCGGACAGAAAAACTTACCAGCACTACAGCGGTTTGCCAACTGTTTTCGACGTAAATTCGCTGTCCGGCGATGGGCTTGCGCCCTCGTCGCGATGGCAGGCGCTGGTGGTCCCGCCACCGGTCGCGCGCAGCATGGGGCGCTCTTTGGCGCACCGGTCGAAGGCCGCCCCGCAGCGCGGATGGAACGGACAGCCCGCCTTGCGCTCGTCCAAAGTCGGGGCTTGACCGGGAATCGAGGGCAGCAGTGAGCGCCGTCGCGCATCCACCCGCAGCCGGCTCGCGAGCAGCGCGCGCGAGTATGGGTTGCGCGGCTGGGCGAGAAGCGCGGCGGTCGGCGCCGACTCCATGATCCGGCCGGCGTACATCACCAGCGTCCGCGTGCACAGCTCCGCGACGACGCCGAGATCGTGCGAGATCAGGATCACCGCGAGCCCGAGGTCGCGCTGCAGCTCGGCGAGCAGCGCGAGGATCTGCGCCTGGATCGTCACGTCGAGCGCGCTGGTCGGCTCGTCGGCGATCAGGAGCTTCGGCTTGCACAGCAGCATCATCGCGATCGCGATGCGCTGGCGCATGCCGCCGGAGAACTCGTGCGGATAGCGCGTCAGCGCGTTCGCGGCGCCGGAGAGCCGTACGCGATCGAGCATCTGCGCGGACTGCTGCAGCGCTTCGTGGCGGGACACGCCCAGATGCCGCTCCGCGATCTCGGCCATCTGCACGCCGATCGTCAGATGCGGATTGAGGCTCGTCTTCGGATCCTGGAACACGAGCGCGATCTGAGCGCCGCGGATGCGATTGAGCTTGCTCGCGCGCATGCGCAGCAGCTCGGCGCCGTCGAACGCGATCGACCCGCGCGCCTTCGCGTTCCACGGCAGGAGTCCCATGATCGCGAGCGCGGTCTGCGTCTTGCCGCTGCCCGACTCGCCGACGATGCCGACCGATTCGCCCGCGGCGACGTCGAAGCTGACGCCGTCGACGGTGCGCAGAACTCCGTCGGGTGTCTTGATCGCGACGGAGAGGTCATTGACCGACAGCAGGCTCATCCGCGCAGCCTCGGATCGAACCGGTCGCGCATCGCGTCGCCGAGGAGGTTCAGCGCGAGCAGCGTGATCGCGAGCATCCCGGCCGGGAACACCAGCGACCACGGCGCGCTTTCCATCTCATGCGCGCCATCGTTGACGAGCGCGCCCCAGCTCGTCGCCGGCTCCTGGATGCCGAGCCCGAGGAACGAGAGGAACGATTCGACCAGCATCGCCTGCGGCACGATCAGGGCTGCGTAGACGATCACGACGCCCATGAGGTTGGGCACGATGTGCAGGCGCACGATCTCGTCGCTGCGTCGCCCGGCAACGCGCGCCGCAGCCACGAAGTCGCGCTGCTTCAACGCCAGCGCCTGCCCGCGCACGATGCGCGCCATGTCGAGCCAGTTCACCGCGCCGATGGCGACGAAGATCAGCCACACATGGCGTCCGAACAGCACGGTGAGGAGGATCACCAGGAACATGAATGGCAGCGCGTAGAGCACGTCGACCGAGCGCATCATCACCTCGTCGATGCGTCCGCCGCGATAGCCGGCGACCGCGCCCCACACCACCCCGATCGCGAGCGAGATCAGCGTCGCGGCGAGCCCGACCAGCAGCGAGATGCGCCCGCCCTGCATGGTGCGCACGAAGATGTCGCGTCCGAGGCTGTCGGTGCCGAACCAGTGATGCCCGGCGGCCGACGGCGGCGCGCCCCAGTCGGCGCTGAAGTCGATGAAGTCGTACGCGTACGGGCTGAGCCACGGCCCGGCGATCACCAGCGCGAGGATGATCGCGAGGAAGCCGACGCTGAGCGCCATCCTCATGCGGCGCGCACTCTCGGGTCGAGCGTCGCGTAGAGCAGATCGACGACGAGGTTGAGCACAATGATCAGCGCGCCGTAGAACACGACGACGCCGAGCACCAGCGTGTAGTCGCGATTGAGCGCCGCCTGCACGAAATAGCGGCCGATGCCGGGGAGCCCGAACACCTGCTCGATCACGACCGATCCGGTGATGATCCCCGCGGCCGCCGGCCCGAGGTACGAGAGCACCGGCATGAACGCGGGCTTGAGCGCGTGCACGAGGACGACCCGCGTCGGGGACAGTCCTTTCGCGCGCGCCGTGCGGATGAAGGTCGATTGCAGGACCTCGATCATCGATCCGCGCATGAGTCGCGCGATGTATGCGACCTGCGGCGCCGCCAGCGCGACGACCGGCAGCACGAGGGTCGAGGGCTGCGACAAGTCCCATCCGCCCGCCGGCAACCAGCCGAGCGTCACCGCGAACACGAGCACGAGGAGCGGCGCGAGCACGAAGTTCGGCGTCGAGATGCCGATCATTGCCGCCGACATGACGCCGAGATCGGCGAGCCGGTCGTGGCGCAGCGCGGCGACGATGCCGAGCGCGCAGCCGACGACGAGACCGATCGCGAGCGCGCAAACGCCGAGCAGGCACGACACCGGAAAACCCGCGGCGATCAGCTCCGTGACCTCATAGCCTTCGTACTGAAACGACGGCCCGAGATCGCCGCGCGCGAGGCCGGAGAGGTAACGCGCGTACTGGCGCGGCAGCGATTCGTCGAGATGGTATTCGGCCGCGAGCGCCTTTTCGATCGCCGGCGGCATCACGCGCGCGCGATCGAACGGTCCGCCAGGCGCGAGCCGCATCAGGAAGAAGGTCAGCGTGACGAGGACCAGCAGCGTCGGGATCGCCGTGAGCAGACGCTTGAGGACGAGGCTCGTCATCGGTGCTCGCGGACCTGCAGATCCTTCGTGTAGTGATAGTCGAGCACATTGTCCTTCCAGCCGCCGACGTAGGGCTTGACCAGGTGCGAGGACACGTTGAAGTAGATCGGAGTCAGAGGCGCGTCGTCGAGCAGCAGTGTTTCGGCTTGCTGCAGCAAAGACTGCCTGCGCTTGCGATCGGGCTCGAGCCCCGCTTGGTCCAGCAGCGCGTCGTAGCGCGGCTCGCGCCAGCCTTCATAGTTCTGTCCGCGATCGCTCTTCAGCACGTCGGTGTAGGTCGACGGATCGTCGTAGTCGCCGATCCAGTCCCACAGGAACGCCTGCGTGACGTTGCGCAGCTTCAGCGCGCTCGCGAATACTTTCGGCTCCTGCGCGACGAGCGTGACCTCAACGCCGAGCGTCTGCTTCCACATCGCGGCGATCACGGTGGCGATGCGCTTGTCGTTGGGATCGAGCGTGTGGCGCAGCTCGATCTGCAGCGGATGATCCTCGCCGTACCCGCCTTGCGCATACAGCGTGCGCGCCTGCGCGATCCGCTGCTCCATCGGCATCGACGCCCATGCCGGCGCTTGCGGATCGTGATCGCGCACGGCGTCCGGCACCCAGCCTGCAGCGGGACGACCGAGACCGCGCAGCGCTTTCGTCGCGATGATGCCCCGATCGATCACCATCGCCAGCGCACGCCGCAGGCCCGGCTGATCGGCGAATGGCGGGCGCGTGCAGTTGAAGCCGACGTAGTAGGTATCGAGCAGCGTCGCGAGATGCAGCTCCGCATCGAAGTCGTTGCGCAGCCACTGCACCTGCGTGCGCGGGATGTTGTAGGTCACGTCGAGCTCGCCCGCGCGATAGCGCTTGAGCTCGGCGCTGCGATCCTCGGTCGGGAAATATTCGACCGTGTCGATCCGGGTCGCCGCGTCGTTCCAGTAGGTCGCGCTGCGCTTGAGCCGGATGCGCGACTGCACGACCCACTGATCGAGCGCGTAGGGCCCGTTGCTCACGAGTCGTCCTTCGCGCGCGAATTGCGCGCCGTACTTCGCGAGCGTCGGCTGATGCACCGGGAACGCGACGGGCAGCGTGAGCAGGCCGGGCAGGTACGGCGTCGGCCCTTTCAGGCGGATGCGCAGCGTGCGCGCATCCGGAGCGTCGACGCCGAGCTTGTCCGGCGCCGCGCCGCCGCTGAGGATGGCGTCGGCATTCACGATCGGCGCCAGCACCGCCGCGTAGACGCCGCCCGTCGCCGGATCGACACCGCGCCGCAGGCCGGCGACGAAATCGTCGGCGGTCAGCGCGTCGCCGTTGGACCAGCGCAGCTTCGGTCGCAGATGGAAGGTGTAGACCTTGCCGCCGTCGCCGACATCCCAGTCGCTCGCAGCGCCACCGACGATCTCGCCGTCCGGCGCGACGGAGGTGAGGCCTTCATAGAGATCGTGCGCGATGTTGATCGCGTGCGGCGTCTGCATCCGCTGCGGATCGAGCGTCTCTGGCTCGGCGCCATTGCCGATCCGCAAGGTCGCAGCGCCCGCCGCGATCGGCGCGCACAGCAGCAGCGCGCCGAGACGGCTCAATGCGCCGCCTGCCGGCGCGACGCGACCGTGACGATGACGACGCCGCCGATGATGATGATGGTGCCGAGCACCTGCGTCGGATTCAGCCGCTCGCCGAGGAACCACCAGCCGAGGACGACCGCGACCGCGGGATTCACGTACGCATAGGTGCCGAGGATCGCCGGCGGCACCTCGTGTACCAGCCAGACGTAGGCGCCGAAGGCGATGCACGATCCGAACACGACGAGATAGCCGAGCACCAGCATGTTGCGCGGCTCCCAGTTCCAGCTCTGCGCTTCGCCGAGGAAGAGTCCCAGCGAGGTCAGCACCACGCCGGCGATCAGCATCTGCAGCGCCGCCGTCATGATCGGCGATGCGCCAACCGGATGCCGTCGAGACCAGATCGAGCCCGCCGACCAGAACAGCGACGACAGGAAGATGCCGACATACGCGTAGACGGGCGCCGCGTGCATCTTGAGTCCGCTGCTCACGAGCACGGCGACGCCGGCGAATCCGGCGAGCAATCCGACCACCGTGAGGCGATTCAGTCGCTCGCCGCTGGCGCCGATGGTTCCGAGTCCGGCGAGCCAGAGCGCGGACGTCGCCACGAGCAGCGCGGCCTGGTTCGACTCGATCCACTGCTCGCTCCATGTCACGGTGCCGTTGGCGCCGGCGAGCATGAGCACGCCCGCGATGGCGATGTTGCGCCAGTCGATCGCAGCCTTGGGCAGCGCGTCGCCACGCAATCGCGCGAACGCGAGCATCAACGTGCCGGCGATGAGGAAGCGCGTGCCGGAGAACAGCGCGAACGGCAGATGGGCGACGCCGACGCGGATCGCGAGATAGGTCGATCCCCAGACGAGATAGACGATCGCGAAGGCAATCACGACTTGCAGCGTGCGCGACATGGGTCCCCAAAACGAAGCGGCCCGACCGTTCAGGGGTCGGGCCGCGTTATTTCATCACAGTGCCGCTACTGCTTCTTCGGCGGCGGCGCTGGTGCTGGCTTCGCGGGCGCCGCAGGCTTCGCCGGCGGTGCCGGCGGCGGCGCGGCGTTCGCTGGCGCAGGCGCGGCGGGTGCGGCCGGCGCAGCGCCCTTCGGCGGCGGCGTCGGTGGCGCGGGCGGTGCCGCGGGCGCCGCGGTGCCCTGGTCCTTCTTGGTCTCGTCGGCCTGCTTCTTCTGCGCCGATGCATCCTGCGTTGCCGCGTTCGCCGCCTGCGTCGCCGCTTCTTCGCCCATCTGCTGACGCAGATAGCCGAGCCATTCGGACGCCTGCTTGCGGGTCTCGTCGTAGGTCAGCGCCTTCTGCGCGGCGTTGAACGATTTGCGCTTATCGCCGGCTTCGTACGCGGCTTTGGCGAGCAGCAGGGCCGCATCGCCGGGCTTCTTCACACCCTTGGCCTGCGCCTTCTCGATCATCGCGACCGCGTCCTTCCAGCGCTCGCTGCCGATGTAGACGTAGCCGAGACGCAGCCAGTAGTCGCCCTTGTCGGAAACCTGCGCGAGCCGCTTCAGCGCGACTTCGGCGCGATCGTTGTCGCGCGCGTTCATCCACGCGGCGGAGAGCAGGTCGAGGTTCTTCTCGTCCGCCGGCAGCAGTCCCTTGTCGATCGCCGTCTGCATCAAGGTGCCCGCCTTGTACGGGATGTCGAGCAGCATGTAGATGCTGGCGAGATTCTTGTACTCGTTACCGTTCTTGAGGAAGCCCTGCCGATCGGCGAGCGCGAGCACCGCGAGCGAGTCCTGATCCTTCTTGAGATCGAACAGGACGCCGGACAGCTGCTTCCAATAGTCCGGCTTGTTCGGCGCCATCGCGATGAGCTGCAGCAGCACCTGCGCGCACTGCGGCATCTGCTTCAGCTCGTAGTGCAGCGCGAGCTTGAGCTGGAACCAGCTTTCCTTCGGCTCCTTCGCCTTGGTGATCGCGAGGTCGACGTACTTGAGCGCGTCGGCAAACCGCTTCTTCTCCGCATACGCGTTGCCGAGGAAGATGTAGGCGTCCCCGGGCGGCGGCGTGCACGCCGTGTTGATGTAGTTCTCCAGCACGCGGATGCCTTCGTCGTACTTGCCGTTGGCGACGTAGAGCTGGCCGACGTTGAAGGTGAGCTGCTCTTCCTGCGGG
>Ga0070741_10003802_pt1 | contig 36410 bp, 28 predicted proteins | sample Coa_R1_4_FD_66440 | JGI IMG/M metagenome (GOLD analysis project Ga0070741, IMG submission 66440) | Surface soil microbial communities from Centralia Pennsylvania, which are recovering from an underground coalmine fire - Coalmine... | ecosystem: Environmental > Terrestrial > Soil > Unclassified ... | reverse complement strand
CGGACGAGGCAGCGGTAGAGCGGGTGCGAGGCCTTCTCCAGCACGGCGCGCACGTCCGGGCTCACTGTCGGATCGAGCGGCTGCCGCCCCGGGCCGGGCAGGACGAGCTCGAGGAGCCGCAGCAGCCGCGAGGGGGGAACGCCGGCGCGAATCCTGCGCGCGGCCGCGGTTAGCCTGCGCTGCTCGCGCGCGGTCGCCGGCCGCATCACGATCTGCACCAGCGCTCGCTCCTCGGGGGCGAGGTCGGCCAGCTGGCCGAGCACGAGCCGGAGCGGATCCGGGCCGCTGTCGCCACCGAGCGGAAACCACTCCCGCCCCGAGAGCACAAGCTCGCTCGCCACCGTCACGGCGCCGGCGTCTACGCTCCCGCTCACGCGGCTTCCTTCTCCTTCGTCGCTGCCGCCTTGTCCGTCTCGGTTGCGGTGAGCTCGGCGGTGGTGATGCCGGGCCAAGCGGAGGCGAGCGCGCGCTCGACCAGCCCGGGCGGCACCGCGGCGGGGACCCAGACCCGGAAGCGGCTGCCGCGCTCGTCGGCGACCAGCTCCCAGGCGAGCTGCGGCTGGCCGCCGAATAGCCGTGCCACCCGCGGCCGCAAGAGATCGTGCAGCGACAACCACAAGAGCAAGGCGCCCTCCGGGTCGAGCTCGGGCGGCACCGCCAGCTCGAGCAGCCGCGCCCCGCGCGCCAACCTCTGCTCACGCAATCTTGTCGCGAGGGTTCGCGCGATCAGCAGCACCAGCCCAGCTGCGAGCAGGGCGAGCGCGAGCGGGAGCAGCCGCTCGAGCTGATGCGCGAGCGCGGCCAAGGCGTGCGCAAGCTCGCGCGGCGGATTACGCAGGAACCGCACCAGCGGCGATGTGTGCCGCTGGTTCACGGTCGCGCTCCGGTTGGTCGCGTAGCCGCGAGCAAGTCCGGCCAGGCATCGGACTCGATCCGAACCACTGCGCCGGTGTGCGGCGCGTCAACCATCTCCCCGGGGCTGACGACGATCCCGACATGCGTGATCGCGCTCAACGACGAGCCGAAGAAGACGAGGTCACCCGCCTGCACGCGCTCGAGCGCAACAGCGTTCGCGGCGGTGGCGTCGTACTGGGCCTGCGCGACACGCGGCAGCGAGACGCCCGCAGCTGCATAGGCGGCTTGGACGAGGCCGGAGCAGTCGAAACCGCCCGCTCCCTCGCCTCCCCACAGATAAGGAGTGCCGAGTTGCGCGAGCGCGTAGGCGACCGCCGCCTGCGCCGCCGGGCTCGAGCCGACGGAGCCGCTGCTGGTGGTCGCGGGGTAGCCGGCTGCGGTGCTGCCGTACTGGTTCGCATACAGGCCGGCCCAGGCGAGCACCTGCCGCACGTACGCCTGGGAGTGGTTGTACGCGTAGACGGCAGCGGGGATGTGGCCGGGGGCGCCGTTCTGTCTGAGGAAGTTGGCGGCCGAGACGATCGCGTCGGCCGGATCCCAGCGGTTGGCCTGGCCGTCGTTGTCGCCATCCAGTCCGTAGCGAGCCCAGGTGCCGGCGAGGAACTGCATCGGCCCACCCGCCCCGGCCACGTTCTCGACGCCCTGCTTCCAGCAGGCGGGATCCGGGTCGCGACCCTGGTCGCACTCGACCTTGCCGATCCCGGCAAGCACCTGCCAGGGAACATCGAACGCCAAGCCGGCCTGCTCATAGAGGAGCAGGTAGTTGGGCGGAATGTCCGCCGCCGCTGTCGGGGACGGGCTGGCGAGATCGATGCCGCCGCTGGCGGCGGCGAGCGCGAGCACTGGCACCAGCAACAAGGCGCAGACCGCGATGACCGCTGCCTTGATCAGGCGGACTCCTCCTGCTCGAGCTCGGCGAGCTCGGCCGGGTCGCTGGTGACGAGCCGGTGCTCCTCCCTGCTGGCGATGACCTTGAGCGGGACGCGCTCCTCGCCGCGATCGCTGGCGAGCAGGAGCAGGCCGCTGCCGGTCGGGCAGGAGAGCAAGTAGCGCCGCTCCCCGGCGGAGAGGTGGAAGGCCTCGCCGATCCGGTCGATCGCCTGCGGCGCCTGCCGCAACAGGACCTGGGTGGCGGCGTTGGCGATTACCGACTGGCCGAGCTCGGAGGCGAGCAGGTCGCCGGCGTCCTGGGTGACGGTGGTCAACCCGCACCAGCGCTTGCGCGCGCTCTTGGCGAGCCGGTAGAGGAACTTGGCGCCGGCCGGCTCGCGCATCAAAAGCCAGGCCTCGTCGACGAGCACGCAGCGCTTGCGCAGCGGCCCCTCGAGCGAGCGCCAGATCGCATCCAGACACACAAGAAGCGCGGGCGCTTTCAGCCGCTCGGGTAGTCCGCGTAGCGAGAAGCAGACGAGCTGGCCGTCCGGCTGGGCCGAGCTGGGGCGGGCGAACAGTGAGGAGTGGGCGCCGCTCGCGTAGGGCTGCAGCCGTGCGGCGAGGCTGGCCCCGACCTCGCCTTCGGCGGCGAGCGCGGACACCAGGTCGCTGAATAGCGGCGCCGGCCGGGAGTGCGTGGTTGGCTCGTCGCTGATGCCGGCGCCCGTGTAGCAGGCGCGCATCGCCCGCTCGAGCAGGGGTAGCTCCTCGCTGGCGAGCCCGCCGAGCAGTAGCTCGACCAGCTCGGCGAGGAAGAGCGTTCGCTCGTTGAGCGCGTTCTTCGTCCCGTCGCGGGGGAGGTCGAGCGGGTTGAGGCTGACCGCGTCGTCGCCGGCGAGCGGCAGGTAGACGCCGCCGACCGCCTGGCAGAGGCGCCGGTATTCGTCCTCGGGGTCGAGCACGAACACCTGCACCCCCTGGAAGAGGAGGCGCAGCGCCTCGAGCTTGGCGAGGTAGCTCTTGCCGGCGCCCGAGCGAGCAAGGAGGACGCTGTTGTAGTTCTCGCGGGCGAAGCGGTCGAGCAGCACTGGCGCGCCGCTCGCCGTCAACCCGTACAGGATCCCGCCGGCGTCGCAGCTTGGGTCGGCGGCGGCGAAGGGGAAGGAGGCGGCGAGCGCCTCGGTGTCGAAGGCGCGCCGCAACCTGAGGCGGTCAAGGCCGAGCGGCAGCGTCGACAGCCAGCCCTCGAGCGGCCGGAAGCTCGCCGACACGAGATGCAAGAGCAGGGAGGCGCAGATCGCGCGCAAGCGCTGGATCCGCTCGTCGAGCTCCGCGCGGCTATCAGCGCTAATAGAAAGGTAGAGGCCGCTGCGGAACAGCTTGCTCTGACCACGGGCCAAGCGAGCGGCGAGGTCCTCGGCGTCCTCGGCGGCGGCGGCGACGGTCGGGTCGGCGAGCCGGCCGCGGTCGGCCTCGAGCCGGCGCGTCGACTCCAGCCGGGCGCGCTGCCGGCGCAGGCGGTCGGCGGCGAGCGGCGGCGGAACCGCCTCGATGTGCAGGGCGACATCCGCGTCGCGGGCCGCCTGCAGGAGCGGCGCCAGCCAGCCGCGGCTGACCTCGTGCGGGTAGCCGGTGACCGCGAAGCTCGCCCGCCAGGGCTCGCCGACCCGGAGCCGGTCGTGCTCAAGCTCGAGCGCCGGCGGCCCCAGCAGCCCCGACGCTGCCGGCGCCTCCCGGGTGCGTGTGCGGCTCAGCATGCGCTGACGACCCCCTCGAGACTGCAGCCGGAGGGCGGCCCGGGCGGGTCGATAGCGCGGGCGAGTAGCGCGGCCGTCTGCTCGCCGTCGAGCCGGGTCAGCTCGACGCCGGCGGCGCGGAGCAGCTCGCTCGTCTCCTGGGCGCGCCGCTCCAGCGTCGCGCGCGCGGCCGCCGACTCGCGCGCCTGCACAGAGATAACAAGGAGAAGCTCGCGCCGGCGCAGCTCGCCACCGGCTGGCAGCTCGCGCAGGAAGGAAGCGTGCGCCCGCGCCGCGTCGGCGAGCTGCGGCTGCGCGATAGCCGCCGTGGTCTGCTCGAGTGCGGCGGCGCGGTCCTCGAGGTCGACCGGCTCGCTCAGTAGGTAGATCGCGAGCGGCTCGCTGATGCTGTTGAGGAAGCGGCCGAAGCCCTCGACCAGGGCGGCCTGCTCCTCGTCGCTCTTGAGGGCGAAGCTGCCGCTCGCCGCCCGCATGACGAGACAGAAGGAGCCGTCCGTGAGCTCGACGAGGCCGGAGCGGTAGACGGCGCGCACTGGCAGGTCGAGCGGCAACGCCGACCGGCGGCGCGGCTGGCCGGGTAGCGGCGCGGGGAGGCCCTCTGGCGCGAGTAGCCGCCGCCGTGGCCTGGTCAGGTGGCGGAGCGCGAGCCGCGCCAGCCGGTCGGCCGGCAAACCGTCTCTGCGGCCGAGCGCGAGCACGGCGCCGACGAGCGCGAGCGGCGCGCAGAGCGCCGCAGCGACCGCCGCCGGCAGCAGCGAGGCGGCGAGCGTGTACAAGCCGTAGACGGGGACCGCGGTCGCGGCGAGCAGCAGCAGCTGACGGGCCGTGAGGCCGAAGGCGAGCTTGTCTTCCAGCTCGACGTCGGCAGGCAGCCGCACCCGCGACGGGATCGTTGCCTCGCTCACGTGAAGAGCGCCTTTCGGCCGACCCGGGCGAGCACGTAGGTGCGTGCCGCCTGCCCGACCATGGTGCGCCGGCCGGAGAAGACGAGGTCTTTCGCCCAGAACGGGATCCGGATCAGGATCCAGAACAGGCAGAGGCAGACGAGCAGGTCGATCAGGTTGCCGGTGACCGAGAGGCCGAGCGCTTGCCGGCCGCCGGCGTTGAAGAAGACCCGCACGGCGGTTGCGAGCACCAGCGCTTGCCCGACCTGTACACCGAGGGCGGCGCAGATGCCGCGCCACCACAACCGCGCCAGCCCGTCGGTTTGCGGCAGCGCATGGGTGATCAGAAGCAGCGGCGCGCCCGCGATCAGGATCAGCACGACGGTCGCACGGACGATGTAGAGGATCAGCAGCACGACCGCCAGCACCGCCGCGACCAGGCCGAGCAGGATCACGAAGATGCTCGAGTTGGCGACCGCGCCGAGGACGAAGTCCTTCAACTGCAGGCTCGCTTGGGCGGGGTCGACGCCGCCGGCAAGGAAACCGGCCGAGAGGGCGTTGGCGAACCCGATCAGTTGCCCCGAGAGGGACAGGCTCGCGTTGGCTGCGATCGCGGCGACGGCGATCCGGGGCAGCGCATCCTTGAGCGCGTAGCGGCTGTGCAGGGTCTCGTTTGTCATCAGCAGCGCACCGGCTGCGAGCAGGAAGAGCACCAGCAGCCCGTCGGCGATCCCGAGCGAGATCAGCCAGATCTGCGCGACCGCGCTCTGCCCCGCGACCTGCGGTGTCGCCAGCACCGTCTTGCCGATCAGGTTGAGCATCGGGTTCAGGGCATCGGTGACGAGTCCGCGAAACCAGCCGTCGATCGCGTTGCTGATCTGGCCCGAGACGTCCCAGAACTGCCACCAGGCCGGGCCATGACCACCGCCGCCGGAGACGCTGCCGCCGCCCGCCCCCGACGGCGGCTGGGGGACCGGAGCGGACGGGCCGATCTGGATCCCCGGCGTCGTCTGCCCTCGGCTCGACTGTGCAGCCGGCCTCGCAGCTGGCGTCGCGGCTGGAGGAGCGGCGAAGGTCAGCGGCGCGCAGATGAGCAGCGCGAGGGCCGCGGCGACGGCGACGAGCACGGCGCGGCGCCGCATCAGCCGACGATCCCCTGCACGATCGAGACCAGCACCGGTGCGAGCAGGGCGAGCGCGTAGCCGATCAAGGCGGCCCTGATCGAGCCCTTGGCGCGTTCGTGCTGGCCCGGGTCGCCGGCGGCAAGCAGATAGCGGACGCCGCCGATCATCAGCAGCAACGTCGCCAGCGCCGCGAGCAGGCCGGTGATCCAGACGCGCAGGTTGTCGATCACATGGTTCAGGCTGCTGGCAGCCGCGAACGCGGCCGGAGCGCTCACGAGCGCGGCCGTGATCGCAATGGCGAGCGTGATGAGCAGTCTCTTGTGCATTTCCTCCTCGTTGGTGGATGGGTGCGGGGGAGCCGGACGGGTCTCTGTCGGGCCCGCTCACCTCCTTGGCTTCAGGTGGGTGACGGCTCCTCTGCCGGCGCTGCCCCGGAGTCCGTCCTCGACTACCCCCGCATAAGAGGAATGCGGTTTCAGACCCCCAAACCGAACAGCCGACTTGCCGAGGAAGAGCAACAGGCGACGCTCGGCCCGGCGCCGGCGGAGCCGCAACGTGTCGTACGCAACGCCTTCGGCCGCCGCGATCTCGGCCAGCGAGACGCCGTCGATCCGGGTGCGCAGGATCAGCTCAGCCTCCTCCTTGCGGATCGCCGCCGCGGCGACCGCGCGCCTCAGCGGTGCTTCCAGGTCGACCTCGTGAAGCTCTGCCGGGGTTCGCTCCAGTGGCCGCTCTGGCAGCTCGCGCCGGTCGTGCAGCTCGACGCCGAAGGCGCGCAGCGCGTCGCTGCGGGAGTCGCGCAGCAGATTGGCTGCGATCCGGCTCGGCCGCCGCTGGAGCGGGTAGCAGCAGATCCGCTCCCAGGCTGCAGCGAGCAGCAACTGCACCAGCTCGCCGCGGTCGCGCTGGTCGAGAACGGTCGCTGCCGCCGCCGTCTTCAGGCCCGGCAGCAGCGCCTGCAGCACAAGCCGGCGAGCATCCGGATCGATCGAGCCGTAGCGGATGAGCGCCGCCAGGACGGCGTCCTTGTCGCGCGGGTCGGTGTCATGGTCGTGCAGGAAGCGAACGAGCCGCCGGGTCGTCGCGAACGGCGCCAGGGCCGGCTCGGCTGCCTGCCAGTCGCGAAGCCTGCGGTCGAGGCGGTCAGCGAGGCGCGGCCACTCCTGTTCAAGCTGCGATAGCGGGTCCACGGTGCTCCTTTCTCGTTGGAAGGGAGCGGGAGGTTGGTGGTCGCCTCTGACCCGGAACTTGCGTGTCGGCTGACCCAGCACCGACGCCGTACCACCGGGCGCCTACGGCAAGGTCGCGCCGAGCAAGGTGTTCAAAACGTCGGCGGCGAGGCGTGTTAGGTAACGCGCTGAGGCGGTATACGGCTTGGAAACGGGGTCCGTGTCGGTGACGGGTCAGCTGCGTGTCAGCGCCGTGTCGGTCACGGGTCAGTGGCCAGCGCTAAGAGGTAGGGGTGAACCGCTTCGGGAGACGCACAAGCGAGGCAGGTAGGGAGGAGAGCAACCCGCCCCTGCTTGCCGCCGTCGAGGTCGAGCGGCCACGGCTGCGGCCACGTAGCGAGAGGAACGGCGGCCAGCCGAGGCCGCGCCGCAGACCAAGGGTGTTACAGCCGCTGCCGCTGGCGGGACTGCTGCTCGTGCTGTTGGCTCTGATCGGCTACTGGTCGGTCTACAGCCAGTCGACCCGACGAAGCCAGATACTGATCGCCGCCCACAGCCTGCCGGCGGGACGCATCCTGAGCGCCTCCGATCTCACCAGCGCCGGCCTCTCGGGCAGCAGGCAAGTACTCGCGACGTTGGTACCGGCGAGCGAGCAGAGCGTTCTGGTCGGGCGGGCGCTGACGGTGCCGGTTGCTGCCGGGGCGCCGATCCCGCAGGCAGCTCTTGCCGGCTCGCACGGCGCCGCCAGCTCGCTCACCCTCGCCGTGCCGGCCTTGCATGCACTGCCCGGCCAGCTCGCACCCGGCGACCACATCACCGTGCTTGCCACCTTCACCAGCAGTACAGGGCAGACGCAGACCCGGGCCGTTGCTCGCAACCTGGAGGTACTCGCAGTGGGCAGCGCCAGCGGCTTCGACGCAGCCAACCAGACGATCCCGGTCACGGTTGCGCTGCCGAACCCCTCGCTGGCGACGACGCTCGCGCTCGCGAATGAAGCCGGCAAGATCGACCTGCTGCGCGTCGGCGCCAGCGGCAAGGCCGCACCGATGCCGGCCGCGAGCGCGCAAGCAACCGGGCCATGAGCGACGAGCCTGACCGTCCCCGGCTGCTGCTTGGCCTCACCCCGCTGGCGGAGCGGCAGATCGAAGAGCACCTGTTCGGCAGCGAGCAGGCAGTAGCAGTCGCCGGCAGCGCCGCCGACGCCGCCGAGCTGCTCACCCTCGCCGAACGCGAACCCGCGGACGCCGCCCTCCTCTCGCCCGAGCTGCCAGGACTCGACTCTGGCGCCTGCGCGCTCCTGCGCTCACGCGGTCTGCGCCTGCTTGGCCTCGCGCTCGACGACCACAACGCCCAGACCCTCGAGGCGCTCGGCACCGACTCGACCCTTCGACCGCCGCTCTCGCCGCACGCTCTCGCCTCTGGCTGTACGCCGAGCCAGCCGGCGGCCGAGCCGACCCGGCCGCCGCAGCCTGCCCGCGAGACGGAGAAGGCGTCGCGGACCGGAAGCGTGCTCGCCGTGGTGGGCGCGAGCGGCTCGCCGGGCGCGAGCGAGTGCGCCGCCTCCCTCGCCGCGCTCGCCGACCAGCGCTGGCCGACTTTGCTCGTCGAGCTAGACCTGCTCGACCCCACGCTCGCCCTCCGACTTGGCAGCGACCCGACGCAGGGCTCGCTGCTCGGCCTCGTCCGCGCTCGGGACGGCGACGGCTCGCTGCCCGAGTTGCTCCAGCACTGGACGGCCGGCGGCGAGAACGGCTGGCCGCCGGTGCTCGTCGCCCCACCCGATCCCGACCGGCACGTCGACGGCCTGGCCGAGCCGGGCGCTATCCGGGCTGCCCTTGACGCAGCCGCCTCCGTCTACCCGCTCGTCCTCGCCGATGTCGGCGGCCTGCTCGCCCTTCCGGGCGAGCTGCCGAAGCTGGCGCGCGCCCACCGCGAAGCGCTCGTCAGCGCCGACGCGGTGCTGCTCGTGATCGGGGCGCGCGAGCAGCAGCTCCGCGCCGGTCGCACCCAGCTCACGCTGTTGCTCGACGAGCTGGGCATCCCGCGCGAGCGGTTGCGGATCGCGATCGGCGGCAGCGGTGCTCCCGGGGCCGGCCGCAAGAAGGAGCTCCAAGCCGCGCTCGCGCCGGAGCTCGCAGCGCTGCGACTCGGCGTCGACGCCTGGCTCCCCCACGACGGCCGAGCCGCCGCCCGTGCTCGCCGCAGTGGGCTGCCGCTCGCTCTCGCCCGCCGCCGCGGCCCCTACGCTCGCGCTCTGCGCGGACTGCTCCATGAGGTCATGCTCCCCAGCCAGCCGGTCACGCGCGAGCGCAAGACGCGACTGCCAATCCCGCTCACGGCCGCACCCAATCCGGCGGGAGTTCCTGCCGATGAGGAGGTGGCGCTGCCGTGGCGGAGCTGAGCGCAGGCGAGCGCGTTCGCTCCAAGGTCGAAAGCGCCCTCGCCGCCAGCCAGGTCAACCTCGCGTCCCCCAGCGGCCGCGACCAGGCCGAGGCGCTGATCGAGGAAGCCCTCACCAGCTACCAGGCAGATGCGCTGAGCACTAACGGTGACGGTTCCCCGGAGCAGCTGGAGCGGATCCGGCGCGAGCTGCGCGACGACCTGCTCGGCCTCGGCCGGATTGCCGAGCGGATGCTCGCCGACCCAGACGCGCAGGAGTGGATGGTCAACGGGCCGCGCAGGATCTTCAAAGACACCGGCGACCGGATCGAGCGCGTCACCGACATCGCCCTCCCTGACGACCGGGCCGCCCTGCGCATCCTCGAACGGCTGCTCGAGCACGTCGAGGGTAAACGGCTCGACCGGATCACGCCGCTGATCGAGGCCCGCCTCCCCGACGGCTCCCGCCTCACCGCAGCCATCCCGCCCATCAGCTCCAACGGCCACGTCATCTTCGCCATCCGCCGCTTCCGCCTGCGAGCCAACACCCTCGCCGAGCTCGTGCCGCTCGGCATGCTTAGCCAACAGGCCGCTGACTTCCTCGCCGCCTGCGTCCGCGCCCGCAAGAACATCGTCGTCGCCGGCCCCGTCTCCTCTGGCAAGACCACACTGCTCAACGCACTCGGCGGCGCCATCCCCGGCTCCGAACGCGTCGTCGTCTGCGAAACCGGCGCCGAGCTGCGGCTCCCCGACCTGCTTCACAACTGCGTCGCCTACGAAGCACGCCCCGACAGCGCCGACGGGCTCCCCGGCCTCAGCCTCGAGCAACTCGTCTCCAGCGCCCTCCGGCTCAACCCGAGCCGGATCATCGTCGGCGAATGCCGCGGCCCCGAAACGATGGCCATGCTCTGGGCCTTCGCCACCGGCCACTCCGGCATGACCAGCGTCCATGGCGAAACCGCCGACCACGGCCTGCGCAACCTCGTCCGCTTCGCGCTCACCGCCGGTCCCCACATCAGCACGGAGCAGGCGCTCGACTGGCTACGCGAGATCGACATCGTCATCCACTGCACCCGTCCCACCACCTTCGAGAACGGCGAGCAACGGTTCCTCCCCCGCCAGATCGACGAGATCGTCGAAGTCCAAGGAGTCGAAGGCGACCGCCTCACCGTCAACCCCCTCTTCCAAGGCAGCAGCGCAAACCTCGAATGGCTCGCCACCGGGCCGCGCTTCCTCAACGACCTCGAGCAGTCGGGGTTCTCGGCGCAATGAGACGGCTTGTCGTCAACGGCTTCGCGGCGACGGTGTCCGCGGTTCTCCTAGTCGGGTGCGGCGCCAGCACTCCAGGGTCGCCGTCACCGAGCACGCCGAACTCGCACACGACGACAGCGGCCGACCCGACCGCTCAACTCAACCTCGCCGTTCGCCGAGCCCTACGCGCGAATCATCGTGTTGCCAAGCTCGTGCTCTGGCGAAACGCCGTGCCGGCTTCGGCGTCGGAGTCGACACGTGGGCCTGCTCTTTCCGCTCTTCGCTCGGCCGCTGCCGGTAGGCGCCGCCGCGGCGTCCACGTGAGAGTCGTGTTTGACGGATTCCGGATCGAATCGGTCACGCTCGATCCATCCTTCACGCGAGCGACTGCGATTGTTGTCGATCCCCAGCGCGTTCGGCCTTACGGCGTGAATGGCAAACCCCTCGGACAGCCTGTTCGGCTTTCGGAGAAGTCGCGGTTTGAGCTGCGCCGGCTTGGCAACACGCCCCGCTTCGTCGTCTGGCAAGTCGGGCCCGCGCGATGAAGACGAGGGTCGGCAGCGTCCTTCCGCTCTCGCTCGCGGCAGCGTTGATCTTCGCTGCCACTGCGCACGCGAGTGGCGGAATCCGGATTGGAATCAACTCTCAGCAGTACGGGTCGTCGCACGCGCGTGTCGACGCACACATCCGTGCCTCCGCACGTGACGCGGGAAGACACCGAGCACTCTCGGCTCCGCAGCGGCAAGTCGTTGCAAACCTGCCGCCGGCGTTCCCGCTGCTTCCGAGTAACGCGCCGATACTTCGTGACCCTCATCCAGGCGGTCCGGGAAGCTTCTGGTACACGGACGGCGCTGGCCATGTTTGCCAGTACGTCCCGAAGAGCGTCGTGCCGTGTTTCACGCTCGTTCGTCCGCACAGGTCAGGGGGCGGGCTTTCGCCTGCGGCGATCGCACAGTCGTTGACGCGGCGGCTCGACCTCGCGGCGGGCGCGGTCAGGACGAGTCCTACGCGCAGGGGCTTGACGGGTGCGGAGTCGTGGTTCTGGCTCGATCCAGCGCCGCGACGGCAGACGCTGTCAATCTCGCTCGCCGGGGAGACGGTAAGCGTCGTCGCCGATCCGACTGTCGAGTGGCGCTTCGGTGACGGCGGATCGCTTGACTCTGGCCCGGGGGTTCCGTATCGGCCGGGGGCGGCACCATCCGACGCGGTTCGCCACGTGTACCAGACGCGCTGTCTGCCGGGCGATCAGGGCCACGACCCGTACGTGCTCGCGAGCTGCGGCCCGACGGGCTACACGCTCGACGTGCTCGTCGTCTGGCAGATCAGTTACCGCGCCGTGGGGCCGGTCGCCGGCAGCGGCACGCTGCCGACGCGGACGACGGCAAGCTCGAGGTCGTATCCGGTGGGCGAGTCGCGCGCCTTCCTGGTCAGCGGAGGCAGCGGCTGATGGGCGCGCTGTTGGCCGTCTGTTTCGCTGCTGGCGTCGCGCTGTTCCTCGTCGGGCTGTCGCGGGAGCGACCGACCGCGGGACTCGCTGCCGTGCGTCGTCGCCTCTTCGGCCGTGCCTCGTTGCTCCCGGTCGGGCCGGTGTCGCTGGTCGCTTCCGGGGTGGTGCTGGCGCTGGCGGCTGCGGTGCTGGTCTGGGCGCTGGTTAGGGTGCCGGCGCTGGCGTTCGCCGCAGCGGCAGCGGGGGCATACGCACCGCTCGCTTGGGCGCGGCGCTCAGCGGCGCGGGCGCGCTGGGAGCGGGAGCGCGCCTGGCCGGCGGCGCTGGCGCAACTGGCCGACGCGCTCGAGGCTGGCATCGCGTTCCCTGCCGCGGTCGCGCTGCTTGCGGACGCGGGGCCCGTTTCCCTTCGGGGCGAGTTCGCCGCGTTTCAGGCGCGGCTGCGCGGCGCCGGCCTGGAGGCTGCCCTGGACGGGCTAGCGGCGCTGGGAGAGCGGACGTCGGACACGGTGGCGTTACTGTTGCGGGCGGGGTTGTTGGAGTTGCCGGCGGGGCGGTTAGCTCCGTTGCTGCGCGAGCTGTCCGGCGTGTTGGCGGAGCGGTTCGAGGGGCGCGAGAAGGCGCGTAGCCGCGCCTCCTCCTTGCAGGTGGAGGCGACGGTGCTGGCGCTGAGCCCGATCGCGCTGCTGCTGTTGATCGGCGCCGCGTCGCCTGGCTATCTGCAGGCCTACCGGACCGGGGCAGGCACGATCGTCGCGACGCTCGGCGGAGTGGTGATATTCGGCTGCTATCTGCTGATGCGCCGGCTCGGACGCGTCCCGGAGCCCCGACGAACGAGAAGCGAGTGATGAACACGACGCTCCTCCTCTCCAGCCTCTCGCTCGTCCTCGGCGGCCTGCTGCTCGTCGGCCACGTATTGGCGAGTAGACGCGAGCCGCTCGCGGTCCGACTGGCACGCGTCGAGGGACGGCTCAGCGGGCTCAGCGCCCGCGGCGCCACCATCGATCTCCCAGAGTGGCTTGTGGGGGTGCGCGAGCGCTACGAGCGCGACCTACGCCGCGCAGGCGGCGAGAAGACGTTGGGCCGCTTCCTGGCCGAGAAGCTGCTGCTCGCCTTCGCCGCGCCGTTCGTCGTGCTGGCGCCCTACGCGGCCGCGACGGCGCGACTGCCGAGCCTCGCCCTCGTCCTGCTGCTCGCGATCGCGGGCTCGTTCGTGCCGGATCTGCTGGTGCGCCAGCAGGTGAAGCAGCGACGGGAGGCGATCTTCCTCGACCTGCCCGACGTGATCTCGGTGCTCTCCCTCTCGCTCGGGGCCGGCCAGTCGTTGCGGCAAGCGCTCGAGCTCGCCGGCCGCGACTGCGCCGGCCCGCTCGGCAGCGAGCTAGAGCGGGCCCTCACGCTGGCGCGCCGCGAGCGCGGCCTCTCCGAGCGGGAGGCACTCGTGCGGATCGCCCGCGAGACGGGCGAACCCGCCTTCACCCGCTTCAGCGAGCTGCTCGCGGTGAAGGAGAGCCCCTATCTCGACTTCCTGCGCCAGCAGGCGCGCGAGGCGCGCGCCGAGCAGAGCCGCTACCTCGAGCGGGCCGCCGACCGCGCCTACCTGACGATGCACGCGCCGCTCGCGCCGCTCCTCGCAGTGCTGGTGCTGCTGCTCGCCTACGGCTTCCTTCGCTTCCTTGCCCACACCGTCTGAAAAGGGGGATTCACCATGCCCGACGCACTCTGGTTCCGGCTTCTCACCTGGGCCGAACGGATCCGCAACGAGGAACGCGGCGACAGCCTGGTCAACTGGGTCGTACTCGCCATCGGCCTCGCCGCCGCCGCGGCCGCGATCGTCGCAATCCTGCGGCCCGCGCTCGAGAACGCCGCCCAGACCATCGCCAACTTCATCAGCGGCGGCTGAGCGGAGGTCGTGATGCGACGGCTCGCCCGGCGACTAAGTGACGAGCGCGGGCAGGCCCTGATCGAGGGTCTGCTCGCGCTCGGCCTCGTCCTGCTCGCGGTCGCCTTCACGGTCGAGGCGATCGCCTACGCCCACGCCCGCAACGTCGCCCAAGCCGCCGCCCAGGACGGCGCCCGCGCCGCCGCCACGGGCGGGCCACAAGCAGGGATCAACCGTGCCGACGCGATCCTCGCCGTCGCCGGCGGCGCCGGCGCAGCGATGCACGCCAATGCGACCGTCAGCGGCAACGAAGTGACCGTCCGCGTGAGCGGACAGGCGCCCCATCTCTTCAACGTACCCCTCGTCCTCCCAGCAGTTACGGCAAGCGCAAGCCTGCCGCTCGAGCAATACCCGGCCGACGAGCAGGCGGCAACACCATGATCCTGCTCCGCAAGCTGCGCCGCGAAGAGGGCGAGCTCGGGCTCGTCTCGGCGCTGCTGCTGCTCGCCGGGGTGTTGCTTCCGATCATGTTCATCGTCGCCGCCTTCGCCCGGATCGAGAACGGCCGCCTCGCCGCCGCCCAAGCCGCCCGCGACGCAGTCCGCGCCGCCGTCGAAGCACCGACCGCCAGCGGCGCGCAACAAGCCGCCGACGATGCGATCGCCCGCGCCCAGATCCAGAGCGGCATCCCACTCCAGCTGCGTCTCGACGGAACGTTCACTCGTGGCGCCGTCCTGCGGGCTGAGACGAGCGCCCAGATCGGGCTCGCCTCGCTCCCCTTCGTCGGCCAGCTCGGCACGATCACCGTCCATGGAACCGCCGACGCGCCAGTCGATACCTACCGCAGCCTGATCGGAGACAACTCGCCATGAGGAAACGAGCCCGCCAAGCGCGCATCGGGGGCGAACGCGGCTCGGTCCTGATTACCGGCCTGCTCTTGACGCTCGCAGTGCTGATGGTGCTGGGCGCCGCCGTCGACATCGGCCACGCTTTCATCGTCCGCCGCGACCTCAGTGCGCTCGCCGACAACGCCGCCCTCGCCGGCGCCCAACAACTCAACCAGCAGGCAATCCAGCAAGGACACCTCAGCCTCGATCCCCCACAAGCAGAAGCAGCAGCGCTCGCCGCGCTCAGCGGCCAGCCGGGCATCCAGGCGCACGCCGACGCCACCACGACCGAGGTTCACGTGAAGGTGACGCGACGCTTCCCCACGATCCTGCTCCGCCTCGTCGGCCTCTCCAACCTCACCGTCTCCGCCCAAGCCAACGCAGCCCCCCGCGCACCATGACCAGACGCACCCTCATCTCCGCCGCACTCGGCGCCGCCGCCTTCTTGAGCGCGGGCCTCGTTGTGCACTCGGGCGCGCTCACTTTGACGCGGCTTGCGATCGCAGGCGCAGCGCTCGCCGCCTGCGCGCTCTTCGACCTCGCCCAGCGGCGAATCCCGAACCGAATCGTGCTCCCCGCAGCCGCAGCATGCGCCGCCCTCGCACTGGCGGCCGGGCTACCGCTCGCGCTCGTCGCCGGGATAGCAACCGTCTTGCTGCTCCTGTTCGCCAGCCTGCGCTGGCCGGCGGCGCTCGGCATGGGCGACGTCAAACTCACCCTGCTCCTCATCGTCGGTCTGGACGGCAGCGCCCTGCGCGCGCTCCTCCTCGGCCTCACCTTCGCCGCACTCGCCGGACTCATCCGCATCGTCCGGGAGGGAAGAACCGCCTGGCGAGCCTCGCTGCCGCTCGCACCCTTCCTCGCCGCAGGCGCACTCATCGCGGTGATCACATGAACACGCGAGGCAGAGTCGCACGCCGCCTCGCCGCGATTCTCGCGGCGGCGACCGTCGTCGCCGCACTCGCCGTCGCCTGGACTCTGCGGCCCGCGTTTCCGCCGTTCCCGCACTCGCTCTCGGCGCCCCTACCCACACGCGCGATCAGCGGCACACTCGACCTCGCCGCCTGGACCGTCTTCGTCCTCCTCGACCTCGTCCTCCTCGCCAAGCTGATCAGGCGGGCCATCCAAGGAACCGCCGGGCGCAACGAGCACCGATTGCGCCACGCGTTTGCCTCTCGCGAGAAGCCCGTGGTCGACGGGCGCGACTGGCGTGTGCACGCCGTGGCCCTGGCGCCGCCGGTCTTGCGACTCGGGCTGCGCAGCGACTCGGAGCCGGAGCCGGAGCTGATCGGGCAGGAAGGATCCGCTCTGCCGGAAGGACACGTCCGGGAACCGGGCGCATCAGCCGACCACCGCCAGGCGTTGGGCATCCGGTTGCTCGGTCCCCTCGAGCTCACCGGGTGCAAGAAGAAGCAGCCGCGACGGCAAGCCACAGCCGAACTGCTCGCCTACCTCGCGATCCAGCGGCGACCCGTTAGCCGCGACGAACTACTCGAGGCGCTGTGGCCAGGCGACGACCCACGACGCAGCGCCGCCCGGTTCTACCAAGCAGCAAGCGAGGCGCGGAAACTCCTCGGCGACGCATTCGTGCGCGCCCGCGACACCTACAACCTCGACCGCGAGCAACTACGCATCGACATCGACGACCTCGACCGGTTGCGAGAGCAAGCACGCGATGCCGACGAAGTACACGAACTCGGGCTAATCAAACGAGCACTCGCGCTGTTTCTCGGACATCCGCTCGCAGGGATCGACGCGCTCTGGACGGAGAGCGAACAGCGCCGTCTGACAGCGCTGCGAGCCGACCTCCTCGAGCGCGCCGGTCGGCTCCGCCTCGAGTTCGACGACGCCACGGGCGCACTCGAATACGCCGCGACGGCGGCTGCTCTGGACGCATCGAACGAGCGCCCCGTTCAGCTGGCCCTGGAAGCAGAGGCTGCGCTCGGACGCCGGGAGGCGGTGGCCGACCGGTACGAGCGACTCGCGCGAGAACTCAACGAGCGGTTCGGGCTCAAGCCCAGCCGCGAAACGACGTTGCTCTACCGACGACTTCTTAGCCAGGACAGCGGAGAGACAAGCAGGCCGGCGCCTACAGCTGCCGCCACGAGAGGAAGTCAGGACCGCTCCTAACCCGAGCCGAACACGACATCCACTCTCTGGAGACCGAAGCCCCGAACGTCTTGGGCAGGTGGCGATCCGCCGCACGCGCAACAGCCAAGCGGCGGGCATCGTTGTGGGCACCATCGCAGCCGCGCTTTAGGATCGGGCACGGATGGCAAACGCAGCCGCAGCTCTCAGAGTCCCGCCGCCTGGCCTTTCTGTCCCGGCGAGCAGGCTGCAGGAGTTCGAGCCGAGCGAGCTTGGCGCGCTTCGCCCGCGCTTCCGGCGCCTGCTGGCGAAGCTTGACGGGCAGCCTCAGTCTGCGATCCGGCGGCTCTTGATCCAGGAGGTCGCGGATGTGGAGCGTCGCGAGGGCGGAATCGACCAGCTCGCCTATCAGGCGTCCCTTCTGATCCTGCGCGACTACGTCGCGAGCGGCTACTACCCGATCGTCAGCGGGGGCCGGTGCTACCTCGCACCGATCTTCGAGTCGCCGGCGCTCGATGCTGACAAGCGAAGGGCGGCGCTGACGCGGCTTTATCGCGTCGCGCGCGACCGGGCTCTGATCGAGCGCGGGAGCTTGCCTTGGATTCGTCGAGCCGCCGAAGCACTGCCGGCCTCCACCTACAACCCGGAGCATGTGCTAGCGCTGCTGTCCGAAGGCCCACCGCGCATTCGCTTGGAGCCTGCGGTGGAGAACAACCGGCTTCTCGACACGCGCGGGCTGTGGCGTGCGGTGCGTGCGACTTGGTCGATGGGGGCAGAGGCATCCGCTCCAGGGCGTGAGGTTGCGTTCGTCGCCTTCGACGAGCGTGCGCCTGGGACGCCGCTCGGGATCCTCCAGTTTCGGAATGTCGTGCCGGAGATCATGCCCCGCGACAGATGGCTCGGCGTCGTCGCGGGTACAAGCAGGGCGCACGGATACGCCGGCCTCCTCGCTGACGTGTCTGCGGGGGACGCGCGGGAACGGATTGCAGCGACGGCCGAAGTGTTGCGGCGGCTTCGCGAGCACGTCTCGCTGGAAGGCTTGCCGCCGACGACCCCTAAGACGGCGAACCCGACAGAGCTTGGGGATTTCGCTCGCCAGCGCCGAGAACGGTTCCGCGAGCTTCGCCGGTCGGGAGATGCGACTGCGCATGAACAGCTGACGGCGATCAAACGCGCCGAGACGCTGGCGGACCTCACGCGCGGCATCAACGCAACGAGCGCGCTGCTGGAGGCTGACAATGCGCTCCGCGTGCTGATGGGCGACAGCGACGTGCGCAAGGACCTCGACGCAGGGCTGAAGAAGCTCTGGCATTACCACATGGGCTTCGTGGCGCTCGAGTTGTCGGTGTGTGGTGCGGCACCGCCGTTCGGTCCGCTGCGGGTAGGGAAGCTGATGGCGGGTCTTGCCGGCTGTGACAGCGTTGTCGCGGCGTGGGGCGTCGAGCGCCCCCTCGGCCAGATCGCGAGCAAGGTCTACGAGCCAGATGTTCGCGGCGCGGTTCCGAATCCAGGCCCGCTTGTCGTCTTCACCTCAGGTCTGTTCCCGGGACACAGCGCCCAGTACAACCGCGCCAGTTCGGGGATCCATCGCTGGCAGAAGATCGGCGACACGACCGGCTTTGGCAGCTTCCACGTCGCCGTGGACACCGTCAGGGCCCTCACCGCATACAACAACGAGGTCGATGGCTACGCGCACATCACGCGGACATTCGGGGAAGGATCGGGGCCTCGCTTCCGTGCGGTCGGCCGTGCCCTTGCTCGGCTGGGCGTCCCCGATCTGCGTCGCCACGAGGTAAAGCGGCCGTTGTACGCACTCCCTTTAGTTGAGGATCCTTCTGGGGTACTGCTCGGTTGGTCTGAAACCCGCCCACGCCAGACGATGGCGACGGTCGACGAGGTTGCAGAGGACTGGTGGTCTCGCTGGGTGCACGGCCGCTTCCCGGAACTCGCACAGCAGGCGGGCGCTTCACAGGATCTAGTCGGCGAACTCGAGCAGATCGCGCAACTCGATGGCTAGCGACGTCGCCAGCAGCAAGGACACGCGCGCCGCGCTGCGCGAGATGTTGGAGCGAGGCGCGTTGTATGCGGATCGGTTCCCTCCCAGCTTGCGGGACGCGCTCGATGTCCCAGACCCGCTCACAGAACCGGTTGCGGCCGCGTTGATGGAGCGCAAGTCGGTGGTCTTGTCAGGGAACGCCGGAGATGGCAAGTCACACCTTGCCCAGCGTGCACTCGACACTCTTCCAAGCAGGTCTTGCATCCAGGTCACCTCTGACCATCCGGTCACGGAGCCCATCCCAGCCGACGCTGTGGTGTTCGTCCGTGACGCGAGCGCGCTCACAAACGCGGAGGTGCTCTCGGCGGTGACGGCCGCCCACACCGCGCAGGCGCCGCTCCTGATCACGATCAACGAGGGCCCGCTGAACTCGCTCGCCGCCGATCCAGGCGGACGTTTCTTCCAGGAGGTTCGGGACGTGCTGCATGCGCGGGCGCGCGGCTTTGCCGCCGACGACCCGGATCAGATGCTGATCTTGAGCCTGTCAGGGCGCCAGCTGGCGAAGTCAGACTTCGTCGAGGGAGCCCTGTCGAAGTTGCTCCCATTGGTTGGACCATGTTCGACGTGCGGAACCTCGCGCGACTGCCCGCGCGTGGTTGGCGCGCGAGCGTTGAAGCGCTCGCGGCGGGCGCGGGAGCGTGTCGCCGCACTTCTGCAACTGCTCACCGACCGCGGTCGGCACGTATCGGCGCGTGAGATCTGGCTGTTCCTGACCGACATGTTTTTCGCCTGGACGTGTACGCCTGGGCAGGACGAAGTCGACCGGGCCGCCGGCTACTTCTGGGAGCGCCTGTTTGCGCCGGACAACCGGCTGAGCCGAGAGATCGCACTCGAATTCGATCCGATCAACGCCCCGATGGCACGAGAAGACATCCTCCTCTGGCAGGGAAAGTTCGACGAACTCGACTACGACCAGGACTTCGCTGGCTTGGCACCCGCGAGCGCCGCACGCGACTCACGCGAGGACGGGCTGCGACTCTTCGCCAGCGCAAAGCGGGCGTACTTCTTCATGTCGAAGAGCATCGATCCGCAGTCGCTGCTTGCGCGCCAATCGTTGGCTCCCGACTTCGGCCGACTGCTGACAACGGCAAGCAGCGACCCCCGCCGCGTGATCCGCGAACTCGTTGGCCTGATCAATAGGTACCGCCTCGACGCACGTACGGAGAACGACCTGTGGGTGAGCCGCCACCACTCGATGGCCGCGCACAGACGCCCCTTCGCGCTCGCCGCCGCGACGAAGCTCCCGATCGAGCGACTCGACATCAGCGTTCCATTCGCGTTCGAGAATGCCGCCTACAAGAGCGCAGGCTTCTTCCCCGACCGTCTGCTTCTGCGCTGGACGGGATCGGAGCAGGTGCTCGCCGTTTCCTTCGACACGTGGCGACGCCTCCAGGAAGAACGGTCGCTCACTGTCGACCGTGACCAGGAAGGGCTCGACTTCGCTCTCGACCTGTTCATGTCGCAGGCCCCTGCGACCGCGCTTGAGGATCCAGAAGTGCACTTCTACGACCACGAGCGACAAGAAGAGATCGTCATTCGCCTTAAGCCTGCTGACCGCTCGATCGAGTTGCTCTGATGCTGCTTCCTGCCCCGATCGATCTCCAGGAGTGGTTCAACAGCGCGGTCGAAGACTTCCTCTCGATCGCGCCAACATCCGTGTCGCCGCAACCGGTACATGTGCTCAACGGCTTCTTCCACAATGCGCTAACCGGAAGGCGGATGGCAAGAACCGCGACCGACGCGGTCGCAACACGCGGCGGCAAGTGGGCGAAGTCCGCCGAGGAACTCCGCGAACGCCCGGTCACATTTCCCCGCAGCGACCAAGACCTGGCCAAGGTGCGCCGAGCGCTGGCCGGGCTGATCGCCACCGACCGGGCCGTCTTCGTCGGCAAGGCATCGTTCCAGCTCGCACACCTCGGGCTCGTCACCTCCGACACCACCCACTTCCGGCTGGGTGCGCTGGCGGCGAAGTTGGCACTCGGCCCCGGCGCCGCCAGCGATGAACTGGCCGGCGTGGTGGCTCGACTCCGCGAACCGCAGCCGAACCCGCACTGGGCGGTCGAAGCCGTCCTCTCTGAGCCTGGCGTTGCCGACGGGCTCGAAGTGAGAGAGGACGTCGTCGACGGATCATGGGTGTTCGGGCACTCCCACGAAGCGCTCGCACATGAACTCGGCGGCCTGCTCCGCCGCGTCCTAACCCTGCTCGCGGGCGACGCTGATTCGCTGGTGAGCCTGCAGACGCTCGCGGCCGCGGCAACGTGGTCCGGGCTCGTCGCCTACGCGCAGGTGCCTGCGCTCGCCGTGCGAGGCGAGTTCGTGCCGCTCCTCTGCGAGGCGGGTGCCCCCGGGGAGTTGCCAAGCCTGCGAGCGTCGTCTGCCAACGCCCTCAACGTCGTCCACAGCAGTTTCGAAGAGTGGCTGCGCGTCCGCCTACGGGGAGAGGTGGAAGCGCGCTTCGGCTCTCAGCAACCGACCACAGAGGAAGCACACACCTACCTTGGTGAGTGCAGGCCATACACCCTTGCGGGTGGCTCCGGGAAACTGCACGAGCGGCTCCCAAGCATCTTCGATCTCTGGCACCGCGACGGACGCTCCGCACAGGAGGCGATGGCGAACGCGCTCCAGGATGGCCTAATCGCCGGGATGGGCGATAAGCCGCGCAAGTGGTTCTCCGCGGTCGGCCGTCACTGCGGCCTGGTTGGCCCACGGCGCGGCTACCCCGCCCGTCTGCGTGTCGAGGTCGCCCTGGTCCCGACACTGGTTCTCGCCGGTATCGCCGACGATGATGGCGAATCGGTCGCGTTTGCCGACTGGCTCGCGCGGCTGGCCGACCGCTTCGGTGTCTTCTTCGGGCCACACCCAGTGTGTCGGCGTATGGTGCCGCGCGCCTCCGAGGAGGAACTCGAACGCAACGCCTCCGACCTCGCCTCGTTGCTCGCCTCGCTCGGACTCGCTCGCCGCTACAGCGACGGTGTCACCGAAGTCCTCAATCCCCTGCGCGTATGGCAGAACTAGCCGTCGACCGAGCGGAGGCGCGGCTCGCCGACGCTCTCGCTGCTTCTGCCGACCGCAAGCTCGGCGGCGGTGTCGGCTTCATCCGCATACCCGAACTCGTCAGCCCCCTGCCCGTCGACGAGTTGCTTGCTCGCCTCGCCCGCCGGTCAGGCATCCGCGCAGCCGTCTTCGTCGACGGCTGGACCCCGAACCAACCGGCATTGCCCGCCACGACCGAGGTGCATGTCGCGATTGATTGGCGAAACGACCCCGCGGTGACCGACGACCTCATTGTCGTCGGCGACCTCGAACGCGACCGCGCATCGGGGCTGTCCGAATTGCCGACAATCTCTGCAGACCAGGTGCGAGAGAATCTCTTCCGGACGCTGATCGCCGAGCTACAGCAGACCGACCCGGCAACACTCCTTGTGCGGCTCCTGCACAGTCTCAGCGCACAGCGCTCGATCACTGATCTCCGCGCTGCTGCCGCATACTGCGAAGCGATCGCGAGTGAGCCGAGCCACGCCGCCGACGCGGCGCGACAGCAACTGTGGCGGCTTGGCTTGTTCCCCGACACCGCATCGGCAGAGATCGACACGGCGCAACTGCGTCGCAACGCCGACCTCGTCAGCCGAGTCCGATCCATGGACGCAACTAGTCTCCAACGGCTGGTCGGCCACCTCAGCGACGTCGCTGCCGGCGACTATGAGCGGCTACGCCGGTTCGCCTCGACCGGCGCTCTCGACCATCTCGCCGGCCTCGAACTGCAGACGGTCACAGCCGCGCTTCGGGCGGTCAGCGAACGCCAACCGCGCCAGGAGACGATCTGGGAGGAACCAGGCGAGACGATCGCCCAAGTCGTACGCGAGAGCGGCTTCGACGAGGTCGATTTCCTCAAACAGGTCCGAGAAGGAAACGATGCCAACTCGGCAGACAACACCATCCGGATCGCCAACGAGACGTTTCCGTGGGACAGGGTCAATACCGGCCGTTTCGCCGACCTGCTCGCAGACCCGCAAGGAGAGGACGACTACCCGGAGAGCGCTGGCTCGCTCGAGCGCGTACCCGACGACGAGCCCGTGCCGCTCCCGGGCAAAGGTGACATCACGTGGCGGCGGCTGACCGCCGTCGCCTCCGCGCTGGAGAAGCTCGAGCGGCGCATTAGCGATCCCCCCAGCTGCAGCGATGTGGTCGCGCGCATCGTCAAGGACCGTCGCGAGTTGATGCCGTTCCTCGACTCGATCGCCGAGGAGGGGGTGAGTCTCTTCATCGGCTCGGCCCGATTACGGGCCAGCGCCGAATCCCTCGTGGCGGGCTGGGTCGAACTGTGGACGCTCCTGCAAGAGCTTGCAAACCGGCTTCCCGAGAGCGAGAAGAACTACGTCATGCGGGTCGCCGAAGAACTCTCGCTCACCGACCTCCGCGTCGTCACTCAAGGCGTCGAAACGACCGCCTACATGCTTCCGCTGCATCCGGTGATTCTCGAACCGCGCGTTCGTGCCGCCCGCCTGTTCCTGCAAACGCCGTATCTGCCTGCGGACTTCTTCGAACTCGTGACCGGGTCGCTTGATCCCGCGATGCCCTCGATCACCGTTCGCGTCGATGAGACGTCGGTCTCACTCGGCTACGCGGGAACCTGGAACAGCCTGCCCGTCTATTCGCGCCACCCGCACGAGGCGGACGCGGGGGATGTTCCAAAGACGCTGCAGCAGATCATCGGCCGCTTCATCTCCGTGCACCCCTACGCCGAGCTCAGCCTCTCGGTCGCGATCGCCGACCCCGCACCGCGAGTCGCGAAAGACCTGTTCCGTTGGCTCGGCTCCAGCGGCCGTGTCCAGCGGGCGCGTCTGGACGTGTTCGTGACCCAGCCGGACGGCGACGAACTCCGCGGCGCACTCGACGAAGCCGCAGAAGAACTCATCAGCGGCGAAATCGCCGGTGCGGCAGAACGCTTCGCCTACGCCGTCCACCGGCTCGATCGACTGCGCGACCTGCCCGACAGCCTCGACGAGCTCGAGGGCTCACCCCACCTGCTGATCCTCTTTGACCTCGCCGAGGTCGACCAGAGCACCGTCGGCGCGCTCGCCGGCGAACCCTCACTAGGCAGCCTGGTCACCGAGTGGGACTTCAGCACCAACCCACTCGAGGACTTCCGCCCCGTCATCCGGCCCCGATCCGGATCGAACCAGCTCACCGACTTGATCAGCGGACAGGCGGCGCTGTTCGGCTCCAGCATTCCAACCCAAGAACGATCGCCGCTGCTCGCCGCCGAAGCGGAACGCGTCCTCGAAGCGCTGGCCGACCGGGCCACCTGGATCACCGTCTGTGAGGGCGTCTCCGCGCTGGTGCCGCCCCTGCGCCTCGGGGGCCTCGACCTACTCGGGCGCCTCCGCGGCGCCAGCCATATCGCCTTCACCTACTCCAAGCAAGTCGCGCTTCTGCTTGAACCGATCCTCCGCTATCTCCAACGAAGCACATGGTTGAGCCCGGAACGGGACGCACTCGTCGAGTTCCTGATGGGCACGGTCCGCCGTGCGATGCCCGAAGGTCTGCTCGGCTTCTTCAAGACCCAGGGCGCACTCTCCAACGAAGCCGTGCTCGGCCGGCTTGGGCTGGCAGCTGTTCTCGCCTATATCGACCAGGAGAGCCCGCCCGACCGGCTGATCGTCAGCCTCGACACCGACGGCGCCCGGCGCTGGCTCGGCTTGCGCGACGGACCCGAGATTCGCGCCGACCTACTCGGCATCGAGATCGAAGGCGAAAACTGCGAGATCGAAGTCATCGAGATCAAAGCCCGAACACAACCCTTCGACTGGAACGGCAGCGCCCCTGAAGCCCTCACGCACGCGCGCGAGCAGGTCCACGAGATGGAGCGGCTGCTTCGCCAGATGTTCAATCTCGACCCGCCCGACCCGTTCACGCCCTCCCGCCGCGAAATCCTCAAACGCCAAGTCTTCCTCGAAGCCCTACAACAGTGGGAGCATCTCCGCCTGGACGAACCCGAGGCATACGAGAAGCGGCTCGGACGGCTCAACGATCTGTTCGACAGCCATCTCGTCGTTCGCGTGACCACGCGAATCTTCGCAGTCAGTCCGCAGCAGTCGGAAGTGCCCACCGAACGCGCCATCGGCAACACGGCCGTCACGCTCCTCGGCGTCGACTGGTTCAAACGCGCGCTCGAGCAAACACCCGGCGCCAGCATCGAAATTGCCGCTTCCCTCCTCGACGAACTCGGCGATCTCTTCGGCGACGAGACGTCACCCTCCACACAAACGACTTCGGATTTCAAGAACGAAGAGCCACAATACGGTGATCAAGCCGAGGACCTCCCTCAGCGTGAGACCCCCGTGAGCACGGTCCACGAAGAGTCCACGCCGAGCGCACACACACCTCAAGAGCAGACGGCGACGGAGGCAGAAGCCCACGATCTTGCCAGCCGCTTCCGCGCCGCACTCCTTGCCCGCAAAGCGCCATTCACGGCAATCCGTGAGGATCGCCTCGTCGTCGGTCCGAGCGTGATCCAGGTCCCGTTTAGCGTCCCACCCGGGGTAAAGCTCTCAGTGATAGAGGGCCAGGAGGAGGACATCGCTCGCGATCTCGGCGTCGAAGCAGTCCGCATCTCCAACTGGCCCGCGGAACCCGGCCTTGCGGTCGCCGAGCTTCCGCGCCGCGACCGCTCCTTCCCCGACGTCGCCAACCTCGAACTTCCCGAACAACTGCCCTACCCGAGCGCCGCGATCGGTGCGCAGATCGACTACACGCCACTCTGGGTGCATCTCGACGACCTTCCGCACCTCCTCATTGGTGGCACCACCGGAAGCGGGAAGAGCGTCTTCCTGAGAAGCATGCTCTGGCAGCTGACCTCGCTCTACACACCTGACGAAATCGACCTCGTCCTCATCGACGCCAAGGGCCTTGCTGACTACCTCGATTTCGTTAACGCTCCACACTTCAAGTCCCCCGCCGACTTCCATCTCGGCGTCCCTGGCGCACTCGAACTCTTCGAGAAGATCATCGAGGAGGAGATCCCCCGTCGAACCAAGGTCTTCCGTGACTACGCCGCCCAAGCCCTCAAAGAGCCGAATCCACGACACATCACGCGACTGCGTGACCTGATCGCCGACGCCCGAGAGCGAAACATCGATCCACCGCTACGGCCTCTTGTCGTCATCATCGATGAGTTCGCAGAACTCGTCCTTGCCTCAACAGACCGCAAGCGATTCGAAACCGCAGTCACCCGCTTCAACCAGATTGCACGCGCCGTTGGTGGACACCTCATCGCCGCAACACAACGGCCCAGCACCGATGTAGTCACCGGCCTCATGAAGAGCAACTTCGCCCGCGTCGCCCTTCGCGTTCAGCAGAGCGTCGACTCGCGCGTCATCCTCGACGAGAACGGCGCCGAGGCGCTTCTCGGCAAGGGCGACCTGCTGTTCAAGTCCGCGGAGATGGGGCTCGTGCGCTTGCAAGGCTATGCAGCCTCAGGCCCGTACTCGTTCTGATGTTCGGGGCCGCGCGCAACGCGGAGTCCTGGGCCGCGTAGCGCTCGGCCATCTGCGCGAACATCCTTCACGGATCGGCGAAGCACGCACTTCCCTGCGACAGAACTTCCAGCCGCCCGCTTAAGGCCTAACCTGGGTCCGTGGCAGCGCGTGTTCTCAACGGCCGCTATGCGCTCGCGAGCAACGCGGTGGCTGGAGGCGCGGCGCTGGTCTACAAAGCCAGCGACCTCCAGAGCGAGATGCGGCATGTCGCGGTCAAGCTGTTTGCTGAGAGTCAGGCGCATACGCGGCTCCGCGCCGAGTTCTTTGGCCGCGAGTGTCGCGCTCTCCAGGAGCTGCGGCATCCAGCGATCATCGAACTTCTCGACTGGGGCACCGACGACGCGACCGGCGAGCGGTTCCTCGTGCTCGACTGGATGGAGGACACGCTCGAGTCACGTCGTGGCGATGTGTTTGAGGGTTGGGACTCCTTTTACGACGAGATTGGGCGCCCGACCCTTGAGGCGCTCTCGTTCGCTCACGGCCGGCGGATCTGGCATCGTGATCTCAAGCCGGCCAATGTTCTGATCGACGCCGCTGGGCGGCCAAGGTTGGCCGATTTCACCATCGCGAAGGTCGACCAGCGCTGGGATCCAAGCCGCACGGTGGGAGCATTTGGGTCGCCGCCGTTCACCGCGCCAGAAAACGACGACGGCACCGCGAGTGGAGGCCGGGATTGCTGGAGCTACGCGGCGATCGTCCTCTACTGCCTGAGTGAGATCGTGTTCAACGACTACGGCGATATCCAACAGGCACTGAGCCGGGTCGACGTGCCTGAAGCAATCGAAGCGATTCTGAACCGGTGCCTGTCGACGACACCGACGCTTCGACCCGAGACCGCGACGGTGCTGCTCGCCGAAATCGGGCGGGTACAGGACCAGCGCGCGGCCTCGTCGATCCGCCGCCGTCGCATACACCTTTGTCTGAGCAGCGAACGCGCTGAGCGGGTTGGGGCCGTCGTCGGAGCCTCGACCAAAGGAGACGTCGAGCGCGTGATCGCCGCAGATCTGCACCAGGGCGCAGCGTTCCAGCCCTACCTCGATCCGCAGCAGCAGCCGGTCGCCGGGCATTTCCGGCTTCTAGGGACCGAGTTCACCTACCACGCCGCGATCGATGGCTCCGCGAGGGAGAAGTTGCGAGTCATCAATGCCATGCGCGCATCTGTTGTCTCGCTTGAGCATCGACGCGATCGCGCATTCCAACCACATGTCGACTTCTCGTTTTCGGAGCCGCAACGACCGCAGGAAGCGCGCGCGCAGATTGAAGCGCTCGCTGACGAACTCGACGAGTTCCTGACCGAACAGTCAATCCTGCAGGCGGAGCGGGAGGGGCAAGAGATCTTTCGTGCTTGGCGCGGCATTCTGCAGTTGAAGACTGATCTACAGCGCCAGCTTGCGGCGGCGGTTCGCTACCGCAGCTTTGAGCGTGGTACGCGTGGGCGAATCATCTTTCAGCTCTCCGAAGAGCCAGGCGCCGTCGAACTAGACGAGGTGCGGGTCGTCTCACTGCCTGATGGTCATACCGCGGTGCGCGGCGAGGTTGAAGAGGTGGCCGGCCGCCGGCTCACGCTCTACGTCCTTGATGGCGAGTACGACGCGCTGCCGCCTCGTGGCGAACTGCGCCTCGACACCTACGCCGCTCAGATCGCGGTCGACCGGCAGAAGAACGCCGTAGATAGCGCACAGTACGGTCGATCGCTGCGGGGCGACCTCGGCGCATTGCTCGTCACACCTGAGAAGACGCGGCGGCCGCAGCCGACCGGGAAAGTGGAGGTTTTGCACGAGGATCTCGACGAAGCGAAGAAGGAGGCGGTGCGGCGAGCGCTTGGAGCGCCGGATTTGCTCGCTGTCGAGGGGCCGCCTGGCACGGGGAAGACGACCTTCATTGCCGAGGTCGTGCTGCAGACCCTGCGTGCGAATCCGGACGCGCGAATCCTGCTCGCGTCGCAGACGCACGTAGCGCTCGATAACGCCCTGGTCAGGATCGGAGAGAGGGAGCCTGACATCGCGATGATCCGGGTGGGCCGCGCTGAGTCTGGCAAGGTGGGCGAGGCGGCCGAGCAGTGGCTCCTCGAGCAGCAACTCGAACAGTGGCGGCGGCAGGTCGTTGATCGCAGCCGCGCATACATCGACCTCTGGGCGCAGGAGCACGGGCTCTCTGCCGTCGACGTACAGAACGCAAGCGCGCTTGAGCAGGTCGCGGCTCTGAACCTTGCAATTGGCGCGGTCCAAGAACGTATTCGCGAACAGCAGGTTGCGCAGGAGGCGAGCGAGCAGGCAGCGGCGGACGCTCCGGCAGACGATGAGGTGACGCGTACCCAGACCCGTGAGGAGGCAGTGTCCGCGGCTGACGAGTTGGACGAGGCGCGTCGAGAGCTGCACGCGCTTCGCCTGCAGCGCAAACCCCTCCTTGAGCGTCTCGTCGCCAAGGGGTTCGCGCGTAATGAACGCGAGCTGCGCGAGATGACGGCAGCGGACCTGCGTGATCGGGCACGCTCTGTCTTGACCAGCGCGGGGCCTGAGGTGCATCAGCTGCGCAAGCTCCTTTCGATCCACAGCGAGTGGATCCAGCGGTTTGGCCGTTCGTCGTGGGAGTTCAAGGCCGCCTTGATGGCTCGGGCGCAAGTAGTCGGAGCAACCTGCATCGGCTTTGCCGGAGCGGCAGGAACCCTTGAGTCAGAGTTCGACCTCTGCATCGTCGACGAAGCATCGCGAGCGACCCCCACAGAGGCGCTCGTGCCGATGACGCGGGCACGTCGGTGGATACTCGTCGGCGATCCGCGGCAGCTCCCGCCGTTCGTCGACGACGCGATCAGCCGCAAGACCAACCTCAAGGATTACGGGCTCACGCGCGACCAACTCGAAGGGACGCTGCTCGACCGCCTGCTCGCATTGCTCCCTGACGAGTGCCAGACTGCACTCACGATCCAGCACCGGATGACGCCCGCGATCGGGACGCTGATCAGCGAGTGTTTCTATGGGGGCAGGCTCGAGAACGGCCGCGCCGACACCGAGAGTCCGTACGCACTCGTCTTACCCAGCCGCGTCACTTGGATCACGACGTCGGGTCTTGAGGACGCGCGCGAGCGCAGCAATGGCACGAGCGTCTCCAATGAGAGCGAAGTGCGGACGATCCGGGACCTGCTCAAGCAACTCGATTTCGTCGCTCGGGGCAAGAAGCTTCAGCCGTCGGTTGTTCTCCTCGCGGCCTACGCGAACCAGTGCGAGCGACTGGAGCGAACAGTGGCCACTCTCGCAAATGACATTAAGCACCTTGACGTTGAGGTGCATACGGTCGATTCGTTCCAGGGCCGCGAGGCTGACGTAGCTGTGTACTCCGTTACCCGCTCGAACGATGACGGCAAGCTCGGCTTTCTCGGTGATGAGCGCCGATTGAACGTTGCGCTCTCTCGGGGACGCGATCTTCTTGTGATCGTCGGCGACAGTCAGTTCTGTCGCGTCGCGCATGGTCAGAACCCGCTGAAGTCCGTGCTTGAGCATGTCGAACGCCACGTTCAGTTCTGCGAGGTCAAGGACGCACGCGACCTATGAGCACCACCGTCGTCGAAGCGGCGTCGCGCCACGCGAACCGTCCCGGTTTCGACCTCGTCGCCTTCCGCGAGGTTGGCCTCCCGATCTATCGGCAGACGCTGTTGGCGGTTGTGATGACGAACAAGGAGCTTCCTGCACTCCAGGAGTTCGCGCTTCGCGCGGTGGACGCCGGCTTCGACACGCCGGCAGCGATTGCCGTCTTCCTTGGGCTCGACGAGAGAGATCTCGATGAGGCGCTCTTTGGCCTCGTTAGCGAGCGCTTCCTTGAACTCAACGCCGGAAAGAACGGTGCCGACCCGCTCAGTTTGACTCAGCGCGGCCAGCAGGCGCTCGAGGAGTTCCGGATGACGCAGGCCGAAGAGCGCACGTATGTCGTCGACTATGACGGCATCCTCCGCAACCCGACGCCCCATCGCGGTTGGGCGATCCGCGAGAAGGCGCTGCGCGAACTCGGGGCGCTCCCGATCGCTCCTGCGCCGCCCCGAAAGCCGGCGGTGAGCGAACTCGACATCGGCCAAGTCGAGACCGTACTTCGCGACTCGAAGACCCTGGACAAGGCACGGAAGCTGCTTGAGCTTGTCCGTGTAGCACGAACGGAGACGCTCTTCATGCGCGCCACGATGCTCGTCTTCCGCGCCCAGGTGGGTGACGAAGTGCAGGCCGCGTTTGTCATCGACGGTCGGCTCTCCGAGGAGCACGCGCTTGCGTTCGCCGCGAGCGAGGGACCGGCTCGTCTTGGCCTGCTCCAGATCTCAGAGTCCCCACTCCGGACAGCAGCTGCCGAAGTGCTCGGCCGCCGAGCTGCTGACACCGCGTTTGCGCTGCTTGAGGAGGCGACCATAGCGCCACCGGACGGCGATGAGGCATCGGCTGTAGTCGTTGCCCAGCCGACTTACGAGCTTCTTGAAACATACGATCACCCGCGTTATCTAGAACAGGCGCTCGACTCGAAGAGGCGCCTGATGATCCTCTCGCCATGGATCAAGCGCCGCGTCGTTAACGAGGCTTTCCTTGGGCAACTCCGAGATTTGCTGCGCCGCGGAACCGACGTCTGCATCGGGTTCGGCCTTGGCAGCGAAGGCGATGGGAGCGACGACCGGGAAGCGGTCCGCGCGCTCCAGCGCCTTGCCGACGAGTATCCGAACCTGACCTTCCGACGCTTCGGCGACTCGCACGCGAAAGTGCTGATCTCAGACAACACTTTCGCGATCATCACCAGTTTCAACTGGTTGTCGTTCATTGGCGACCCTGCGCGAACGTTTCGTGACGAGCGAGGGATGCTCGTACGAAGAGGAGACGTGATCGACGCCGCCGCGAACTCACTTCTAGCGCGTTTCGAATCGGCGGCGCCCCCTGAACGCGTCTAGGAAGCGTCTCAACATCCGTTCGCAGGTCATGCGCGCGGCAAGCGTTGCTAGGAAACGAATGCCTTCCGAACAGATGCAGCTGTCCATCTGTTCGTGCCGTGAATAGTTGGAACCATCGCCACGTTCAGCTTCTCGGCGATCTCCTCCAGCGACATCCGCTTCGCAAGCATCGCGTTGATCTTCATCCGCCATCCGTAGTCACGTCGGTTGCACAGCCGATGCGCGAGCCGGACGTTGTCGGGGGTGAGGTGACCGCCGTACGCTCTGAGCCTCGGATAGTGGTCAGGCGTCGGCGACCAATCGGAACGCGTCGATCTCGGCTCGAAGTACCTACGACCACGAAAGCTGTAGCACTGAGGCATCTCGCAACGCACGTCGATGATCTGGCCATCTCGAGCAAGCTGCAAGAGGACTCCGCGAACTCCCAGGGCCTCGAACTTCTCGACTGGCGTTTCTCCAGCGTTCGCCGGTGGCGCTGCGCTTCTTGCAGGGACCTGGTCTCCGTCACTCATTTTTGGGCCTCTCAGTTGCTCAAAGGTGGCCCGACACCGATCGAGGTCAGGCGGGCGCGAAGGTGATGAGTTGTTCCACGCGGATACGTCGGTCGAGTGCGCCGGCCGTCTGGCCAGGTGGGGGGAGATAGCGGCGTCCCGTCGCGAGAGCACGGACCTGTCGCTGTACACGCGATAGGCCATGTCTCGCAGCCAAGAGCCGCACGATCCGTTCGATCGAGATCGACTGCCCAGCCAGAGTGGCGTCCGCGACGACAAATCGTGCGCGGCCCGAGGGCTTAAGGACGCGAACGATCTCGGCGATGACGTCGTCGAGGTCGGAGACGTAGCGGCGCAGGATGCCCGTTCCGCGCGCCGACATGCCACCGGGGTTCACCTTGGCCAGGATCTGCTCGATGTCCTCGGCTGCGACGAGGCTGCGCTCGGCACCGATCGATTCCGCGCGAAGTTCGCGCAGGCTGCTAATCGAATGTCCCATCCAGACGAGCGTCATCCTGTGCCCGCGCAGATAATCGATCGCCTGGAGGTACGGCGGTGACGTTGCGACCCGGTCGATCGAGCGATCGGGGAGCGGGAGATGCCTAGCGTCACCGTTCGCTAGATGAGTCGTGCCGGAACGGGTTGCAAGCGTGTGGACGGCTCGATGTCGCGCCGAGACGAACTCTGCTGAGCTGAGGAAGCGCTCGATCGGGTCGATGGCTGCCTTGTCGCGCACGACGTGTGGCCGGCTGTGGCTGACGTCACGCGCACGTGATGCGCCGGCGTCCTTAGTGATGATCAGCCGGCTGAAGGCGCACCAGAGCTTCGGTTGGAGATCGTGATCGCATGCCTCGATCGCAGCCGCAAGCGCGGCGAGGCGGTCTTGTGCCTCGGGATCGAACCAGTAGTCGACAAACGACCACGTCTCGTCGTCCATCCGGGTCGTTGTTCTTCCTTCTAGCCGTCGCGCCTCGTGTTGTACGTGGCGAGCAGCGGTCAGGAAGCGATCGTCCGGGGGTTGCGCGAGCGCGCGTGCGAGAACGAGCGCGAGCGGATCGAGGTCGAAGCCGTAGCCGGTATGGCCGCGAAGCGCGGCAAGCGCCGGGACCGAGCCCGATCCCATCATCGAGTCCAAGACCGTCAGTCTCCGTCCGGTGGCGCCGACGAGACCTTCCATCGCAGCGAGCGGATCCATGCGAGCCGGGAATGGGTGGATCGGCGTGAAGGTCTTATGAATCGACATCGAATGCCTCGCGTGCATCGGTTGCCGCTGAGCCGCTGAGCGCGTCGAGGTTCGATCGGATCTCGGCCTTTACCTGCGCGGGTGCGGTTTGTAGTGCGACCCATTCGCTGTCCGACCAGATGCCCGTCGGGGCGAGCGAGCGCAGGCCGTCGATCATTGCCCGGACATCCTCGAGCGCGTAGTCGTAGTTCTTGTTGCTGCGCTCTAGGAGGAGCGCTGGCAGCCCGTTGATCGCAACGGGCGCCTTCGCGGTGCTCAGGTCGTGGATGATCTCGAGCAGCAAGTCGACCGGCGGGTGGGGCCGCTGCTGTCCGCTTTGCTCGAGTTCGTCGACGAACGCCTTGGACTGCAGCGGCGTGTGGTGCGTCTCGAACAGGTCCTCGAGAACGGCGGGATTGATCGTGCGTGTCGGGTAGAGCTCGATTAGCCGCGCGAAGTCGTTTGCAGTGATCGGGGTAATGCCGCCGTCTGTGCAGTACTCGGCAATGCTGGAGTCCCTTTTGTCCGCGCCCTCAAAGCCCGGCGCGACGACCAGGATGTATTTCGCGTTTTCTTTCTTCTTGTGTTTGCGCAGCGGGCCTGGATTGACCTTGTCGGCCTTGATGACTTCTTCGCGGGCGGTCGATTTGGCGTCGCAAACGACGCCGTACGTGCGGCTCTCTTCCTCCCCGCGTCGACCGAGGTGAGCGATCGCGAGGATGTCGGTCTTCCCGGAGCCGCTCTTGCGGCGCACCCGGAAACCGAGAAATGCCATAGCGTCTCCGATCGCGTCCTCGAGTTCTTTCTCGGTGTGCACGGCGTCGCGAAGCTGGCGAGCGATTATCGGCGCCGAGCGGGGGTAGATGCTGACGAGCGCACGTAGGTATGCGTCGCGCCGATCGAGGACGTCGCGGACGACGTGTGTCGGCGTCGCTTCGTCGAGCAGATACACCGCTGTGAACAGCTCCGTCGCAGCGATGAGCTGCAGGGGCTCGACGGCGCCCTTGTCGTCGATGTAGTTGTCGATGAAGGGGTGATCTCGGTTCACGACGATCATCCGCCTCGACAGGTCGTAACTCGCGATGCGCTCGTCGGTTCCCTGCGCTTCGATGATGATTCCTTCGAGCAGATTCATCGAGGCATCGAGGTCGACTTGCTCGCCTTCGATCTCGTCCGTGCCGGTCACGAGCTCGGCGAGCAGGCGATCCTCGCCGGCGTCCTCGAATGCTCGCGTCACGATCCGCCGTAGCGGCGCCTGTGAGAGCGCCTGTGGCGGATTCGCGATCCGCTCCGACGCCGTGAGCGTCTGCGGATGTGCCTTCTCCATTTCAGTCCGCGCCGAGCGGGCCGCGTTGAAGACAGAGAGCAGGTAGTCGCGGATCTCGCCAAGCGCCGGCGATTCCTTGATCGATTCGCGCGTCGCGGTGATCACCTCGTCGAGGCCATCCACGTTGACCTCCATGCGGAAACGCGTAAATACGCCATGGTGGAGTTCAACGTCGATCCCGAACGTCTCGTCGGTGATGTTGATTAGCCGTTTGAGCACCGAGACGAAGAACCCATGGCTACGGCCGAGTTCCTCGGCCTTGCCGCGCGGGAGTGGCAGCTCGTACATCTCAGCTACGCCGGTGACGAGGCCTGCGTGCTCGAGTAACACGCCCGCCTCGCTTGCGCGCTCCGCGTAGGCAGTCTTCTTCTTCAGGTCGTCAGTGCCGACCTTGAACGTCCAGATCTTCTTCCCAGCGGCCTTGCTTGATGTGACCTTGGCACTGTTCAGCCAGAGGTTGAACTCCGGGTTGAGTGGCAGCGCGACGCTCAAGATCCACTGCAGGCGGCCACGCTCGAGCCGGCGGCCTCGATCCTTCAGGTCGCTCATCAGCGCCGCTGTCCAGTTTGGAGGCGCTTCTGGGCCGAACAGCGTTGCCGTGGGCTCCTCGTCGCCGATGGCGTCGACGAGCGTTTTTCTGGCTTCCTCCTCGGCCAACGCGACGACGTCGAGCAGCACACTCCCCTGTTCTGCCAGGCGGCCCTTTACCTCTCGGTAGTCCATCGTCGTTGCTAGGTATTCGTCGCCACGCTTGCAGACGTACGTGAACTCGTTGGCAAGCACATAGGTCGCAAGCTTCCCGATTCCGAACTTCCCGACCGGCTTTCGGCCGGCCCGCGCCGGCGGGCGGTCGCGCCGTGTCGAGTCTCCGATCTGCCAGAGATCGCGCAAGCCACCGAGGTCCATCGATTCGCCGTTGTCGATCACGGCGAGGATCGCGCTCGGGTCAGCGAGATTGTCGGGGATGCGGACCCAGACACAGGTCGCGCCGGCGTCGTATGAGTTGGTGACGAGTTCCTCAAACGTCTTGTTCGGCGACGAGTAAAGGCCCTCAGAAAACTGCTCGACTATCCCGAAATTGATGTTGACGGCGATCGTGTCGAGCGGCGTTCCGCCGGCGACGAAGTCGGCGGGCTCGATCTCGACCGGCATCTCGCCGGTTGCGTCCGGCTCGGGCGGCTCGTCCTCTGCTGGAGTCTCGTTCAGCGCCATCTGAGAGTTGAAGCGTACGCCAGAGGGAGGGCGAAAACCGAACCGCTCGCCGCCACGGGAATCGCACGCGGTTCGAGCCGCGGGCCGTCTCAGAAGTCGGCCTACGGCTAGCCGCTGACCGGGTCCACGAACTCACTGCTCGGGACTTGACAGCCCTCCCGCGGATGTGGGAGATTTGCAGCGTTGGGCCCGGAGGCGCGCAAGCGTCGACGGGCCCGACATCTTTCTGGCCCCGCCGATGTCCTTTACGGACACTTGTTGCTGCCATCCCGACGGGGCTACCTTCGGAGCTGGCCAGGGTCGAGCAGGTTCAGCGGTCCTCGAGGCGTTCGCGAAGCCCGGCCCTGGCCGGCCGCATGCGACGGGAGTGCTAAGACAGCCTCGGCACGAGCGTTGGCTGGGCTTGTCGGACGAGCCGCCGCAAGATCTCGATCGTCTCAGCATTGGAGCTGAGGTTGGCGAGCGCAGCCAGCGCGAGCTGCGATTCGGCCAAGGTCAACCAGGACGACTCGAGCTCGAGCCGGCCGTGCCAGCGAACGGCCGCCGCTTCGAGCCGATCTGGGCGAAGCTCGGCGAGTAGCGCCAGATAGTCGAGTGCTTCAAGGAGCGAGACTGAGCCCATCTCGCGCAGCGCCATCTCCGCTCCGAGCAGGTTCCGCCGCTCGAGAGCGCGCCTGAACTGCGTGCGGGCGGTCCCTTGCGCTGTCACGAACAAATGTTCGCACATGGTCGCGGGAACACCCTTTGCGGAGGTGCGCACCGCGGGCCGCCGGGACCCTAGGCGAAAGCTCGTGTTATCACTTTCGTTGACACCCGGGCCGAGTCGTCTCCGGTTCAGGAAACACAAGAGCCCGGTCTGCAGGCCTTTCTCGTATGGGCCGTGCAGGGATCGAACCTGCGACCTTGGGATTAAGAGTCCCCTGCTCTACCAGCTGAGCTAACGGCCCGAAGCGGCGGCCATTGTAGCCTCGTGCTCGTGAAGGTCCTGACCGT
>Ga0070741_10003801_pt1 | contig 36418 bp, 32 predicted proteins | sample Coa_R1_4_FD_66440 | JGI IMG/M metagenome (GOLD analysis project Ga0070741, IMG submission 66440) | Surface soil microbial communities from Centralia Pennsylvania, which are recovering from an underground coalmine fire - Coalmine... | ecosystem: Environmental > Terrestrial > Soil > Unclassified ... | reverse complement strand
ATCCACTCCCTTCCTTGCTAGTTCGGGCTCGAAGCCCATGCAACTGTTCGGGTTGAGGAAGACACACCGGATCTGTCCCTAGCTCCCCGTCAGGCTCTTGCGGCCTTTGAGCACGTACGGCTCAGATCCAGCGACGGGCGGTTGGTTAGAACCGCCCGTTCGCACATTCTGGCAGATTTTGCAGACACAAGATCACGTATAAGCCGTAAAACCATCGCGCAGGGAAGGCCGGTGTGATCACCGCCTGTACCTGTGGGCTCGCGCTTGCGCAGTTTTTTTCTGCGCGAGGGCCCCGGGTGCAGCGGCCACCCGGTCTTCCCTGCGCCCTCTGACTTAAGAGGGCGAGACGATTGGCAAAACTCGGGCGCAGCGCACCGCGAGGACGAGAACGCATGTCTCTCGGCCGTCATTGCGAGGAGCGAAGCGACGAAGCAATCTAGGGCCACGCACACGACTCTGGATTGCCGCGTCGCTTCGCTCCTCGCAATGACGGAGTGTGTGGCTTGAGTCCAATGCGAACTATCAACGCCTTTGTCGGGACCACGTCGGAGAGAGCCTTAGCCTTCACCCGTCCCACTCGCCATCATCCGCCGCTCGCGCGCATAGCGCACCAGCGCTGCAAACCGGTACAGGCCGTGCACGAACTTGCCGTAGGGCAGCGTGATGAACAGGGCGAAGACGAAGCCGAGATGCAGCGCCAGCAGCGGGCCCATGGCGTCGGTGTCGCGCCACAGCAGCAGCGCGAGGCCGGTGACGCCGGTGAGCAGCAGCATCACGGTGAACGCGGTGTCCATGCCGGTGCGCGCTTGATCGACCAGCACCGCATCGCGCTGCTTCTTCGCGGCAAGCAGGCCGATCGGGCCGATGAACAGGCCGATGCCGCCGAGCGTGCCGAGCACGACCGGCAGATCCCACCAGGCATAGGGTGCCTCGCGGCCGAGCAGGTAGTGATAGAGCGTCGCGACGCAGGTCCCGGCGAAGCAGAGCATGAAGCCGTAGAAGGTGAGGTGATGATAGAGCTGACGGCGATCGCTCGGCTGGTCGTCCTCGTTGAAGCAGCCGACGCCGCCGCCATCGAGATAGCGCAGGCTGGCGGCATCGCGCATCGCCTGCCACAGCGAGGGCGCGTCAGCCTTCGCGCCGATGGGCTCGCCGATATCACGCCAGAACGCGCGCAGGCTCATCGTGAGCGCCAGGATCGCGTAGAGGAAGGCGGCGCCGAACAGTACGACCATGGCGTTGTGCGGCATCAGCGCATAGAACGCGCCGGGGCCGGTGTGGATGCCGTAGAGCACGGCGCGGTCGTTGACCGCTGCAAAGCCAAAGATGAAGGCGGCGACACTGAGCGCGGCAATGAAGCTGATCGCAAGCCCGTTGCGCGCGAACAGGCCCGCGAAAGCGCGCGGCCAGGCATAGGCCGCATAGGAATCGGCGCGCGCAACCGCAAGCGTCTTCGGCACATTGACGTTGAACTCATGCGGCGGCGAGAACTGGCAGTCCACATAGCAGGCGCCACAGGCGTGGCAGAGATTGGCGAGATAGTTGAGGTCGCCGTCGGAAAAGGCGCGGCGCATCTCCATGGCCGGAAACACCGCGCACAGCCCCTCGCAATACCGGCAGGAGTTGCAGACCGTCATCAGCCGGTCGGCCTCGTCGAGGATTGGGGTGGCGTGCATTATCCCGCGTCTCCAGCTCGCGCCTTGCTAATTCCGCGCATTCCTCGCCGCCTCCCGCCCCGCGACACGCCCGAACACGCTGCCGATGGTCATGCCGATGCCGGCGGCATAGCCGCGGCCGAGCACGTTGCCTGCCATGATCTCACCGGCCGCGAACATGTTGGCGGACGGCTTGCCGTCCTTCATCAGTATGCGCGCCTGCTTGTTCACGCGGGTGCCGAGATAGGTGAAGGTGATGCCGGGCCGTACCGGATAGGCGTAATAAGGCGGCGTCTCGAGCTTGCGCGCCCAATGCGTCTTGGGCGGGGTGAGACCTTCGGTGCGGCAGTCGTCGAGAATGGTGTGATCGAAGGTGCCGGGCCGCACGGCCGCGTTGAAGCCTGTGACCGTCTTCTCCAGCGCAGCTGGATCGAGCTCGAGCTTGCCGGCGAGCTCGGCGATGGTGTCCGCCTTGATCGGGGGAAACAGCGAGGGCATGAAGCTCGTCAGCACGGTGGAATCGAAGATGATGTAGGCAATCTGCCCGGGCTGGCCGGCGACGAGGCGGCCCCAGATTGCATAGCGCTTGGGCCAGATGTCCTCGCCCTCATCGTAGAAGCGCTCCGCGTTGCGGTTGACCACGATGCCGAACACCACGCAATCCAGCCGCGTGATGATGCCGCCGTCGAAGCGCGGCGCGCGGGCGTCGATCGCGACCGCATGGCACTGGGTGGGATCGCCGACCTCCTGCACGCCCTTGTCGAGCAGCATCTTCAGGATCGAGCCGCGGTTATAGGGCGTGCCGCGGATGAGAAAATTGTCGGCGGCCTCGCCCCAATATTGCTTGAGCCATTCGATGTTGGCCTCAAAGCCGCCGGCGGCAGCGACCAGCGCCGATGCACGCGCGCTCGTGTGGCCGTCGCCCTGCTTCAAGGTCGCCGAGAGGAACATGCCGTTGTCGATCTCGAGATCGACCACCTCGGCGTCATACATGATCTCGACACTAAGCGCCTCGGCCGTGCGGTAAAGCGCGTTCAGCATGGCGCGGCCGCCACCGAGGAAGAAGGAGTTGGTTCGCCCGAGGCTCAGCGTGCCGCCGAGCGAGGGCTGCCAGCGCACGCCCTGTTCGACGATCCAGGTCAGGATGTCCTTGGACTCCGCGATCATGAACCGCGCGAGCTCCTCGTCGGTCTCGCCGCCGGTGACGCGCAGCAAGTCTTCCCAGAACTCCTGCTCGGTATAGGGGCCCGTCAAAATCTCGGTCGCCGCATCGTGGGCGCAGCGCATGTTGCGGGTATGGCGGGTGTTGCCGCCGCGGTAGAATTTGGGCGCGCCCTCCAGCACCAGCACCGAGGCGCCCTGCCGTCGCGCGCTGATCGCAGCACAAAGCGCGGCATTGCCGCCGCCGATCACCAGCACATCGAACTTGCGATTGAGATCAACCATGCGCCCTTGTTATCCGCTTCGCATGGAAAGGGAAGGCCTGGAGACGACGAAGGCGCCGCGCAGCAGCAATGCTCTGCGCGGCGCCTTTCACATCGTGAGAAATTACGCCGTCACCGGCTCGCGGGCCTCCACGCTCTGGCGGCCGCCGCGATAGACGGTGAGCGCCGCGATGATGCCGAGCACGGCACCGAACATCAGCCAGTAGCAGGGCGAGGCCTTGTCGCCGGTCTTCTGGATCAGCCAGGTCGCCGCGAACGGCGTGAAGGTGCCGAACAGGGCCGCGGCCAGCGCGAAAGCGAGCGAGAAGCAGGTGGTGCGCACGTGCTTCGGCACGATCTCCACCAGGGCGCCAAGCATGGTGCCGCTATAGGTGCCGAAATAGAAGGAGAACATCATCTGTACCGCCAACAGCTTTCCGAACGTCGGCGCGGTGACGAGCCAGTGCAGCGCCGGATAGGCCGTCAGCAGCGAAAGGGTGGCAATGCCGATCAGGACCGGCTTGCGCCCGAGACGGTCGGAGACCGCGCCGCCGACCGGATTCCAGATGAAGTTGGTGACGGCAACCAGCAGCGTCACCAAGAGTGCGTCAGACGTCGACAGCTTCAGCACGGACTTGCCGAAGGTCGGGGTGTAGACCGTGATGAAATAGAAGGTCGTGGTGGTGAGGATCGCGATCATCATGCCGAGGATCACGATGCGCCAGTTGGCGAGGGCGGAAGCAAACACCTCGGATGCGGTGGGGTGCTTCTTCATCGCCAGGAATTCCGGCGTCTCCTCCAGCGTGCGCCGCAGGAAGAAGATCACGGGAATGATCAGGCAGCCGATGAAGAAGGGAATGCGCCAGCCCCAGGCCGCGATGGTTGCGCTCGACATCGATTCGTTCAGTACATAGCCGAGGATCGCCGCGACGAAGATCGCGACCTGCTGGCTGGAGGACTGGAACGAGGTGTAGAAGCCGCGATTGCCCGGCGTGGAGATTTCGGCGAGATAGACCGAGACGCCGCCGAGTTCGACGCCGGCCGAGAAGCCCTGCAGCAGGCGTCCGATCAGCACAATGACCGGGGCGGCAACGCCGATCGTGGCGTAGCTCGGGCAGAACGCGATCACCACGGTGCCGATCGCCATGATGGAGAGCGTGACGATCAGTCCCTGGCGGCGGCCGATGCGGTCGATATAGGCACCGAGCACGATCGCGCCGACCGGGCGCATCAAGGCGCCGAGCCAGAACACGCCAAACGTATTGAGCAGCGAAGCGGTGTCGTTGTCCGAAGGGAAGAACGCCTTCGCGATCAGGGGGGCGTAGAACCCGAACAGGAAGAAGTCGAACTGCTCCAGAAAATTGCCGGATGTGGCGCGCAGGATGGCGCCGATGCGCGATTTGATCGCTGGTACCTGTGTCGTCGACGTCTGCGACATCGTGAGTTTCCTCCCCCGTCAGGAATAGCCGGTTGCGGGAAAACTTCACGCCAGCCGACAGTTGTTACGCGCATGATCCGGAACGGCGGATGCCGATTGGCTAAAAGGATCATGCTCAAGCGAAGGTCAATCTGCCACGACGATCGCGGCCGACCAACCGGAATGCGCCTTATATTTTCGGCTAGTCCTTCGCGGAAGCGCGTATTTTCACGACTTGTGCTGCACCGCAGCGAGGAGCCACTGCCGGAACAGCTTCAGCTTTTGCGGTTCGTCGCTGGACTCGGGCGAGACCAAATAGAAGCCTGCGTCCGCAGGCAGCGCGATCTTGAAGGGCACGACCAGCCGGCCCTTGGCGATATCGTCCTGGACATAGGAGGTCCGGCCCATCGCAACCCCGATGCCATCGATGGCGGCCTGCACGGTCATGAAGATGAGGTCGAAGCTCACGCCCGGTTGCTTGGAAATATCCGTCGGCAGCCCCGCCGCCGTCAGCCATTGCCGCCAGTCGTCGTCATAGCCGCCGCTCGTGTGCAACAGCGTGCAATGCGCAAGATCCTCCGGGCAGCGCAGCGGCTTGGCGCTATTGAGCAGCGCGGGGCTGCACACCGGAAACAGCTCGTCGGCCATCAGCCACTGCGCCCGCACGCCCGGCCAGTGGCCGCGGCCGTAGCGGATCGCGGCATCGACGTCGCCGCTCTTGAAGTCGACCAGGCTGGTCGATGTGGTGATGCGCACGTCGATGCCGGGGTGAGCCTCCTGAAAGGTGGAGAGGCGCGGCAACAGCCATTTGGCGGCGTGCGAGGCAAGCGTCGAGACGGTGAGGACGTTGTCCTCGTCCTTGCGCAGCAGCCTGTCGGTCGCAAGCCGCAGGTCGTTGAAGGCCGCGCGCACGCCCGGCAGATAGTCCTTTGCCTTCGGAGTGAGCGCGAGTGTTCGGTTCTTGCGGACGAACAGACGAAGCCCGAGCTCCTCCTCCAGCCGCTTGATCTGGTGGCTGATCGCGGTCTGGGTGACGTTCAGCTCGGCTGCGGCAAGCGTGAAGCTCAGATGCCGCGCGGCGGCCTCGAAGGCCCGCAACCCGTTGAGCGATGGCAGCCGCGCGGTCATTTAACAAACCCCAAATTCATGAGTTTTTGTCATCTGAAGCGAGACAAAGTGTCGTTTGTGGAAGGTGCAGGATGGGAAGATATTAGCGCCAGAAGCTTAGCTTTAGGAGCTGATCATGTCTACCTGCACCCAGCAAACGATGACAAATCATCATGTTCCGGGAATTTGGGCGAGCCTCGGCGAGACCCTTCACGTCTGGCGGGAGCGCTATCGCAGCCGCGACGAGCTGCGCCACTGGTCCGATCGCGATCTGCACGATGTCGGCATATCCTGGAGCGACATCGTTCACGAAGCCGAAAAGCCGTTCTGGCGGGCTTGAACGCAGTCGGGCCGGCATTGCCTCGAGAGGGATGCTGGCCGGCGGCCTTTTCGGAAAGACGGGAGTTGACCATGACATCGCTTCGCTTTGATGATCTTGCGCAATTTTCCGACACCCTGCACGCGCGGAGCGGCGAGGCGGTGACGGTCCGCTTTGTCGAGCCGCGCGATGCAGAGGAATTGCAGAACTACTATCGATCGCTGTCGACACGTTCGCGCTACAACCGTTTTCACGGCGCAATGAGCGAGCTGCCGAAATCGGTGCTCGACCAGTTCACACATGTCGGCCGGGGCGACGCGTTCACTGCTGTCGCGACCGTCGAGGTCGACGGCTTTGCGACCATCATCGGCGAGGTGCGCTATGTCTTTCACCCCGAGGATTTGAGCATCGAGTTCGGGGTGTCAATCGATGATCGCTGGCAGGGCCATGGCATCGGTGCGGCGCTGCTGAAAAACCTGGAATGCCGCGCCGCATCGCTCGGCGCAGCGAGCCTGTTCGGCGATACGCTGCGGTCCAACAGCGCGATGATCGCACTCGGCCGCAAATCCGGTTTTGCGTTCCGCAATCACCCTGAGGACTGGAAGCTGGTGCGCTTCGAGAAGGAGATCGGCTTCGCGCCGAAGGACATTCCATGTGCGAGCTGGCGATTGGCCGCAGAGACGCGCCAGCTTGCGATGGCGTGAGCTAATGACCTGCAAAGTTCGGCTTGCGCTTGTCGATGAAAGCCTGCACCGCTTCGCGATGGTCGGCGGTCGTGGTGAGACGGATCAGCCGCTCGGCCTCCTGGTCGCGGGCGGTGGCGAAATCAAAGGATAGGGCCTCATCGAGATTATCCTTCATGTAGCGCAACGCCAGCGTCGGGCCCTCGGCGAGCGATTTGGCCAAGGCAAACGCCTCCGCCTGCAGCTGATCGTCCGGTACCACCCGATTGACGAGACCGATGCGCTCACAACGCTCCGCGTCGACCTTCTCGGCCGTGAACATCAACTCGCGCGCCCGCGCGGTGCCGACCAGCCGTGTCAGCAGCCAGGCAATGCCGTAATCGCCGGACAGTGCAACGCGCAGATAGCCGGTGGAGACAAAGGCCGACTGTGCGGCGATGCGGATGTCGCAGGCCATGGCGATTGCGAGCCCCGCGCCGACGGCGGGCCCGGGAAGAGCTGCGATCGTCGGCTTGCGCAGCGCGGCGAGCGCGCCGGTGAGCAGCCGCTGCCGCTCCTGGAGATCGGCGACCTTGTCGTCGAACGACATCGCAAGCTTGGCCTTGTCGCGATGCGCGCCCATGCCCTTGACATTGCCGCCCGCGCAGAACGCGCTGCCCGCGCCGGTCAGGAGCAGCACGCCGACCTCGGGATTCTCGCCGCAGGTCTTGATCATGGTGCGCAGCGCCGGCGACAGATTGTCCGACAGCGCATTGCGCGCCTCGGGCCGGTTCAGCGTGATGATCGCGACGCGGTCGCGGATGACGCAGAGCAGTTCGTCGGTGCCAGTGTCGATGGTGGTCTCGGTGGTCATTCTTGTCGCCCCTTGCTCCGTCATTCCGGGTTCGCCCTGCGGGCGCCCCGGAATGACAGTCGTATCAAAACTTCTCGACCCATGGCCGCAATTCGACTTCCCAGCTCCAGGCACTGCGCGGCTGTTGCAGGACGCTCCAATAGCTCAGCGCAATGGCATCGGGATCGAGCATCGAGTCCGGCCGGTCCGTCGGCTCGGTTCGCGTTGCGCTGCGAATACCACCATCGATGACAAAATGCGCGACATGAATGCCCTGCGGCGACAATTCGCGCGCCAGCGATTGCGCGAGCCCCCGCAAGCCGAACTTGCCCATCGCAAAGGGCGCGGATTGCGCATAGCCCTTCACGCTGGCCGATGCGCCGGTGAACAGGATAGCGCCATGCTTGTTGGGCAGCATGCGCCGCGCCGCCTGCTGCGCCACCAGGAAGCCGCCAAAGGCGCTCACCATGATCGCCTGCGCCACCTCCGCCGGTACCAGCTCGATAAAGGGCCCGCGGGCGCGGGCACTGGCATTGTAGACGACAAGGTCGGGCGTCCCGATCTCGCGCTCGACAAGGCCGAACAGGCGTTCGACGTCATCGGGCTCTGCCGCGTTGCAGGCATAGGCCCGTGCGCCGGTCTCGTTGCACAGCGCACCCAGCTTCTCGATCTTGCGCGCGGCGAGCGCGGTACGAATCTCGTTGCGGGCGAACAGGCGAGCCAGCGAGGCGCTCAAGCCTTCGCCGGCGCCGACAATCAGTGCGGTCTTGTATTTCGGGAGGTCCATGAGCGCCGTCCTTCGTGGCTTACGGGGACTCTTTATCTAGGCGCGGAAGGCGGCGAGACAACCGGCCTCTTCAAGGATCGGATCGAGCGCGGCCTTGTCGGCGGCCTCGGCATATTGGCGCGCAGCATGGCAAGCGAGCGCGCGTGATATTTTTGCGGCTTCTGCACCCAGACCTTGTCGCCGAGCGTCACCGAAAACTCGTCCTTGCCCTCGGACAGCGCCTTCTCGTTCGCCAGCGTCCAGGTCACGAATTGTCCCCCGACCTGGCCTTGAAGGATCGGCATCAGCGTCGGCTGCAGCGTCGCCCAGCTTTCAAAAGCGCCTTCGGCGCGTGGCCAGAGCATGCGGTGAATCCAGTCGAGCACGTGTGGTGCGCGTCCTTCGATCAAGGAGCCGGCTGTTGGATCGGTCCAGAGCTCATAAAGTTGTCCCCACAGGCCGAAATCACCGTAAGCGGGCCGGCCGCCGAACAGATAGGGGCGCCTCGTGAGATGAGCTTCGAGCAGCCTGAGCATGTCCGCAAAGCCGGTCTCGATCTGGGGCGCCGTCACCTCATTGGAGCCGACGAACCAGACCCGCTCGACCATGCGCGTGCGAATCTTCTCGACCAGTGCAGCGTGGGCCTCATCGCCCGCATTGGGCGCCTGCATGCGGGCGATGCGGCCGGCAGACGCGCGCTGGTCAACCTCGCGGGCCCAGCGATAGTGGAACATCCATTTGTTGCCCCACTCGTCGCCGAACTCCTCAATCAGCGCCGAAAGGAATTGCGCCTCGCCATCGGGATGAACCGAAGGCTGGGGAAACAGCTTCTCCAGCTGATCGATGATGGGTGTGGAATCCTGGATGCCATTCTGCTGCGGCGTAACCACCAGCGGAATGATAGGCAGCTTGGCGTAGGCCTGGTAGTCCGCCTGGCTTTCCGCGTTGCGCAATATCCATTGATGCGGGATGGCTTTGTAGCGAAAATAGGAGCGGACCTTGACGGAGTAGGGCGACATCTCCGCCCCGAAGATGCGATAAAGGTCCGCCATGGGATCATGCCTCCCCGAGAATTTCGCGGCTTCATCGGCCGCCTCGCACATGATCTACATCATTCAAAGCCGGCAAGACAGGGCGGAAACGAACGAGGGCAACCGAAATATGCTGCAGTCCATCAGAGGTGACGCCGCAGGTGATGCGGACCGGTCGAGATTGCTTGCGCCCGACACCACCGGCATGAATTTCTACCGCGCCGATCCGGCGCTGACGGATCTCTTGCGCATTCATCTGCCAGATGCGCTGTTCCGCCACATCGAGCCGCATCTGGACCGGCTGGGCGAACTCGCCGGCGGTCCGCTCGATGAATGCGCGCGGCTTGCCGACCGGCATACCCCGGTCTTGCATCCGCGCGACCGGTTCGGGCGCGACGTTCAGACCATCGAATATCATCCGGCCTATCGCGAGCTCGAGCGCGTCGCTTTCGGCGAGTTCGGCATTCACGCCATGTCGATCCGCAAGGGCATCATGGGCTGGCCGGAGAAATATCCGGTTGCCGCCAAGCACGCCTTCACCTTTCTATTCAACCAGGCGGAATTCGGTCTCGGCTGCCCGATCAACGTCACCGACGGTTGCGCCAAGCTGCTGGCGAACTTCGGCAGCGAGGAGTTGAAGGCGAGATATCTCGACGGCCTGACCCAGACCGACATGAGCAAGCTGACCCAGGGCGGCCAGTTCATGACGGAAAAGGAAGGCGGCTCCGACGTCGGCACGCTGACGACTGTCGCCGTGCAGGACGGCGATCATTGGCGCCTCTATGGCGAGAAATGGTTCTGCTCCAACGCCGATGCCAAAGTCGTGATGCTGCTGGCGCGGCCGCAAGGCGCGATCGACGGCACCCGGGGCGTCGGCCTGTTCCTGATGCCGCGCTTCCTCGAGGATGGCAGCCAGAACCGCTACCGGATCGTTCGGCTCAAGGACAAGCTCGGCACCCGTTCGATGGCCTCTGGCGAGATCACCTTCGAAGGCGCGATCGCCTATGCGGTTGGCCGGCTCGATCGCGGGTTTGTGCAGATGGCCGAGATGGTGAACTCCTCGCGCCTGTCCAATGGCGTCAAATCGACCGCGTTGATGCGGCGCGCCTATCATGATGCCATGACGGTCGCGCGCAATCGCGTGGTGTTCGGCAGCCGCATCATCGACCTGCCGCTCGGGCGGCGGCAATTGATGAAGATCATGCTCCCCACCGAGCAGGCGCTGTCGCTGAGCTTTGTCACCGCGGATGCGCTCGACCGTGCCGAGGCCGGCAGCCAGGATGCCGCGGCGCTGCTGCGCATCCTGACGCCGACGCTGAAATTCCGCGCCACCCGCGACGCGCGCAAGGTCTGTGGCGATGCCATGGAGATGCGCGGCGGCACTGGCTATATCGAGGAGTTCGCCACCGCACGGTTGTTGCGTGATGCGCATCTCGGCTCGATCTGGGAAGGCACCGGCAACATCGTCGCGCTCGATGCGCTCAAGCGCGCGGTCGGACGCCATGGCGCGGAGTCGGCGCTCGCGGCTGATCTGCATGCGCGGCTGGATGAGAGCGGCACTGTGCCGCAGGCCTGGCGTGACCGCTTGCGGGGCCTCATCGACCGCGCCGTCGGCTTTGCCCGCGAAGTCGCCTCGCACGCCGACAATGAAGGCGATGCGCGGCGCGCCACCACCTCGCTCTATCATGTCGCAAGCGCAGTCACGCTCGCCTGGGAGGGCGCACGCATCGATCAGATGCGCGGTGACGCGAGGCGGCTTCTGTTGTCGCGATTGGTGCTCGATCATCGCCTGTCCTCAGGCGATCCGTTCCGGCTGACGGAAAATGCTGCGCAAGCCGCAATTGCATCGCTTCTGCTTGGCGAGCCAGCGGTGGGCATGGCCGAGGTTGGCGAATTGCTTCTGGCGGCGTAGGCTCAAGCGAGCTGAGAAAAACAAGCGAGGAAACACCGATGAAGGCCGCCGTCCTCTATGAAGTCAACAAGCCGCTCGTCATCGAGGATATCAGCCTGCCCAATCCGGGCCCGCGCGAGGTCCTGATCCGGACCGCGGTGGCCGGGCTCTGTCATTCCGACCTGCACTTCATCGAAGGGCTCTATCCGCATCCGCTGCCGGCGGTGCTCGGCCATGAATCGGCGGGCATTGTTGAGAAAGTCGGCTCCGACGTCACCTATGTGAAGCCGGGCGACCATGTCGTCACCTGCCTCTCGGTGTTCTGCGGCACCTGCGACAATTGCACCACCGGGCGGCCGGTGCTGTGCACCGACACCACGGTGAAGATGCTGCCGGGCGCGTCCAACCGCCTGCAGTGGTCGAAGCCGGAGAAGCTGAATCAGTTCCTGAATCTGTCCTCATTCGCCGAGCAGATGCTGGTCCATGAGAACGCGATCGTCAAAATCCGCAACGACATGCCGCTTGAACTCGCCGCGCTGATCGGCTGCGGGGTCATTACCGGCTATGGTGCGGTGGTGAATACGGCGCGGGTGCAGGCCGGCGAGACGGTCGCCGTGATCGGCTGTGGCGGTGTCGGCATGGCCGCGATCAACGGCGCGGAGATCGCCGGCGCGGGCCGCATCATCGCCATCGATACCAATCCGGCCAAGCTGCAGCTTGCGACCAAGCTGGGCGCGACTGATATCATCGATCCCAACAATGGCGATGTGGTGCAGCAGGTGCGTGAATTGACCAAGGGCGGCGTGCATCATTCATTCGAAGTGCTGGGCCGCAAGGAAACCGCGGAGCAGGCCTTCGCCATGCTCGCGCCCGGCGGCACTGCGACCATCGTTGGCATGATCCCGTTCGGGCAGAAGATCGAGCTCCACGGCTTCGACTTCCTCCGCGAGCGCCGCATCCAGGGCTCGTCGATGGGCTCCAACCATTTCCGCGTCGACATGCCGAGGCTGGTGGAGTTCTACATGCGCGGCAAGCTGCACCTCGAAGACTGGATCTCGGCCAAGCTGAAGCTGCCCGAGATCAACGAGGGCTTTGCCAACATGAAAGCCGGCAAGACGCTGCGCAGCGTGATCATGTTCGATGCGTAAGGATCCGTCATTCCGGGGCGGCACGGAGTGCCGGACTCGGAATCCAGAAGTTGCGGCGCGAGGTTCCGGGTTCGCGCTTGCGCGCGCCCCGGAACGACAGTTCGGCGTCAATCATCGAACATCTTAGGCGGGACGAAGCCGCCGTACTCGCGTTCGATCAGCTCGGCGAGCTTGATCGGCGTCCTGTCCTCCAGCCACGGACCGATGATCTGCACGCCGACCGGCAGTCCATCGCTGGCAAAGCCGGTTGGAATTGCTGTTGCGGGCAGGCCGGGCAGCGTGGCGAAGCCGGGCCAGGCGAGCTGGTCGGGATAGGCGTAATCCTTGCCGTCGATATTGATGCGGCGCTGCTCCTGCTCCGGCGAATGATCGTGCGGATAGGCCTGCGTCGGCATGATCGGGCAGATCACCGCATCGAACTCCCTAAACAGCCCGCGCCATTGCGCGCGCAACCGCGCGCGGGCGCCGTCATCGAGCACCCAGGCGCGATGGCTTGCTGACATGCCGCGCAGCCGTTCGGCGGCGAGGCTCGTGTCGTCGGGCTTGAGTTGCGCCGCCGCGGCAAGCACGCCGTCATATTGCTCGGCCGGCCAGAACGAGGCGAGGAACCCCATCAGCATCCGCATATAGAGCCGCGAGGCGTCGGCGAAGTCCGGCAGCAGTGGGCTTTGCCGCGCCACGCGGGCACCCGCCTTCTCGAGATGGCCGGCGAGCGTTTCGATGCTTGCACGCACCTCCGCATTCGGCGGCAACAGTGGGTGGCCATCGACCACCAGCACACGGAAATCCTTCAATACCGTGTGGCGCGGCGGCGGTAGCGCAAGCTTGTAGCCGACGCCAGCGTCCAGCGGATCCGGTCCTGCGATCACGTCAAGCGCGAGCGCCAGGTCGGCCGCACCACGCGCCATCGGCCCGAGCACGGAGAGATCGCGATCGATCGGAATGGGCGGGACCTGTGGCGGGGCGTGACCGCGAATTGCGACGAGCCCGTAAGTCGGTTTGTGCGCATAGATCCCGCAATGGAATGCCGGCACGCGCAGCGAGCCGCCGATATCGGAGCCCAGCGACAGCGGTCCGTAGCCGGCCGCGAGTGCCGCCGAGGAGCCGCCTGACGAGCCGCCGGGCGTGCGTCCGAGGTCGTAGGGGTTGTTGGTCGTGCCGTAGATGTCGTTGTAGCTCTGCCAATCCCCGAGCCCGAGTGGCACATTGGTCTTGCCGAGGATGACGCCGCCTGCGTCCTTGACCCGGGTGATGCTCAGCGCGTCTTCCGTCGGCCGGTAGTCCTTCTGCGGGACAAAGCCCCAAGTGGTCGGCAGGCCCGCAATGTTGAAGGATTCCTTGATGGTGACGGGCAGTCCGAGCAGCGGCTTTCTCTCGCCGCGAGCCAGTGCGGCATCAGCGGCGCGGGCGGCCTGCATGGCGCGGTCGAAATCACGGACGCAGATGGCGTTGATCTTGCCGTCGTGACGCTCGATGCGCGCGATTGCATCTTCGGCGAGCTCGACCGCCGAAACCTGTTTCGCCGCGAGTGCCGCCGACAATTCGGTCGCGGTCTTGAAGCTCCATTGCGATTTGGTCAAGGCAGGTCTCCCCCCTCTGATCTTATGATTGTGGAATGATGATCAGAATAGCCTTCGCCCGCAAGGCCGACTTGACCCGCAATGCTGCACGAAAAGCCTATCCGGGCAGCATGCGCTGCATGACACGGTCGCGATAGACGAAGAGATGTGCGAACGCAGCCACCACGTGCAATCCGATGAAGACGAGCAGCGTCCACTCGGCGGCCTGGTGCAAGCCGTCGATGGCGCGCCCCGCGGCCTGATTGTCGGACGCGAGCATCGGAAATGGGAACAGGTAGAAATACGTTACTGTCCAGCCGCGGAAGGATGCAAACAGCCAACCGCTCACGGTCGTCGCCAGCACCAGGACGTAGAGCACCCAGTGCACCAGCTCGGAACTGAGCCGCTGCCAGGGCGGCAGCGAGCTTTCAGGCGCGACGGGGTGCGTCAACCGCCAGACGAAACGCAGCACGATCAGGACAAAGATCGAGAGGCCGCATGAGAGGTGCATGGTCATGGCGACGCCGGGCTGCATTCCGCGATGAATGTCCGGCATCAACCAGCCAATCAGATACTGCACGATCAAGAGCGCGACGATCAGCCAATGAAGCACCTTGGCGGTGGTGCCGTATTGCAGGCGAGAGGACATGGACAAATCCAACTTATCAATAGTGCGGAATTACCAGGTTCGCTGCGTGGCGCGCGACATCGGATTGACCGGGCCGGTCGACCCAGGCTCGCTCCCGCTTGCCTTGCTGCCTGGCACCGGGAAGGCATATCCGATGATCGTCTTCACCACCCAGCGATCCGATTGCGGCGTCAACCCGTAGCCGACGCCAAAGTCGACGTCAAAAACGCCGAACTTGAAATCGGTCACGGCAAACAGGGTGTGCTGCTGGTCGGCAAGCCTGGGGAAATCACCGATCTTGCCGAAGTCAGCGTAGTATTCGAGCCCTACCCAGGTGTCTTGCGCCAGCTTCTTCGCCACCCGCAGTGCTGGCGCAAAATCGGCTTCGCCATATTTGCCGAAGCCGATGTCGACAATCGGATTGACGATCGCCTCGTAGTCGGAATTGCGCATGCCGATGATGGGGCGGATCTCGAGCGCCCATCGGGTCTGCGCAAACGGCGGCGTCTCGTTGCTCAACTCGAAATTGACGCCGTAAAAGAAATTGCGCTGATCGGCATGCGGCGAGACGAACAGTGTCCGGAGCTTGAAGGCGTCGGAATAGAACTGCTGATGATCGATCGAGAACGGCAGATAGAGCCCAAGCTCCCACCAGTCGGTCACGCCATAGGCGAATTCCGGCGTGCCGTTGAGGCTGTGGTTGGACACCAGCCCACCGGTGAAAGGCGGGTTGGTCAAGCCGCCCGCGATATAATTGAGATGCTGCTGGATGGTGAACTGGCCGACTTCGGCGATGCCGGCATTGTAGACTTGGATTTCGTCGGTGGCGTGCGCGGCACGAACTCCTGCAATCGCAAGGAGGCCCAGCATACCAAGGCCGAAGCGCGGCTTATCTCCGAGAAGAAACTTCATTGTCGCAGACCGCCTAGGCGCCCCCAATTAACATTCCCACCGCCAGAACGATGACGCCGCCCAGTACGATCTGGAACACAGCTTGCAAGAATGGCGTGTCCATGTAGCGCGCGCGGATAAAGGCAATCGCCCATAATTCGAAGAACACCACAACGCAGGCGATCGCGGTCGCGATCCAGAAGGCGTTGGCCCAGCTGTCCGGTACCAGATACGGCATGGTGTGCCCGAGCCCGCCGACCGTGGTCATCAATCCGCAGGTGACGCCGCGCAGCCAGGGCGAGCCCCGTCCGGTGAGCGAGCCGTCGTCTGACAAGGCTTCGGCAAAGCCCATGCTGATGCCGGCGCCGATCGAGGCGGCAAGACCGACAAGGAATGTCTGCCAGTTCTGATGCGTGGCGAATGCCGCGGCAAACAGCGGCGCCAGCGTCGAGACCGAGCCATCCATCAAGCCGGCCAGCCCCGGCTGCACATATTGCAGAACGAAGACACGCCGCCGCGTGCGGTCCTCGGCCGCGCGAACGTCGGGGCTGAGGATGTCCTGGGTCAGCTGCGTTGCGGTCCGCTCGTGGCTCTTTTCCGCTTCCGCAAGATCGCCGAGCAGCCGGCGCACCGCGACGTCCTTGGCCTGTTCGGCGGCCTTGACGTAGAACCGCTCGGCCTCGAACTCCATCGTCTCGGCTTCCTTGCGGATGGTCTCGAGCGGCAGGTTCTTGGTCAGCCAGACCGGGCGGCGGCGCAGAAAGCCCTTCACGTCGTCGCGGCGGATCGGCGGCAGATGCGGGCCGAAGCGCTGTTCATAAAGCTCCAGCAGCATGTGACGATGGCCGCGCTCCTCCTCCGCCATCTCCTCAAACAGCTTGGCCGAATCCGGATAGCGCTCCTTCAGGTCTTCCGCGAAGGTCATATAGATGCGGCTGTCTTCCTCCTCCGCGGAGATCGCCACTGCCAGCACCTCGCGCTCGGTCAGATCAGCGAAATTCTTCATTGCGAGGGCTTTCTGAGAATTTAGAACTATTCTAAAAAAGACATATAGAGCCACATTTTCGCGAGGTCAAACCCGCCATTTCTTCACGTACGCGCCATGATCGTGATCGCTCCTAGCGGCTCTGGCGCAATAGATAAACGGGAACCCGCGGCGGAAGATATCCGTTGCAAGTTGCCGAGCATTGTCATGGATCAGGGAAGGCGAATGCAGAAGATCAAATACCGGCTCAACAATCCAGGATTGGCGCCGCGGCGTACCAAGTTGGAAATTCCGGGATGGGCCGGCAAGCGCGAGCCGCGGGCCGACGGCTCGCGCGAACAGGTCTGGCATTGCGTGCCCTTCACCGAAGGTGCCCAATATGGAATCGAGCTATTCTACCCCTACGACTTCGAACTGCGTGTGACGACCAAGGACGGCCACCTGGTCCTGGAAGGCGACTGGGGCGATCCGCCGCCGGATTCGACCCTGCAATGGCCGCCCTTCCGCAGTTTTGGCGACCGCTTCTACACCTATCAGATCCTGCTCGATCTCAAGGTGCCCAAGGGATTTGCGATTCGTACCGAACCTCATCCTCGCTTCTATTCGGACGAGACCGACACCGTGCCGATCGCGGTGCCAGCCCTGATTCGCAACTGGTGGCCGATGATGTTCTTCTGCGTGTTCAAATCGCCGCCCGAGGGTCGCACGCATATCTTCCGGCCGGGCGAGCCGTTCATGCAGATCCTCGTCATCCCCGAGGAAGCGCCGTTCGAGCTTGAGCCGATGAACTCCGAGGAAGCTGCCGAGCGCGAACTGCAGTCGCGGCGCATCTATGCCAATCGGCCGACCCTGGGCAAGGGCACCGAGTGGACCTCGTCCTCTGACACCGTGTTCGACGGCACCTACCGTCACCTGCATCGTGCGGCGAAAGACAAGGCGCGGCAGGAATAAGACAAGGCTGTGAGGCCATGCCGAAAAGAATCCGGACGCCCGATCCACCTAAGGATAGGGCGCCCGGCGGTTCTCACGTCATCACGCTGCGATCAGTAGCGGTCGTAGTACCAGTGATGATGGTGGTGGTGGTGATGATGATGGTGGTGGTGATACCAGCGGCGGGGCGGCACAACATAGACGCGGGGGCCGTAGCCATAGCCCCAATAGCCGTGGTGATGATGGTGGTGGTGATGATGGTGGTGATGGTACCACTGAGCCACCTTCACCTCGCCTTCGGTTGATTTGGCCGGCGCCTGTTCATCCAGTGCTTGCAGGATTTTTGCGGCGTTCGGGATCGGCTCCAGCAACTCGGCATAGGAGTTGGCCTTCAACGCATCCGATGGGTTCGGTGCCGGCGCCGGCGACGCTTGCGCAGCGTTCAGCGTGCCGAGCGCAGCGACTGCTCCCAACAAGCCTGCGATCTTCTTCTCCATATATACTCCTCCAAAATGCGCATTGCCCGGAACCGCAACGCCAACATTCAAGGAATGTTCCTTGATCAGGCTGCGCTCATCCGACGATAGGTCGCCGATCCTGAACGCGTGATGAAGCTTAGTGCTTGCGACGTTCTGTCGCCTGTCCGAGAAATTCCAGCAGCAGACGGCGGACTTGTTCAGGTTGCTCCTGCTGCACCCAGTGACCGGCGCCGTCGACAAGATGACAGCCGGTCATCGCAGTGCAAACGCTGCTTTGCATCGCCTCTAACGTACCCGGCCGCTGAAAGATGCCCCAATCCTGCCTGCCCGAGATGAAGCAGGAGGGCACGTCAATGGTTCGGCCCGACCATAATTGCAATTCCGCATTGAACATGCCCGAGGTGCCGCAGCGGTACCATTGCAGCCCGCCCTGGAATCCGGTGCGCGCATATTCGGCCGCATAGAACGCGAGTTCGCCGTCCGGCAGCCATCTGTTGGCCGCAATCTCCGCAACTGACGGCATTTCAGCCGCGACTGTCTCGGGCATGGTCTTGTCGAGATCCATCACATAATAGGTCGGCAACTTCGCAAGCTCTTCAGCCGACCATGCACGAAGCGGAGATGGCTTGTTGTCTTGCCAGTCCGCGCTCTTGTGGTGATAGTAGGCGCGCAGAAAATCATGCAGGCCCTGCGGCGCGTTGACCATGTCGGCGTTGGCCTCAAGCGTCGAGTAGTACCATTGATAATGCTTGCGCGGCCGCGCGAGAGCCGCGAGGTCGCGGTGCACCGGATCTTCACGCGGCGGCATTGCCGGCCTCCCGACGGTGTCGAACGGTAATTTCGGCGGACCACCAAAGGGCGCGCTCATCATGACGACTGCGCGAAACACGTCGGGCCGCAACAGCGCGCACCAGGCGGCGACAGGGCTGCCGAAATCATGCCCGATCACCGCATCGACGCGCGTGTAGCCGAATGCCGATACCAGCCCGATGGCGTCGCGCACCAGATTGGTGAGACGGAAGGGCGCAAGATCACCGTCATAGTCGGCGCTCCAGCCGGTGGTGCGGCCATAGCCGCGCTGGTCCGGCGCGATCACGTGATAACCGGCCTCCGCAAGCGCGGGCATCACCTTGCGCCAGGAGAAGGCAAGCTCCGGAAAGCCGTGCAGAAGAAGGACACAAGGCCGACCGCGCGTCTCGAAGCCGGCCTCCAGCACATGCATGCCGAGGCCGTTGATGTTCTCGACCGTGCGCGAGCGGATGGAGGAAGGAAGGGGAATCGGAGCAAGCGGGGTCATTGTGTTTCCTCCGTCATGGCCGGGCTTGTCCGGCTTGTCCCGGCCATCCACGTCTTTGCCGCGGCCAGTTTGTAAGGCGTGGATGCCCGGGACAAAGCCCAGGCATGACGGAACAAGTGGTGACGCTGTGCCTTACACCGGCAGTGCCGTCTTCGGCCAGTAGCGGTCGCGCAGATGGCGCTTCACGAGCTTGCCGGTCGGGGTGCGCGGCAGTTCGGCCTCGAAGTCGATGCTGCGCGGGCATTTGAGCGGGGAAAGGCGCTTGCGGCAGTACCGGATCAACTCGTCCGCCAGCGCCGGGCCCGCTTGTGCCATGTCATGCGGCTGCACCACCGCCTTGACCTCCTCGCCCATCTCCTCATTCGGCACGCCGAAGACTGCGACATCGGCGACATCGGGATGAGTGATCAGCACATCCTCGGTTTCCTGCGGATAGATGTTCACGCCGCCCGAGATGATCATGTAGGACTTGCGGTCCGTCAGATAGAGATAGCCGTCGGCATCGAGATAGCCGACATCGCCGAGCGTCGACCAGCCCTTCGCATTGTAGGCGCGCTTGGTCTTGTCGGGATCGTTGTGATACGTGAACGCCGGCGCATCGGCGAAGTAGACGGTGCCGATCTCCCCTGGCGGCAGCTCTTGTTCCGCCTCGTCCAGAATCTTGATCTTGCCGACCACGGCACGGCCGACGCTGCCTCGGTGCTCGAGCCATTGCTGCGAGTTGCAGACGGTGACGCCGTTGCCCTCCGACCCCGCATAATATTCGATCAGGATCGGGCCCCACCATTCGATCATCCTGGCCTTGACATCGACCGGACAGGGTGCCGCGGCATGGATCGCCCCTTTCAGCGAGGAGACGTCGTAGCGATTGCGGACGTCCTCCGGCAGCTTCAGCATGCGCACGAACATGGTCGGCACCAGCTGCGACTGCGTCACCTTGTATGTCTCTACCAGCCTCAGGAAGGTCTCGGCGTCGAACGACTCCATGATGATCGAGGTGCCGCCGAGCACGGTCACCATCATGTTGAAGCGCAGCGGCGCCGCGTGATAGAGCGGCGCCGGCGACAGATAGATCGTCTCCGGTCCCATGCCGCACATATTCGCGCAAAGCGTCAGCAGGAACGGGTTCGGCCAGTCGATCGGCTTGCCTTCGAATTCCTTCTTGACGCCCTTGGGACGCCCGGTGGTGCCGGACGAATAAAGCATGTCGTAGCCCGCGATCTCGTCCGGGATCGGGGTGACCGGCTGCTTGATGGTTTCGGCATCCCAGGAGCGGAAGCCCGGCTCCGGTTCGTCCAGCATGAAGTAAAGCGGTTCGCCAGAGGTTCCGGTTATCAGGCCTCGCACCTGATCGGCGCATTTCGGCGAGGTGATCACGACCTTGGCGCCGCAATCCCTGACGATGTAGCTGATCTCGTCTGCCGTGAGATAGCGGCTGATCGCGGTGTAATAGAGGCCCGCGCGTTGCGCGGCCCAGCAGATTTCCATGAAGGCGAGACGATTCTCCATCAACAGCGCGACATGGTCGCCGGCCTTCAGCCCCAGCGCACGAAACAGCTGCGCGCCCTGGTTGGAGAGTTCGTCAAGCTCGCGATAGGTGATCGCCTTGCCGGTTCCGGCCATCTGGTAGGCGATCTTGTCCGGAGTGGTGCGGGCGTGGATGGAGGGATGGGTCATGACTTTTAGGCGAATAGCGAATGGTGAATGGCGAACGGGGCAAACGTTGCCGCCTATTCACCGCTCCCTACTCGCTATTCGCTACTCCCTATTCGCTACTTACAGCCTCTCCACGATCGTCACATTCGCCATGCCGCCGCCTTCGCACATGGTCTGCAGGCCGTAGCGCTTGTTGCGCTGCTTGAGCGCATTCACCAGCGTGGTCATCAGCTTGGTGCCGGAGGAGCCGAGCGGATGACCGAGTGCGATGGCGCCGCCATTGACGTTGAGGCGCGCGGGGTCGGCGCCCGTCGTCTTGAGCCAGGCGGTCGGCACCGAGGCGAAGGCTTCGTTGACCTCGAACAGGTCGATGTCGTCGATTGTCATGCCGGCCTTCTTCAGCGCACGCTCGGTTGCGTGCAGTGGCGCGTCCAGCATGATCACAGGGTCGCCGCCCATCATGGTCATGTGATGGATACGCGCGAGCGGTTTGGCGCCAAGCGATTTCAGGCCGCGCTCGTTCACCACCAGGACGCCGGAAGCGCCGTCGCAGATTTGACTCGCGGAAGCCGCGGTCAGCTTGCCGTTCTCCGCAATCAGCTTCACGCTTTTGATGCCGTCCAGGCTGACATCGAAACGGATACCTTCGTCGACATGATGGGTGTCGGTCGAGCCGTCGGCGCGGGTGATGTTCACCGGCACGATCTCGTCCTTGAAGGCGCCCGCCTGCGTCGCGGCAATTGCGCGCTGATGGCTCTGGTAGGAATATTCGTCGAGTTCATCCTTGGAGAGGCCGTACTTCTCCGCCATCATCTCGGCGCCGGTGAACTGGCTGAACATGATGTTGGGATAGCGATGCTCGATATTCGGGCTCTTGTAATGGCCGAAGCCGTTCTTGGCCGGAAGTTGCGAGGCAAGCCCCATCGGCACCCGCGTCATCGATTCCACACCGGCGGCGATCACCACGTCCATTGCGCCCGACATCACTGCCTGGGCTGCAAAGTGCAGCGCCTGCTGCGAGGAGCCGCACTGGCGGTCGATCGAGGTGCCGGGCACACTCTCCGGAAGCTTCGAGGCGAGCACGGCGTTGCGCGCCACATTGTTGGACTGCTCGCCGGCCTGCATCACGCAGCCCATGATCACATCTTCAATCTGCTCGGGAGCAGCACCCGACCGCTCGACCAGCGCATCCAGGACGGTGGCGGCGAGATCGGCCGGGTGCCAGCCCGCAAGACGTCCCCCCTTGCGCCCGCCTGCGGTGCGGGCGGCGGCAACAATGTAAGCCTCGGCCATTTCCTCGATCTCCCTGAATGCTTGCTTTGCTTGGATGGGTTGGGGCGGATTAAAGAGGCGGTCCCGGATTTAGTCAATCATTCAATTAACTCTTGAGCTGCATGACAGCTTGCGCTTATCTGCGTGCCCGGACCAGACTTACGCCAGGATCGACCAACCCTTGAATACCGGCGCGCCCATCAAGCTCTCCAACGGCAGGAACCCGACGGCGGACAAGCTCCTCGTCGCCGCCAGCGAGCTGATGATCGCGCGCGCCTCGATCGAGGTCTCCCTGAGCGACATTGCGCAGAAGTCCGGGGTGAATGCCGCGCTAGTCAAATACCACTTCGGCAACAAGGACGGGCTGCTGCTGGCGCTGCTCGCGCGCGATGCCGCAACCGAGGTGGACAATCTCGAATATCTCCTGGGCCAGCCGATCTCGCCAACCGCCAAGTTGAAGCTGCATATCGGTGGCATCATCCGCGCCTATTGGCGCTTTCCCTATATGAACCGGCTGATTCACTACCTGCTTCACGAGAGCAGCGTCGAATCTGCCGACGCGGTCTCGAAATTCTTTGTGGCGCCGCTGCTCGATTTTCACCGCCGGCTGCTCGCCGAAGGCGTCGCCGCCGGCGAGTTTCGCGAGATTGATCCGGTGCTATTCTACACCAGCCTGATCGGCGCCTGCGATCACCTGTTCTTCGGCCGCCACGCAATGTCCCGTGCCGTCGGCGTCGGCCCTGTCACCGACGAGGTTTGTCGCGACTACATCAAGCACATGGAGGCGCTGCTCTGCGGCGGCATGTTGAACGAGCGAATAGGGAGTAGCGAATAGCGAACGGAGGGCTCCCCTATTCGCTACTCACCATTCACTATTCGCAACAAAAAACGCCCAAGGAGAAAACCAAATGCAGTTGAAAGACGTTGCCGTTCTCATCACCGGCGGTGGTTCGGGCCTTGGTGCCGCGACCGCTCGCGCCATGGCCGCCAGGGGCGCCAAGATCGCCGTGCTCGACCAGAGCAAGGAGAATGCGGAGAAGATTGCCGCCGAAGTGAAGGGTGTCGCTATCCACGCCGACGTCACCGATGAGGAGCAGGTCAAGGCTGGGCTGGTGAAGGCGGAGGCCGCGCATGGCGTGGCGCGCGTACTGGTCAACTGCGCCGGCATCGGCGGTTCCCAGCGCATCGTCGGCAAGGATGGCGTCTATCCGCTGGCGAAGTTCGCGCGCATCATCAATGTCAACCTGATCGGCACCTTCAACTGCCTGCGACTGTTCGCCGAGCGCCTGGTGCCGGCCGAGCCGGTCGGCGAGGAACGCGGTGTGATCATCAACACCGCCAGCGTCGCCGCCTATGAAGGCCAGATCGGCCAGATCGCCTATTCCGCCTCCAAGGGCGGCGTGGTCGGTCTGACGCTGCCGGCGGCGCGCGACCTCGCCCAGCACAAGATCCGCGTGAACACCATCGCGCCCGGCCTGTTCCTCACGCCGCTCCTGATGGGCTTGAACGAAGAGGCGCGCAAGAGCCTGGGGGCCCAGGTGCCCCATCCGGCCCGGCTCGGGGATGCCAGCGAATATGGCGCGCTTGCCGTGCACATTGTCGAGAATGCGATGCTCAATGGCGAGACCATCCGCCTCGACGGCGCGATCCGCATGGCGCCGCGCTAGCCACAAACTCAGCTATCGTCCCGGCGAAAGCCGGGACCGATAAGCCCAGCCCTTCATTGTTGCGAAGGAAGTCTGACGCCCTCACTCCACAGAGAGATTCCGCGGTATGGGTCCCGGCTTTCGCCGGGACGACTCGGGGAGAGAGCTTTCTCAATAGCAACTCGCCGGTCTATATCAACGAGAGAACGGGGGCCGGGCAACGGGCTCATATTTCGGGAGACGCAATATGGACGGGAGTGCAGCCGCGGTGCTTGAGAAGCCCGGCTTTCGCAAGATCGAATGGTTGCCGCGCGACATCGCCGTGGAGCGGCGCGAGGACGGCGTCGTCGTCCTGAAGTCGCGGATTCCGTTGCAGGCCTACGAGACGCATATCCCGGCCTCGCTTGCGAAATGGGCGACGCAAGCACCCGATCGCATTTGGCTCGCGCAGCGCGCAGGCGAGGCGCGGGAGTGGCGCAAGGTCTCCTACGGCGAGGCCAAGCGCATCGTCGATGCGCTGACGCAAGGCCTGCTCAATCTGAAGCTCGAAGAAGGGCGTCCCGTTGCATTCCTCTCCGGCAATTCCATCGAACATGCGCTGATGACGCAAGCGGCGATGCAGGCGCGGCTGCCGGCCGCGCCAGTGTCGCCGGCCTATTCGCTGATGAGCCATGATCATCAGAAGCTGAAATACCTGTTCGGCCTGATCAAGCCCGCGGTGGTGATGGTGCAGGACGGGCCGACCTTCGAGAAGGCGCTGAAGGCGCTCGATCTCGACGGCGTGACCGTCGTGCATGTGGCTCGGCCATGCGAGGGCATCAAGAGCGTTGCGTTTGCCGAATTTGCGGTGACGCCGGTGACGGCGGATGTCGAAGCGTCGATCGCGAGGATCACGCCGAAGACGATCGGTAAATTGCTGTTCACCTCGGGCTCGACCGGGATGCCCAAGGCCGTCATCAACACCCAGGAGATGATGTGCGCCAATGCAGCCATGATGATGCAGGTGCGGCCGCGCGGTGCCGGCAGCCCGCTGTCCACCGTTCTCGACTGGATGCCGTGGAATCACACCATGGGTGGCAACGCCGCCTTTCATCCGGTGCTGGTCGATGGCGGCACGCTTTATATCGATGACGGCCGGCCGATTCCCGGCCAGTTCGATGAGACCATCCGGAACCTGCGGGAGATTTCGCCGACCTATTACGCCAATGTTCCGGCCGGCTATGCCGCGCTGGCGGCAGCGATGGAGAAGGACGAGGCGCTCTGCCGGAGCTTCTTCAAGAATCTGACCGTCATGGCCTATGGCGGGGCGCGGCTGCCGGATGATCTCTACGACCGGATGCAGGCACTTGCCGTACGCACCACAGGTGAGCGCATCGTGTTCTACACCGGCTGGGGCTCGACCGAGACGGCGCCCACTTCGACTGGCACCTATTGGGACACCGAGCGGGTTGGCCTGATCGGCCTGCCGTTCCCTGGTGTCGAGCTGAAGATGGTGCCTTGCGGTTCGAAATATGAGCTGCGGCTGCGCGGCGTCAACGTCACGCCGGGCTATTTCGGCCAGCCTGAGCTGACGGCGAAGATGTTCGATGAGGAAGGCTTCTACTGCATTGGCGACGCCGGCGTATTCGTCGATCCCGCCGATCCCGTGGCCGGCATCATCTTTGCCGGCCGCGTGGTCGAGGATTTCAAGCTCACCACCGGCACCTTCGTTCATGTCGGCTCGCTGCGCACCGATGCGATTGCGGCTGCCTCGCCCGTGGTCCAGGACGCGCTGGTCGCCGGGCAGGATCGGGAGTTCGTCGGCCTGCTCGCGTGGCCCAATCTGCATGCCTGCCGGCAGCTGATCGGCAAGGCCGATGCCTCCTTCGAAGAGGCGGTGAAGCATCCTGCCGTGATCGCCTGCGTCAAGCGTGGGCTCGAAGCGCACAACGCGGCGACAGAGGGCGCCAGCAGCCGCAGGATCTCGCGCGCGATGCTGATGGTCGAACCGCCCTCGATCGACGGCAACGAGCTCACGGACAAAGGCTACATCAACCAGCGCGCAGGCCTGGAGCGCCGCGCGGCGCTGGTGGAGCGGCTTTATGCGGCTTCACCGGATCAAGACGTGATCGTGCTGAGATGAAGACTCCCACGCAATCTCTCTCCGTCATTCCGGGGCGATGCGCAGCATCGAACCCGAAATCTCGAGGTTCCGGGTTCGGTCCTTTGGACCGCCCCGGAACGACGGAGCCAATCGAAATCATCAACGCGAGTAGCACCCCATGAATTTCGACTTCTCCGACGAACAGAAGCAGCTCCGCGACGAGGCGCGCAAGTTCCTCAACGAAAAGTGCCCGCCGAAGGCCGTGCGTGCGGTGCTCGACGGCAAGGCGGCTTACGACCGCGAGCTGTGGCAGGGCCTCGCAGAGATGGGCTTTCTCGGAGTTGCGATCCCCGAGAGCTACGGTGGCGCCGGCGCTGGCCACCTCGAGCTCTGCGTGATTGCCGAGGAAATGGGCCGCGCGCTTGCGCCCGTGCCGTTCTCCTCGACCGTCTATCTCGCGGCCGAAGCGCTGCTGATCGCCGGCAGCGAGGCGCAGAAGCAGAAGTGGTTGCCGAGGATTGCCAAGGGCGAGGCGATCGGCACGCTCGCACTGTTCGAAGGCAAGGGCAATCCGTCGCCGCAGGCGATCAAGCTTGCGGCTTCCGGCAATACCCTTACCGGCGTGAAGGTGCCCGTCGCCGACGGCGCGATCGCCGACTTCGCCATCGTCGCCGCGCGCACGGCTTCAAGCGGTCGTGACAGCGATGTCTCGCTCTATCTCGTCGAGTTCAAGAGCAACGGCGTCGAAGCCAAGCCGCTCTCCAACATCGACCCGACGCGCGGGCAGGCCGAGATTACCTTCAGCAACACCAAAGGCGAGCTGCTGGGTCAATCCGGCGATGGCTGGAGCATCCTGACGCAGGTGCTGGACCGCGCAGCGGTGCTGATGGCCTTCGAACAGGTCGGCGGCGCCGACCGCGCGCTGGAGATGGGCCGCGACTACGCACTCGACCGCATCGCCTTCGGCCGCCCCATCGGCTCGTTCCAGGCGGTCAAGCACATGCTCGCCGACATGTATGTCTCGGCAACGCTGGCGCGCTCCAACTCCTACTACGGCGCCTGGGCGCTCTCGACCGATTCGTCGGAATTGCCGGAAGCGGCAGCCAGCGCGCGTATCAGCGCCACGCAGGCGTTCCAGCATTGCGCCAAGAACAACATCCAGGTTCATGGCGGCATGGGGTTCACCTGGGAATTCGACTGCCACATGTTCTATCGCCGTGCCAATGCGACCGCGCTCGGGCTCGGCAGCCTGTCCTATTGGGAAGATCAGTTGATCGACCGCATGCGCAAGAAGAATGCGGCTTGAGTTTTAGCACCGCCATTCCGGGGCGCGCTGAAGGCGCGAACCCGGAATCCATAGGTTTAGGATCGAGCGTCCGGGTTCATGCTTCGCATGCCCCGGAATGACACAGTGGAGAGGTTCGCGATGAACTTCGACGACACCCCGCAGGAAGCCGCCTTCCGCGCCGAGGCGCGCGCCTGGATCGTGGCGAATGCGCCGAGGCAATATGAAGAGGAGCTGCGCAAATCCTCGCTCGGCCGCACCCGGCTCGAGGGCGCCGACGTGCTGCAGGTCGCGAAGGCCTGGCAGAAGAAGAAGGCCGATGCGGGCTGGGCCTGCCTGCACTGGCCAAAGGATTATGGCGGTCGCGGTTCCTCGCCGATCGAGCGGGTGATCTGGCAGCAGGAGGAGGGCGCGTTCGGCAAGCTCAGCGCGATGTTCATCATCGGCCACGGCATGTGCGGGCCGACCATGATGGCGTTCGCCAGCGAAGAGCAGAAGCGGCATTACTTGCCGCCACTGGCGTCTGGCGAGAAGGTCTGGTGTCAGCTGTTCTCCGAACCGTCCGCCGGCTCCGATGTCGCGGGTCTGCGTACCCGTGCGGAGAGGCGCGGGGATGACTGGATCATCAACGGCCAGAAGATCTGGACCTCGGGGGCGCATTATTCCGACTATGGCATCCTGCTGACCCGCACCGATCCGACCGCGCCCAAGCACAAGGGGCTCACCATGTTCTTCCTGGATATGAAGAGCCCCGGCGTCGAGGTTCGGCCGATCAAGCAGGCGAGCGGGCAATCGGATTTCAACGAGGTCTATTTCACCGACGTCAGGATTCCTGACGCGCAGCGGCTCGGCAATGTCAATGACGGCTGGAACGTCGCGCTGACCACGCTGATGAACGAACGCATGTCGATCGGGGCCGGCGTCGCCACCGGCTTCCCTGAGCTGTTCGAGTTCTGCAATGGCCTGATGCTCGAAGACGGCCTTGCGATCGACAACCGTAATGTGCGCGCGCGCCTTGCGAGCTGGGCGGTGAAGGCGAGCGGGCTGAAATACACCAGCTTCCGCGCCATCTCGGCGCTGTCGAAGGGCGAGCGTCCGGGCCCGGAGAATTCCATCGGCAAGCTTGTGGCGGGATCGATGGTGCAAGAGGTCGCGATGTTCGCACTCGATCTGCAAGGCACAGCCGGTGTGTTGAGCGGACCCGAAGCGGAGCTCGCCGGAAAATTCCAGGCCATGCTGCTGCGCGCGCCAGGCACCCGCGTTGAAGGCGGCACCGACGAGATCATGCGCAACATCATCGCCGAGCGCGTGCTCGGGCTGCCCGGCGATATCCGGGTCGACAAGGTTTTGCCGTTCAACCAGATCCCCACCAAGGGACGAGCCTAGAGGTCCGCCATGAACTTCGACGACACCCCAGAGGAAGCTGCCTTCCGCAGCCAAGCGCGCCAGTGGATCGAGGCCAATGCGCCGAAGGAGCTGGAGGCCGAATTATCAAAGTCCTCGCTCGGGCGCATCCGCCTGCAGAATCACGACATCGTCGAAGTGGCCAAGCGCTGGCAGAAGCAGAAGTTCGACGCGGGCTGGACCTGCCTGCACTGGCCGAAGGAGTATGGCGGCCGCGGCGCCTCGCCGGTGGAGCGCGTGATCTGGCAGCAGGAGGAGGGCGTCTACGGCAAGCTGACCCAGCCGTTCCAGATCGGCGAAGGCATGTGCGGCCCGACGGTAATGGCCTATGGCTCTGAACCAGACAAGCGGCGGCTATTGCCGAAGCTTGCCTCCGGCGAAGATATCTGGTGCCAGCTGTTCTCCGAGCCCGCCGGTGGCTCCGACGTCGCCGGCCTGCGAACGCGCGCTGAGAGGCAGGGCGATGAGTGGGTCATCAACGGCCAGAAGATCTGGACCTCGGGCGCGCATTATTCCGATTACGGCATCCTGATCACCCGTACCGACCCCAACGTGCCCAAGCACAAGGGGCTGACCATGTTCTACATCAACATGAAGAGCCCCGGCGTGGAGGTGAAGCCGATCAAGCAGGCCAATGGCATGCAGGAGTTCAACGAGGTGTTCTTCACCGACCTGCGCGTGCCCGACTCGCAGCGGCTTGGCGCCGTCGGCGACGGCTGGAATGTCTCGCTGACCACGCTGATGAACGAGCGCATGTCGATCGGCGCGCGGCTCGCCACCGGCTTCTCCGAGATATTCGAGTTCTGCAGCAATCTGATGACCGAGGACGGCCTTGCGATCGATGACTCCGCCACTCGCTCGAGGCTTGCCAGTTGGGCCGTGCGGAACAGCGGGCTCAAATATACCAGCTACCGAGCCATCTCGGCGTTGTCGAAGGGCGAGCGACCGGGACCGGAGAACTCGATCGGCAAGCTCGTCGCCGGCACCATGCTGCAGGACATCGCGACCTATGCCATGGACCTGGAGGGCGCCGCCGGCGTTCTCAATGGTCCTGATGCGGACGCTGCCGGCCAGTTCCAGCAGATGCTGTTGTCCTCCCCGTCGATGCGAATTGCCGGCGGCACCGACGAGATCCTGCGCAACATCATCGCCGAGCGCGTGCTCGGTTTGCCGGGCGACATCCGCGTTGACAAGGACGTGCCGTTCAACAGGATTCCGACCAAGGGACGATGATCATGGACGCCGCAAGCGACACCGCCGGAAGCCGTTACAGCAGCGAGGACCGCATCGGCGTGCTCGAGGAGCTGCTCGCCGAGCGCTTCTCCTGCCGCCGCTTCCTGCCGCAACAGGTCGCCCGGCCGACGATCGAGCGCATCCTGACCGCCGCGCAGAAGACTGCCTCCTGGTGCAACAGCCAGCCATGGCGGCTCGAGATCACGTCAGGCACGGCGACGCAACGATTCCGCGAGGTGATGTATGCGGCCGCCTCCAGTGGCAAGCCGAATGCCGGCGACTTCCCGTTTCCGCGCGAATATCGCGGCGTCTATCTGGAGCGGCGGCGGGAGAGCGGATTTCAGCTCTATAATTCGCTCGGCATTCCCCGCGGCGACAAGCTGGGTTACGCCAAGCAGGCGCTGGAGAATTTCAACTTCTTTGGTGCGCCTCACGTTGCCATCGTGCACACCGACGAGGCGCTCGGCGTCTACGGGGCGATCGATTGCGGCGGTTACGTCACGAGCTTCCTGCTGGCGGCACAGGCGCTCGGGGTTGCCACCATCCCGCAGGCCGCGCTCGCCTTTCATTCCGACGTGGTGCGGACGCATTTTGGGCTTTCCGATGACCGCCGTGTGGTCTGCGGTATCTCGTTCGGCTATCCGGATCGCACGCACAAGGCCAATAGCTACCGCACCAGCCGCGCCCTGGTCGCCGATGCAGCCAGATTCGTTGACGAGTAGAATTGTTGCCAAGTATTAATGCCGCCACGCAGCAGCGCTGGTGCGGGTACGGGTTCTGCCGTTCAAGCAATGGGATCGTGGGGCCTGCCGGACTTCTCCTTGGTCTCGTAGGCTTCCAGCAACGCTATTGACAAAAGGCGTTCCAACATCTTGAGTTGCAGAGCCCTCGCATCCACGATGCATAATTGCAGCTGCGCAATGAGTCTGTCGAGCGAGGGTTCTGTCACGGCTGTAAACCCGGAAGATTAGCAGCGAGTCGCATCCTGATGCCGCCCAAGCTTGCCGCATTGAAAGCCGACGAGACGACGGCCTTCGGGCTTCGGCTCATGAAGAGCTTTCTGGCTCTCCGGAGCAAGCGGCACCGTGAGGAGCTCATCGCGCATGCTGAGCGGCTGCTAGAGGAAGAAGAGAAAGCGCCGGCAGAGACCTCCGATTGACGTCGCCGAGCCCGCGAGGGGCCGAAGCGCGCCTGCCGGCACCAGCAAAGCTCAGAACCTCTCATACTGCAATCTCTCGCCCCGCGATCAGGCTAGCCCGTCACAACCTTAAGTCAATGGTAATTTGAACGAACCAACACGCTATCCTCAAAGCGTTTTGATGCGCGCCAAATCGTTAAGCTCCGATGTGATTGTTCGCTAAAGAGCGATAGACCAACTCACCGCGACGGGGCCGATCATGCTTGCGGAGACTCGCGCGTCGACGAACAGGGGCAAGCGCGTATCAGAACCGCGGCGGACGTTTTTCGGCGAAGGCCTTGATGCCTTCCTTGATCTCCTCGCCATGCATGCTGTCGCGCGCGCGGGCGTCGGAGGCCGCCTCGTCAAGCGCGCCGCGCGCGAACTCGTTGATGGTGCGCTTCATGCCGCGCATGGCGATCGGAGCGTTGCCGGCGAGCTGCGTAGCGAGGCGCTCGACCTCTGCGTCCAGCGCATCGGGCGCGACCAGCGCGGTGAGATAGCCGATCCGTTTCATCTCGGCGGCATCGATCCTGTCCGCAGTGAGGAACAGCCGCTTGGCATTGTCGACGCCAAGCCGCGATATGTAGCGCTTGATGCCGCTGGTGTAGTAGTGCAGGCCGCGCAGCGCCGCCGGCATGAACATCTCGCAGGCCTCGGTGCCGATGCGGAAGTCGCAGGCGAGCGCCAGATCGGTCGCGCCGCCATAGACGCCGCCATTGAGCCGGCAGATGGTCGGCACGCCCAGATCCTCGAGCCGGTTGACCACGACCTCGAACGCGGAACCCACGGTCTGCGCCTGCGGGGCGGCGGCGCGTTCGGCAAGCGAGCCGAGATCATAGCCGGCGCTGAAGGCGCGGCCGGTTCCGGTCAAGACCAGCACGCGCAAGCCGTGATCCGCTTCGATCTCGTCGAACAGCTTCATGAGCACGTCGAGGTCCTCGGGCTGCAGCCGGTTCACATGCCGCGGCCGGTTGAGGCGGATGGTGGCGCGGGCGCCGTTGCGCTCGAGAATCGGCGGGCTCGCGGGCTCGCTCTGGTGAGTGCTCTCGGTGTGACGTTTGCTCATTGATTCTCCAAAGCGCGGCGCTTGGCCTCGGCATCGATGGTCTGGGCGAGATCGGGGTGGCGAGCCATCAACAGGCGGAAATCGGCGAGGTCAAGCACCAGGAGTTTCGACAGCCGCGTGGTCATGATGTTGGCGGAGCGCAGATTGTTGCCGAGCAGCGCCATCTCGCCAAAGAAGGCGCCTTCCCCCAATCGCACCTTCTTGCCGGGCAGGTCGACCTCGACCTCGCCCTCGGCGATGAAATACATGCAGTCACCCTGCTGGCCCTTGCGGATCAGCGTGATCCGCGGCGGCAGGTCGAGGGTGCGCAGCATATGGGTGACGTCGGCGATCGCGGCGGGTCCGAGCTCGGCAAAGAACGGCACCTTGGTTACCGTCTCCCAGGTGCGCAGGAAATTGTCACGCCGCATCTCGGCGGCAAAGGCGGTGGCGAGGATGCCGGTCCACAGGCCGAACACGCCGAGCCCGCAGATCATCACGAGGCCTGCGACCAGCCGTCCGAGCGGCGTGATCGGCACCGCATCGCCATAGCCGGTCGTGGTCAGCGTCACCACAGCCCACCACATCGCCGACGGCAGGTTCGAGAACACCTGGGGCTGCGCATCGCGCTCCAGGAAATAGACGACGACCGAGCCCGTGAACCAGACCATCAGGAACAGCAGGAGCACGCTGAACAGGGGGCCTGCCTCCAGCACCAGCACCCGGCGCAATTGCCGCAGGCCCGGAATGCCCGGGATCACCTTGGTCAGCCACACCACCGCAAACAGCCAGGCGGTGCGCGGCGTGACGCCGGACATCAGCGCCACCGGCACCGCGAGCGCGCAGGCGGCGTCGACCAGGCCCCGGCCTGAAAGGATGTAGCCAGTGTCCCGCCGGATCCGCACGGCGTGGCGCAGCCGCACCAGCCATTCAAAGGTAAAGAAGGCAAGGCAGCCCCAGAGCACGCCCTCGATCCAGTGCCGCGCCGCCACATAGGCCGGCTCGATGGTCAGCAACAGGATCATGGTCGCCCCGATCACGACGGCGACATGGGCCGCCAGGGTCATGTTGCGGCCGGCGGTCGCCGCCACAAATCGCGAAAGGCCCGGAAAACCGGCTCGCTTGGTCATCGGAAAACGCGCTCTTCGAGAACGGAAAATCGTTGATCTTGCCGAGGGTTGTACAAAGAAAAGCGGCTTATCAAAAGCAACCGGCTGGAAACCGCCAAAATGCCCGCATCCGGGTCGAGGCGTCAACGCCGCCCCCGCGCAGGCCCGGTCTCGCGGACTGGGCCCAAAAGACGCCCCCTCTGCAGGAATAAAGGCGCGTCCGGAGCTATACCATCGGAGGGCTTGGCCGGTCGGCGCGGTAAGCGTGAATTTGAAGGCACGGTGTGCTCGCACGGGACCTTTGGGAAAATGTTCCGGAGGTGGCCGGGAAAGCGGACAGACGGCGGCGTTTCGCCATATATCGGAGACGGTCGCGCAATTCGGTATTGTTGGTTCACCTGATCTCTTTTTCGATCCCAAATTCTCGATTCCAAGATTCTCGATCTCAAGCTCTTGATTTAACGTTCTCGCTCTCAAGTCTGGTTGGTCCCGATGGATACGTCTCATCTCGCCCAGAACGTCGGCACGGCCGGCACCCTGTTTGCCTCGGTCTTTGTGGTCGCCACGCTGTCGATGAAGACCATGATTCCGCTGCGCGTGTTCGCGATCCTCACCAATCTCGTGCTGATCGGAACCGCGCTGCCGCACCAGAACTACCTCGTGATCCTGGTGCAGACGGTCGCGCTTGTGCTCAACGGCTACCGGCTGCACCAGATGCTGCAGCTGGTGCGCGACGTGAAGCGGAGCGTCTCCTCCAACCTGTCGATGGAGTGGCTGAAGCCATTCATGACTGAACGGCAATGCAAGACGGGCGACATGCTGTTCTACAAGGACGAGCGGGCGGATGCGATGTACTACATCGTCTCCGGCCGCTATCGCCTGGTCGAATCCGGCATCGTGCTGCCGACCGGCGCCATTGTCGGCGAATTCGGCATGCTCTCGCCCTCGAACCTGCGCACCCAGTCGCTGGAATGCATCGAGGGCGGGCTGGTGCTGTCAGTCACCTATGAGCAGGTCGAGCAGCTCTATGTGCAGAACCCGGCCTTCGGCTTCTATTTCCTCAAGCTCGTCACTGCGCGCCTGTTCGAGAATATCGGCCGGCTGGAGCAGCGGCTTGCCGAGCAGACCCCGCCGGATCTGGCGGCGGAGACGGCGTGAGGGGCGGGCATGAGCACGTCCGACGACGGCATCCTGTCCTCGCTCAGATATTTGTTCGCCGATTTCCTCGACGAAGCGGACACCACGCCGCCGTTCCTGCCGCTCGGCCTGCCGGCGGGAGCGGAGGCTGTGGTCAGCGAGGGCATCCATCTGTTGATGGATTACCAGGGCGCGAGCTACGCCAAGCTCTATGTCGAGCGGCTGCAGCGATTCATTGGCCGGCAAGGCACCAATCCCCAGGCCGTCGAGCCCGCCATCTTCTGCGATATTGCGCGGCTGATGGCGCGCCGCATGGCCTATGAGGATGCGATCCGCATCGCCCAGGTCAAGCTTGCCGAATACAACGCCTCCGGCGGGCGCATCCGGTCGACCGAGATTCACCGCTTCCGTTTCGACGAGCTGGTCGACGCGCTGCCGGAGATCGCCGCCGATCCCATCCTGATGGTGCTCGGCAAGCTCGGCTGGGCGCATCGGAGGGTGGCGATCCCATTCTCGACCGTGAACCGGTGGGGCCTGCGCCGGCTCAGGATCGAGGCCTGGCTGCGCCGCTGGCGGATGTTTTCGATTCGTTACGCCCAGGAGCGCGCCTGGGTCGAGCGCTGGCTGCACATGATTGCGCGGGCACTGGTGAAGCAGCCGCAGGCGGTGCGCGCGGTGGTCGAGACGGCGACCATGATCACCGGCTTCGGCGATCCTTACCGCCGCGGTCTTGCCGACTGGCATGCGATCATCGACGGCCTCGCCAAACCGACCTTCGACGGCGACCTGCCGCTCGCCGATCTCGCCGGCGCAATCGCGGAAGCCCGCGCCGCCATCCTGCCCGACCCGCGCCAGGTCGCGCTGAAGCGCGCGATTGCGGAGATACGGGCGAGGGCGATTGCGGCTGCTGCGAACGCCAGGGATGCCGCGGCGGAGTAGGGTGCTAGCCGTCGCCCCGGCGAAGGCCGGGGCCCATACCGCGGAATCCCTCGATAGGCCCGGGTGGCAATTGTCTTCGCCAAATGATGGCCTGTGGTTATGGGCCCCGGCCTTCGCCGGGGCGACCGCGTGGATGTTTTGTGCCTCAAGTCCCAACCGCGCCCTCGTCTTTGCAAGTGCAAACGACATGATGACGACGGCGAGACATGACAAAAATTCCCGCGGCGCATTCCGCCCGAGTTATGCCTAGAAGCAGCGCCCCTCGGAAAGATCGAGGGCGCAGGGAAGACCGGGTGCCCGCAACACACCCACGGCCCCCGCGCAAAAAAGGTTGCGCGAGCGCGCGTTGACCACAGGTGGCGCGGCAATCACGCCGGCCTTCCCTGCGCAGTGGTTTACGGCTTATAGGCGCTCTCCTCGGTGAACCCTCTCGTTTGCCACCGTCGCTGGCGCTGATGCGCAAACATCATCGCCAACTTGACGCCAGAGCTCTGGGGCGCCAGGACCACACCACTTCGCCGTCCGCGCGGACTATCGCTTCGCTTTGCGACCCGTTCGCGTCCACCACATTCCAGCCCACGTCCGTGACGATCGCGATACGCCCCTCGAGACCGGAACAAAACGGGAACATAAGGGAAGCGAGCGGACGAGTCAAGGGAAGGCGCGCATCTGGCTGGACAACGCATCACAGAAGGTCCGATTTGGGCGACAGGCGGGACCTAACCAGAAATCGTGGAACGGCCCATCCAAGCCGTACGTGCCGCTCCCTTATCGGCGGTCAACGGCTGGAATCCGCCCCGCGCCCAGAACCTCAGCGCTTGGACATTTGCTCGATTGACGCCGACATGGACAGCCAGCGCACCCCGGTCTCGTGCGAGCTGAAGCCACGCCTGCAAGAGCGTTGCGCCGAGACCCTGCTGTTGCAGCCGCGGCAGCAGATTGAGATGCAGATGCGCCGGGTATTCCCGCGCGATGTTCGTCGGCGTCGGCTCGGGGTGATGAATCAGGGCACAGCGCTTTTGGTCTGCTGTCCAATCGCCAGGTGCTCCCTCAGGATCAGGGTACTGCATTCGTAGACGGGCCACCATTCGCGTTCAAGTCGCATCTCCCAACTCTGGGTGTCGGTGGTGCCGACCGCAAATCCCGCAACCCCGGCACTGTCTTCGACAACAAGAGCGAGATCGGGCTCGAGACAGGCGTAGGGTGCTGAGTAGATACGGCCCATCAACATGCCATTCCTCGTAGAGAGGCGCCGCATCTCCTCCTGCTAGAGCAGAATCTGATCAAGTTGAACCGTACCCTGCGGCATTGAAGTAGTTGGTGCATTCGCTTGGCGTGTACGCACGTGAAGCGTCGGCAATGGCGATTTCCAGGGTCTCGACGGTCC
>Ga0070741_10003800_pt1 | contig 36423 bp, 42 predicted proteins | sample Coa_R1_4_FD_66440 | JGI IMG/M metagenome (GOLD analysis project Ga0070741, IMG submission 66440) | Surface soil microbial communities from Centralia Pennsylvania, which are recovering from an underground coalmine fire - Coalmine... | ecosystem: Environmental > Terrestrial > Soil > Unclassified ... | reverse complement strand
TTGGATTCCAGAAGCCACGCAGACCCTTCTCCGGCTTCGGGCTATCCTCATGCAAGCGCCGATGAACCCAATCGAGGTGCGCAGAATCCAGGTCGCCCTCGAGGTTCTGGAGCCAGTTCGCCTCCTCCATCATAATCACGGGTGGGTAGACCTGATCTGGCGGCAAGGTGTTGATCTCGAATTTGGGGAACGGAGGCGGCTCTTTGCGCGATCCCATATAGACCCACACCATGTGATTGACCTCATGGCAGGGGTAGGCGCGTGCCTTGATGTTCGCGCAGAACTTCTCGCGTCGCTCGGGCTGCTCGGTCGGCGTATCCAGGCACTTGCCGGTGACATCGAATTTCCAGCCGTGGTAGGCGCAACGCAATCCGCCTTCCTCATTTCGCCCAAAGTAGAGGCTGGCGCCCCGATGCGGGCAGAATTCCTCGAGCGCGCCCATTCGCCCTTCGCTGTCGCGGAACATCACCATCTTTTCGCCCAGCAGCATCATGCGCTTGGGCGGACAGTCCGGGCCAGGAAACTCGGATGATGGCAGCGCCGGAATCCAGTACTGCCGCATCAGCTCGCCCATCGGGGTGCCTCGTCCGACGCGGCAGATCAGGTCGTTGTTCTCCTTGGATAGCATTTCTTCCTCCTCCAAAAATGAAATTTCATTTCGTATTTGGATAGTGTATATATCACCGCTCAAGGCAGGACGCCAATAAAAAGTCGCTGGATAGGGTGGAGACGAAGGGGCCATGAAGGGCATTCCCGTACGGGTCAGCGAAATTCGGCAAGAGACCGAGGTCACGAGGCGCATTGAGCTGCGGCCAACCGGTGCCGATCTTCCGCCGTTCGCAGCGGGGGCGCACATCGACGTTCAATTGCCGATCGGCGTCACGCGCAGCTATTCGCTGCTGAACTCGCAAGAGGAGCGAGACCGGTATGCGCTGGGGGTGTACCTGGAGCCGAACAGCCGAGGCGGCTCACGGTATTTTCATGAGAATATATCGGTCGGCGACGAGCTGCTGATTTCCAGTCCCAGGAATCTATTTCCGCTGGACGAGGGTGCCGCCAGGTCAGTGCTCATAGGCGGCGGCATCGGAGTCACGCCGCTCCTCTCGATGGCCAATCGATTGGCCGGATTGGGTAAGAGCTGGCGGCTCTACTATTGCTGTCGAAGCCGCGCGCTGGCCGCTTTTCGTGACGACCTTCAGGCCTATCCAGATCGAGTTCAGATTCGTTACGACGACGAGAGCGATGGGTTTCTCGATATCGAGGCGCAAATGCGGGAGATGCCGGACGCGCATTTCTATTGTTGTGGCCCAAAGCCGATGCTTGCGGCGTTTCAGGATGCCGCACATGCCGCTGGCCTGCCGCATGCGCAAACTCACCTCGAGGACTTCAAGCCGACTGCCGATATTCAGCTCCAGGGCGGCTTTACCATAGAGCTCGCGCGCAGCGGACGTACGCTGGATGTGCCGGCGGGAAAAACGATATTGCAGGTCCTGCAAGAGGCCGAGATCACCGCGACCTCGTCCTGCGAAGTCGGAATCTGCGGCGAATGTCAGACCGCGGTACTCGACGGCATTCCCGACCACAAGGATTCGGTACTGAGCGATGCGGAGCGCGCGAGCAACAAGGCCATCATGATCTGTTGCTCCGGCAGCAAGACTGACAAGCTCGTGCTCGACATCTAACCAACGATCACAACGAACTCACCGGCTCGTGCACCGGGCGCTCATTGAAAGAGGATTGGGAGCTGATAATGGCAGATGAACGTCTCTTCGCGGCAGACCTGTTTGCGCGGGCCTTGCGCTGCAGCGAAGTCTCGGCCGCGCGCACCGCAGCAAAGTATCTTTCCTCTGCTGTGGTATTTCGCCGCCGAGGGCGTGACGTGACCGGCAGAGAAGCGGTCATCGCCGAGCTGATCATGATTGGGCCGTTCTCGCCGGTTCTGGCAAGGGGTATCTGGTCGCCGGCCCAGCGATCAGGAGACCAGGTGAGGATCGCTGCGGAGTTTGGTACCCTCGGCGCCGCCCCAAGGGACTACACGCTCGAATTTGAGTACGACGATCGTCACCTCGTGAGTTGTGTCCGGGAGAGTTTCTCGTTTCCAACGCAGCCGGAGCGCCAGAGCCGGATCCCTCCCCATATCCGCTCAATCCTCAATTCTGCTCTCGCCGACGGTCGGCCCGTCACTGTCGCCTACGTGACCGAGCACAACAGGCCCTCGCTTTCCTTGCGCGGAAGCGTTCAGGTGCTGGGCGACATGGAACTGTGTGCCTGGATTCGAAATCCGAGCGGTGGACTCGCGCGAGTTGCGCGTGCCGCCGGCCCTGTCAGCCTGCTCTATCGCGATAGCACGACGCGTACGACGCTCGTCATCGAAGCGACTGCCCACATCGAGGACGATCCGGCGGCGCGCCAACGGATCTACGACCTCGTCCCGGAAGTGGAGCAGACGCACGACCCCGCGATGAACGGAGCCGCGCTTGTCTTCCGCGTCGAAAAGATCGTCGGCACCCATCCTTTCGGACCTGTCCTCGTCGAGCGGGAATCCTGATCTATCAAGGGCGCCGGGCCTGCTCAGTTATCTGTGCAGGCCCGGACGCGTCGGAGGCCAGAAGCTGAAGCCGCCGCGCCCGTGTAGCGGGCTATTCCACGACGGCCATCGCTTCGCACTGCACCAACATGTTGGCGGCCAGATGATCATTGTGAAGCGTTTGGCGCGCCGGTCGCGAGCCGGGATCAGGAAAGGCAATTTGCCAGTGCTTGTTGACCGCCTGTCGCCCCTCCGGGACTTTGACGAACACCGTGATCTTGACGATCCGATCGATTGACGTCCCGGCCGCTTCCATGATGCGTGCCAAATTGAAGAACATCAGCTCCGCTTGCTTATCAAGATCGTCGGGTATCTTGCCTGTCTTGGGATCCAAGCCGTAGACGCCTCCCGTCATCACGATGTTCCCGACGCGAGACGCGGCGGGAATCGGTTGGGCACCATGGCTGAAACCTTCGACTTCAATGCTTCTGCGGGATGGCATTTGCAGTCCTCTCCTTAACCAGTTACGCGTCGAGCCTGGCGAACAGCCTGCGGGCGTTGTTTTCAAAGATGCCTTTCTTGTCGTCGTCGCTGATTTCCTCGATCGACTCGATGACAGGCTTCAAGTCGTCGTATGGACGGCCGCTGCGAGGATCGATCCCACCACCACTGCCAGGCCGTTCGGTTCCAAACACGCACCGGTCTGGCCCGACGACCTCAAACAGAAGCTCGAGAGACTTCTTGTGGTGGAGGACGGTATCGAACCAGAAGCGCTTCAGAGTCTGATCGAATGTTTCGGTCTTCTTGTCGCTGGCCGCTGCCGCGAACATCTGGCGATTCGATCTCCAGCGTCCGACCTGGTACGGCACGGAGCCGCCGCCATGGCTGACCAGCAGTTTCAAGCTTGGAAAGCGGGTGAATACGTCGGACCGCGCGATGGACGTGATCGCGAGGCTTTCTTCCGTAATGAAGTGCTCATCGTAGGTCTCCCGGCCGCAGCAGGAGCAACTGTGGATGTGCGCGGGTATGTCATGCTTGCAGAGAAAATCGTAAAGCGGATACCAATAGGGATCGCCAAGGGGAGGAGTCTTCCCGCTGCCTTCGGAGGGATCTGGATTTAGCAACACGCCGAGAAAGCCGAGGTCATTCGTGCAACGTATGATCTCGTCGAACATGGTTTCGACGGGCGCACCCGTGGCTTGCGGCAAACTTCCGACTCCCCGAAATCGCTCTGGGTACATCTTGATTGTTCGCGCAATGAGGTTGTTGTTGTCCTCGGTCCAGGTGACGATATCGTCCCATCGGTTCTCTCCGTGAACCAACATGAAGGGGCGCGGTGACAGGATCTGGAGATCCGTGCCGACGCCGTCCATAATTGAGATGTTCTGAGCAGCCGATTTCTCCAACTCGGCATCCGGGATCTTTGCGGCGTATTTTCCGTATTGGCCTCGTGCCACGAAAAGGTTTCCCCGATGGGCGTAAAAGCTCGGCGGCGCGACAAGGTGTGCGTGGGCGTCGATTATCACGTGGGGCGTCTCCTCTGTGTTTCTTTCATTGGGCGGTGTAAGGCCGGCTGCGCTTGGATACACTCGGGGTGCTCCGGACTGTCGTGCGGCCGGGAGTTAAACAGTCCATATGGTATATATAGAAAAGCGGAGCGCAACCCGTTTTTTGGTTTGCCATGCTCCAGCGCTTCATATAAATATAGTCCAAGTGGAAAAAGTAAGTTGAAGGGAGGGCCGGTATGGCCAGGATCGTCCTCAGCCTTGCTGCGTCGCATACTCCAATGCTCACACTTGAGGGTAAGCGGTGGTCCGAGCGCGCGGCCGAGGATCTCAGGAACCAGGCGTTGAACCTTTCAGATGGCAGGTTCGTGTCCTATGACCAGCTGGTGCAGGAGAATGGTGGGCGCTACGCGGCCGTGGCGACCGAGAAGAAATTTCTGGAGATCGAGGCGGCGTCGCAAAAGGCTCTCGACGGCATGGCCGATCGGCTCGAGGCGGCGCGGCCGGATGTTGTGATCATCGTTGGGGACGACCAAGCCGAACTCTTCTCCTTGTCGAACATGCCCGCCATTTCGATCTTCTACGGTGAGGAAATCCTCACTCACGAGCGCCACATCACGCCCCAGACCCCCAGCTGGGTCACTCCCGTTGTGAAGGGATACGCAATGGACGAAGTCCATTCGTTCCCCGGCCATCCGAAGTTTGCGCTTGAGCTCATTCACGGGTTGGTCGAAAGCGACGTGGATATCGGCGCGGCGGCCAAGGTCGACGACCCCCTTAAAGCCGGCTTCGGTCACGCCTACGGTTTCATTATCGAGCGCCTGTTCAAAGGGCGTTCGATCCCCGTGATCCCTGTGCTCCTCAACACATATTATCCGCCGAATGCTCCCACGGCACGCCGGGCCTATGACGTCGGTCGGAAGATCGCCGCGGTCGTTGCGGCCTCCAAGGCGGATCTGAAGGTCGCCGTGATCGCCAGCGGCGGGTTAAGCCATTTTGTGGTCGATGAAAAGCTCGATCGAAAGGTGCTTGCCGCGCTCAAGAACAAGGATCGTGAGGCGCTGAGATCCTTGACCAGGGGCGAACTCAATTCCGGGTCCTCCGAAATCTTGAACTGGGTCATGGTCGCGGCGATGTCGGAAGCTCTGACCAACGATTGGTCCGAATACTATCCAGGATATCGGACCCCCGGAGGGACGGGCACCGGGATAGCTTTCGCGAGCTGGTCCTGAAGCTTCCGATGCGCTGAACAATCGAACTCGTCGAGACGAATAGCTGAGCCCTCAGCCCTCGACGAACCCCAAGGATCTTGGAATGCTGAGCGTAGAGAAGAACCGGCAACTGACTGAGGTCGGGTGTCAATCGGCTGCACTTGGCGGATATTCGGGCTCCAAACTCTGACAGACCCAACCAGTTCTGGTGCGAGACTGGTGCGGTTGAGCCCCGACGTTCAGTGTGTAACCTGAAGATCACAGGTCGGGGCAACCGTATCCCTGGATGCTCCCCAACATCTATTATGGCGACTATCTCGAAGTTTTCCACGACGGACGATCCGATTGAGGGGCCGCTTTCACATCGCGACTATGAATATCAAGTCCGCAATCCGGAAGGCCGGACCTCGGAATGGGTCCGGTTCACCTATCCTTTCGACGATGTGATGCTTGAGAAGATCCGGGTCGAGCAGCTTGCTTTGGGCAGGTCGCTTCTAGCCAGCGGCAAGCCGGTCGAGGCCGTTGAGCCGATGCGCAAGGCGTTTGTGTTTTCTGATCGCACGCTCGGTCTGACGCATGATGAGACACTGCGGATCAAGGCCGAGTGGGAACACACCCTCAACGAGGCGGCCTTGGCGAAGCTCCGTTTTCGGGTTGGCGACTGCCTTGTGGTCAAGGACGGGCCGCACGCCGGCAAAAAGGGTCCCGTGCAGCGGCTTTTGCTAAGGCACCTGCATGCCTATCTCATCCAGCCCGCCGATGGAGAGCCTTTTTCAGGCCTCCGACGCCCAAGTTGAACGGGCTTGAGCAGGCGTGCGGCTTCAGTCCGTGCTGCGATCAGGTTGGCGGCGTGAGCTTGCCCACGGCCGCGCTAAGCCGCTTCGTGGCAGCAATCAGATCGGCGAGGAGTTTCTCGTCGATATCGATCCGGCCCTGGGAGCTTGCGAGGTTGTGTTCGTTGTGCGCTTTCAGGAAAATCTGGAGATCAGCGTTACTCACACCGATCGTGTGCGCCAGGGTTTGATAGACCGTGATCCGGTTTTCGGAGCGATAGCCCTCGCGCCGAAGCGCTGCGAGCGCGAACTTATGGGCAGCCTCAACGGCAAGATCGAATTGGCTATCCGTTTCGATGCTTTCATTCTGCGCATCGGCGAGGCCGCGCTGCGCCGATTTCAACATGCCGTCGTACTCTTTGCGTAAGGGCGGCTCGGCTTTGAGCTGGTTGATTCTGACCAGATTGTCGAGTTCGGGCTTAGCCATAGCTTTGCTTTCGATGCGGCAAGCGGAGCATGGAAAGTCAATGCGTCGGGGGTAAGCGAGGAACTTACGGGCATTGCGGGTGTCGTCGATACCACGGGCCGCAAGTTCCTGCTCGTCGGCGCGGGAAGGGTGACGCTCGCCTCCATTGCGGACGTGCGGCGGTCCTATTCTGGCTTGATCTCATCGCCCCAGGAGCGCTCGATATTCGACAATTGGTCGAGAAGCTGGGACGAATATGTCAGGGTGACGGCCGATGTGCTCGACATCTCGCGGAAGGGGGGCGCCGATGCGGCGCGCGCGGCAAGCGATCTATTCCGCAAGACGGTCCGCAGCGTCGCCATTGAATCGGACGGCTACCTGAAGACGGCGATCGACCTCAACAATGAGGGCGCGGAAGCCGAGACCCGGAACGCAGCCGAGGGCTATGCGCAGTCATTCACGATGGTGTCGGCGATTATCGTCGTAGCGGTCGTAGCGGGCATAGTCGTCGGCTTCTGGTTCATCCGCGACATCTCTCAATCCATCGCCTCCATTCTTCGGCCCATGCAGGCGCTGGGCCAGGGCGACCTCGCGACCGAGATACCTCATCGCGGGGAAAGGACGGAGATCGGCACGATGGCGGATGCGCTGCAGGTCTTCAAGGACGCGCTGATCGCCAAGAGAGCCGCCGATGACGAGGCAGCGATGGACGCGCGCGTAAAGATCGAGCGTGCCAGGCGATTGGATGACATGACCAGGCGGTTCGAAACCGTAGTTGCAGAAATCGTCGAAACGGTTTCGACGGCATCGAGCGGGCTTGAAGGTCACGCTGGCGGCCTGAGCAACACCGCAAATCGCGCGCAGAAGCTGGCGACCGCGGTGACCTCGGCCTCCGAGGAAGCGTCGGCGAACGTACGATCGGTCGCATCCGCCACCGAGGAGCTGTCCGCGTCGGTCAAGGAGATCAGCCGTCAGGTCCAGGATTCGGCGCGGATGGCGAACGAGGCGGTCGAGCAGGCGCGCAAGACCAACGATCAGGTCAGCGAGCTGTCCAAGGCGGCGGCGCGCATCGGCGACGTGGTCGAACTGATCAACACCATTGCCGGGCAGACCAATCTGCTTGCCCTGAACGCCACCATTGAGGCCGCCCGTGCCGGGGATGCCGGCCGCGGCTTTGCCGTGGTGGCATCTGAAGTCAAGGCGCTGGCAGAGCAGACGGCCAAGGCCACCGGCGAGATCGGTCAGCAGATTTCCGGCATCCAGGATGCGACGCAGCAGTCGGTCGGCGCCATCAGGGAGATCAGCACAACGATCGAGAAGCTTTCGGAGATTTCATCGACCATTGCTGCGGCCGTGGAACAGCAGGGCGCGGCCACCCGGGAAATTTCACGCAACGTCCAGCATGCCGCCTCGGGGACGCAGCAGGTGTCCTCCAACGTGACCGACGTCGAGCGCGGCGCGGTCGAAACCGGCTCTGCGGCCGCGGAGGTGCTATCGGCGGCGAAGTCGCTGGCAGGCGACAGCGCTCGCCTGAAGCTCGAGGTGAGAAAGTTCATCGACGGCGTGAGAGTGGCGTGATGCGCCCAGCCCCGAAGCCGACATGTGTGCGCCGGCGCGGGCAGGCAGCGGTCGGCGAGGGTGCGTCATTGTCACGCGCGTGAACGAGCGCGCGCTCCGGCTCTATTTGACCGACCAGGAATGCATCCCGAGCAGGTTGCGCAAGGCCGGCCGCCATTCGCCCGTCATGGTGTATTCAAGGCCCAAGCGCGCGCCGGCGGCGATCGCGAGCATCGTGATGGGGGCCGAGAGGGCCAGCGTGGACAAGGCGGATAGGCCCTGACCAATGGTGCAGCCCATCGACATGATGCCGCCTGTCCCCATCAGGAGCGCGCCGGTCATATGGCGCTTCAACTCACGCGCATCGTCGCAGGCTTCCCAGCGGAAGCGCCGGGAAAGGATAGCGGCCAGGAAGGAGCCGAGGATCACGCCGGCCACCGAGCCGATCGAGAAGTCGAGATGGGCGCCCGACATGGTGGCCACGTAGAGCACGGTGTTGCCGAGCGGGGCGACGAAGGTCAGTGAGGTCAGGCGGGCCGGATCGAAATCATCATTGCCGAGCCAGCCCGTTGCGAACCAGCCGAATGCGACCGCGAGCCCGACGCCGAAGCCCGCCAGCAGGAGCCGCGGCGACTTGACAAGCTGCCCGCCCGCGAGCGACCAGGCCGCGAGCGCGAGAACCGCAACGGTGGCGGCAATCGGCTGCGCCAGCCGACCCAGGGCGGATGCCAAAAGCGAATCCAGCGCCTGTGTCGTGCCTTCGGGCAAGCGCAGCGACAGCGGCTCGGTCACCGCGAGACGCAGGTGGCCGGTCAGCCCGCGCATCGCCGCGAGCGCAGAGATTCCGAGCACCAGGAACACGACGATGGCGCGCAGGTCGCCACCGCCGATTCGGACCAGCGTGCCGAAGCCGCAGGTGCCGACCAGCGCCATTCCGATCCCGAACAGAACGCCGCCGAGGATGGCGCCGCCAAGTGGAATGGAGGGGATGAGATAGATCGAATGGGTGAGATCGACCAGACCGAAGGCGGCCAGAAGCTGGGTACCGACGAGCGCAACTGCTGCCGCCAAGGCGAATGATTTCAACCGGCGCGTATCCGAACCGAAGAAAGCATCCTCCAGCATTGCCAGCGTGCAGAAGCGTCCGGCCCGTCCCGCGACGCCAAGCACGCCGCCGGCCACCAGGCCGCAGGCGAACATCATGGCAGATTGGCTGAGCATTCCCCCGGATGTCCTTGCTTGTCTTCAGGCATTCTGCGCCATCGTCGGCAAGGAATCCAGCCAGGATCTTAGCGCTTTCGCTTGCGCACCGGCTCGCAATAGACGTCGTAAATGGCAGTGAGGATCTTGCGGACGTCTTCGCTGGCCAGGCTATAATAGATCGTCTTGCCGTCCCGCCGCGTCGTCACCAGCCGATCCAGGCGCAAGCGAGCCAATTGTTGCGAGACCGTCGACTGCTTTTCACCAAGGAACTGCTCGAGCTCGGTGACTGATTTTTCGCCCTCGGCAAGGATGCAGAGCAGCAGGAGCCGCGACTCGTGCGACAGAGCCTTGAGCATCTCGCTTGCTTCCCGCGCCTTCTCGATCATCTGCTCGAGTTCGGCAGAGGTTTCGATGTCCTTGAGCTTGGGAAGCGGCATGGGGTCTTGATCTCCTCATTTCAGTTCAAGAGCGCGGCTGCGTGCCGATCAGTATACGGCCGAGAAGGCCAAAGAAAAACCTGTCACCCGGATAGCCCCTGATACGGCCGATTTCCCGACCCTGGTCCACAACCACGAAGGTCGGCGTGAACGCGCCCGGGTCGATCGCTGCGAGATCGTCCGGAAGCGGCTTGTCGCGGTCGATCCGGCGCAGCGGCAACGCCCGCCCTTCGTCCGTCTTGGCGTAGACCGGCGCAATCTCGGCGTTGAAACGTGCGCACCAGATGCAGCCGGCGCGCTCGAACATCACGAGCTCGGCGGCAAAGGCTTGTGCCGGCAGCAAGAACGCCGCCAGCGCGGCAGTGGCAAATCGGTGGATGTTGTAGAGCATCGGCCAACCCTGGACTTCGCTTCGTATCTATCATTAAATTCGAATATGTACCAGGACAGGGGGCGCGGAAATGGATCTGGACGTGACGATCGGGGCCGCAGTTGTGGCTGGCCTTCTCTCGTTCCTGTCGCCCTGCATCCTGCCGCTGGTCCCGCCTTTCCTCTGCTATATGGCGGGGGTTTCGGCGGAGGCGGGTGACGAACTCAGCGTCAATGGGCGCCGGCGAACCGTGCTGTCAGCGCTGTGCTTCGTGGCCGGATTTTCGCTGGTCTTTGTCGGCCTCGGCGCGACCGCCTCGATGTTCGGCCGTGCCATTTCCGGCCATCTCGCCCAGTTGGGTGTGCTTGCCGGCGTGGTGATCGTTGCCATGGGGCTGCACTTTCTCGGGCTCCTGAGAATACCGCTCTTGTACCGGAGTGCGACGGTTCAACTGGGGCAGAAGCCGGCCGGCCTGCTCGGGGCGTTCGTCGTGGGGCTCGCCTTTGCCTTTGGCTGGAGCCCATGCGCCGGACCGGTCCTCGCGGCGGTGTTGATGATGGCGGGAGCGGAGGCAACCGCGGGGAAGGGAGCGATGTTGCTAGCGGCCTATTCGATCGGCACCGGCTTTCCATTCCTGATTGCCGCGGCCTTTACCGGCCAGTTCATGAGCACGCTCAAAGGCCTGCGCCCGCACCTTGCGATGATCGAAAAGGCGATGGGCGGATTCCTGGTTCTGACCGGGATCGCGTTTCTATCCGGCGTGATCCCGCGCGTCTCGGAATGGATTTTCGAGCGGTTTCCGGCGCTCTCGACGATCGGTTGATCAGCCAAACCGGAAGTCGAGCAGGCTGACAAAGGACTGCAGCTCGATCTGGTAACGGTGGACGAGGCCTGCATCTCCCGCCATTGCGGCGCCGCCGATCTCACCAGCACTTGCCATTGCGCCATCGATCAGCCGGCGGAATTCGGCCTCGCTTGCGATATCGGGCGAGGCGACACTGTTGCAGCGCTGCAGGTGCGAGCGCAGGCTGCCGCCAGCGCTGTTGACCTCCTCAGCAGCGGCCTTGTGCTCGCCAAAACGCAGCGCTGCCGCGCGCAACTGCTCCATCGGCGCGGCCAGATCGAAAACGCAGTCGTTCAGCTCATAAAGCCCGGCTTCATGTCGAAGCTCTCGCAGCTTCTGGCGTAGCGCCAGAATCTCAGACGCTGCCCGTGGCCCGTCGTTCGCGCCGAGCGCATCATACGCCTGCGCAAGACGCTCGTTGCCGGCGCTCAACAGGTCACGGAACGCCGAAGCTGGATACGGAGCGGGCTGCTCGGCGAATCGGCCGAGCGAGCCGCTCCACGCGCGTCGGGCGTCGTTGAGCTCGATCTGCGCCAGCGCAAGGTTGCCAGTGCGGGCATAGCTCGCCGCGGACCGAAGGCTGGTGGTCACGATCCGCATGGTCATGCCCAGATCCTCTTCCGCATGGGCTTGCAGTCCGGACCCGAGCGATGTGAAGAGCAGGGCAAAAACCATGACGCGATGCAGCATCGAATGTCCTTTTCATATTTTGATATTTGAATATCATGTAGCGTCAGATCGCGATCTCAGTAAAGCGCATGAACGCATCGTCGGCTTGGAAGGGAGGAATGACGCGCCGGGCGTTTGTCGCGCTGGCGCCAGCGCTCGTCGCCGCCGCGGCTCCATTGCCGGCGAAAGCCGAGCCTGTTCTAGGTGATGACGGGCTCTACCACGAACCCTGGTTCCTGAGCAGCTTTCTCGATTTGCGCGACGATCTCGAGAGCACAACGTCCGAGGGGAAGCGGCTCGCCATCATGTGGGAGCTGCGCGGCTGTCCCTATTGTCGCGAGACGCACCTCGTCAATCTCGCTGATCAGGACATCGCGAACTATATCCGCGCGAATTTCCAGGTGCTGCAGCTGAACCTGATCGGATCGCGCAAGGTCGTCGACTTTGACGGCAGCGAAGCGAGCGAAAGGGAGCTCGCGGAGCGCTACGCGATCCGCTTCACGCCGACGTTCCAGTTCTTTCCCTCGTCATCCGACGGGCTCGCACAGAAAGAACCTATGGGGCGCGAGGTGGCGCGTGCGCCCGGCTATCTGAAGCCACACCATTTCCTCGCCATGTTCCGATTCGTTCGCGAGCAGGCTTACGAGCATGGCACCTTTCTCGAATATCTCTCCGCGTCGAAAGGCTGAGAGGTTGGTCCGGCGCAAACCGGCTTGACATGCATCTAATGTTCATATCATGATGTTTGAATGTGATGGGCCGTAAACCCATTGAAACAAGACGGCGAGGGGCGCCTCGCCAGCAGGGTGGAAACATGCGGAGGCTGCTTGCGGCTGTCTTGGGATGCCTGCTGCTCTCCGGGTTTGCTCGGGCCGCGGAGACGATCAAGCTCGACGTCATCGATGGCGCGCTGCCGAAGTCGCTGACGAGCGCGCCCGGCAACGCCGATGCCGGGCAAAAGGTGTTTCTCAACCGCACGCTCGGCAATTGTCTTGCCTGTCATCAGGTGTCGAGCCTCAAGTCGGAAGAATTCCACGGCCAGGTCGGCCCGTCGCTCGACGGCGTGGCCAGCCGCTACAGCGAGGCGCAGCTGCGCCTGATCGTTGCCAATCCCAAGCTGATATTCGCCGACACCGTCATGCCGGCGTTCTACCGGAATGAGGGCCTCAACCGCGTCAGGCCGGAATTCGTCGGCAAGTCGATCCTGACAGCTGCGCAGGTCGAGGACGTCGTGGCGTTTCTCGAAACCTTGAAATAACCGCCTTTGGAGGAGGATGCATGGGCGCGATCAACAGACGACAGGCGTTTCTTCTTGGCGGCGGCTTCGTCGCCCTGACGATGATGCCGATGGCGGCAAATGCCGAGCCGAGCAATGATGCGGCCGAGCTGATCAAGAAGTTCACCGGCGGCAAAGAGGCGGCAAGCGGCAAGATCTCGCTCGATCTGCCTGAGATCGCCGAGAACGGCAACACCGTGCCGCTGTCGCTTGTCGTCGACAGTCCGATGACGGCCGACAATTACGTCAAGGAAGTTCTGTTCGTGGCCGACGGCAATCCGAATGGCGGCGTCGCGACGCTGATGTTCTCGCCGCTGTCCGGCAAGGCCGAGGCATCGATTCGCATTCGCCTGGCGCAGACACAGAACGTCATAGCGGTGGCGAAAATGAGCGACGGCTCGCTCTTCACCGAGCGCAAGACAGTGAAGGTCACCATCGGCGGCTGCGGCGGCTAAGCAGGGAGGACGATATGGCAGACAGGCCACGGATCAAGCTTCCGAAGGAAGCCAAGCAGGGCGAGATCATCCAGGTCAAAACCCTGGTGTCGCATCTGATGGAATCGGGTCAGCGCAAGGATGCGCAGGGAAAGACGATTCCACGCAAGATCATTAACAAGTTCACCTGCGAGTTCAACGGCAAGCCGGTCTTTGCCTGTGCGCTCGAGCCGGCGATTTCCGCAAACCCTTATATCCAGTTCGATGCGCGGGTGGATGAGGCGGGGACGTTCAAGTTCGCCTGGACTGATGATGACGGCACGGTGATCACGGCGGAAGAAAAGATCACGCTCAAAGCCTGATCTCATTGACGTCCGAGTGCCACGGGAGAGGCGGATGTACGCGCGCTATGGTTCTCTTGTCGTGCTGGCTGCGGCTGCACTGGCCCTGTCGGCCTTCGGCACCTCGGGTCAGGAAGCGGAGCGCAAGGGCATTCCGGCGCCCCCCGGTCACGTCTTCAAGACCATCATCTCGGGCTACGAGTTTCGCTCCAAGGAAACGCGCGCCCTGCAGGACGATGATCTCGAGAATCCCGGCTTCCTGGCGATCGAGCGAGCCGCGGACGTCTGGAAGACGGCCGAGGGCAGCGAAGGCAAGTCCTGCATGAGCTGTCATGGCGAGGCCGAGACCAGCATGAAGGGCGTCGGCGCCGCGATGCCCAAATGGAGCGAGAGGCTCGACAAGCCGGTCAATCTGGAGCAGCAGATCAACATCTGTCGCACCGAGCACATGAAGGCGGAACCCTGGGCCTTCAAGTCGCAGCAGCTGACCGACATGACCGCGTTCGTCCGTTATCAGTCGCGCGGGATGCCGGTCACGGTGAAGATCGACGGCCCGATGTCGCCGTGGTTCGAAAAGGGCAAGCAGATCTATTACACGCGTGTTGGCCAGCTCGACCTCGCCTGTGCCTCTTGCCACGAGCAGAACAACGGCAAGTTTCTGCGCGCGGATTTCCTGAGCCAGGGCCAGAGCAACGGTTTTCCGACCTACCGGCTGCGGGATCAGCGCCTGATCCCGCTGCATGAGCGCTTCGAAGGCTGCATGTTCGACGTGCGCGCGGTGCCCTACACGCCGTTATCGGACGAATTCCTCGCACTCGAGCTGTATGTGGCGTGGCGCGGCATCGGTCTGCCCGTCGAGACGCCATCGGTCCGCAACTAACCATCGGCCGCAAGGAGAAACAGCGATGATATCGCGCCGGGAGTTCGTTCAGGTTGCGCTTGCGACCGCCGCGCTGGGTGCGGGGGCCGGCGGCGCTGCAACGCAGGCCTTTGCCCGGCAGAAGCTGACCGAGAAGGAGCTTCTGGCTTTCGAACCGCTCGGCAACGTGACGCTGGTGCACGTCACCGATATCCATGGCCAGTTGATGCCGCTCTATTTCAGGGAGCCATCGACCAATCTCGGCGTCGGCGATGCCAAGGGCCAGCCGCCGCACATCACGGGCAGGGATTTCCTGGCGCGGTTCGGCATCGCGCCGGGTTCATCGGCCGCCTATGCGCTAACGTCGGAGGATTTCGAGGCTCTGGCCAAAACCTATGGGCGGATTGGCGGACTCGACCGGGCTGCGACCGTCATCAAGGCGATCCGCGCCGAGCGCGGCGATCGGGTGGCGCTGCTCGATGGCGGCGACACCTGGCAGGGCTCGTGGTCGTCGTTGCAGACCCGCGGCCAGGACATGATCGACTGCATGGCGCTGTTGAAGCCGGACGCCATGACCGGACATTGGGAATTCACCTATGGCACCGAACGGGTTAAGCAAGCCGTCGATGCGCTGGGCTTCCCGTTTCTCGGCCTGAATATTCGCGACACCGAATGGAACGAGCCTGCGTTCGAAGCGTCCACGACCATCGAGCGCGGCGGAGTCAAGATCGCGGTGCTCGGGCAGGCGTTTCCTTACACGCCTGTCGCCAATCCGCGCTGGATGATCCCGAACTGGTCTTTCGGCGTACGCGAGGAGGACGTGCAAGCGCAGGTCGACAAGGTTCGCAAGGCGGGCGCCGATCTGGTGGTGCTGCTTTCGCATAACGGCTTCGACGTCGATCGGAAGCTCGCAGGCCGGGTCAGGGGTCTCGACGTCATTCTCACCGGACACACGCATGATGCGTTGCCGGAGGCCATCAAGGTCGGCAAGACCCTGCTGATCGCGTCCGGCTCATCCGGCAAGTTCATCTCGCGGCTTGATCTCGATGTCAGGGACGGCGAGGTCAAGGCCTATCGCTACAAGCTGATCCCGCTGTTCTCGGACGTCATCACGCCCGATCCGCAGATGAGCGCCAAGATCGCCGAGGTGCGCAAGCCGTTCGCGGCCGAGCTCGGCCGCGCGCTGGGCCGCACCGAGACGCTGCTCTATCGCCGCGGCAACTTCAACGGCACGTTCGACGATCTGATCTGCCAGGCGCTGTTGCAGGAGCGTGACGCAGAGATTGCGCTGTCGCCCGGCTTCCGCTGGGGTACCACGGTGATGCCTGGCCAGGACATCACCTTCGAGGACGTCACCAACGCAACCGCGATCACCTATCCGGCGGTGTACCGCATGGGCATGACCGGAGCGCGGCTCAAGGGGGTCGTCGAGGACGTCGCCGACAATCTGTTTAATGTCGATCCCTATTACCAGCAGGGCGGCGACATGGTGCGGATCGGCGGCATGTCCTACGCCATCGATATCAACAAGCCTCAGGGACAGCGGATTTCCGACATGCGGCTGATCAAGACGGGCGCTGCGATCGATCCCTCGCGTGAATATCAGGTCGCCGGCTGGGCCAGTGTCAATGAAGGCACGCAGGGGCCACCGATCTGGGACGTCATATCCTCCTATTTGCAGCGGCAGAAGACCGTTCGTCTCGAGCCCAACCGCGCGGTCAAAGTCACCGGAGTGTGAGGACGATGAAGGACAACAAAGATCAGTCGCCGTTGATCGCTCGCCAGTCCCGACGTGGCTTTCTCGCCACGGCTGGCGGCCTGGCAGCTTCGGCGCTGGCGCCTGCGGCGCGGGCGGACGGCAACCCGGCCAACCAGCCGCCGAACGTGCCGGAGTGGACGCGGTCGCTCGGCGAGGGCGTCGCGGTTCGCCCCTATGGCAAGCCATCGAAATTCGAGAAGGACGTGATCCGCCGTGACGTCGAGTGGCTGACCGCATCGCGCGAATCCTCGGTCAGCTTCACGCCACTGCATGAGCTCGAAGGCATCATCACGCCGAACGGCCTGTGCTTCGAGCGCCATCATGGCGGCATGGCCGACATCGATCCGGCCGACCATCGTCTGATGATCCATGGCCTGGTCGAGCGGCCGTTGATCCTGACCCTGGACGAATTGAAGCGCTATCCGCGCGTCAACCGCATCCATTTCATGGAATGCGCGGCCAATTCCGGCATGGAGTGGCGCGGCGCGCAGCTGAACGGCTGTCAGTTCACCCACGGCATGGTCCACTGCGTGCAGTATACGGGCGTGTCGCTGCGCACCCTGCTGGAGGAGGTCGGCGTCAAGAGCACTGGCAAATGGCTCTTGGTCGAGGGCGCGGATGCGGCCGCAATGGATCGCAGCCTGCCGATCGAGAAGGCGCTCGACGACTGCATGATCGCCTACAAGATGAACGGCGAGGCGCTGTATCCCGAGCAGGGCTATCCGATGCGGCTCGTCGTGCCGGGCTGGCAGGGCAACCTCTGGGTCAAGTGGCTGCGCCGCATCAAGGTCGGCGATCGGCCCTGGCACACCCGCGAGGAGACCTCGAAATACACGGACTTGCTGCCGGACGGCAAGGCGCGCCGCTTCACCTGGGTGATGGACGCGAAATCCGTGATCACCAATCCAAGCCCGCAGGCACCGATCAAGCACGGCAAGGGCTTCACGGTCCTGTCTGGTCTCGCCTGGTCGGGCAATGGCAAGGTCAAGCGGGTCGATGTTTCGCTCGACGGCGGGCGCAACTGGTGGCCGGCGCGGCTTGACGGTCCGGTCCTCGACAAGGCGCTCACCCGCTTCTACTACGAATTCGACTGGAACGGGCAGCCGCTCCTGCTGCAGTCGCGCGTGCAGGACGAGACCGGTTATGTGCAGCCGTCCAAGGCCGAGTTGCGCAAGGTGCGCGGCTACAATTCCATCTACCACAACAATGGCATCCAGACCTGGCACGTGCAGGCAAACGGTGAGGTCGAGAATGTTGAAGTCGCCTAAGCTCGTCGCGCTCGCGCTGGCCTGTCTGAGCGGGGCGGCCGCGTTCGCGGGCGGACCAACTGAAACCAGGGGCGAAGCCAAGCAGGGCGCGCACTACGACATCGGTCGGACGCCGACGCCGGACGAGATCCACGGCTGGGACATCGACGTGCGTCCCGACGGACAGGGACTGCCGGTCGGCAAGGGCACCGTGGCCCAGGGCGAAAAGCTGTTCATGGATAATTGCGCCACCTGCCACGGCGAGTTCGGGGAGGGCAACGGCCGCTGGCCGGTGCTGGCCGGCGGCAAGGGATCCTTGACCGCCGATAATCCGGTCAAGACGGTCGGATCGTACTGGCCTTATGCATCAACCGTGTTCGACTATATCCGCCACGCAATGCCGTTCGGCAACGCTCAGTCGCTCAGCGTCGACGATTACTACGCCCTCGTCGCGTACGTGCTCTACCTGAACGACGTCATCACGGATCAGAACTTCGAGCTGAACAACACGAATCTGGCCTCGATCAAGATGCCGAATGAAGCCGGCTTCATCATGGATGATCGAGCGACGAGCGAAAAGGCTTTCTGGCAGAAGGATCCCTGCATGAAGGACTGCATCGCGCCGGTCAAGATCACCGGACGGGCGAGCGTGGTTGACGTCACGCCTGAAGATGCCAAGGACGGAAAATCCCGAGGCGTCGAGTGAGGGCGACGCCCGGCAGGCAGGGTTACCCCGGCTTTGCCTTGGCGATCATCTCCGCCTTGCTTTTGCTGTTGACCGCCGCGCCGCTGCGGGCGATCGAATCGCACAAGCTGGCGCTGCAGATCAGCGACGCCGATCCGGTCAAGATGCACGCGGTGCTCGATGTGGCGGCCAATGTCTCGCGTCACTATACCGGCCAAGGCGAGGAGGTCGACATCATCGTCGTCGCCTTCAATGGCGGGCTCGACATGCTGCTGGCCGATCGCTCGCCCGTCAAGGAGCGCCTGATCGGTTTTGCCAAGTCGATGCCCAATGTCAGCTTCATCGCCTGCGGCAACACGCTCGAGACGCTCGCCAGAAAGGAAGGCGCCTTGCCGCCGCTGCTCCCCGGAGTGACTGTGGTTGAAACTGGTGTCGCCACTTTGATGGATCTTGCGGACAAGCACTGGACTATCGTGCGCCCTTGACTGGCGGAAGCCTCGCCAGAGCGGCGCCTCAGGAGGATGTCATGGAACGACGATCGATTATGCGCGCAGGCCTCGCCGTCCTTGTCGGCGCGTTGGGCGCCGAGGCGGCACAGGCCGCTCCTGAACGGCCGCGGCAACGCGTCGTCTATCACCTGGCGGATCAGGACCGGGTGCTGTTCGTGCTTGGCAATATCCAGAACCATATTGACGGCGCCGGTGGACCCGGACAGGCCGACATCCGCCTGGTTGTGCACGGCCCGGCGTTGCGCGCGTTCCATGCAATCTCGGTCGATGCGAATATCGCGGAACTGGCGGCCCGTCTGATCAAGGAGGGAGCGGCGTTCGAGGCTTGTGCCAACACCATGAAGGCGCAGGGCGTGAAGCTCGACGACCTGACAGATGGGTTCATCGTCGCCGAGAAGGGGGGCGTGGTCAGGCTGACGGAGCTGCAGCAAGAGGGCTACGCCTACCTCCGCCCCTAGCGGGCAACCATAAGCACGAGGTATTCCCTTGTTCAATGAAGCCATTGATTTCCTGGGCGAAGAGCTCGTGTCGCTGCTGGGCGGTCTCCTGGTCGGGGGACTGTTCGGCTTCTTCGCCCAGCGCAGCCGCTTTTGCCTGCGCGCGGCGACAATCGAGTTTTCGCGGGGACAAGGCGGCGCACGACTTACGGTCTGGCTGCTGACATTCGCCTCGGCGCTGCTGGGCACGCAGGCCTTCGTCGCGGCAGGCCTGCTCGACGTCTCGGAGGCTCGCCAGCTTGCGCAGCAAGGCAGCATCTCCGGCGCCATGATCGGCGGCCTGATGTTCGGTTGCGGCATGATCCTGGCGCGCGGATGTGCAAGCCGGCTCCTGGTGCTGTCCGCCAATGGCAATCTGAGGGCGCTGCTCTCGGGGCTTGTGTTCGCCGTGACCGCGCAATCGGCTTATCGTGGTCTGCTGGCGCCTGCGCGCGAATGGCTGACCAATCTGTGGCTGGTCGACGGCGGCCCCTCCCGCGACATCATGAGTCTGATCGGGGGCGGCACGTCGGAAAAGCTCGGCTTCAGCTTCCTCTGGCTGCTCGCGGGCCTCGTCGGCGCGCTGCGCTTCCAGCTCGGGCTGCGCGTGATTCTGGCCGCTGTGGCAACGGGTGCGGCCGTTGTTGCCGGCTGGCTCTTCACCTATCAACTCGGCCAGACGTCCTTTGCGCCGGTGAGCTTGAAGAGCCTCACCTTCAGCGGCCCATCGGCGGAGTTGCTGATGCAGGTCCTGGCGAGCCCGCATTTGAAGCCTGACTTCGATCTCGGCGTGATCCCCGGCGTGTTTCTCGGGTCGTTTGCCGCGGCCGCGCTTGCGCATGAGCTGAATCTCGAGGGCTTCTCGGACGGACGCGGGATGCGCCGCTATCTGGTCGGCGCTGTTCTGATGGGGTTTGGTGCGATGTTGGCTGGTGGCTGCGCCGTCGGCGCCGGCGTCACCGGAGCGTCCGTATTCGCGCTCACCGCCTGGCTCGTTCTCGGCGGAATGTGGCTCAGCGCTGTCCTGACCGATCTTTTGGTCGACCGGTGGATGAAGGCTTCCAAGCCCCAACCCGGTACCGTCACGGCAACCGATCCCGCGACCAGCTAATTATATTTACAACTTCGAATATTTGAATGTATAGTAGCCCTCGTCAGCAACGATGCTGTCGGAAGGGGAGGAGCATGGCCGTGACAACGATGACGGATATCATGGTCCGGAACACGAAGAAATCCGGACGGATCAGCCGGTCGTCTCATCTCGTGGGCGCCGGGATTGGAGTTCTCAGTTGGACGGCGTTTGCGGTTTTCGGCGATCCGCTGGGAGTCACCACGGCCTATTCGCGGATCGCCATCCACTGAGGCCAAGCAAAGCCAGCAATAGGGTGAGGACAAGCGCCGGCGGCGCGTCTCGCGCCGCCAGCTTCTGCAGACAAGAAAGGTCGATACGAATGCTGTCTGGATTTTTGAACAGGCTTACGGGCTCGGTGAGCGTTCCGGCGATCGAGCACGATGAATTGGTCCGAGCCCATCAGGAGAGGAGCTGCTTGATCGTCGACGTCCGCGAGCCGCAGGAGTTCAGGAGCGGGCATATTCCGGGTGCGGTCAATCATCCGTTGTCGCAATTCGACCCCGCACGCCTTGCCCGCGGCAAACCCGTCGTCCTGATCTGTCAGGCCGGCGGCCGCTCGGCGAGGGCGCTGCGGCGCGTGCTTGCCGCTGGCCGAGGCGATGTCCGCCACTATGCCGGCGGGATGAGCGGCTGGCGGGCTCGCGGCGGACAGGTGATCTGAACCCTCCCGTGCTATTTGGCCCGATGACGCGTCTTGTAGGGGTATCGGGCACTTGCCTGCTGGCAGACCGTCATCTGAAAAGCTCCGCGGAACTGCCGTGACGCGTCAATTCATGCACCCATGCGCCTAGCGTAGCGAACGGCCGTTCACTTGCCGTGTCGAGCCGCACGCGCATCCGCGATCGCCTGCTTGAACGCCTTTGCATTCGGCGCGCCGGGCACGCGGAAATGACCGATGATGAACGCCGGCGTGCCTTGGAAGCCGAAACCAAGCGCCTGTTCATTGTTGCGGGCGAGGATCGCGTCGATGGCAGCGCGGTTGGTTTCAAGATCGCTCTTGGCACGCGCGAGATCGATCCCGGCAGAGTCGAGCGTGGCATCGACCTTCTCGTCCGACAGCTTTTCGTGCACCGAGATCAGCGCGTCATGCGCTTCGGCGAACTTGCCCTGGTACTTTGCCGCAAGCGTGAGCCGTGCGGCATAGATGGAGGGGCCGCCGAAGATCGGCCAATCCTTGTAGATCAGGCGGACGTGTCCGTCTTCGCGCACGACCTGCGCGAGCTCTGGATGGACCTTGCGGCAATACGGGCATTGGAAATCGAAATATTCGACGATCGTGATATCGCCTTTGTCGTTGCCGGCGACCGGAACGTCGGGATCGTGCAGGATGCTGGCTTCGCTCATCGGGTCGGTATCCTCGGCGCGCGCGTGAGCCGAGAACGACGCTGCAGCCAGCAGTGCGAGGGTCGCGATCCATATGGTCATTGGCCTGGTCATTGTTCGTGTCTCTTTCATTGAGCAGTTGCGGAACGAGAGGCAGTGTCGATCGCGTCGAGCACGACCTGTTGAGTGAGGAGTTCGGGAAGTACGATGCCGTTCGGTGCGCCTGGCCCGAACACCGCGTTGAAGGGCAGGCCGTAGCGGTCGAAAGATTTCAGGTAGGCGGCGATGGAGCCGTTCGGCTTCGTCCAGTCCGCCTTGACTGGGATGACGTCCGAGGTGAGGCGCTGGTGGACGGCGGCGCTATCGACGACGAGCGTCTCGTTGACTTTGCAGGTGACACACCAGGATGCACCGATATCGACGAAGACGGTGTGCCCGGCGCGGACCCGCGCCGTGATATCTGCAGGAACCAGCGGCTGCCACGCGATCTCCTGCAGCCCTTTCTCCGCAATGGCTTGAGGTCGCGTGACCGCGACCAGCGCCAATGCGAGCATCACGGCGGCAACCGCGGCCGTGACCGCATGCATCAGGCGGAGGCGGGATGCAGCGAAGGCCAGCAGGAGCGCAAGGAGAAGCGCGCCGGTGATGCCTGCCGTCACAATGCCACTGATCTCGCCGAGAATGATGAGGAGCCACAGCGTGGTCGCGATCATCGCGGCGGCGGCCAGCGCGCGGACGGCGAGCATCCAGCGGCCGGGCCGCGGCAGCAGCCCTGCCAGCCGCGGCACTGCGGCGAGCGCCAGATAGGGCGAGGCCATGCCGAGGCCGAGACCAGCGAAGACCAGCAAGATTTGCGGCGCCTGCTGCGAAAGCGCAAACGCCACTGCTGTCCCGACGAAGGGAGCCGAGCAGGGCGTCGCCAGCAGCGTCATCACGAAGCCGTTGAAGGCATGGCCCGCAAGCGACCGGCCATGTCCGGCCTGACCGATGCGATTGGTGACCCGCCAGGGCAGATTGATCTCGAATAGCCCGAGCAGGTTGGCTGCGAAGGCAACGAGCACGATGCTCATGATGACGAGGAAGGCAGGCTGCTGGAATTGCAGGCCCCAGCCGATCTGTGCGCCCGCCGCCTTGAGCGTGGCCAGCGTCGCGGCGAGCGCCGCGAATGAGGTGAGAATGCCGGCGGCCGTCGCCAGCAGGCCCGCGCGCAGCGGCGGAGCGCCTGTGGGGCGGTGGTCGATCAGCGAGACCACCTTGAGCGAAAGCACCGGAAACACGCAAGGCATCAGGTTGAGAATGAAACCGCCGAGCAGGGCGGTCCCGAGAATGGCCCAGATCGACCTCGTCGCGGCGACGCTATCGGCGACAGGGGCCCAAGCAGCTGCCTCCCGGGGCAGCACGGCCTCGAGCGCGCGCTCGCCATCGACCAGCGTGACGTGAAGCGGCCGCTGCGGGTCGTCGTGATCGAGGCCATCGACCGGGATTGAGATCAGCGCATCGGCGTCAGCGCGATGCTCGACCTGTGGCCGGCCGGCTGCAACCGCTGGGTCGCCATCGACAAAAACGTCGGGCGCGGCGAGCTGCGGCTCGGCATGTGCTTCGATCGCGAGATGTGGCTTTGGTGCTCGCTCCAGCCGCAGCGAACGAATGGAGAGCGTCGGCGAGGTCTCGCGCGGGACTTTCTGCCGCCATGCATCGATTTCAGCCTGCGCGGTGGTCTGATGCGCGCCTGGCGCAATCTCGGCCTCGAGCTGCGCCTCGTTCTGGGTGCAGATGACGGAGCAGACGTAAAGCACCGTCTTCAGCGACAGATGAGCCTGGGCCGCAGCGTGCTTCAGACGCAAATGCAGCGGAAACAGCACGCGCTCGGCATAGCCGTACGTGTCGATGTCTGCCTCGGCAAAACGGTGCGGTGCCGGCCATTCGACTGTCACGTCCGCCACGTTCCGTGATCCTGACCAGTCGAACTCGGGTGGGGCGCCGGCGTCACCCGGCGAGCGCCAATAGGTGTGCCAACCGGTCCCGAGCCTGACGTCGAGACCGAGCCAGGCGTCTGTCCCGGCCTCGTCGGTGTTGCCGACGAGCAGCCGGGTCGAGACGTCGGCCTTGGGGTGGAAGCCTGCCGTCTGTGCTGCCGCCGGCCCGAGCATCAGGCTCGCGGACAGCAGTGCGACAAGGCGGTGAGCCGAACGAACATGAAACTCTCCTTCGCGGGTGAACGATCGCACGCGGCGGTCTCGCGACTTGATGTGCCTTCCGGATGTCCTTGGCCGGCCTGGAGCGTGGAAGCCCAGGATAGGCCAAGCGCTCTGGTCCAAGCGCTCTGGTCCAAGTGCTTTGGTCCAAGTGCTTTGGTCCAAGTGCTTTGGTCCAAGTGCTCTGGTCCAAGTGCTGTGGTCGCCGATAGATGTTCGATGTCTCGGGCCGCCGCGTTACGCGGCGACGAGGAGAAAGCCACATCCGCGCAACCGCCGATTGCATGAGCTGCAGGCAGGTGCACAACAGGGCCGCGGCGGTTCGTTCGCGGTGTTACGACAGACGGCTGGGCGGGCGGTAGGGCGAGGCAGCACCGCATTGTGCCGCTCGACACAGATGCGCAATCTGCCAGCGCAACACATGAGCGGCTGGACGCGGCGCCACAGTGCGAGAATCATGCGTCGGCAGCCCATTGACGCTGAATGCAGCGAGTGGACAGGTGTTGATCCCTCCGGGCAGCACAGCCTTCTGGCAGGGCTTTGGAACGCGTCCATGCGCGCCGGACCATGACACCACAGACATTGTGTTTGCCGCGATGGCGGGCGGGGTGACCAGGCTGCTGGCGAAGGAAACGGTCATCAGGACAAGCACCAGCAGCGCCGCGGTAAGGCGGGCGGCAAATGCGGCTGGTCTGCTCAACTCAGATGTCATCCCAAGCTCGTGCACCAACGGTTTGAGCCTTGGCCCATAAGTCGGGGGCAGGCAATTCAAATATCCGCTAGTGCCTAGAAATCCGGGCCGACGTTGGATGCTCGACCGGGGCGAGGCCGCTAAAGCACGTTGATCGGCACCTTCAGGAAGGTCGTGCCACTCGTATCCGGCGGGGGCAGGTGGCCGGCGCGGATGTTGACCTGAAGCGACGGAATGATCAGCCGCGGCATGCCCAAAGTCTTGTCGCGGGCCTCGCGCAGCGCGACGAACTCGTCCTCGGTCATCCCATCACGGACATGGATGTTGGAGGCGCGCTCGTCTGCGACGGTCGTCTCCCACCGGACAGTGCGTCCGTTGGGGGCGTAATCGTGGCACATGAATAGCCGGGTTTGCGGCGGCAGGGTCTGCATGATTTTGCGGATCGAGCGAAACAGCGTCCGCGCGTTGCCGCCCGGGAAATCGGCGCGCGCCGTGCCGGCGTCGGGCATGAACAGCGTATCACCGACGAAGGCGGCGTCGCCGATCACATGCGTGGCACACGCCGGCGTATGCCCCGGCGTGTGCATCACAAAGGCGGTCATGGTGCCGATCGAATAGGTGTCGCCATCCTTGAACAGGCGGTCGAACTGGCTGCCGTCGCGGCGGAATTCGGTGCCCTCGTTGAAGACCTTTCCGAACGTCTGCTGGACGGTGAGGATGTGGTCGCCAATTCCGATTCTGCCGCCGAGCTTCTCCTGGATGTAGGGCGAAGCCGAGAGATGGTCGGCATGGGCATGGGTCTCGATCAGCCATTGCAGCTTCAGGCCGTTGGTCCTGACATAGTCGATCAGAATGTCGGCGGACTTGTAGCTGATGCGACCGGCCGCATAATCGATGTCCATCACGGAATCGATGATCCCGCAGGATGCGGACTGCGGGTCGCTCACCACATAGCTGATGGTGCTGGTGTCCGGATCGAAAAAGCCTGCCACCTTCGGCACGACGCTGCTGTCGATGGGATAGGACATTCTCTCCTCCAATTCTGCCATTGCGGCTGTCAGAGCCCGCGCCCGACGGTCTTGACGCAGAGATATATGGCGGCCGCGCCCGCGGTCGCCATATCAGGGCGGATAACTATGGCCTCTCAGCTGATCATTGCGACATGTCAAAACAGGCCGGGTTGCGCGTGCAAACCCGGCTCACCTGCCGCGAGGCTGAACGGGTCCGTAGCAAGCTGGCGGTTTGATGCAGAAGCTTGAGCGTGAGGAACGTGGCCCCGGTCAAGAGGCAGGACCAGCTGAAGAACAACCAACGGAGCGACCTCGAGCGCGGCGCAAATCCGACGCCACGGACAAAGCCTGCGCTCATGGCCCAAAACGCGAGACCCGCCGACAGATGGTCAGCGCGTCCGCGGCATCTGCCAGAAGCGGCGGATAAAGCGTTCCGACCGACATGACGACGAGCGCGATCAACAGGCAGGGAAGGTGGATCTGCGTCTCCGCCGCGGCACGCGAGACCATGTCAGTCGTGCATTCCATGACCGGTGCGTCGCCCCTTTGTAGGGTCCGCCGTACCTCGGACAAGCCGGGTCACGCCAACCCGACATTCCATCCACCACGTGAGGCCCGAGCGTAGGACCGCTCCACCGCGATGATCACTCCGGCCGCGCGATGATCTGGTGATGGGCGTCCACCCCGATTTGGCCTCGCTCCATTCCGTGCGGCTGGCCGCCGCTGTTGTAGATGACGAGGACGGCGTTGTCGTGGGTTGGCATGCTCGGCAGATTGACGGTAACGCTGGCGGTGCCGTCGGCCTTCGCAGTGAAGCTGTTCGCCTTCCCGGCGCCGTCAATCGGTGTGAACGTGACCGGCTTCGTGTCGAAATGGTTTTCGAACAGGCTGTAGCTTGCGTTCGGCGGCAGGTTCTTGAACGTCGCCTCCAGCGTCACCTTACCGTCCTTCTCCACGATGGTGACGGTCCCGGTGGCGGACAGCCACGACTGGAGATCGAAGCCGAGAGGCTTGTGGTCGGCGTTGAACAGCTTCGATGTCTTGGGGTCCTGGTCAATGAATGGCGGCCTTACGCGGGCGACGTGCTTGATGCCCTGAGGTCCTGTCGCCTCCGGAGCAGCAGCGTCCTCGACGAAGACCTGAGGGTCGAGCGTCTTCGGCTGCTTGGTCTCTGCTGAAAAGAAGGCAGCGTGAGTGACGAACTCCAGTTTCAGAGGCGAGACAGCGAAGCTGCTGTCGATGGAAGCGATGAGCAGTCCAGCCGCCACGGCCGAGATGAACAGACTTCGTTCAAGCGATTTCTTCATTTGGGATCGTTGCCTTTCGAGGTGACCGAGCAATCGGCGCCGCACGCCAGCCCGGCGCCCATAATGGCATCAGGCGGAAGCGGAGGCCCGAGCTACAATTCGCCGCGTGCCGCCTCAAGGTTACCTGCGGGAGGTCGGTTTTTACGGCAGAGGGGCCTATCTACAACGGCCGCCGCTTTCCTGAACCGGCGGACATGGCACCGTTCCGTACGAACAGAACACGCAGCAATCGCCATCCTTCGGTTTCAACCGGGCGCCGCAGCCCTTGCAGTCGTAGAAGAATTGGCAAGCGTCCACCGGCATCAGCTCAGTCGACTCTTTGCCGCAATTAGGGCAGCGGATGACGGATTCCTGCTTCATATCAACTTCCATATTGAATTGAATCGGCATGCGAACAGCGAACCCCACAATACCGTTCCGATCATGAAAGCATAACCCAGCCGACGGCCGGCGGTCCGCCGAGCATGTCGGCGATCATCTCGATCGGGTTAAGCTCGGGCATCACACCCATCATCGTCTTCATGAGCATGAGGGCGGAAAGAACGACGGTGGCAACGAAGCCGGCCACCATTCCTTTGATCAAATTGCCCGTCGTCATAGCATCTCCTCCTTTGGTTTCGTCACGATGGACTGTCCGTGATCCGTTCGACGGAGGATGCGTGATGGTTGCTCGGTCGACCCACAGCACGACGGGTAACTTTTCGGAAGATGCGGCGAACCGTTCCACGGGTATTGTACGGAGGTCGAAGCATGTCGCGCCACGTCCGGATCACGCATCGAGCGAGCGGCGAGGTCATTGCGGAGGGGCCGATCGGCTTGTTCGGAATCACGCCTTTTGAGGGCAACTACTACATCGCGCGGACGTACCTGACGACTTCGCGGCTGAAGCCGAACTGGATTCCCGGGCTCTGCGTCTACAAGTTCCTCTACGTGTGGCTCGATCTGCGTCTTCCGGACGGGACTCGCGAACCGTCGATCGGATGGTTGTACTGGCTGCCCAATCCGCTGTTCTTTTTCACCGCATTCCGGCCGGCCGTCCCTCAATCGTCGCCGGCGTTGTCGGTACAGGAGATCGCTTGAGGCAGGAGAACGCCGGCGCAGGTTCAGGCGCAGCGCGGATGCCGTCGCGTAGCAGGGTCCTGCTGCGCGCGCTGGCCGGCACGGCCGCCGTGCTCGCACCGGGCGAGGCGGCCGCGATCGAAGCCGACGTTCCCAGATTCGAATCCGGACGCTACCAGTTCACCATCCTCCGTCCCGCTCAGGAATTGCCGCCGCTGCGGCTGTTCCGGCTCGAAGGCGGCACGACGGATCTGTCGGCGCTGCGCGGCAAGCCGATCCTTCTGAACTTCTGGGCATCGTGGTGCGCGGCCTGCCGCATGGAGTTGCCCGCTCTCGACAGGATATATCCGGACGCCTGGCGCGGCAGGGTGCATGTCGCTGCCATTTCGGAAGATCGCGGGCCGCGCGAAACCGTCGCACACTTCGTGAAATCGCTCGATCTCAAGGCGCTTCCAATCTTTCTCGATCCCAACGGATATGTCGCGCACTCGGACACCAACAATGTCAAAAAGGCGCCGTTCGCGCTCTACGGCATGCCAATCACCTATGCGGTCTCGAGCTCAGGCGAACTCGTCGGTTACATGCCGGGCGACGCAGATTGGTCGTCTCCGGCGGCGGATGATCTTATTGCCTATCTGGGCAGGACGTAGGCTCGTGGAGGCGTTCCAGGCGTTTTGGCTGCTGGAAAAGGACCCTTCCAGGATGTATTTTCGACTCGGCGCGTAACTTTTCGGCCGACGGAACGAATCTCGACGTCGAGACGTCCCAGCATCCATGGAGAGATCCCCGTCATGTTCCCTAAAACGTTCCGCAACGCCCTCCTGATCGCCGCGACCATCGCGATGCCGTCCCTGGCGAGCGCCGGTCAGCCGTTCGATGCGAAGGCCTTCCAGACCTCGCAGGCTGCCGGGAAATCCATTCTCGTCGACGTCACCGCGCCCTGGTGTCCGACCTGCAAACAACAGCGGCCGATCGTCGAGGAGATCGAGAAGGAGCATCCAGATCTCGTCGTGTACGATGTCGATTTCGATACGGCGAAGGACGTGCTGAGACAGTTTCGTGTCCAGCAACAGAGCACGCTGATTGTGTTCAAGGGAGAGAAGGAAGTCGCCCGCTCGACGGGCGAGACCGATCCGGCACCGCTCCGTTCGCTCGTATCGAAGGCGTTCTGAGGGTGTCAGCGAATCTTGCGCTCGGCTATGCCGCCGGGGCGCTGTCGACGCTGTCCCCGTGCGTGCTTCCGATCCTGCCCATCGTGCTGTTCGGCGCCCTCGAGCGGCATCTGTGGGGACCGGTCGCGCTCGCTGCGGGACTGGCGGCTTCGTTCGCCGGGGTGGGGATTGCGCTCGCCTCGGTCGGTTTCAGCGCCGGCATCAATCCAGAGACGCTGCGGCTCACCGTGGCGGCCCTGATGGGTGCGGCCGGCGTAATCCTTCTGGTCCCTGCGCTGCAGGGCAAGGTGGCCTCCATGGCCTCTCCGCTGGCCGGCAGGGGCCAGGTTCTGCTCGACCGGCTTCGGCCGTCCGGCATCTGGGGCCAGTTCGCGCTCGGCGGCGTACTCGGTGTGATCTGGTCGCCGTGCTCGGGACCGACGCTCGGTGCAGCCATCGGCCTCGCGACGCAGGGCAATGATCTGGGGTGGGCAGCCTCGACCATGGCGGCATTCGCGCTCGGCGCGGCGACGCCGATCCTTCTGCTCGCCTACGGGTCGCGCCAGGCCATCATGGCGCGGCGGGACTGGATGGCGCGGGCATCGCGCATCGGCAAGCCTCTGATGGGCGCCGCCTTCTTATGTCTCGGACTGTTCGTGCTCACCGGCCTCGATCGGGTCGTGGAGACTTCCCTGACACGCGCCATGCCGGACTGGCTGGTGGCCGTGACGACGCGGCTATAGCGCTCGTCGCTCCCGAGCGACGTCTCCGTAAAGCGGCATGTGCTGGGCACATCGGACAGCAAATGGTTCGGGCGGGCAGAGATGGTCAGTTCGAGCGCGTTCCGCAGGGGTAACCTTTCGGAGTCCGGAGCGAACATCGGTACAGACGGGACGAGCAGCCCGTCGGCCTCGCGACCGCGCACTTCGCAAAGTCGCCTTGAACCGGAGGAAATTGAATGTCCAATCCTGCGTTATCCGCGATCGTCGCCGGCGCATTTGCAGTCGCCATCGGATCACTCGCCGCCACGTCAGCGACGGCACAGATGAACAAGGGCGACATGGAAAAGATGATGAAGGAGAAGCAAGCCCAAACCATGAAGAAGATGGAAGGCGGCAAGATGGAAAAGTGCTTCGGCGTAGCGCTCAAGGGCCAGAACGACTGCTTCGCGGGAGCAGGCACAACCTGCGCCGGAACGAGCACGGTCGACTACCAGGGCAATGCGTTCAAGCTCGAACCCAAGGGCACCTGCGCGACGATGAACACGCCGAAGGGCCCGGGAAGTCTCGCGCCGAAGGCCTGAGCACCTCAGGGCGGGCCGCAACCGCCTGCCCCAATCCCTTTGGAGGCCGCCGTGGCGTTTCCGTCGTCATCCTCAGAAGATCGCATACCGGCGCGCGGGGGCGTCGGTCTCAAGGCCGAGCACTACCGGACAATCATAGATGCATCGCCCGACGTTGGCTTCTTCGAAGTTCACGCCGAGAACTACATGGGCGCGGGAGGTCCGCCGCACCGCTATTTGTCGGCGATTCGGGAGCGTTATCCCTTGTCGCTGCATGGCGTCGGATTGTCGATCGGCGCGGACCGGCCGCTCGACAAGGATCATATCGGGCGCCTGAGGCGACTGATCCAGCGCTACAGGCCCGGGCTGTTTTCCGAGCATCTGGCGTGGTCTTCGCACGACGTAGGCTTCCTCAACGATCTGCTGCCGGTGCCGTACACGGCCGAGACGCTCAACCGGGTCGTCGAGCACATCGATCAGGTCCAGACCGCACTCGGCTGCCAGATGCTGCTCGAGAATCCATCGACCTACATCGCCTTCGCGGAGAGCACCTATGCCGAGACCGACTTCATAGCCGAGGTGGCTCGGCGCACTGGCTGCGGCCTGCTACTCGACGTCAACAATGTGTTCGTCGCCTCGACCAATCAACAGTGGGACCCGGTCGCCTACATCCAAGGCTATCCGCTCGCGCGCGTCCGGGAGATCCATCTCGCCGGCAACGCCAGGGAAGTCGACGAGGCTGCGCGACCGCTCCTGATCGATACCCATGATCGTCCGGTCGAAGCTGCCGTCTGGGATCTGTTCGCGCTCGCCGTCCGTCTCACAGGCCCGGTGCCGACGCTGATCGAGTGGGATACCCAAGTGCCCGCCTGGTCGATGCTCGCCCGGGAAGCCGAGCGCGCCGAGACGATCATGTATGCTAACCAATCGGGGATTCGGCCTCATGCCGTCGCTTGCTGAAGCGCAACGCATCTTCGCAGCCGCGTTGCTCGATTCCGCGCTCCCAACCCCGGTTGGCCTCGTCGGACCAGACGGAAAGCCCAGCTCGCGCCGGTTCGCCGTCTACCGCAACAACGTCGTGGTCGGGCTCACCCAGACCCTGAAAGATGCCTTTCCTGCGGTGCATCGCATCGTGGGAGCCGAATTCTTTGAAGCCGTGGCGCGTGCCTTCGTCGTTATTGAACCCCCGCGTTCTCCTATGCTGTTCGACTACGGGGCGGGGTTTGCCGATTTCATAGATCAGTTCGAGCCGGCCAAGGTGCTGCCATATCTTTCGGATGTCGCGCGCATCGAGCGCGCATGGACGGAGGCCTATCACGCATCCGAGGCCTCGCCGATCGGTCTTTCAGCGTTCGCGGCGATCGCTCCGGACCGGCTTCCGGCCGTTACCCTGGTGCTGCATCCGTCGCTCCGGCTCGTGCATTCGCGGTTTCCGGCGCTGACGATCTGGCAGATGAACATCGACGGCGGCGTTCCCGCTCCGGTCGATTTGGCGGCTGGAGGGGAAAGCGCGCTCGTCGTCCGACCGCAGGCAGACGTGGAGGTTCGATCGATTCCGAACGGTGGTCCGGAGTTCATCCACGCGCTCGCATCCGGAAGGCCGGTGCTGGCTGCTTTCGAGGCAGCTATTGCCGCCGATCCGGGTTTCGATCTTTCGGCGAATTTGTCGGATCTGATGCAGGTCGGCGCGGTGGTCGGCTTCGCCTTCGCGCAGGAGCTGCTACGGGCATGAGTTCCTTCTCGACCATGTCGACCGTCGAAGATATCGTGCGGGTTCTCGTGGAACACCTAACGCAGGTTGCCCTCGTCGTGGCGCCGCCGGTGCTTCGCATCGCTCTGGCTCTGCCGTTCTTCAAATCTGGATTGACGAAATGGGACGGGTTCCTGTCCCTGTCACCGGCGGCGTCGTATCTCTTCGAAGACGAATTCAAGCTGCACGTGTTCGGACACGCCTACGATTTTCCCTTTCCCGCCGTGTTCGCGTATTTCGACGGCGTGGCGGAGATCCTATTGCCCGTCTTGCTGATTCTGGGCTTCGCGACGCGCTTCAGCGCGCTTGCGCTTCTGGTCATGACGGGCGTGATCCAACTTGTCGTGCCGGAAGGTTGGGCGAACTTCCATCTGCCATGGGCGGCGCTCGCCGTCGCCCTGATGGCGCTGGGTCCCGGCAAGCTTTCGCTCGACGATCTCGTTGCCTCGCTCTGTCGACCCCGAGTCGTATCTGGTGGAGGCCGTCAATGACCGAGCGAAATGGTCGCCCTCCGCTGCTCAGGCTCGTCGGCAACGAAGATGCCGCGCGTGCCGCCCCTGAGCCCACGATCCGTGACACCGACTGGGCGATTCTGATGGCCCATGCCCAGGACGGCGACAGGTCTGCCTATCAGCGTCTCCTTCGGGAAATCACCCCATACCTGCGTTCGCTGGCGGCGCGCCGGCATCGCGACCCAAGCGACATCGAGGATGCGGTACAGGACATCCTGCTGACCGTCCACGCGATCCGGCATACATTCGATCCGACCAGGCCGTTCGGCCCGTGGCTCGTGACGATTGCGAACCGGCGGTTCATCGACCGGCTCCGACGGCAAGGACGCAGGCGCGACCGGGAGACGCCTCTGACGCCCGAGCATGAAACCTTTTCCGAGCCTCGAGCGAACCTGGAAGAGAGACCGGATCGACACGAACTAGAGCAGGCGATCGACGAGCTTCCCCCCATGCAGCGCAAGGCAGTACAACTACTCAAGCTCAACGAGATGTCGCTGAAGGAGGCCTCGTCGGCGAGCGGCATGTCGGTCGCCTCGCTCAAGGTCAACGTGCATCGCGCAGTGAAGAACCTGCGGAAGATCCTGGGCGATCGGAGCGAACCATGATTGCGACACCCGATCTCATCGAATCCCTCGCCGCGAACATGAAGCCGGTGCGGCGCCTTCGGCCGCCGGTGACGCGGGCGGCTTGCTGGCTCCTGCTCGCAGCCCTGGTCGTGGCGCTTCTCGCGGTCAGTCAAGGGGTCCGTCCGGATCTCGCGAGGCGGATCCACGATCCGTCGTTCGCCGCCGGCATGGTCGGAGCGATCTTGACGGGCGTGCTCGCCGCGGTCGCTGCCTTTCTGGTCAGCCTGCCGGATCGTTCGCGCCTGTGGCTCCTTCTGCCGGCGCCGGCAGTCGTCCTTTGGCTGACGAACATAGGCTACCAATGCCTCGGCGATTGGGTCTCGTTCGGCCCTCACGGCGTCTCGATCGGAGAGGCCACACGTTGCCTCGCCACGCTGGTGCTCACGAGCCTGCCGCTATCGCTCGCAATGCTCGTCATGCTGCGCTACGCGGCGCCGCTGCGCCCGACCGCGGTGACCTGCATGGGCAGCCTGTCGGTGGCGGCGATCACGGCGACGGCCCTGTCGCTCTTCCATTCCGGCGATGCGACGCTGATGATCATTATGTTCAACATCGGGACGGCGATGATGTTCGTCGGTCTCGGGGGCCTGTTTGGACGCCGCATGATGCAATGGATCGCGCCGCGCCCGTCGATCCGCGAGTAGGCGGGAAAGCCTATCCGTGGCGCATCCCCCGTCGCTACCCGCCGCGCAGCGCCTCGCCGACGGCTTCTATCGGCCGCTCATCGACATGCTCGGACAAGCCGTGCCGGGCTCATCGCAACGCGCATGAGGAGAAGCACTGTGCCAAAAGCCATCTGGAACGATGTTGTGATCGCAGAATCCGGGCAGACCGAAGTGCTCGAGGGGAACCATTATTTTCCACCGGAATGGCTGTCCCGGGAGCATTTCCGCGAGAGCAAGACCACCAGCGTATGCCCCTGGAAAGGCACGGCGCTCTACTACACCGTGATGGCGGGTGGTCGCGAGAACGTCGACGCTGCGTGGTACTATCCCAACCCAAAGCCGGCTGCCGCCAACATCGCCGGCAAGGTCGCATTCTGGAAAGGCGTCAAGGTCGTGCCTTGAGGCCGTCGCCGCCAGGTCAGGATCATTAGCGGCCGTCACGATCGCGTAGCCGAGAATACCGGACTTCGCCGCCGCGTAGGCGTGCCGGACGAGGTCATTGACCAGTCTGAAATCGATACTCGGCAGTTCGAGCTTCTTCAATCCGACCATGATCTCGGTCGCGAACAGCCGCGACCGGATCGCTTCCACGGAATCGACGAGAGCACGGTCGTGCACCTCCGTCTCGCCGACGACCAGACCGGCAGCGGCGAGCAAGGCGCGATACTCGTCGAGCGGCCGTGCGTCCGCGACGCAGGCGATCCATGCGGCAAGACCTTCGAGTTCGGGTCAGCAAGCTGAAGGCCGGCTAGGTAGATCACACCGAGCGTGAATACCGCGGTTCAGGGATCCAAATCGAGCCCGCCGTCGCTGCTTGGCGTTGGCGCTGGCGCCATCGTTGTTGCGGGCCACTCTGCTCAATTCCCGCATTCGGAGTAGCGAAGTTCGCCGTGAGCGTGTGCGTCCCAATCTCAACAAAAATACCAACAGAACGGACGGCTGAGGTGAAGCTTTCCCTGTGTTTTCAAGGTGTCGCGAAAACGGCTTGCGAAATATGGAAGCAAACCAAGTGAATAAGTTATTGTTCTTATCGATGTTTTGGTGCCCCTGGCCGGAATCGAACCAAGTGCGGCAATGAGATGCGTGGCGCCCTCGCATGAACGGAGGAAACAGTCAAATCGGAACACAATATACGTAGGGCTAAGCAGCCTGCTTAATGGATGCCTCTGTCATTGCCAGTCTCGCACCATCCAACGACCGACGAACTTCCACATTTCGTGAATCCAACTCAAGACCCTCCGGAGGTTCGAATTCGAAACCGTGCCTGCCGCTGCCAATCCCTGCTTGCTCAAGGTCGGCCCGGTAGTGGTTAGCGAGAACTCGGCCGATGAGTGTACTTGCGGCGTAGATGTCGAGACAGACTGGTACCTCAAGGTGGTCGACATTTTGTGCCCAACCGGCGATACGATCTGGGTTCACGACATCAACATAGCCACGCAAGACGCCGACCTTCGCCTCGCGGCAGTCGCACGTTATCCCCGCACGATCTGCGATGCGACGGCGAATGGCCTCCAGTTCATAACCATACTCTAATCTGGGAGCACAATAACGCGGCGGTTGCTTTGAAGTGTCCGGATAAAGCGCGGCGTACTCGTGGGCGTTGTGGAACATGCCGCGGCTGTCGTCGTCGACAAAGGTCTCCGATAACGCGCCTTCAGCGACAATTACGTCGTGGCTCTCAAGCTCAATGTGGAAATATTCGACCCTGGCAATTCGCTCGGCCTGGACGATCGAGCTTCCGTTCACGAGGTCCTTGGCCTCGATCAGTACGCCGCCGAGATGCATCGCATGACGTGGCGAAATCCAGAGGTCGCGCCGGGGCACGTTCTCGTCAAGTGCGCCAGCCTTGATGCAGATCGGCAGAATGTCCTTCCGCCCGATGACGAAGCGCCCGATATAGCTACGCCTGCCGATCCATTTGATTGGCCGCAGGATGCCCGAGGCGGTTCGGATCAATTCACCTATCTTAAGTGTTTCGACCGGAGCTTCGCCGCTCTCTGTCGCGATCAGCGTGTCGCGACAGTAGCAGGCGATGCCGTCCTCTGTGATCAGCGTGCCCGGTCCGGTGCCGCCATTGTCGCTCGCGAGGTGAAAGAACTTGCCTGCGAAGCTTTCGCCGGGATCGAACTGCAATTCGTAGCCGTCGGTTCCCTCTGTGACTGTCAGAAGATTGGTCGCGTAATCCATGTCGACATGACTGCCGGTGAGATCGGCAATGGATGTAAGGTCGATCGTATCGCGCGGCGTGAAGCCAGCTATCGTGGCATCCGACAGCAGCGGACCGTTAGCATTCGGTCCGTCGATCTGCAGAACGCCCGCGTTGCTTTCGAACGAAATCGTCCCGCTCGCTGTGCCGCCGGATACAACTTCGATCGTGCCTCCATTGATGTTCGAGCCGCTCGCTGTGCCGCCGGCGAAGATGACCAGATCACCGCCGCCATTGACTGTAGCTTGAGCTATCGCTGAAAGTTGGTGACGGCGGGAATCGGAAAGGCGGCATATCGTGGGGGTGCTTGACGCCTCCACTTCTCCACCGAAGGAGCGATATGCCGTGTCCAAAGATAACATCATC
>Ga0070741_10003799_pt1 | contig 36429 bp, 33 predicted proteins | sample Coa_R1_4_FD_66440 | JGI IMG/M metagenome (GOLD analysis project Ga0070741, IMG submission 66440) | Surface soil microbial communities from Centralia Pennsylvania, which are recovering from an underground coalmine fire - Coalmine... | ecosystem: Environmental > Terrestrial > Soil > Unclassified ... | reverse complement strand
CCACTCCGACCGGGTTACGCGCTATTCCGTGATCCTGGCAACTGAGTTGGGCCTTACCAAGGAAGAAATTGAAAAGATCCGCATCTCGGCGCAACTCCACGATGTGGGCAAGATCGGCATCGAAGACCGCATCCTGAAAAAACCCGGCGCGCTCACCCCGGATGAATTCGAGATCATGAAGACCCACACCGTCAAGGGCGCCAGCATCCTGCGTCCGGTAGAAGCGCTGCGCGAGATGATCCCAGGAATTGAGGGCCACCACGAATCGCTCGACGGTCGCGGTTATCCCCACGGATTAAAAGGAGACCAGCTCACCCTGATGCCACGCATTATCATGGTGGGCGACACCTTTGATGCCATGACCACCAACCGCCCCTACCAGGCGGCCATGGACCCTGAATACGTAATACGCATCATCAATTCGCTGGCCACGGCAAAATTCGATCCCCGCGTGGTGGCCGCGCTGACCGCGGTCTTTGAACGCGGAGTCCTGCGTCTGCATCGCGCCGCCACCGTAACCGGCGAAGATGTCGCCGCTGCTGCTGCTGCCGGTGAACCCGCTGCAACAGTTGCCGGCAATAGACCTGCTCCAGCTCCTCCCGTTGGAGATTGATGCGGATTTTGGACGGCTCCTAACCCCACCACTTCAAAAACCCGCTGATTCCTGCCAATCAGGAAGCATCCTCCCCAGCACCGTATAATGGAATTTTCGGCGGACATGCATGGTGCTTTCATTATTCGGCAAGAAAAAAGAAAAAGAAGAAGAACAGGCAGCCAAGCCCGGCTTCTTTGAACGAATGAAGCAGGCGGTCACGCGCACGCGCGAAAGCCTGAGCGAGCGCATTGACGATATTGTTTCGTTCCGCAAGGAAATTGACCGCGAGACCCTCGACGACCTCGAGGCCACGCTCATTGCCGCCGATCTGGGAACCGCAACCACCCACGAAGTGCTGGAAAAGTTGCGCGTCCAGGCCGACCGCAAACAGATTGGCGACGTGGCCGAGCTCAAGCGGCTGCTCAAGCAGGAGTTGCTGGCCATTCTCAATACTGCGGTTACACCGGCAACCGCTGCCGAGCCCCCGGAAGTAATTCTGGTTGTGGGCGTGAACGGCACCGGCAAAACCACGACCATTGGCAAGCTGGCGAACCTGCTGGGGGGTGAGGGTAAATCGGTGCTGCTGTGCGCTGCAGATACCTTCCGCGCCGCCGCCATCGAGCAACTGGAAATTTGGGGAGAGCGCACCCGCACCGAGGTGATTAAGACCAAGCCGGGGGGCGACCCGTCTGCCGTACTCTTCGATGCCCTGCAATCGGCCAAGGCGCGCAATACGGATTTTGTGATCGTGGACACCGCCGGCCGGCTGCACACCAAATCAAACCTCATGGCGGAACTGGAAAAGATGAAGCGTACCGCCGAGCGCATCATCCCAGGAGCGCCGCATGAGGTCCTGCTGGTCATGGACGCGACCACTGGACAAAACGGTCTGCAGCAGGCGCGGCAGTTTACCCAGTCTGCGGGTGTGACGGGCATTGTGCTCACCAAGCTGGACGGTACCGCCAAGGGCGGCGTGGTCGTGGCCATCACCCGCGAGTTGAAACTGCCCGTGCGATACGTAGGAGTAGGAGAGAAGCAAGGCGACTTGCTGCCGTTTGACGCAAGCGCATTTGTGAATTCACTCTTCGAGTAACTCAATGGAAATATTGCTGGCCATCTTTGCGCTTGTCGTCATTGCCTTGGGGTTGTATCTGCTGGCGCGGCGCAGGCGGTCTATTTTGTCGGCTGATTCGGATGCGGACGCTCCTTATGCGGGAGTGCCGGCCAGGCTGACACCTCGGCCGGGCGGTAGAAGCGGTACAGCAGCTCTGGAAGAACCTGACGAGAACGACACGATTTGAGCCTGGAAGAGAGACATCACGATGTTATGCGCCAAGCCCTTGAGCTGGCCCGCCAGGGGATAGGATTGGCCGCGCCCAATCCCTACGTGGGCGCCCTTGTCGTGGATGCTTCAGGAAGGATTCTCGGCAGCGGCTTTCATACTTACGAGGGGCTGAAGCACGCCGAGGTAATTGCCATTGCACAGGCGCAAAGCAAAGGCGCTTCTTTCGGCGAAGCCACTCTGTACATCAATCTTGAGCCTTGCTGTCATCAGGGGCGCACCGGCCCTTGCACGCAAGCCCTTATCGCCTCAGGCATCAGACGCGTGGTCACGGCCATGCGCGATCCCAATCCACTGGTTCAGGGAAAAGGCATCGAGCAACTGCGGGCAGCGGGCATTGAAGTGGTCGAAGGCATTCTGGAAGATGATGCCCGCAAACTCAATGAAGCGTTCACAAAATATATTCGTTGCCATGAGCCGCTGGTCACGCTGAAAGCTGGGATGACGTTAGATGGCAAGATTGCTCCTCCGCCGGCTGAGTCGGGCAATTCCACGCCTTCAGGATCGGGCGGAGCCACAGGCGGATGGATCACCAGCGAGACAGCCCGCGCTCATGTGCAGGAGCTGCGCCATGCCAGCGACGCCCTGATGGTGGGAGTTGGCACGATTATTGCCGATGATCCCCTGCTCACCGATCGCACCGGACTGCCGCGGCGGCGTCCGTTGCTGCGCGTGATCGTGGATTCGCGCCTGCGGCTTCCGCTGGAGTCACGCGTGGTCAAGACCGCACAGGATGATGTTCTGATCTTGTGCTCCTTTGCGGAAGAGAGAAAGAAAAGCGAGTTTGAGGCGCGCGGCATCCGGGTGGAGCAGGTGGCCGTTGCGCATACTGCCACTGCGGCCGAGCGCTCGGAGAAAGTCACGCGAATGCCGTCGCGCCGGCGCACAGGCACGGGCGCTCCGGTGGTTCCCGAAACGGCAATGGGCTCCTCCGACGGCCGCCCTGATATGCGCAGCATGATGGCGCGCCTGGCCCAAATGCAGATCACGAGCCTGCTGATCGAGGGAGGCGCGCTGATCAATTGGGCAGCGCTGGCGGCGGGAGTCGTAGACAAAGTCTTTCTCTACTATGCGCCTAAAATTCTCGCCGGCACCGGCTCGGTTCCCTTCGCGCGCGGCGCTGGCTTCCGCCACATGGGCGAAGCGGCCCACGTGCGCAATGTGACCATCCATCACTTTGGGGAAGACTTCGCGGTTGAGGGATACATACGCGATCCCTATGATTTGGGGACGTCCCTCAAGTTGGAGTAATCAAAAACGAACCCATGTTTACCGGACTGATTGAAGAAGTAGGCCAGATCGCCGAGATGGCTGCGAATGACGGCCCCGGGCGCCTTACAGTGACGGCGATGCAGGCCAGTCGCGAGTTGAAGTTAGGTGATAGCGTCGCCGTAAGCGGCGTCTGCCTGACCGCGGTCAAGATCGTTCCCGGAAAATCGTTCAGCGCCGATCTTGCTCCTGAAACTCTTTCCCGCACTTCTCTGGGCCGTCTTTCCCATGGGGCATTGGTCAACCTGGAGCTTCCCATGAAGGCCGGCACACGCCTTGGTGGACACGTTGTGCAAGGTCACGTAGACGGCACAGGAAAGCTGCTCTCTCTGAAAAAAATCAAAGAGGGCGAAGATTATTGGCTGCAAATAAGCATTCCTCGCGAGCTCACGCATTACGTGGTGGAAAAGGGCTCGATCACGATCGAGGGCATCAGCCTCACAGTTGCTAAGGTAGCCAAAACTGAAGTTTCGATTGCCATCATTCCCCATACTTATAAAGTCACAAACCTGCATTCCCTTCAACCGGCAGCGCCGCTCAATATCGAAGTAGACGTGCTGGCCAAGTACGCGGAAAAAATGGCCCAGCAGAAACCGGCTTCATCATCCATCACAATGGAACGGTTGATAAAAGAAGGCTTCTAATTGATCTTCACCGATGATTGATATTCGTGCTGATGACCGCCTATTTATCCTGACCGGCGCTGGCCTCAGCGCCGAAAGCGGCATTCCCACCTTCCGCGGCTCCGATGGCCTGTGGCGCAACTTTCGCATCGAAGAAGTGGCCTCGCCGGTGGCATGGAAAAACGATCCCCGGCTTGTGTGGGAGTTCTATTCGTGGCGGCGCGAAGTTGCATCGCAATGCAAACCGAATCCGGCGCATTTTGCCCTGGCGCAGCTGGAACAGGCTTTAGGCGAGCGGCTCTTCCACTGCACGCAAAATGTAGATTCGCTGCTGGAACAGGCAGGATGCAGGAGCGTGTGGCACATGCATGGAAGATTGATGCAGAGCCGTTGTGAGCGCGCCGGGTGCAAACGGCCTCCGTTTGATGATCGAAATTCTTATCCCACTTTGGAATCAGTACCGCGCTGCGAGTGCGGCGGCCGCATTCGCCCGCATATCTGCTGGTTTGGCGAAGTTCCGTATTATCTGGAAGAAATTGCGGCGGCGCTCGATCGTTGCACAATTTTTATCTGCATCGGCAGCTCAGGCGTGGTGCATCCGGCTGCCGGCTTTGCCGCGCAGGTGAAAAGCAAGCCGGGAACGCGCAGCTACTACATCGGACCGGAAGAGCCGGCGAACAGCCGCTATTTCGATGAAAGCTTCTGGGGTAAGGCAGGAGAGATTCTGCCGAATATGTTTAACCACAAAGGGCACAAAGGAAATTAAAAGGACACAAAGAAAAAATTCTTTTGTGACCTTTCTTTTGATTCCTTCGTGTCCTTTGTGGTTAAACTTTCTCCGGCTTCCAGCGCAGAATTGGCTTACGGGCGGCTGTGACCTCATCCAGCCGCGAGACGCGCGTGGTGTGCGGCGCTTTCAGGATTGTCTCCGGCTCGGTTTGCGCCTCTTCGGCGATGGCGCGCATGGCCTCGATGAACAGGTCCATCTCTTCCTTGGATTCGCTTTCCGTGGGCTCAATCATCATGGCGCCGTGATCGGCGACAATCAGCGGAAACGCGGTGGTGTAAGGATGAAAGCCGTAATCTATGAGCCGCTTGGCGATGTCTCCGGTCTTGACGCCCTGCCGCGCTTGCCGATGATGGCTCAGAATGACCTCATGCATGGAAGGCGTTTTATAAGGCACTTCGTACACATCTTCCAGCTTTTTGCGGATGTAGTTGGCGTTGAGCACGGCGTCTTCGGTCGTGAGCCGCAAGCCATCATAACCGTTAGCCATGATGTAAGCGAGTGCGCGCACATGCATGCCGAAGTTGCCGTAGAACATGCGCACCCGGCCAATCGCCTTGGGACGATCATAGTTAAAGCCCAGGCTGCCATCAGGTTTGGTCACAACCACTGGAATAGGCAGGAAGGGCTCCAGATGCTTTTTGCAGGCTACCGGACCCGATCCCGGTCCGCCGCCGCCGTGCGGTGTGGAAAATGTCTTATGCAAGTTAAGGTGCATCACATCCACGCCAAAGTCGCCTGGGCGGGTTTTGCCGACCAGGGCGTTCATGTTGGCACCATCCATGTAGAGCAGGCCGCCTTTTTCGTGCAGGATGTCGGCAATTTTGTGGATCTCTTCTTCGAAGATGCCCAGGGTATTGGGATTGGTGAGCATGATGCCGGCCACATCTTCATTCATCTGCGCGGCCAGCGCGCTCACATCAACCATGCCGGCCGAGTTCGATTTGAGATTCTCGACCGTGTAGCCACAAATAGCCGCCGTTGCCGGATTGGTGCCGTGGGCCGAATCAGGAATCAGGATTTTCTTGCGCGGATTCCCCTTCGACTCCAGATACGCGCGGATGAGCAGGATGCCGGTCATCTCTCCGTGCGCGCCGGCAGCAGGCTGCAAGGTGATGGCCTCCATGCCGGTAATTTCCAAAAGGTAATCGGAGAGCAGCTTGAGAATGCGCAGCGCGCCCTGCGACATCTTCTCGGGCTGGTAGGGATGCGCATTGGCCAAGCCGGCAATGCGGGCCACAGCCTCATTCACGCGCGCGTTGTACTTCATGGTGCAAGAGCCCAGCGGATACATTCCCAGATCAATGGCATAGTTCCACGTCGAAAGCCGTGTGAAATGCCGAATGATCTCAAACTCGCTGACCTCGGGCATATTCCCCATATCCTGGCGCTCGGCAGAGCCCAGGAGTTTGGCAGCATCAACCTGCGGCACATCCAGAGGAGGAAGCTTGTAGGCTTTCTTTCCCGGCGAGGATTTTTCGAAGATCAACCCTTCGTTCTGGCTGGGATGCGGGCGGACTTTTTTAATTTTCTTATCGCTCATTGGGCCACCGCCTGGGCGGCAGCATCAATCTGTTCACGCGTAATCATCTCCGTACAACACCACACGGTCGCGTTGCCCAGCTCGGGATAGAATTTATGTAACGGGAACCCGCCCATAATATTTTTCGCCAGCAGCCGGTTATTGATGACGTGCGGATCTTCCGAGGTTTGCACCACGAACTCATTGAATCGCGGCGCGCCCTCGAACAGCACTTTGGCTTTTTTTTCGAATTGTTGCGCGGCATAGTGCGCTTTGGCGAGATTGTGCTCGGCCAGCTCTTTGAATCCTTCACGTCCGTAAATGGTCATAAAGATCGTCGCCATCGTTGCCACCAGGGCCTGGTTGGTGCAGATGTTAGAGGTGGCCTTCTCGCGCTTGATGTGCTGCTCGCGGGTGGCCAGCGTAAGCACGAAACCGCGATGGCCCTGCTGATCAACCGTTTGACCAACCAGGCGTCCGGGAATTTGACGCACAAATTTCTCGCGGGTCGCAATCACACCCGCGTAGGGTCCGCCGAACCCCAGAGGGACGCCAAATGATTGCGTCTCCATAGCGACAATATCGGCCTCGGCAGGCGGCTTCACAATCCCCAGCGAGATTGCCTCCGCGATCGAGACGATCAGCAGCGCGCCTTTCTTGTGGACTAAGTCAGCCACAGCCGCCACGTCTTCAATGGTCCCAAAAAAATTCGGCGATTGGATGACCACGCAGGCGGTCTGGTCGCTGGTGGCTTGATCGAGAGTGTTTAGATCTATGCGGCCGTTGGCAAGAAAAGGGACCGTCGCCACCGGGATGCCCTGATACTTCGAATAGGTGCCCAGCACCTCGCGATACTCAGGATGCAGACTGCGGGCTACCACCGCGCCCGAGCGTCCCGTGATGCGCATAGCCATCATCACCGCCTCGGGAACGGCGGTCGAACCGTCGTACATGGAAGCATTGGCGACCTCCATGCCGGTGAGTTCGCAGATCATGCTCTGAAATTCGAAGATGGCCTGCAACGTTCCTTGCGCGATCTCAGCCTGGTAAGGCGTGTAGGCGGTAAAGAACTCGCCACGCGAGATAAGCGAATCAACCACCACCGGACGATAGTGGTTATATGCTCCCGCGCCCAGAAAGTTGGCGTAGCCGGCGGCGCATTCGGCGGCGCGCTGCTGGAAGTAATCCACAATTTCCGATTCGGCCAACTGGCGCGTGACTTTGAGGTCGCGGTTCAGGCGATATTCGTCAGGAATATGCGAAAAAAGTTCGTCAATAGAGCCTGCGCCGATTTCGCGCAGCATCTGCTCGCGGTCTTGAGGAGATTTAGGAAGATAACGCATGAATGAATTGGATAACTTGGCAATTGCGTAATCGATTAATTGAGTAATTGAACTGGATTGCAGCCTAACAACTACCCGATTAACCAATTTCACAATTACTCAATCTATTTTCCTTGCTCTTCGGCGATAAATTTTTCGTAATCGGCGGCGGAAAGCAGCCCGTTCAGCTCCGCGGGATCTTTGACCTCAATGCGGATCATCCAGGAGCCGTGAGCGTCGTTGTTGATTTTCTCCGGGGCGTTGGCCAGGGCTTCATTGATAGCGGCAACTTTGCCGGAAACCGGCGCGAAGATCTCTGACACTGACTTCACCGATTCCACCGTGCCAAAACTTTTTCCTTTGCTGACCTCGGCGCCCACTTTCGGAAGTTCGACGAACACAATGTCGCCGAGCTGCTCCTGGGCATAGTTGGTAATACCCACGGTGGCGGTCTTGCCGTCAGCCTTCACCCACTCATGTTCGCGGGTGTACTTCAACTCATTGGGATATCCCATGATTTCCTCTTCATCACTGCTTTTTGGGTTTCTTATAAAACGGCGTAGGCACGACCTGGCACTTTACCTTCTGTCCTCGGATCTCAACGTTCACAAAAGAGCCGATTGCCGAAAATGCCGGGGGCACATAGGCCAGGGCGATATTCTTCTTCAAAAACGGAGCATACGAACCGCTGGTGACATAACCAATTTCGGTCCCGGAGGCGTCCAGAACTTTATAACCATCGCGCGGGATGCCGCGGTCCACCGACTCCAGCCCCACCAGCACGCGTTTGATGCCCTCGATTTTTTGATTCTCCAGCGCGGCTTTGCCGATGAAATCGCCTTTCTCGAATTTACAGTATCGCTCGAGGCCCGCTTCAAGCACGGTAATGGTGCCTGAAATCTCGTGCCCATAGAGCGCCATCTTCGATTCCAGGCGCAGCGTGTTGCGCGCTCCTAATCCGCAGGGAAGAATATTGAATTCCCTGCCCGCATCCAGGACTTTATTCCAGACTTCGGCGCTGGTCTTTTCATCGGAGGGAATATAAATTTCAAAGCCGTCTTCGCCGGTGTATCCAGTGCGAGCAATAAGGGTATTATTCAGGCCGCAAACCGTGCCATGGGTAAACCAGTAGTTCTTGATGGAAGCCAAATCAGCGTCGGTTAATTTGCGGAGTACATCAATCGCCTTTGGGCCCTGGATTGCTATCTGCGTATAGTGATCGCCAATGTCTTCTGCTTTGCAGTTAAATCCCTTCACATTGTCGCGAACCCAGTTGTAATCTTTCTCACGCGTGCCGGCATTGATGACCAGCAGATAGTCGCTCTCGCCCAGCCGGTGCACAATGACGTCATCTACGAAGGTGCCCTGGGGATAGAGCAGCGCGGAATAATGCGCCTGGCCAATGACAAGACGCGAAGCATCGTTCATGGAAATATGCTGCACCGCGGCCAGCGCCTCCGGGCCAGTGATGCGGATATCGCCCATGTGGCTGACGTCAAAGACGCCAACCCCGGTTCGCACCGCCAGGTGCTCTTTCATCAGGCCGCCGGGGCCGAAGGGTGAGTTGCAATATTCGATGGGCATATCCCAACCGCCAAAATCCACCATCTTTGCGCCCATCTGGCGATGGACGGCATTCAGCGCAGTCTTGCGCAGCGCGGCGGTGGTGGCCTCAACCGTTTGGGACAAGTCAATTCCTCGTGCGGCAGATTGGAATAGAACTGGGTGCCGAACCTTTCAAGTTAACAGTTCCCGGCTTGAAGTTGCAAGCGCCAGGGGTGAGACATTCTTTGGGGAAGAATGAAGCTTTCGCCAGGCATGACCCTATTTCAATCTTGTAAGAAACGCGGTACATTCTTGGCCATGGCCAATTATTTCACCTGTCTGCAGTGCGGTTCGAAGGAAGAGGATTGCCGTTGCGAGCGTTACTGTTCCATTTGCCAAAACGATCTTAATGTTCGCCTTTGTATCGACGGAAACTACTATTGCCTCGATTGCCGCGAAGCCTGCCAGTATGAGGCGCAGAAAACCCCGTAGCTTCGGGACTCCGGCGTACTGCTAGATGACCACGGTCTCCTGGTGCTCACCGAAGACTCGCCGCAGCACATCGGAAATTTCGCCGACCGTAGCGTAGTTTTCCACGGCATGAATAATGTGCGGCATCAGGTTATCGCCTGAGCGGGCGCAATCTTCCACGCGCTGAATGGCCGCCTTCCACGCGACAGAATCGCGCCGCGCCCGTAATGCCTGCACGCGCTCGACCTGCTTGCGTTCCAAAGATTCGTCAACGCGCTGGATGGGCGGGCTCTTTTCTTCTTCGATCTGAAACTGATTCACGCCTACGATCACCGCCTGGTGCGAGTCCACAGACTGCTGAAAGTCATAGGCGGCATTCTGGATTTCCTGCTGGACATAGCCGGTTTCAATGGCCTTCAACATGCCGCCGAGAGCGTCAATTTTTTCCAGATAACCCTCGGCGCGTTTTTCAATTTCGTCAGTCAAATACTCGATGTAGTACGAACCTGCCACAGGATCAACGCTCTGCGCAGCACCGGACTCATAGGCGATAATCTGCTGCGTACGCAACGCAATGCGCGCGGCCTCTTCCGTGGGCAGGGCAAGCGCCTCGTCAAAGCCGTTGGTATGTAGCGATTGTGTGCCGCCCAGCACCGCAGCCAAGGCCTGCAAAGCGGTGCGCACAATGTTGATTTCCGGCTGCTGCGCCTGCAAGGTTGATCCGGCCGTCTGGGTATGAAAGCGCAGCATGAGCGAGCGTGGATTTTTCGCTCCCACCCGCTCCTGCATCAGCCTGGCCCACATGCGCCGCGCAGCGCGGAATTTGGCAATCTCCTCCAAAAAATTATTGTGGCAGTTGAAGAAGAATGAAAGGCGCGGGGCAAATTCATCTACGTTCAATCCGGCCTGCACCGCCGCCTGCACGTAAGTCAAGCCATTGGCCAGGGTGAATGCAACCTCCTGTACCGCTGTACATCCGGCCTCGCGCATGTGGTATCCGGAGATGGAGATGGTATTCCACTCCGGGACATGGCGATTGGCATAGGCGAACAGGTCGGTAATGATGCGCATGGCCTGGCGCGGTGGATAGATGTATGTCCCCCGTGCGATGTATTCCTTCAGAATGTCGTTCTGCACCGTGCCGCTCAGCTTGCGAACATCGCGGCCGGTGCGCCGCGCCACGGCGATATAGAGCGCCAGCAGGATGGAGGCAGTGGCGTTGATGGTCATTGACGTGGAGATTTTCTCCAAGTCAATGCCGGCAAACAGGCGCTCCATGTCTTCGATGGAATCAATGGCTACTCCAACTTTGCCGACCTCGCCCAGGGCCATGGGATGGTCTGAATCCATGCCGATCTGTGTTGGCAGGTCGAAAGCTACAGAAAGTCCCGTTGTACCGTGGGCCAGCAGATACTTGTAACGTTTATTCGACTCGTCGGCATCGCCCATGCCGGCATACTGGCGCATGGTCCAGAGGCGTCCTCGGTACATGGTGGGGTGGATGCCGCGGGTAAAAGGAAGCTGGCCGGGATAGCCCACCTGAGACTTCTCATCATGCTGCTGCTTTTCCAGATCGGCGGGCGTGTAGGCGGGCTGCACTTCAATGCCGGAAGAGGTTTGGGCGGGAACTCCAAGAGGCGTCGGCGAGCTGGCGGGTTTCGCGGGGCCAGCCATCCGCTTTACTTCTTTCCTCTGGATTTTTGTCTGTTTCCTCCGGTCCATGCCCGCCAGAAGGAGCTGATGCTGAAATAGAAAAACACCGTGGCGAACAGGCCGGCGGCAATCAGATGCGAAGGGCTGGGATGCGGTATCTGGGCTGAAAACTTATGGTATTCGCGATAGACCGCCAGGGCGCCCACGAGAGAGAAAATAAAGAAGACAAACCCCATCACCTCGTGCCACAAGCGATGGAGAACATTTCCCAGAGTTCGGGTAATTGTAGAAAGCGCGGTTCGAGCCGCTGAAATTGTGCGGCTTCTGCCCGCATAACGGCCGGCGACCCGGCTGGCAGCAACGAATTTGCGGCTATTAGAAACCTCGGCCACATCTGCATTTTAGCAGCACGCAGAGACATAAGCCTTCCACATTGAATGTACGGGCGGGTATGATAGTGTTCTCGGCGATAATCCTTATCTAAATTATGAACAGTATCAGGCTTTCTGCCGTGGTGCTCTACTGTGTCATGCTGTTGCTGCAAGCCGCCTGCAAGAAAAAGGAGCAAGCCCAACCAGATCATCCCCGGCTAACTCCCAAGGTAGCAATGCGCGACATTACCTTCCACAGCGCTGCGCTTAATCGAGATATGCAATATCGGGTGGTGCTCCCGTTGAACATTGCCGCCGGCCAGAAGCTTCCTGTTGTGTACTTGCTTCATGGAGGCGGAGGCGGGTTCCACGATTGGTCAAATTATTCCGATGTTGCAGGGTTCGCTGACCGCGGCTTGATTCTGGTGATGCCCGAAGGCGATTCCTCGTATTACACGAACTCAGCCGAGCGACCGCAGGACCGCTACGAAGACTACATCGTGAGCGATCTTATCTCCGATGTCGAAAGCAGGCTGCCCGTAGCGTCGGGCCGCGCGAGCCGCGCAATTGTTGGAGTTTCCATGGGAGGTTTTGGGGCGGTCAAGCTGGCTCTGAAGTATCCCCAACTCTTCGCCTTTGCTGGCGGAATCAGCCCAGCGGTTGACGTGCCCAGCCGCCCTTTTTCTCTGAAGCGGCTGCAACAGTGGCGTTTCCACAGCTCAATCTTCGGACCATGGGGAAGCAAAACCCGGCACGACAATGATCCGTTTGTCCTGGCCCGATCTGCCGATCCGGCAAAAACGCCTTACATTTTTCTTACCTGTGGCGAACAAGAAGGCTTATTGCCTTCGAATCGCGCTTTTTCTGTCCTGCTCGGGCAGCGTCATTTTTACTATGAGTTCCACACCGCGCCCGGCGATCACAATTGGACCCAGTGGAATCTATGGATTCCCAGCTTGTTTCAGAGCTTATCGGAGCGCATCAAACCAAAAGGCTGACCTGGAGGTTGTATATCTGAAGTGCAGGCTGTTCTGCAAATTTTACAGTCCACAGCGCTGGTTTTAGTTAAACTTTAGGCCGTAATCAGGCATCCAATGGATTTGAAAGCAAATGTTTCCCCTTGGATGGAAGCGTCTCAGCGGGTTTTTCCGCAAACTCGGGAAATTCCGTAAGCGTGCCAAAATCACGGGTGCCGAGCTTACCCCGGTAGCGGAGGATGTTATAGTGTCTTCTTCGAAGTTGGAAGAAGCGGAGGGTTTCGGGAGAGTTGAAAACTTGGATGAAAATCTCAAAAAACGCATTAAGCACTTAGGGGATGCGATTAATCAGTCGCTTTCCGAGTCTGAGCCGATCGCAGATGCGATTGCAGACATCAAGGCCGCAGGGTATGACATTTTTCTCGTTCTCGAAGCCACCATCGGATTCTCGCAGCAAGGCGAGGAGAGCGGCAAGCCCGCCATGGTCACCGCTTCCATGAATGCATGCGAGCCTGAATTCCGCGTTACCGCACAGGACATGAAATTTCTGAAGTCCCTGCGCATCCGGCTCGACGAATAGTGGCCCGACCAATTATGCGAATGCAGCGGTAGGACTTGGCTCGTTCCTACGTGCGCTCGCGGCATGTTACCTTAGAAGCATGGTTGGGGCCTGTAGAGTGAGAGCCTGTTGTCTGTTACCATCCTTTTCTGGCAGATCAAGCAGTCGAGATAACCCAAGCAGTCGAGATAACCAAAGATGAAAGACACGCTGGGAGTTCTTCTGGCCGGAGGCGCGGGTGAGCGTTTATATCCGCTGACTCGTGACCGCGCGAAACCCGCCGTTACCTTTGGCGGTATCTACCGCATCATTGACGTTACCCTCTCCAACTGCATCAACTCAGACTTGCGCAAGGTCCACATCCTTACCCAATATAAGGCGCTCTCGCTGAACCGCCACATTCGCGAGGGCTGGAGCAATCTGGTCTCGCGTCATCTGGGCGAGTTTATCGAGATCCTGCCGCCTATGAAACGGGTAAGCGATAATTGGTACCTGGGCACAGCCGATGCCGTCTATCAGAATATTTATTCCATCGGCAGCGAGCAGCCACGGCGCGTGCTGGTGCTGAGCGGCGACCATATCTACAAGATGAACTATGAGCTCATGCTGCAGCAGCATGTGGATGCCGGCGCCGACGTGACCCTGGCCACCATTCTGATCGATCCCAGCGAAACCTCGCGCTTTGGCGTGGTCGAAATTGACCGCGAAGGACGCATTGTCGGCTTCCATGAAAAACCCAAGCAGACCGACATTCGCTCTCCATACAATCCGCGCATGGTCTCCGGCTCCATGGGCGTTTATCTGTTTAATACAGATGTCCTGCTGCCTATCCTGTTGAAAGATGCGGAGGACCCGAACTCCTCGCACGACTTTGGGCATGACATTCTGCCGCGCATCGTGGATGAGTACCGCATTTATTCCTTTAACTTCGTGGATGAAAATAAGAAAGAGGCGCTCTATTGGCGCGATGTGGGTACTTTGGAAGCCTATTACGAGGCCAATATGGATATGGTCTCGGTCTCGCCTGTTTTCAATCTCTACGATAAAGAGTGGCCTATCCGCACCCACCAGCGCCAGTATCCGCCGGCGAAATTTGTCTTCGCCGAGCCCGGACGCCGGGGCGAGGCCGTGGATTCCATTGTCTCCATGGGATGCATTATCTCCGGCGGGGCGGTCAAGAACAGCCTTCTCTCCCCCGATGTGCGCGTCAACTCCTACGCCGAAGTGGATGCCAGCATTATTTTTTCGCACGTCAATATCGGCCGCCACTGCCGCATCCGCCGCGCCATCGTTGACCGCGACGTGCATATCCCCGAAGGCACAGTGATTGGATTTGACCCGCAGGCCGACAAGCAGAATTATTTTGTTACTGAGACCGGCATCACCGTGGTCACCCGCGATTACTCCCTCTTTGAAAGCCCCGTGCCGGTGGACTATTTCACATCAGAGTGAGACAGCTTTTAGCTTTTAGCTTTTAGCTTTTAGCTTTTAGCTTTTGGCTCCCAACTCTCGGCTTTGATCCATGGATGTTAATAGCTTGTGCAAGGGGTCAAAAACACTGCAAAAGTCTAATTCTCGAAACTCGAAACTTGAAACTCGAAACTGCTTATGCATAATTCCTGCCGTCTTCCGCGTATACATTGCGTATGTTGGTAAATAGCCTGACATGGACAGGATTTGTGAATCCGGCAACTGAAGCCAAAGAAATCGCCGAGGGCCTTCGCCGCCGCGATGTTGCCATCATTCATAAGCTGGTGGAGCGCTACCAATATCGGCTGACCCGGTATCTGCTTTATCTCACCGGCCGGCAGGATCTGGCCGAAGATCTGTTCCAAGAGACATGGTTGCGCGTGTTGGAGCGGGGTTCGCAGTTCGATGCGTCTTCTCGTTTTGAGCCCTGGCTGTTCACGGTTGCCCGCAATCTCACCATGGACTATTTTCGCAGGAAAAAAATGGTGTCTCTCGATGCGCCCATGGAGAGCGGTAACGCAACCGGCACAAACGAGGAATCGTTCACCGCGAAGCTTGCTGACCACAGCAGCCCATCACCTTTTGAGTTGGCGGCCCGGAGCGAAGATGCCGCGCGCCTGGCCCAGGCATTGCTTTTGCTGGCTCCCATCTACCGCGAGGTGCTGGTTTTGCGCTTCCAGGAGCAGCTGTCCCTGCAGGAAGTCGGCCGGGTAATTGGCGCGCCGGTGGCGACCGTCTCATCGCGGCTGCGGCGCGGCCTGGCAGCGCTGCGTTCACACCTGGAAGGAGTTGCCCATGTCCGCTGACCTTCACGCCCGGGCCCGCGAGTTCGTGGATCGCAACCAAGACCTTTCCCCAGCAGAACAAGCCTGGCTTGAAGACCATCTTCGCCAGTGTGCCCAATGCAACGATTATGCGGAACTCACGGCCCGCGCTATTCAGGGGCTGGGCTCGTTCTCGTTCTCTGTAGGTCCCGCTCTGGTAGCACGCACACAGGAAGCGCTCACACGGCGGGCGCGAGAAATGGAAGCCGAGCGGAGCAGACGCCGTATGTATTTGCTAGGTTTTGTTATCGCGTGTTTGTTCACGGCAGCTGGCTCTGTGCTGGGCTGGCAGGGCTGGGCCTGGGTCGCGCAGCGATTGCAACTTGTCCCCTGGGAATGGCAGCTTGGGTTTTCACTGTTCTGGGTTTTTCCGTCAGCGACCATTGCCATGCTGCTGCTTGTAGGTCTGGGGTTAGAGAGAAGTCGGATCCATGAAAGGAGCCTGGTATGAACGATAAAAATATTTCCGCTAGGCTGAAGCAAGAAAGCGCGGTAGTTCCCAGGAAGGTAGTCATATTTGCCAAGTTCCTTGCCATCATGGGTTCGGTGATTTTTGCCTGCTTGTTGATTGCGTCTGCCGCCATGTTTTTCTCGTCACTCTCTGAGGGACGCCACCTGGACATGGGCCATAATGGCGAGCTCATTGTAGGAGCCCTGGCAATCGCGATCGGCAGCTTGTTTGTTGCGGGATACATCATGCTGGTTGGTTATGTTTATGGAGACGCACGCCGCCGAGGCATGCCGCCTGTGCTCTGGACCTTGCTGGTCGTGCTGATCCCGAACATGATTGGATTTATCGTCTATTTCATCTTGCGCCGAGGCATCTTCGCTCCCTGCCCGCAGTGCGGGCGCGGGGCCGAAGTCGGACAGATTTATTGCTCTGCCTGCGGTCACAAACTTGAGATGAAAGCATCCTGATCTTGACGTTCGGCATTTAGGAAGGGGGGAAGCCCTGAGCGTGGAATTGGCCAGGCAGGATTGAAGCAACCTGAGAAAACCTAGGCCCTTCCACTTCGCCGCGAAGCGCGGCTTTGGTCAGGATGACAAAAGTCGGACTAGGGAACAAACATGTCAACAAAGCCAATAAAGCTCAAAACCCGAAACTGCTTTCTTCTACTCATCTGATTTGCTGGATTTCTGATCTTTGTTTTCCGAGGTCTGCTCACCCTTTCGGATCTCAATATCGGCGTGCTCGGTAGAGAGTTGTATTTTTCTACCGCCGGCGCCTACGGTCCCGCTGGCCACGCGATTTTCCTCGGAGCTTTTATCGATTTTGATTTCCGGGAAGTCGGATTCTATGTCGCCTCCGCGGGCATTGGCTTCGATTTGGAAGGCGCTCTGGACGGGCAGCGCGATTTCTATCCCTCCATCTTTATTGCTGATCAAGATATTTCCCGCCGACGCCCTGGTGGCGCGCAGCTCCACGCTCCCGTTCTTATTGTTCACTTCAATATCGCCGGTCACCTCTTCCAGGTGAATGTCTTTGGAGCGGGTGCTCACTCTTAAGCCGCTGGCATTGCTGACCCGCAGGTCGCCGCTATCCATGCGCAGCTCACCCTGAATTTTTCCCGTCTCCATATCGGTGCGCGAAGAATTGAAGCGGAAGCCCTGTCCCAGGTTCTGCACATTGGTTTCACCCATGTAATCGCCGTTCATGGCTACCAGGCCGCTCACGTTCGTAATATTGGTTTCGTCCGCGTGGCCATCCACGGTGACGTTGCCCTGGACGTTGCGAACGTTCAAATCTCCTCCCTTCATTCCGCCATGCATGGTTATGACGGCGTTGCCAGTGAGGTCATCCACAGTCACGTCGCCATGAAAGGCGGTGAGTTTCACGTCGGCTTGCCGGCTGCGCACTTCAATGTTGCCGTGCTGGGTGCTCAATTCCAGGGGGAGCGCAGGTGGAACATGCAGCTCAATATCGGTCTGGACAAAGCTGTTGGAGGGCGGCGCGATATTCAACTGGATGATTTCCTGGCGCGCACGTTCGGCCTCAACTCTGGCGCGCGCGGCTTCCGACTTGGCGCGCTCCACCTCGTTGCGTGCCCGCTCGATTTCCGAACGAATTTTGGCTTTTTCGGCAGGAGAAAGCCCGGGCACATCCGGGACCGCCGGCAGCGAGGGAATTTCGTCGCTCTTGATTTGCGGCTGCGTGGCCTGGTCAATCCGGTCGGCCTCTTCTTTGGAAGAGGCAACAATGGTCTTGTGCACGGAGACGTGCACTTTTTCATCGGTGGAAGGCAGCACCGTGATCGAACCGTGCTGCAGAGCCAAACGGAAAGCTCCATGGGAAGCTACAGGCTGATCGATCTGATTGGAATACTCGTATTTGTTTCCAAACGGCAACCACGGGCTATTGACACCCATTTCCTGTTGAACGGCAGCCCAATCCACCTTTTCCAGTCCATCGGCAACAAGGCCGCAAACGATGATCAAAACGACAAGAAAACCCCCGCCAAAACCTATGCCCGCCGGCTGGTAGCCCTGGCGACGTGCCTGCATGTGCTCAAACAGCTTGATCGCTCCCCAGAGAATGAGCAGCAGCGGCCAGTAGTGGGCAAACCACCAACCCAGACCTGACCAGGTGATGACATGCATGTTCCCCAGGAGAAAAACCACGCCCACGATAATCAGAATGACGGGGCCGGCGAAGCTGCGACGGCGCGGAAGAACATTGGGAACCGGGGCACTAGCCATGGCTCACCTCGTTTTGCGAAGAGGGCGTGGTTGGAGTGTCGGGCGGCGGGACCACAGGACGCGGAATCTCTCGCTCGATGTGTCCCTCACGCGAACCGGTGATCTGGAGAAATTTCAATACTCCGATCACAATCAAAATGAGCGGCCAGCTCTCTTTCCAGCGCACGGGAGTGAATTCGTCCAGCAAACCCATAATGCCAATCGTCACCAGAATGACCGGCCCCATAAGGCTGATGGCTGTGCAGGCGACGCAGTGGCAGATCATCCTTTGAGATCGCTGGTAAATCAACGATCCACCGATTGCTAACAGGATCAAGGGCCAAAGCTTCGCCAGGTGGAAGAAGTGGGGGATCAGCCCCATCGTATGCAATAGAAAAAGAACACCTAATGCGATCAGCACCAGGGGGCCTAGCGGCAAATTTTGACTTCGCTTCGGGTCAAGCAACGGAGGAACGCTTGTAGTCGGAACATTGGGAGCGGCAGCCGGAGCAGCGCTCAATGCGCTAAATCCAAAAACATCCGGCACCGGCCGGCCTTCTCGCTTGGCCTTTGCCGTCTGGTAGGAATCGAAAGCCATATAGAAAAACCAGAAGGGAAAGCCCAACGCGAAATAGTCGCTGGCTTCATTGGCGGCAACCACCAGTGCGACAAAAACGGCCACGTGAATGAACGCCTTTTTGAACTCGCCGGAATACATCGCTCCCACTCCGGGAATGAAGCCCAGAGCAAAAGCAACCCATGGATTGGGCCCTTTCGGATTCATCGAGTCCGGCTCGGCTTGTACCCGGGAGGCAAGGCAATCTTCGCAATAAATGATGCCGCGCACCTCGCGCTTGCAGCTTTCACACAGCGGCTTGCCGCAAGTCCGGCAATAAGCTATCGCCGGGGTTTGTTGATGGGTAGCGCAATTCATGCGGTCCTCCGGTTTTGTGCGCTGAAGAAATAGGGGGGACCAAATTCGTGAAGCGCATAGGATGCCAGCAGGGCGCTATTGCCCTGCTGGGCGTAATTTTCTTGTTTTTGTTCAGGGTCGGGTTCGGGCTGCACACTAATATCCTTATTGTTCTTTTCTTTCTTTTCCTCACGTTGCTGTTGCTGCGGCTGGCTATTTTCCTCCGGCAGCATGCTCTTGAGCTCGCGCATGCGCGCTTGCAATTCATAGACAAAGCGCATGCTGTCGTAATATCTCACTACTCGAGTCCGGTTTGTGTAATAGGCACGCGCCACTTCGCTTCGCAGGGCGCCTGGATGCCAATTAACATAGCGCAGGTCAACCCCAGCCAGATTAAGCATCAGGGTCACCGAGAAAAACGCCATGGCGAAGGTGGCGGCAAAGCGCGGATGACGCATGGGGGCGAGCAATGGCCGCAGCCACGCCCCGAGCTGCCGGCTCCTCGATTGGGGCACGCGAACCTGGGCGGGCGTGGATGCCGGCATAACGCCGGTCGTGGCGGCAAGAATGTTATGCGCCAGGTAAACCGGGGCTTCCACCGCTTCGAGCGACCGCAACCATTGATAGCCGGCCAGGGCTTCTGCAAACAAAGCCGCGCAGGCCGGGCATGTGGCTGCGTGCGCCCGGAAGTTCCGCATCTGCTCTTCACCGAGCGAGCTTTCTACCGCCTCGGTCAGAAGGGCCTCGAACTCCATGCACTGCATGCCGTATTGCTGGTCCTGATTCATCCTACACCTGCCTATAGGTACGTTGTAAAAGGCGCGCTAGTTCCGTGCGCCCGCGATTGATTCTGGATTTTACGGTCCCTTCAGGCACCCTTAAAATAGCCGCAATTTCGCGGTAGTCAAGCTCCTGCAGGTCGCGCAAAATCACCGCCTCGCGCAGGTCGGGTGAAAGCTTCGCCAAAGCCGCCTGCACCAGCTTCTGCGTGTCTTTTTGCTGCACGTGCGATTCCGGGCTGGGAGCCGCATCCGGCAGCCGGTCACCCAGGGTGAGCGCATCCTCGTGGCCCGCGGGCGCAGCTTCCAGCGAATCGGTAAGCCGGTCATTCTTGCGCGAGCGGTAATGATCTACCAGGAGGTTGCGGGTCACGGTGGTAATCCAGGTGGTAAACGCTCCCCGGCTTCCGTCGTAGGTCTTCAAAGTCCGGTAAATTTTGATGAAGACCTCTTGCGCCAGGTCCTGAGCGTCTTCCGATGAGCCGGTGAAACGATAACAGATGTTATAGATTCTGCGGCTATGAAGTTGAACGACCTCAGCCCAGGCAGCGGCGTCGCCGCTGACACAACGGCGTAGAAGGGCAGCGGATTGTTGCTGCTCATTGTGCCCCTCCGCACTCGAAGATTGACTCGGTACAGCCAGCCTCGTCTCCTGCACCTCAGAGTTCAACCGAACCATGGGCGCTCGCATTACCCGGATTGGCGCGAAACTAGCCACCCAAACCGGTTATACGCACATTTGGTCCTAATAGTTCCTGATTCTACAAGTAGTTCTCAGTTCTCGGTTCTCAGTTCTTAGTTGGCACACTCGCGACTTTAATCGGACGTCCGAACATTTTTTATCAGGAAATTAAAACCTCATGGGGGCCCCCCCCTTGCTCGCAAGGGTCGACCTGTTTTCGAGTTTCGAGTAATGGCAGGCCCCCCATTACATCGAGTAGTGAATTTTGCGTTAAGTGTTTTAGATTCAATTAGATATACAGTATGGGAGAGTAGTCAAAAACAGTTTCAAGTGTCGAACTTGGCAGGCAGTCGCAGGCGCCCGAGCATGTAACGAGTTCTGATGTTCGGTAATTTTTCAAAGAACTACCAAGGTTCGGCGGTCTGAGCCGCTTTTAGGCACACGTTCAGAACAATCATGGCGTGTGGTCATCGGAGAATCAAGATTTTGATATCAATCGGCATAAAGATAACCGCAAAGGACACAAAAGATACACAACACACGGATTGTAGCGGGTGTGCGGCACCCAGGCTTCATATGGACCACTCGTCCCAGCCTTGTTTCCAATCAATCCGTTTGTTGAGTGTGTCGCACCGTCACGGTAAGAGCTGTTGTGTGCTGCAGGTCTCCGCTTCGAGAGGTGATTGTGAGTCGATATTGGCGGTTCACGGGGCGCCTCGGTGAAGAGCCTTCGAGTCCGGGAAGCCACATTGGAAGCGCCCAAGCACGCACCCAAGAAGCCACAGCAATGGTGACCTTAACCGCGACGGCAGACTCTCCTGAGAGCGTGATCTGATGTTTCGCTAAGCTGCATTTCAAGCCTGTGGGCATATCTCCGCATTCCAGATTGACATTACCGCTGAAGCCGTTCTGCGGCATCAGAATCAGAGTCGTATTTCCACTCCGGCCGGGCAAAATGGACAACGCACTCGGGTTAGCAGAAACGGTGAAATCACTCGCGCTAAAAGCCATTCCACTCAAAGCCACAATCAGCGGAGCGGTAGAAGCGGAGGTCGTTACTGAAAGCTCTCCTCGCAATTTTCTTGCGATCTTAGGTTGAAATGAAACTAGCAAAGAACACTGCTCACCTCCGTGCAACAGGCTCGGACAGTCGTTTGCGACGGTGAAGTCGGCGCTGGCCGACACAGTTGAAATGCGCAAGGCATCCAGCCGCGGATTGGTAAGCATGACCATCAGCGGCGTGGAGGTGTCGCCAACTCTTGTTTTCGCGAAATTGAGGCTGCCTGGCTCGATGGTTGGCAGTGGTGGCGGGGGAAGCGAGGCGGTCCACATGCCTCGTCCATAGGTTGCGGCATAAAGGGTACGCGTTACAGGGTCAATCCCAAGTCCGGCGACGCGCGTATTTGGAAGTCCGGCGCCGAATGGATTCCAGGTAGCCCCAGAGTCGTAGCTAACGAGCACACGGCCAAAGCTGGCCCCGTACACTGTGTTAGGGATAGCTGGATCGAATGCCACGTCAAACAACTGCGAACCATCGCCGGGCGAAACCGACATCTGGCTCCGGCATGGACCTATGATGCGCAGCGAAGAGTCTTTGCGACCCGGCCAACCTTCGTACGCGCCGAGTAACCATACGTCATCGTTGTAAGGGTTCACGCGCAAGCCGAAGGGCGAGTTCGTCTCGTGATTCCCGCCGCAAGTGTTGAAAAATGAAGATGGCGGCGAATTTGTCGGCACGTGTGCCATGACCACATAATCGGGATTATAGGTATCGACACTGAAAACCGTAGCCGGATCGAAAGCATCACCAGCGAGAAAATAGAAATAGCGTATCGAGTTTAGAGTCTGGGTCCACGTATCGCCATCATCGCTGGAACGGAATATTGAGTATTCGGACGACAGCGTGTTAACGGGGAACTCTCGCACATAGATCGTGTGTGGATCCGCCGGCGAAACCGCAAGCGACGATGGATCCACGCCGTCTTGAACGACGGTCTGCCAGGAGTTGGGATCAAGGGGCCTGAAAGATCGACTGAGTGTAGATGTTGAAGAGTAGATGTTAAGAGGGAATACAAAAGCGGCATAGGCCGTGCCGTCCGATGAGAGCGCAGCACCGACGCCACGGCCGCGAACCTCCTGCTGCCACCCTCGTCCGGGGCTTCCTGCGATGGCGCCGGTCGTCGGTGTGCCGGCGACGATCAGTCCTGAGCCATCCTGCGCAACGGAGAAGTCGCGGCGCAACTGCATATTGCGAAGCGTGCGATTCAAGTTTCGCCAAGCAACGATCTCGATGGGAAACCCATAGGAATCGGTTCCCGATTCGAGAGTGCCGGGAAGGAGTTTGCTGCTCCAAATACCGTAGTGATTTCCCGCATAGAGCGTTCCATCGCTGCCGAACGCGAGGGCCGTTGTCTCAGGGCCGATCGTCGTGCCTACATCCGTGAAGGTCAAACCCCCATCTCGCGATAGACACAGACTCGCTCCCAACATACACGTTGCAACGATCATGTTGGAATCAGCTGGGTTGACCAGTAACCCGCCGATCCACCAGGATTCTGAAGCGATGGTCCAGGTTGCGCCACGGTCATTACTTCGTGCCAGTCGCGGCACCAGGTTCGACCCTTGCCAAGCCAGACCTGTGAAATACAGCGCGCCCGAATCTGACGCGCCAACAATTGCCCCATTGCCGGGATAGGCGGCATAGGGGGTAATTTTCGTCCAACGCTCCCCGCCGTCATCAGAGCGCCATAACTCGAGATCGTTAGGATACGTTTTACAGACTACATAGGCGCTCGGTCGTGCGTAGAGCAGAGAATAAACAGAGTCACAAGCGAGTGCTCGCTGCCATGTGAGACCGCCATCAGTAGAGCGATAGACGTTTCCGACCAAGCTGCTAATAAGAACAGACAAAGGGTGGCCTGGCTGCACCGCGATTTTAGGATAGTAAGATACAGGCGGCCGGCCCAAATCCACCCACGTCGCGCCGCCATCTGTCGAGCCAAATAGTCCCCAATCCCAATTCCAGTATCCATATATGTCCGCCGGCGTAGCGCCGGCTATCGCATACACCGTGTCAGGATCGTCCGCGTCGAGAGCAACCGCGCCAATTTCCAGGGTGCGGTTGCGATCAAAGGTGGGCCGCCAATGCGCTCCGCTGTCCGTGGTCTTCCAGACCCCTCCGCCCATGCTCGATGTATAAACCACTTCGGAGTTGCGCGGATCAACAACGATCCCGCTCACTGCGCCGGCAATGGAGCCCAGATGGTCCAGTCCTTTAACCGGCCCCCATCTGAGTTCTGACCACCGCGTTGGGAAGCTCGAGGCCGTTGGCGCCAAAGCTTTATCAATCTGCCCGGCGATAAGCTGAGCTGGGGCTTGCGCTGTTCGCAATCTGTCGCGCAAGCGAAGATCATTGCTGTTCAAGCCTGATTGTCCGCTCAGAAAAGGAGACTGTAGTAGAAGGAAAAGAACGAACGCGCGCCAAACCATGACTCGGTACCCCACGAAGGACGATATGTGCGAGGCAGGTACTCTGGTGCGAGATGCTCACCAGAGATCTGGGCTCGCAGCCTTGGCATAGATCACTGGGACAGTAGACCAGAACGAACCACTCTACGTCGTGGCGTGGGCTGAGACGCGCAGCTTTTCTGCGATGATGCGGTCGACCTGCTCGATCACCTGCTCAATGGTGAGGTTTGTGGAATCTATGACCACGGCATCGGGCGCGGGGGCGAGGGGAGAGTTGGCGCGGGAGCGATCGCGCTCGTCTCTTTCGCGCATCTCGGCAGCTACGGCGGCGGCCTTTTTTTGCTCGGCCTCCGATACTGCCGTTGGGGCCGCGGGGGCTTGCTGGCGAAAGCGGCGCTCGCCGCGGACCTCGGGCGCTGCATCAAGAAAAACCTTAACATCGGCATCGGGGAAGACCTTAGTGCCGATATCGCGGCCTTCCATCACGACACCGCCGGCCAGGCCCATCTGGCGCTGGCGAGACACCATCCACTGACGCACGCCGGGATGGACTGAAACCTGAGAAGCAGCCTCGGTGACATCACGCTCGCGTATGCGGCGGGTGACATCCTGGCCATCAAGGATGACGCGATTGCCGTCAATGGTCGGCTCCAGATTAATGTGAGATCCATGCGCGAGGGAGACCAGGGCCTGCGCCTCCTCAAAGCCCACGTCAGACTCGATCGCCTTTAAAGCCAAGGCACGGTACATGGCCCCGGTTTCAATGTTCACGTATCCCAACTGGCGCGCCAGCCTGGAAGCAATGGTGCTCTTGCCCGCGCCGGCGGGGCCATCAATCGCGATGATGAGTTTTTTGACGCTCATGAAAAGATTGCATTCTAGTTTAACGGGTACGGGCAAAATTGCGCTGCCGGGGTTCGACCGGGGGCGTGTTTTGAATCAGCGTTCTTCCCCCGGCTTGCATAAAACTGAATTGCCGGGCGGCCAGCAAGGCATGAATGGCCTCGCGCACGCGGGAGCGGGCCACCATGGGCTGGAAGAATGCTTCAATTTCGCCCTGCTCGGCGGCAATGACCGCCTCAAGATATTTGGAAAGCAGCGCGGAAAGCCCCTCGCCTACCGAGAGCCCTATACCTTCCTTGACCGCGTCGGGCGACCAGCGATAGAGCACGTCCCATAAAACGCCTTCCTGGGGGCGGTAATCCACGCGGGTAATACGAAGATGTGACCACAACTCGGTAAGAGAACGATCAAGAGCAGCCTCCGATGGGGCGCCTCCCAGCACCTCTGCCAGGTGACGATTGGAAATAGGCCCCTCGCGCTGGATGATAGCAAAGGCATCCTGGGTCAAAGGAGAAATTTTTCGGCCGGCAATATCGCTGCGCAGATCTTTCTTAGGGTTGCGGTCTCCCACCAGCGCATAAAAATAAGGGAAGGTCTGCGGCGAGAGCAGGAGAGTCCCTTCACCCTCGATGTTGGCCTCGTAGGCCAGGCGCTGGCGCAGCAGACGCACCATGAGTTCTCGCGCCTCCGCCACACGCGGATCGCGATATGCCTGTTGCGCTGTCGGCAAATCGTGGTCGCTGCCGGTATAGGCCCCCAAGAAAGTAGGCGCAAGCAGCGGCGGATTTACGGGATGCACCAGGCATAGCCCTACCGATTGCACAAATTCGGAGGCCTCTTCCAGAGTGCGAGCTGGACGCCCGATGCGCCACTTGCTCCGGCGTTGCTCTTGAATTTCTACTTCAGACATTAAGTTAGTTCTCGGTTCTCAGTTCTCAGTTCTCAGTTCTCAGTTGTCGGTTGCCAGTTGCCAGTTGCCAGTTGCCAGTTAAGGCTAATGCAACTTGCCATTAATGGAACCAGCTTGTTTCTAATCCTTTAATTTTTCCCTAAATCCTTTTGAATGCCTTCTGAATGTCTCTTACAGAATACCGCAGCAGCACTGGACGGCCATGCGGACATGACATGGGGCATTGCGTCTTGCTCAATTCGACCAGGAGCCACTCCATCTTGGAATGCTCCAGCGGCATGTTTATTTTGATAGCGGCATGGCAGGCGATGGAGGCGGCAATCTCGCCACGCAGCTTTTCCAGGTTGATGGCCTGCTCCTCTGTTTCAAAGTGCTCGAGCAGCTCGTGCAGCAGGCGCTCAACATCGGCAGGGTCGATTCCGCCGGGTGCGGCTTTGACGGCGATTGTCCCCGCGCCGAAGGGCTCCACTTCAAAGCCGTTGCGGCGCAGCTCGCCGCTGATCTCGGCAAAAACAGCCTGCTGGCCGGGGGTCAGATCAACGATCAGAGGCATGAGCATGCGCTGGCTCTCAACCTGACGCGCCTCCCGTTGCCGCAGGATGCGCTCAAAGAGTATGCGCTCATGGGCGACGTGCTGGTCAATGATCCACAAACCACTGGGATCGGCGGCGATAATGAACGAATCGCGGACCTGGCCCAGAGGTTTGAGATCGGCAAGAGCGACCGGCGCATCGCTTCCTTCCGGCATGGCTTCCTGCTGCGTGCTTAAAATTCCACTGCAGGAGGATCCGTTGCGCTCCAACATCGGCACTGCCGGTAGTGGCGCCAGAAGAGCGGTGGCGGCGTTGGCATCAATCGGAATTCCTTCCTGGAATGAAAACCTTTCATTATGCGGCGGCAGCGTGGGCGGTTGCAGCGAAAAGTCATCGCCCGATACAGAAACCGTGAAATCAGCATTTGGGGCAAATGCCTGGCGCGCCGTGGGCTGGGCGTGGATCTCGCGCGTGAACTGCGGCACCGGCCGGGCCTGCATCAGGGCCTCGCGCAACGAGTCACGCACAAAATCGTGGATCATTGAACTCTGCCGGAAGCGGACCTCGGTCTTGGAAGGATGCACATTCACATCAACTTCTTCCCCGGGCATCTCCAGAAAGAGCAGCACCACGGGATAAACCGTGGGCGGCATGATATTGCGGTAGGCTTCGATAATGGCGTGCTGCACCACACGGTCGCGGATGAGACGGCGGTTGACGAATACGAAAATAGAATTGCGGTTGAGCTTCTGCACCTCAGGCTTGCTCACAAAACCATGGAAGCGCAATTCCCCGGGCGCGGCCGGCTGGTAATCTTCACCGCGCTTCCAGGGGGGAGGCTCAGGCAGTCCTGTGCGCTCCAGCGGCAACTCCGCCGAGACCGGGATGAGCTGATCCAGCATTTCTTTTCCAAAGACTTGAAATACGCGTTCCGAATGGCCTGCAACCGGCGGCGCAACCAGCATGGCATTGCTCATGGAATGCAGCTCAAAATGCATCTCGGGATGGGCCAGCGCATAGTGGGTGACCAGTGAGGCAATGTGCGACAGCTCGGTGGATTCTGCGCGCAAAAATTTTCTGCGGGCCGGAATGTTGAAGAATAGATCGCGCACTGTAATGGAAGTACCCGGCGGGACCCCGGCGTCTTCCACGCGCTGCATCTTGCCGCCGTTAATTTCGATCAAGGTTCCGCTGCTCTCATCGGCGGCGCGGGTTTCGAGCAGCAGCCGCGAGACCGAAGCGATGGAAGGCAGCGCTTCGCCACGAAACCCGAGCGTGGCAATACTTAGCAGGTCATCCGCATTTTTAATTTTGGAAGTAGCGTGGCGCTCAAAGGCGAGCAAGGCATCGTCGCGCACCATGCCGCAACCGTCGTCGATGATTTGGATCAGCTTTTTTCCGCCAGCCTCAACCTGGAGCGTGATGCGGCGCGCACCGGCATCAAGGGAGTTCTCCAGCAGCTCTTTGACGACCGAAGCGGGACGCTCCACCACTTCGCCGGCCGCAATCTTGTTGGCTACGTGCTCAGGGAGGACATGAATGCGCGCCATCTTGTGATTGATTGTAACCGCTGCGGAATCCGGTTGCCGCTATTGTTTCAGGCGGTGCGGCGGTAAACTTCGTGGCACTCGAAATTGGGCTTAATGCGGAAGTTGACGAACGCTCCCATGGAATCCGCTTCGCAGAATTCCTGGTAGATCGCGGGCGGCACGCCGTAGTAATCGTAAACACTGCCGTTGATGTATTCGATTTCAAGAACCAGCGACTTCGGATCGTAACCGATCGAGCGAAGGGCGCTGGAATCTACAGGGAGACGCTTCATAAGGCTTTTGATGCGCGAACAGGGAAAACGGTATCAAGAAATCTGGGAGAACGGCAAATTTAAAGCCGTATTCAGAGCTGCTTACTTTTTTATGCCAATAGAACAGTATCTCCCGGATAAGCAAACAGCAAGACCCTTCGCGCCAAAAAACGGCGCTCAGGACGACAAGACATAAGCAGAGTTATTGACCCCTAAAATCCCGGCAGTTTCCAATAAGCAAAACCCTTAGTCAGCTTTTGGTTTTGATTCCCAGCTCCCGCAACTGCGCCTCGCTGACGGGGGTGGGGGCGTCCACCATCATGTCCACCGCTTTCGCAGTCTTGGGGAATGGGATGACCTCGCGCAGGCTCTCAGCCCCGGCGAGAATCATGACTATGCGGTCGAGGCCCAGGGCAATGCCACCGTGCGGCGGCGTGCCATATTCCAATGCTTCCAGGAAAAACCCGAAGCGCGATTTTGCCTCTTCTTCCGTCATTCCCAGCGCACTGAAGATTTGCTTCTGCACGTCCTGACGGTGAATACGAATCGAGCCTGAGCCCAACTCGGTGCCGTTCATGACCACGTCATAGGCGAGGGCACGCACCGAGCCCAAATCTTTGTGCGCCAGAACCTTCTCCATGTCGCTTTCATGCGGCGAGGTGAAAGGATGGTGCGCCGGCACCCAACGATCTTCCTCCTGCTCGAACATTGGGAAATCTGTCACCCATAGCAGGTGATAGGACTTAGGATCTTTGAGGTCGCCGGCAAAAGCCTTGTGGCGGTCGGCATATTCTTCCGCAAGGCGCAGGCGATAGGCCCCAGCCGCTTTCGATACACCGGCAGTGCTCAACTCCTGAACCGACGACTTTCTGCCGGCCACGACCACCACCAGATCGCCGGGTGAGCTTTGCGCCCTCTCGCGCAGCTTTTCTTCAATGCCGGGAAAAGATTTATCGAGCCGCTTCAGGTCATCGAACACATGCAGATTGAGGTGCCCGGCCCAAAGTTTTTCGCGGGCTGTCTCGCGCTCCTTCCGCGAAAGTTCGCCCACGGAGGGAATGCGAATGGCGACGACAGGCATTTCGTCGGCAATATCGAGTGTTTGCATCATCTCAGGCGTGAAGCACGGCTTTACATCGGTCATGGCCGGCAGGCGCATATCTGGCTTGTCAATGCCATAAAGCCGGATAGCGTCATCGTAGGTCATGCGCGGAAATGGAGCAGGCAGGTCAATGCCCGCGGCCTTGAATGCGGCTTTCAAGAATCCTTCCACGACCTCGAAGACGCGCTCCTGCTGGGGAAAGGTCATCTCCAAGTCAATCTGGGTGAACTCGGGCTGGCGGTCGGCGCGCAGGTCTTCATCGCGGAAGCAGCGCACGATCTGAAAATATTTGTCAAAACCTGAGATCATCAGGATCTGCTTGAACAATTGCGGCGATTGCGGCAGCGCATAGAACGACCCGGGATACACCCTGCTCGGGACCAAATAATCACGCGCGCCTTCCGGCGTTGAGCGCGTCATGAACGGGGTCTCGATTTCGAAGAAACCCTGCCCGGCCAGGTGATTGCGGATGGCCAGGGCGACCTTGTGCCGCATTTCAATGTTGGCCTGCATAGCGGGACGGCGCAAATCAAGATAACGGTACTTCAGGCGGACTTCCTCATTGGGTAGCTGCGTAGAATCGGGTTCGCCGGGAAGAAAGGGCAGTACTTTGGATTCATTCAGCAGCCTCAGCTCACGCGCCACCACTTCGACCTCGCCCGTAGGAATATTCTTGTTGAAGGTGCTGGGGTCGCGCTGCTTCACCTTGCCCAGGACGGCAATCACGTATTCGGAGCGCAACTCGGACGCTTTCTCATGCAGCGCGGCATTGGACTCGCGGTTGAAGACAACCTGGCTGACGCCGCTGCGGTCACGGATATCAATGAAGATCAGGTTGCCCAGGTCGCGGCGGCGGTTCACCCAGCCCATGAGCACAACTTCTTTATCCGCGTCAGAGGCGCGCAATGCCCCGCAGGTGTGAGTGCGTTGAAGATCGCCTAGAAAATCGAGTTGCAAGCGTTTGTCCTTACAGGAGATGTCTGTCGTCATAAAGCTGAATTAGAGATTATATAAGGTCGCTCATACTCGCAGAATAGCCGGCAAGATACAAGCCATAGCGGCACACAGCCGAGGACGGCTGCGCCACACGAGTCTCGCGCTATAAATCGGTATCCTGAAACGCTATGTCCAGAGAAAATTTTCGGCAAATTCTATAAACGCGAGAGCGCTTTTTCCGCCAAGAAAAGCTCCGCCTTTTCGTCACGCTGGTAATTGATGACGCCATAAATCTGCATGTAGATATTGCCCTTGCGCGCCCACACGCCTAACTGCCCGGCATTGATGGCATCGTCGCCGAGACCGGGGATGGGGGTGCTCTTATCCTGCGCGTAGGTCTTTTTTAACGCTTCCCAATCCTGCTGAGTGGTATCGTGCAGAACAATCGTGATGTGGTCCATGTCGCCCCCGTGGACTGGGACCAGAGTGCACTCCTCAATTCCAGTGCGCGGATTGGCGGCGTCACGCATGGTCGCCTTCTTGCCCAAGGCAGATTCCAATTCATCCTGGGTAATGAGGGAACAAGGCTTGGGCAGATTCACAGGCGCTGTGTTCTTCGCGCTGGCGGGGACGGAGCCGGAATTCGATTTGGAACATCCGGCCACAAGCAAAGCCAGAGTGCATGAAATGATCATGGCCAAGAAAAGCAAACATCTTTGAAACATATAGACTCCTCAGTGTGGCAAACAATATACCCCGCCTGCCAGCCCGACAAATTTATTCTTTGCTGCTATGGCTTACCGATTGAATTCTAGCGGATAGCTCAGTTCGGGGAACCGTGGCCTGCTCTCCGGTGGAAAGGTTTTTCAGGGCAAACTGGCCGGACTTGATTTCATTCTCGCCTACAATCAACGCAAACCGGGCGCCGATCTTGCTGGCGGTTTCCAGAGACTTCTTCAGCCGGAAGCCCTCGTTACCCAACTCGACGATCACATCATGACGGCGCAGCTCGCGGGCCAGCCTGGCAGCTTCACGATCCATGCCGGCGCCTAAGGGAGCGATATAAACATCGGGCTTGGATGATACGGCTTCTGCCGACTCCTGAATGGCCATCACGAAGCGGTCTTCGCCAATGGCAAAACCAATGCCGGGCGCGGGCGGACCACCCAGGTTCTCTGAGAGTCCGTCATAGCGGCCGCCGCCGAGGATTGCATTTTGCGCACCCAAAGCGCCGTGGGTAAATTCAAACGCCGTGCGCGTGTAGTAATCGAGCCCGCGCACCAGCCGGCCGTTGAAGATAAAGGGAACTTCGAGAGAGCGCAGGATATCCTGCACGGCCTGGAAATGGGTGCGGCAGCTTTCATCCAGGTAATCACTCATGCGCGGCAGGGTTTCGATGATGGGCTGATCTTCCAGAACTTTGCAGTCGAAGACGCGCAGCGGATTAGTCTCAGCCCGGCGCTGGCAATCGGAGCACATATTTTTCACCACACCACGCAACGCCTCTTGCAGCGCAGCAAGATACTTCGGACGACAGTTGGCGCAGCCCACGGAGTTGAGTTGCAGTTCCCATGCGCTGATGCCCACGCGATTCAGCAGCGTGGCCAACATCTCCAGGACTTCGGCGTCTACGGCAGGCGACTCGCTGCCGGCAGTAGAAGGCCCTATGACTTCAGCGCCGATCTGATAGAACTGGCGGTATCTGCCCTTCTGCGGGCGCTCGCGGCGAAACTGTGGACCAATATAAAACAGCTTTTGCAGGCCCGGCCGCTCCCATAGCTTGTGCTCAATGTAAGCTCGCACCACGCCGGCGGTATTTTCCGGACGGAGGGCCAGCCACTGTCCTTTTTCGCTTTCGGCGCGGGCGCGGTCTTCCCAGGCGAACATCTCTTTGGAGACGATGTCGGTCTCTTCGCCCACTGAGCGTTTGAAGAGCAGCAGATCTTCGAGAATGGGCGTGCGAATCTCGTGGAAGTTGTAGACGCGGAAAACATCGCGCGCGGCGGCCTCGACGAAGTTCCAGACAGCCGTCTCTGGCGGCAGCAGATCGCGGGTTCCACGGACTGATTTAATCATGCGCTCACGCTTACACGCCGGGCGTCGGATTCTGGATACGGATACTCCATGCGCCGGGCGGTGTTTCGGGCTACCGTCTCGCCACAATAGCCGGAGACGATGCGCAGGGCCATATCAATTCCGGCGGAGATGCCCGCTGCGGTAATCACATTACCTTCTTCCACCCAATGATATTGGCTTTCAACTTTTACCTGCGGAAAGCGCTTGCGCATCGTATCCAAAGCCGCCCAGTGGGTGGTGGCGCGCAGTCCGTCGAGCAGATGGGCTTCGCCCAAGAGCAATGCCCCGGTGCAGACCGAACTTAACGTCTTCACCTGGGCGGCGCGCTGCTTGATCCATTCCAGTAGCTTCGTGTTAGAGAGTTCGCGGCGCGTTCCCCAGCCGCCGGGTATAACCAGAATATCGAGCGGCGGACAGGTCTCCAAAGTATGATCGGGCAGCACGCGCATCTTTCCCATGGTCACGATCGGCTGGTCGCGCTCGGCAATAAGCAGGATTTGAAAAGGCGAGGGCTCTTCCATGCGCTTGCTCTCATCAAGACGCGTGACCGAGAAGACCTCAAAGGGGCCGCAAAAATCGAGGACCTCGACCTGATCGAATATCAGAATTCCGACTGTTTTCTGTTTTTCCATAATCATCGTTCAGCAGTCGTAATCAACCGGGTATAGACAATTTCAAAACCAGCGGGCTAAAAGCCGGCTTATTTTTGAACGATCTACGGCACGAGTAAACTCGCGCCCCTGATACTTATCTTCAACTGTCCGCTAACTTCTGCGTTCCTTCAGGTACTGCTCTTTGTAATCCAGATAATTCTTCGCATAGCGCAGGACCATCTCTGCATCAGCTTCGTCCAGCGACTTCCGGAACTTGCCTGGAACGCCCATCCAAAGCGATTTGGGCTCGACCACGGTATTCTCCGGGATCACGGTGCCGGCGGCGATGATGCTGCCTTCCCCGATCTTCGCATTATTCAGGATTACCGATCCCATGCCGATCAGGCAACGGTCGCCGACGGTGCATCCGTGCAGTGTGACCGAGTGGCCGATGGTCACCCAATCGCCTACGGTGACAGAATACTTGTGGCGCATGCCGTGCAGCACGCTGCAATCCTGCACGTTGGAGTTGGCCCCGATGCGGATGGAGTGCACGTCGCCGCGCAGCACGGCGTTCATCCAAATACTGGCGTTCTCGGCCAAAATTACGTCGCCAATGATCTGGGCGGATTCATCCACGTAGCACGAGGGGTGAATCTGGGGAGCGATTCCCTGGTAGGTTCTGATCATCGGTGCGTTCTTATCATCCAGATTGGCCCGATCTGCGTCAGGAGCTCAACCTATGAAAATAACACGCTAAGCCAGAGTGTCGTAAAAAAGCTTCTTCATCAAGACTTTCATCCCCAGATGCGCCATCAGGCATCGGGCTTCTTCCAGCGCGCCCACAGCCGCCCTAGGTTCTTTCCGGCAGTAATGGGGAGGGGACTCGATGGTGAGAATGCCCGCCTTTTTCCTGCCTCACTTGCTGATTCTGCTTGACTTATGGCTCCAAGATTGCAATAACTTAGTGTGTCCTACTGGGTAAGTTTGGGGGTGTTTTTAGTTTGGCAGAAGTTCGATTGCAAGAGGGCGAATCTTTAGAGAATGCCCTCCGCCGTTTCAAGCGCAAGGTGCAGACCGAAGACATCATTAAAGAGGTCAAGCGCCACTCCTTCTATTTGAAGCCGGGTGAAAAGAAGCGCCTGAAACAAGCATTGGCCCGCAAACGGAGCCGCAAAAAAGCTCGTAAAGAGCAGGAATAAAACCAAGGGGAGGCTGCCGCACAGCGCGGCCTCCTTATTTTCGCAAGAGCAGGAACAATTCATAGCAGTCGCGCAGAATTAGGTTTTTAGCAGTAAGCGCCGGTGCTCAGAGTAAACGTAGAAGTAACGGGAGCGGCGTTGGGCCGAGTCTGGGTAGCAATAAAACCGGGTACTTTTTTCTCATGAGGAAAAGGACCGGGCGAACACGGGGGAGGTCGGTCTTTCATGGAATTCCAGGACAAGACTCTCAAATGCGTTGACTGCGCGGCTGATTTCGTCTTTACCGCCGGAGAACAACTCTTCTTTCACGATAAGCACTTTAAGAATGAACCCAAGCGCTGCAAGGACTGCAAGAACAAGCGCATGTCACATGTAGGGCGAGGGCGGGGTGCAAGCCCGGGGTCAGATCAGCATGCAGGCGGGTATCAGAAGGTAGAAACCAAAGCCACGTGCTCGGGATGCGGTAAGGAAACCACCGTTCCCTTCAGGCCGACTCAAGGCCGGCCTGTCTTCTGCCGCGAGTGTTTCCAACAACGGCGGACGGCTGCTGCAACCGCTTAATTCTTTTTCACCAAAATCCTGCGAGCTCAACACAGGGGTGTTCGTGTGTAAAACGAGCGGCATCCGATGAGTTCTAATCTCCGGATACTTATCCAGCCTTACGAATAAAAGCTTTGCCTGATTTTTCCTGGGATGCGGCAACGGCCCTCGCAGGGGTCTTGGCCGTTTTGCGCTTGCTGTCTTCATGCTGGACAAGGAGGGATTCAATCTGGCGGAGCAGATCCTCAGTTCCTACCGGCTTCACTAAGAGCGATTGCGCGCCTTCATGCTTCCAGTCGCTGCCCAGGGAAGGAAAGGCAGTGAGAATAGCCGTCGCGGGATTGTAACTTTGCTTGCGGGCCAGGCGGATAACTTCGTAACCGGCGGTTTCGGTTTCCATCCGCATGTCAGTAATGACCATATGGAACTCATGGGACAGCAGTTTGCCGGCAGCTTCTTTCGCCGAGGCCGCAGTTTCTACCTCGAATCCGTTCATTTCCAGGATCGCTTTCAACGTCAGCAGGATCGCCAGCTCGTCGTCCACTAAGAGAATGCGTCGTTTCATGGGGAAGCTCCGAATTAGAGGTGAAATTTAAGCCCTAGACTTGGTCTGTGATGCAGAAATTTCAACTCTGGTTGTGAAACAAGAAATTAGTTGCAAAAACAGTGATTTAAGCAACAAGAGTCCAGCGTGGAAGCTGTAGTAGCTAAATCATACTCGTTTGCACCGGTGTTTTCATCACAATTTGAATAAAAAATTTGAGGGTGAAGTATCAAAATTTATTCCACAAAAATAAGGCTACCGGCCAATCTCCGGGCCGGGTTCCTTATAATCTAAAAGCAATGCCCGCGAAGTTTTTTGTGCACAATTTCGGATGCAGGGCCGCGCAGGCCGATGGCGCCGCTGTTGAGCGCAGCCTCGCCCAGCGTGGCTTGCAGGCGGCCACATCCGCCGACGAAGCTGACCTGGTTGTGCTCAACACCTGTACCGTAACCGCCGCGGCTGATGCGGATGCCCGCGCGGCCATCCGCCGCATCCATCGCGAAAACCCCGGTTGCCGCATCCTGGTTACTGGATGCTACGCCCAGCGCGCCCCGGAAGAAATCGCCGCGATTGAAGGGGTGAGCGGAGTGATCGGTAACTCACACAAGCACCAAATTGCCAAATTGGTCGCTCTCCCAACCCCAGACTTCCTTCCTTTGGAAGCTCTCACCCAGCAGCTTATAACGGACCCTGAAGCTCTCACCCATTCTCCCGTGCTGGTCGGCGATATCTTTGCCCACACCGATTTTCTGGCTGCGCCCGTCTTTGAAGTGACCGCCGCCGGTTCAGCGCGCACTCGGCCTAACCTCAAGGTGCAGGATGGCTGCGATAATCGCTGCTCTTTCTGCATTATTCCTTCCGTACGTGGTCATAGCCGCTCGCTGCCGCTGGCTGATGTTCTGCGCGAAGTGGAGGCGTTAGTGCGCGGCGGGTATCGCGAGATGGTGATCTCGGGCATTAACCTCGGCCGCTGGGGACATGACCTTACTCCACCGGGACGCTTTGAAGAATTGCTGCACACCATCCTGGAATGCACCGCCATTGAAAAGATCCGCATCAGCTCGGTCGAGCCCATGGATTGGAGTAGCGAATTAATTGACCTTGTCACCTCGCATCCCCGGATTGCGCGCCACGCTCATGTCCCTTTGCAGTCAGGCAGCGACCGCGTTCTGCGCATGATGCACCGCAAGTATCGTCCCTGGCACTATGCCGAGCGCGTGAGCAAGATTCGCGAGCGGTCTCGTGTGGCTGCCATTGGCGCCGACGTGATGGTGGGCTTCCCCGGAGAGACTGACGAACTCTTTGAAGAAAATCGGAGTTTCATCGCCTCGCTTCCCTTCACCTATCTGCACATTTTTACCTTTTCCCCGCGCCCCGGAACACCGGCGGCGACTATGCCTGATCAAGTCCTGCCACAGGCAGCACGCGAACGCCACAGGATTTTGCGCGAGCTGATTGCAGAGAAGAACCATGCCTTCCGCCAGTCGTTTGTTGGAAGCCG
>Ga0070741_10003798_pt1 | contig 36432 bp, 48 predicted proteins | sample Coa_R1_4_FD_66440 | JGI IMG/M metagenome (GOLD analysis project Ga0070741, IMG submission 66440) | Surface soil microbial communities from Centralia Pennsylvania, which are recovering from an underground coalmine fire - Coalmine... | ecosystem: Environmental > Terrestrial > Soil > Unclassified ... | reverse complement strand
GTCGTCTGTTCCAGTGGCGTGCCATCGGGCATGTCAATGATGACCTGGAACTCACTCTTGTTGTCGAAGGGGAGCATCTTGACGCGTACCCACTTCAATGGGACAAACGCGACCGCGGCGAGCAACAACAGCACGACACCACCGAGAAACATCCAGCGGCGGCGTGCGTCGCGGATGAGCGGATTCATCATCCGCCGGTACAGCCGGGTGGTCCAGCCTTCGGTTTCGTGCTGGGAATCGCCGCTAGCGCCCGCATATTTCCTCAGTAGCCTTAATGCCGCCCAGGGCGAAACCACGAAGGCCACCATCAACGAAAACAGCATGGCCGCCGAAGCACCCACGGGGATGGGGCGCATGTACGGCCCCATTAAGCCGCGTACAAATGCCATGGGCAAAATCGCGCCGATGACTGCGAAGGTCGCAAGAATCGTGGGGTTGCCAACTTCGTCGATCGCCTCGACCGCGACGTCAGATAAGGAACGTACGCAGCTTTCCGGCAACCGAAAATGGCGCACGATGTTCTCGACCACAATGATGGCGTCGTCGACCAGGATGCCAATGGAAAAGATCAACGCGAACAATGTGACCCGGTTCAGGGTGTAGCCATACAGGTAGAACACGGCGAGCGTGAGAGCGAGCGTGACCGGCACTGCCAGAAGTACGACGCCTGATTCACGCCAGCCCAGTGCCAGTGCAATCAGCAAAGTCACCGACAAGGTTGCGATTAGAAGGTGTTTGAGAAGTTCGTCGGACTTGTCTTTCGCGGTCTCTCCATAGTTGCGCGTGATCGTGATGTTCAGATCATTTGGAAGCACATACCCGCGCAAAGCGTTGACTTTGTCCAGCACACGCTCGGAAATGTCGGTGGCGTTCGTACCTTTGCGCTTGGAAAGCGTGATGGTTACTGCGGGATATTCCGCGCCCGCGGTTTGCCCTGAGCCACCACGAGCATTGGCAAACAGCACGTAAGTATTGGCTTCGGCTGGTCCGTCTTCCAGTTTCTCCGCTACGTCACGCAAGTAGACGGGGCGTCCGGCGTGAACCCCGACGACGACCTGACGCAGGTCGTCGAGACTCGTGAAGAAAGTTCCGGCTTCGACCTGAAACTCGCGATTGTCGCGCGCAAAACTACCCGCTTGGCCACGGCTGTTCGCGTTCTGGAGTTGGCCGACGATGGCGCTCGGGGTGAGGCCATAGGCTGCCAGCCGCTGTGTGTCGAGCACGACTCGTATTTGCCTCGGCTGTCCTCCGATGATCTTGGTCTCAGAAACGTCGTTGAGCGGCTTCAGTGAGTTTTCCAGCTCACCTGCGATTCGCCGCAGGCGATAAGAGTCATAGTTCTTCGCCCACAACGTCAGGGCCATAATCGGCACGTCGTCAATCGATCGGACCTTGATGATCGGTTGTGAGACGCCGGGGGGAATACGATCGAAGTTGGAGTAGAGTTTGTTGTAGGTCTGTACGATCGCATCTTCTTCTTTAGCGCCAACGTAGAAACGCACCACCAGCATGCTCACGCCGGGGTGACTGATCGAGTAGATGTACTCAACGCCCGGCACTTCGCGCAGTAACTTCTCCATGGGAAGGCTGACGCGCTGTGCCACCTCATCAGCAGATGCACCCGGCATCTGAACAAAAACGTCGAGCATGGGCACCACGATCTGGGGCTCTTCTTCCCGTGGGGTCTTGAGAATGCTGAAGGCGCCCAGAAGCAGCGCAGCGACGATCACCAGCGGTGTCAGTTTCGAATCAATGAAAGTGTGGGCAATGCGACCGGCCAGGCGCAAGCCCTTTGGGGACTGTATTACCGACTTGGATTTGCTATCAGCCATTACTGGACCCCAACGCGTTTGCCATTCAGGTCCACAGCACCCGGTTTGGCCACGAGGCGCTCGCCGTCCTGAAGGCCCGCCAGCACTTCGACTTCGGCCCCGGATGTCTTTCCCAAAGTGATGTAGCGCAGGCTGGCAACCTTGTTTTGGTCCAGCACATAAATGCCCTGCAATTGGCCGCGTTCGACGACAGCGGAGCGTGGAATCATCAGCGCCTGCCGCTCGCCACGAGAAAACTGGGCTCGCCCGAACAGTCCCGAACGAAGCCGAGTGTCCGTGGGCAGATCGATCTTCACCAGGAACGTGCGACTTGCGGCGTCCGCGGCTGGGACCATTTGCACAACCTTACCTTTTAGACCCGCGTTGTCGAGGGCATCGATGACGACCGAAACCTGCTCTCCTGTTCGTACATACTGCAGATCGTTCTCGTTGACGGTGGCCTCCAGTCGATAGTGGCGCACGTCCTCGACGGTGAAGATCGGCATGCCGGGTGAAGCCAGCGTGCCCGAATCGGCTTTCTTCTCCGTCACCACGCCGTCGAATGGCGCCCGAATCCGGGTGTAATCCAGAGACGTGCGTGCCTGGCTCAATGCTGCCTGCACCTGGGCCTGGCCTGCCTTTGCCATATCGCGACGCGCGAGCGCCGATTGTTGACGGGCTTTCACTTCGTCGAACTCCTGCGGACTCACCGATTTCTTTTCGTAGAGGTTCTGGTAACGCTTCAGCGTTGATTCCGCCAGGGCCAGATCGAAATCTGCTCCGACCAGTTGCTGTTGGGCGGCAACCTCGGCTGCGGTCGCGCGGTCTACAGCGGCTCGGGCCTGGGAGTCGTCAATTACCGCGAGCACTTGACCGCGCTGCACGTGGTCCCCTTCGTGAGCCCGGATCTCGACGATGTTACCCATCATTTGGCTGGCGGCGTCGCTGGTTTGGATGGCACGTACCGTCCCGACCGCCTCCAGCAAATCGGGCACGTTAGCCTGCTGCGCCGCGAGCACGGGTATGTTGTGCACGGTTTCCGGCGAAGGAGCCGTGCGGGTTTTCTCGCTAGAGCAGCCGGCGAGGCTAACAACCGCGAGCAGCACCAACAAAGAAGGTCTGCGTTTGGTATTTATACGATTCATGGCATCACCACGGGAGATTGCGGATTCAAGCTTCCGCTCGCCAACTCCAGGTTGGCGTAGCTGGTCTGGAAGTGATAAATGGCTTCCCAGTAGTCGGTCTGGCTGCGGCGCGCCGCATCTTCAGCGCCCAACAAATCGGTAATCGTGGTCAATCCGCTGTCGTAGCGGTCCTGGTTGATGCGCAGACTTTCCCGTGCCTTGGCGATTGTCGCTCGGGCCACTTCGATCTGCTGCCGGTTGGCGTCGGTTTCGCAGTAGGCTCGCCTCACTTCGAGGCGAACGGCATCGCTAGCCGCCTGCTTCATCGCCACAACCTTTTCTTCGAGGGCTCGCTGCCGGGAGAGTTCCGCCCGTTTGGCACCGCCTTGAAAGATGTCGAATTGCACTTCGATCCCGCCCAACCAGTTGTTGCCCCCGCCACCGGCAAGGAAGGTAGGGTTATCCGTTTCCCAGCCTGCAAAGGCGTTCACCCGCGGCCCGAATGACGACTTGGCAATCGAAACGCTCTGTCGTTGCGCGGCCTGCTCGGAGGCAATGCGCTTCAAGTCTGGACGATTTGCGAGCGCCTGCTTTTCAAGATCCGGCATGGCCGGGATCGAAAGTGTGCGCTCAGCCAACAGTTCGGTAGTCTGGAACGGAGAATCGAGCGGCACACCCATCACCGTGTTCAGCTGTGCCCGCGCCACTTCCAGATTGTTCCTCGCGCGGATCACTTCCTGCTGTCGCGCCGCCATGCGCACCTTCGCTGTCAGCAGATCTGACTCTACAGTCAGCCCGCTGTCGAATCTCGCCTGGCTTCGGTCCATGATCGACTGGGCAGTTTTGGCCGACTGCTCGGCAACTTCCAGTTCCTTGGCCGCCAGCAGAACGTCGTAGTAGGAACTGACCACCCGGAAGACAATCTCCTGATCCGTGCGGTCTAACTGGTGTCCTGCAGCCTCGTTCATTTGTTTTGCCTGATTGATGCCGTGCCAAGTGGCGAACGAATCAAACAGGTTCCAGGTTCCCCCAACCCGCGTGCTGAAGTTGCCGAAGGGCAGAGGCGTGTTGAGCTTGTTCAGTGTGAAGTCGGCCTGGGTAAAACGCTGCTGTCGCAGCTTGCTCCCAAACACGTACACGGGATCATCACCACGAGTCGCCGTTTCCGAAAAACTCAAGTGCGGCATGAGGAAGGAACGCGCGGCGCGAACACCCGCAGAGGCCACCTTCGTATCCGCTATCGCCACCTTGCGCAGTGGATTTTTCTCCAGCGCGATATTCACCGCCTGCTGCAGAGTGAGGGACAAAGGCTGCGCCTCCTGTTGAGCTGAGGCTGCCCCTAATGACACCCACGCAACAGCGACGCTCAGAAGCGCTTTGAATAGACCTTTCAACCTTGCACTCCCGCGGCCTGAGCCGGCTTCATCCACTCGGTTTTGTCTTCAACGATCTCGTAGGTGGTATGAAAGCTGGCCGTCTTCTGCACCATGGCCCCCACCGAGCAATACCTCTCCTCGGAAAGACGGATAGCCTCCTCCAGCGCCGCCACGTCAATTTCAAAGCCGGTGACAACATGGTGGATTCGCACTGCCGTGAAAACCTGGGGTGGGCGTTCCGCTTGATCGGCTTCGACCCGCACCTCGTAACCAGTGACTTTTTGGTGGTACTTCTGGCGGAGGACGGTGACAACGTCGAACGCTGTGCACCCGACCAATCCGGCGGCGACCAGTTCAATCGGCTTTGGGCCGGTGCCTCCGGCGGCATCATCTAACAACAGGTGGTGGCCGCTTCCCGTCTGGGCCACAAATTGGCACTGCTGCTTAAGTGGTTGAGTCAGTTGGACTTTGGCTGTGATCATGATTGCCCTCCTACGATTCGTATCGGCAAAGCACACGAATAAATGCAGGAACTTGGATTTTGTTACAGAAAATCGGGCCGGGGGAACCTGGTGGCTGTAAGGAGGGCTACAACTTCGGTCTGACCACCGCCAGGGCTTGTTCGTAATTCTTCAGTAGTTGCTTGCGCAGCCGGACGGCCTTCTTGCTTGAAGGACACTCCGCTGGGGAGGTTCGGCACTGCTGAATAGTTGCTTCGAGACTGGAGAGGAATACCTTGCACGGTTCGCAACCGCCCAGGTGCCGCTCCAGTTCTTCACAAAGCGAATCATCCAACTGCTCGTCGAGATAGTTCGAGAGCTCAGCAAACATGGCCTTGCAGCGGGCAGGTCTGGGCTGATCGTTGTCTAGCTGTTCTTGGGAAGACGCCCGCAAAGCGACGGCTGCTCTCCCGGATCGTGGTTTCAACCCTTTCATCAGTTCCTTGCGGACAAACAACCTCGCACGGTGTAGACGAACCCGCACTGTTCCAGAACGTAGCCCTGTAATCTCGGCTACTTCTTCGTCGGTCAGCCCTTCCATATCGCGCAGCACCAAGACGATGCGGTATTGTGGCGGCAGCCGCTGAATGGCGTCTCGCAACCGCCCCGCTTCCTCACTCCGAATGGCAAACGCTTCAGGGTTGATGCTGCCATCATTGCCCAGTTGCTCAAGCTCCTTCCGATCTGGCATGAGTTCCTCCAAAGAGAGGTCTGGATTGGGAGCAAACTTGCTCCGGCGCCGACTCATCAGGCAGCGGTTCTTTGCCACCTTATAGAGCCACACCACGAGGGCTTTGGGGCTGTCCAATTTGGGTAGGTGCGGAACCGATTTCAGCAGCACTTCCTGCATCGTATCTTCCGCGTCCTCGCGCTGGCCGCAGACGCGCATACTGAAGGAGAACACGGTATTTTGGAGCAGAGCCAAAGCCTGGTCCAGCGCCGCATCGTCACCCCGCTGCAGGAGCTGCACGGCCTGTTCGATCTCAGAACGCATCGCTTTGAATGTAGCACTCTGTCGCTTGGCTTCACCAAATTGCTTTGTTCGGCTCGATCATCACCGAGATCAAGCTGTGGGCGGCCGGCCTCGGGGGCGAGTGAGAAGCACCATGGCCAACTCCCGGATAGTCGGCAATCCGGAAGTTGCATATGACACGGGTGACTGCAGCTAGGCAGCCAGTCACGTTCGAACTAATAGACCCTAGGCGATCCAGCGATCTCAATTTGGGCACTAATCGCCATCTCTTCGCCTTGCCGCCCGATTCGAAACCGGACTTCTTGGTCGTCGTGGATTGAGTTGACGAGGCGGAAATTCTCTGCAGGTGCTTTAGGAACTATAAGTTACGAGCAGCTGGCCATTTACTCGACTGAAACCGTACTTAGAGTTCGAATCCATTCTCCTCCGCCACACAGCCCGGCCGTCAGAGAATTCGCCACATACTTGCGGCAAAATTCATGAAAATGGCCGCAATTCTCGCGATTTCCTATTGAAACCGGACCAGAGATAATGGCCCGTAGGACCGATGAAACCTGAGTTGCCCTACCTTTTCTCCGGAGGGGCGACCGGCGGTCCGGTTTCTGAATTCCAGCACGCGAACAACACGCGATTAATAAGCGAACAGGTAGCGATCGTTGCTGAGAGTCCTTACGCTAGATCTAACCTTGCTTTTAGCGCATCGTGAAGGACGATGCGCCGCACTGGAACGGCGAGGTCAGGCACGGTTTTACCGCTATATTAAGACGTGCCCCGCGCCTGATGCGCCAAATCGGAACCATCTCGCCAGAAAGCACCGGTGCGCAAAGCTCCGGAACTTCGGCCCGCGAAGAGACTCAGACCAAAACCACGGCGGCAGCGGCCGGAACTACGCGACATGTTCAAACGCTAGACACGTCCACGGACATGTCGCTTACGGCGGAGGAGGTAAAGAGGCTGATTGAACAGAAGCTTGCGTCCGAGCCTGGACTGTCAAGCGGTAACGTGAATATCCAAGTAACCGCTGATGCGGTAATGCTGTCCGGTTCTGTTCCGACTGTGGGTGATGTCGCAATCGTTAAACGAATTGCCGAGTCTTATGCGGGGGACCGTACACTCATCGATCGGTTGGTGATCGGCCTCGGGCGAGATCGGACCGCCATCCCTGGACCGGAGACTCCTCCCAGGGGGACGGTTCCAGATAACTCGCAAGAACCGGAGAACAACCCGCGCTAGTATTAGAGAAAAATGGAGGCGCGATGGTAACGATTACGTGCGACGTGTGCAAACGGGTAAAGCAAAAAGATGAGGAGTGGATCCTGGGCTTCGACCCAGATGTCGATGCCCCCTATGCTGTTCGGCGTTCTCCGACGTTTCTTGTCCAGTGGGATTCAGCCCGCATTTTTGACGCTGGTGCGGTTCATCTCTGCTCCGAAGACTGCGAACAGGAATACCTGTGCAAGGCAAACGCTGCCTAAACCAATTGTCGTGAATGTGTAATTATGCCGTTCGAACCCCAGCTGTGGCATAGCTCGATGGAGGGCACTTGCGGCTGTTTCCTCTTAGTAAGATCAGCATAAGCCGAGAGCCTGCCCGAAAATTGGCAAAACCTCTGCTCGGGCCGGCATCACACTTGGCAGCCGGGCAAGGAGAGCCTTATGAGAATCTATTTTGCTACTGCTGCCGTGATGGCAATGGCGCTGTATGGGACTGTGTCAGCTCAAACAAGAGATCAAGCCCCCGCTGGGACGGTGGTTGACAAACAACATGCCGATAGCACTGAGGTTCAACCGGCAAATGAGAAGATCCGTTTAACGCCCGAGGTTGTTCGTGCCGCTCAGAGAAAACTAAACGATGCTGGTTACCGCTCCGGGACGCCGGATGGAAAGATTGGTCCGGTAACCCGTGCCGCGATCCGAAAATATCAGCAGGATCAGAATCTCACAATTACAGGCACACTAGATGAGAGCACGCTGTCTCACCTTAACGTAGGCGCGGGGCAGACGATGGCCACTGCGCCGGGGCACATCGGCCGTGGCGCTAAAGCGGCCGGCCATGACATTAAGGGAGGACATCCGGTTGCCGCAGCCAAAGCCATGGGCAAAGGTGTTGGTCGGGCCGGCAAAGCTGTGGGTGAAGGCGCGAAATCAGGCGTGGTGGGAACCAAAGACAAGGTCAGAGGCGACCAGACGAAATCCGACGAGAGCGCTCCGACTCCGCCGAGATAGAAAACACGGTGACGTTCCAGGTGAGATCGCGCAGCACCGGAAGCCTAATCCCGAAAGGGAGAGTGGTAATGTGCTGCGGCGGAGATTCGCCCGAATCACCGGGATTAAGAAAAAAACGCCCTGGGGTAGCAATCTACAAATCTCGCTTAATCTCACCTATCTTTGGGTGATGTTTGCTCAGCGACATTCGGCAACCAAGCTTTTCTTGAACTGCGTTCCTCGTCAGCTGTGGTGCGAAAAACATGTTTCTCGTCATCGGCGTGATCTTAATCGCTTTGTGGCTCCTCAGCGTTACGAACTTCAATGACGCGGGGGAAGGCACTCATTTATTCTTGCTCCTTGGAATAGGCGCCCTTCTCACGCATTTCCTGCGGCCACGCTGGACCGAATTTAAGCGGATTCGGCGCTACCCTGATCCAGGCCGACAGCGAGCTGCTTGCACTCTGCTGGGGAGGGAGAGAAAGCCAAAGTTGCCGACGAATCCTGCGAGTTGAAACGTCTTTTTTCTTGACCTTGCCGGAGTGTCACTTTGTCGACTTAGTTCTCCTAAAGATAGAGCGGTCAGAGTGACAAGAGCGCGTCAGTGAAGCTTTCTTGTTACCCTTCCGACCTCAAACCGTTGCCTCAACTCCCTCCAGAGAGACGCTTTTGGCCGTTTAAAGGTTTTTTCTACAGTGCGCAGTGAGCCGAAGGAGCGGCCAAAAAGGCCGCTTTGGGCGACATCGAACCGGGATCGCGACTTTTTGTTGCGCTGAAAAACAGAGCAAATTGCGCAACTTAGGCAGGAGCTGTGCTAATGTAACCGCCTAAAGGAAGAGAGTCGAAACAGGAGGAGGCACCAGCTATGAGAGCCTCCCGTTCCAATCCCTTTGTCCACTTTCCCTTTGCGAGCAAGAGTAATCTGGTCGTGTCAGTTTGCTTGCCATGCCGCAGAATCGTCGCTGCTGCCCCGTTGACGTTGATCACAAGAATCGAACAGGAGCACATGGACACTGCGCCGAATCAACACACCGGCGTGGCTCCTACGAATTCGAAGCGAAAGCATCGCAGTTAGCAGGAAAGGGTCGAAGTAAGAGAGAGAGGGAATGAAACGTCAGTTCGTTTCCAGATCACGTCACGATCCGTCGACCCTGCCCTGCACGACTGCTAGCGCTCCTGTGCATTGATGACGGAACGTTTGGCCAGTGCATATGCTGCGAAGCAAAGATCAACGTCGAGCACTTGGAAGCCGTTCCGTGGGCGCCGTACTGCATCAAGTGTCAGGAGAGAGTCGAACGACGGCTGTGAGCGACCGAGCGCCGTTTTCCGGCTGAGCAGTCTCACGACAACCTAAGTCCAGAACCTCTCATCACAAGAGTCGCTGAGCGTCTTCGGAGCTGTTAATTGGGCATCGGAATCGCAATTCGCAAAGAGACACTTGAGCTCCACAAACCCTACGTCCACCGTTTAGAGGAAGAACAGCGTTTGTCTTTCGAGTCAAAATGCCCACTCTGCGAAGCGGCTTATGTTGTCTACTGCGATCCGGGCGTTAAGGAACAGAGCGCACGCGAGGAGTTCGACGGTAAGATTTGGAATGAACATCCGCGCCATAGCGAAGTGATCGCCATAGGCGAAGCTGCTGCCTGAACCTTAGCGGGCTTAAAGTTAATCTGCTGGTTTGTAAAATCTCAGCACCGCCTCTTCGTCGTCGTTAGGCAACTTTATGTGAATTAAAAGCCCGCAGCGACTCCTGAAGGTGCGTCTCTAGGCTGTCATTCAGACGGCTCAGGTCGGGAACGAGAGTGCTCAACTCAATTTGTAACAGATTCTCTTGAACAACGGCGTAAATGGTGGAATCGAGCACGCGGGTATCGTCCACCAACATCAGGTCCGAATATCCCTGCTGCTTTCGCACCTCACCGTGTTTGGCCCCGGCCTTGAGCGTCGCTCTGGTTGGTTCGTCAGGATGTTCAGATTCCAGTTGCTTAACAATTTCTGCCATCATTTCCGGAATGTGATCTGTCCGTTCTCGATCCGATAACGGAAGCTTCGAGAGCCGCGGATCGTTCTTCATACCTGCGAGCGCTCGTTTTACGATCTCATTGGCACAGACGCGAAGGAAGCTTGCGAGTGGCTGAGCTTTGATGCTATGTGCAATTCTGGGAGAGTTAATCTTTGCTGTCAGCGATTCGATCAGTTTGCCAATATCCGCAGGTTTGACATGGTAATCGGCTACCTGGTCTCGGATGGCCTGAAGAGCGGTTTCAAATGCGGGATAGCCGGTCAGTATGAAATTCACACACCCCGGCTGCGTGCGTCGCATCGCACTCACCACAGTGAAGCCGTCTCCCGGCTGACCGATATTCAAGTCTGCAATGAGTCCGTCGAACTTTTGAGAACCGATTGCCTGAAGGGCTTCCGAAACCGTAGCGGCGACGGTTACGTCAAAACCCTTGTGTCGCAATATCGCTGGAAGTGTGAGGCGGATGTTTGGTTCATCATCGACAAAGAGAATACGGAGCGGCACAGAACCTCCTACTGTAAAGGTGCACATCCAGTTCTATGCAGCCCTACGCTCGCTGGTGGTGTGATTCTTCTTGGTGGTGATAAGGTTCCTTTGAAACTGCTCGAAGTCCGCAACCAGACCCGACTCGATTAAAGGCGACCGTCTCTCGCCGCGTGCAACCCGGCTCACAAATGAACGATCCACGCCAAAGCGACCTGCCATGCGGCTGTAGAGATTGCTGAAATACTGGACGCATTTCGCCACTCGTAAAAGTTGCAGGTGCTGAGTCTCCATTCGTTTTACCACCAGTCACCACCTTCGTTCCCCTAATTGAAGCCGTGCAGTGAAAAGATAGGCAATACTTGTTCCAAACTCAGCGATATGAGCCTTATCGTTGAGAGTGCACGTCTTACCGGGGTAGCTGGTTCGCGAGTAGCCGCTCAACCGTTCTCCGCAGTAGAAAATTTGCATCCCGCACGTCACCATGGTTGACAACCGGCTGGCAGCGTAAAACATCTGAGAATCACAAGTCGGATTGCGCCATTCGTCTCTTCGTCCAAGCAAATGAGTCCCGCCCGCGCCGCACTCGTCAAGCCTGCGAAGCCAGTGGTTCTTTGTGTCGAAGATGACGAGGATCAACTCCGCTTATTGAAGGGGACGCTTGAACAGAGCGGCTTTGGAGTTCTTCAGGCGAAGACAGCCAAAGTAGGTCTGCGGATTTTCCGAGAAAATGCGGTCTCGCTCGTCGTCATTGACCAAAGGCTAGGCAAGAAACAGATGACGGGTGCTCAATTGGCGCGAGAGGTTAAAGCACTCAAGCCAAGTGTTCCCGTGGTGATTCGAACCGGCTATCCACCGGAGAGTATGGAAAATTGGGATGTGTTTATCAACAAAGGCGAACCGATTGAGGGATTCCTGACAATCGTTCGTGACCTGATCGAGCGATACGCAGCCTGACACAAGACCTGTGTTTCTCTGGATGGCAATTCAGCCCCGGATTGAGGCTCCGTGCGACATGGCTCGACCGCCGTCCCTCACTGTCTACGGCTGCCTGTGTTTTCCTCTTTGGGAGTGCCTTTTCGGGATATGGACATCGAGCGTGAAACTGATCCTCTCAGCGGCCCGGACGCGGGATTCATGCGATTGGCGAACCGCCTTATCTGCGGTCCGGAGCTAGGCATAAATTTGCAGAGCGTAGACATGAGGTGAGGCTCGATCCGGGTCTTATTCATCGTGCCTTTAAAGCACGATTGCTCTCCGTTAGTTTTTCGACCACGGCGGGGCTACACCTGTCATGCGCGCGTATGCAACAAGCTGTCCCATGTGTTCGTTGCAGTGAATGATTAGGCGGAGGTAAACGGCATTGGCGGTAGAGTCTCGCTTCAGGAACTCGACTTTCCTCTCCAGATCCTTGGGCGTTTCCGTGGCGCGGGCTGCTTGCGCGGCCTCAAGCGAGCGTTTCAGCCAGGAGATGACCTCGGCCTTCGCGGTCACCGACTTTTCGAACCCCTGGTTGATCTCGGGCGGCATTTTCTGCTTTCCGACCACGCTCAAGAAATAAAAATTGGCGACGGCGATGTGCATGTACACCTCGCTGGTAGAGCGCACACCCGCCGTTGGCCGCCACGCGAACTTCTCTGCGGGCGTAGCCTCGGCCAATGCGAGCAGCTGGCTAGTTACATGCTTCAACTCGCCACCGTAGCCTTGTCCCACGCCCTCCGGAATCGTTTGGGCAACCGCCGATGTACAGAGACAAAACATTACCAGTATCAGGTTCTTCACAGTCCCTCCTATCTCCCGAAATAGTCGAACCATTGTACCTGTGGGCGATGAGAGAGAGCCTTCGAAGGGCAGCAGAATGTTAAGGCCGCGTCTAATCGGCTTCTCGTAAGATTGCGCTTTTGTTCGCCAAACCGCAACCTGACGAATGACCGGTAAACCGGAACTTAAACAACTGGAGATAACAGGTGTTTGCACAAGCTTGCGCCGTCTGTACGCCTTTCCTAATTCCACACACATAAGGGGAAATTCTGGCGATAACTCGTTGCAATTGGCGGGCGTACATCAACACTGAACGCTTCCGCCATAAATCGAAATCCACTCGCGATACCTCTATGAGGCGACCCACGGGTTGTTGTGCAGCTGGGCTGGCTTCTAGTACGGCGGTACCGATCTCCCCTCGTCCGTCAGAGTTGAGTTCCCACATTGTCGCGTTCTTCCGCTCAAAGTCGCGTCCAGAAACAGCACCACCGAAATTTAGGAACTCAGAAGGCGTACGCACTCTTTTGCGGGCGCAATTCTGCTGGAATCCAGCTCTCCGGGTGGGGAGCAGACAATTGAACAACTGCTTCAACAGATGGTTCGCAATCACAAATTGAGGTTTCACCCGCCCGGGAGTTATTCCGTGCTCTGATCACCAGTGAGCCAAGCACAGTCTTAGACGGCACGAACGCAAAGTTCTTTCTGACAGGTTTTCAGCGGACGTAATCATGTGTTTCTCGGCCCCCTAGCTCTTTGCAGATCAGAAGGGGTTACAGCCTGCTCTTGCCTGCCCTCTTCGTTGCTGCCCATCTCTTCTTCATCGCTCTGCGCAGACTTGCACGACCCGCTGCGCTCATGTGCCTTCTTCCTCTGCGACCCCTTCGAGCCGGTATCCCATCTGATAGTGCCGGTCTTTCGCGTCTGCTCGTCGCTCCGCTCAGGGCAGCAATTGCTTGGTCCAGCCGGTCGCGTTCGTTTCGTAACTCCGCAAGAATGCCATCAATATTCAATTACGTTCCTCCGTTGAGTCGAATTAGAACCCGAGCAGTCTAACAGGGAACTCCTGAGACTTGGTATTGGAGGGGGGAAATTGAAGGGGCAACCGGAGAGTTTTGTCCTGCTGGGCGTTCTAAAGTATCAATTCACTGGATTCGCTTTTTCAGTCGTGCTTCAAGGTAATCGACGACTTCCAGGGGAGTCATTCCGAGTTCCAGCATACATTGCAGCTCGCAAATGTTGACCCCTAACTCCTTCGCGACAAAGACCAGCCTCTGAATGGCTACATTGATAAACTCATCCATGGCTTCTTGAGGCAATCCGGGAACCCGCCTTGAATCTGTCGACTTCACTTGAAAACGCAATCCCGATTTGGTCATCTGATTTAGTTTCGATAACTGTCGCTGAATGACGAGACACTCACAAATGCAACTGCGGCTCTTTTGATGCAACATGGCGTGTTTTCGCTATAAGGAAGTCGATTAGCTCTTCTCGACTATGAATGTGCAAAATGCGATAAATGCTGAGCAACTGGTGTATGACCGACTGCTGCGTCATGCCTGTTCGGAGGGCAATCGTTTCAAAACTGCCGCCTGCGGCGGCGAGTTCGGCGATCTGCTGTTCGACTGGACCGAGCATAATCACCAATACTGCGCGTAAGCCCTAATGAGGGATGTGATCTAGATCACCATTGGCAGGCGGTGTCGCAATGAGCAGTATCGCATTGATGCGTAAGGGAATACATCAGTCAGGCTGCCATCCCACAATGGCGATCCCCACCTTGAAAGAAGTCCTGCTCCCAACCGAGGCAGCGTCGAAACCAACAACGCTGAAATTTAATCAGAGCATTAGTCCTGTATGGGAACGAGAACATCTTTTTCAATATTCGCGGCGCAGGACCGATTGCCCAATGATCAATGATCATGTCCAAGCGAAGAGAATAGCGCGATGGACCTCGTGCGCTGCGTTTGCAGAATGCGGACGAGTTCTGATCGTGCTCGCTTTGCACTACGTGACTCCTGAAGGGAAACAAGGCTGGCGCATGGCCTTACTAGCTCTGCTAAATGCATCACTGTTCTTTGCGATTAGTATTGGCATACGGAAAATGTCGCGAATGGCTGCCGTCGCTGGACTCATCTTGTATTTGTGTGAGATGGTCTGGAGGGGGAAGTTTTAGGAAGGCACGGATTTGGGGTTGTGCAGAGTCTCTGGTCACTAACCCTTATTGCGCTATTCGTACAAGGTGTGAGGGCAACGTTCGCGTACCAACACTTGCTGACGGAGCAGAGCCGAGAGCAATTCAGGCGAGCCGCGTCAAGGACGAAGAGCGAGTGACAGTTGCAATGCTCGACCCGATTGGACAGGCGGAGAACATTGGTCTTAAGAAATCTTTCGATCTTCCCGAACCCGCACGTTAAATTTGCTCTGCCATGTCGATTTCAATTTTGCACGTCGCCTACGTTCCTGCGCTCTTGCAAACACGACAGGTGATGCTGGAGAAGAACGGCTACACTGTGATCTCAGCTCTGGGAAACGACGAAGCAATTGCGCTCGCTTCTTCGGCGCATTTTGATCTGGCTGTCGTCAGCTCCTCCGCGCCCCCAGCGGTTCGCAGCGAGATGGTTCGCTGGCTTAAACAGCACATCCCGGATGTCCACATCGTGGCTCTGCTGGCATTCGAGCATGTGAGACTCCTCGATGTAGATTGTGCGGTCCTATCGGATTCCCGCGATTGGCTAGCAGCCATTGCCGATTGCGTTAAGCAGCCATAGCTACACGCAAAATTCAAGAACTGATTGGTCCTTCCTCTGTCACCGCCGACTGGTGTTGGCAGTGCGGTCAAGCCGCCGTGCGGATCGGGCGCGAGGCTACCTTGGTGGAACGGCCGCGAAACTTTCTGCCTAAACTCGTCCATAGTTTCTCAAGACTGTGAGCAGGATTGCACAGACCAGCCACCCTGCTGGATATAATGTGGACGCCCATGAGTCCACCAGCACGGTTCCTTCCGGTTCGTCCCGAGGTATCCCGCACCATCGACAAAGTGAGGAACGAGAGGCAAAAATCTATTTTGCTCTACGAGATCGCACGTTTGACGATCGAGCGCAGCAAGTTGCTGCTCCGACGCAAATCCACAGCCAAACCTGCCTGAGCGGTCAGTCAAACTTCACTACTACCGATTCTTGCCAAGCCGATTCCTCCCGTGGCTTCGGGCGAGCTGGCCCGTTCTAATGGCCCTGTCCTTCATATTTTTCATTGGCTATCACGACCGTTTGGCGAATATTCTCTTGATTCACGCCGGGGGGCTTTCGGCTGCGGAGTTGTGGATTAGGCGACGCTACAAGCTTAACTTCGAGCACCGTGGCGAAGACGCAGTCACTTCCTTCAAGCTGTAAATCCAAAAACTAAATTGTTGCAAATAGGCGATTTCACTCGTTGACGCCCCGGTCGTGGCAGCCTATTGCACGACGCAAAAAAAACATGCCCAAGCAAGACGCAATCACTTTCAGGGCAGGAAAGCGAAGCTGAATTTTCAGATCTTATCGGCGGGCACTGGCTAGTCCAGGAATCGGTTCGAACAATCAGCGAAGCACGCACCATCTACGATTAGACAACATTGACGAATAGAAATGGCCTGCCTGAAAAAGAATCGTCGGATGGAAAGAGGATTTGAACCTCCGACCTCTTGGTTCCGAACCAGATTCAAAGGCTTATTGATTGATATTGAAGTTGTTACGGATCGGTTGTTGAAGCCTCTTGATCTTTGTTGAAGTAGAGTGCTCTTGCAACTACAAAATCATCTACAGAGAATTTTGAGTTCCTAGCTAACCAACTCTCAATAACTTACGCCGGCTGCCACGAATTGCCACAAGTTAGGATGCCGTACGGAGTTGCATTCTTTGCGTTGGTGGTAGGTGGCTATTGGTCGGGAGTGCTGGCAGGCACAAAACTGAGCACAGGAGTCGAGCAATGGCGGCTGCTGATTGCGAATCTCGTAGAGGAATAGAACCATCAGGAGCGCAACGACGGTGAGTGTACGTGGGCAAAATTAAACCAGGACCCGCGTCTCGTAGTTGCTTTCCGCGGCTTGCCCAAGTCACGAATAGCCCCAGAGCCGATGCTCTGTTGGAATTGATGATGGCCTTCAGGATCTTAGTCTGCGGGAGCGTTCTCTTAACTTCTCAGGACATGATAATTTGTTTCCCTCAGGACTATCAGACTGCAATCACTGTCGCTTCGCCTTGGCTTCGTTGACCCGCAGGGCGCGTCCGTCCATGTCTTTCCCACTCAATGCCAGGCAAGCCTTGTCCGCTTCGGACGCGTCCGTCATTTCGACAAAGGCTAACCCTTTCGAACGTCCGGTTTCTTTATCTACGACGATATCGACCCGTTCCACTGTCCCATGTGTCTCGAACAGGTTGCGGAGTTGCAGCTCGGTTGTATTGTGCGGCAGATTGCCAACATAAAGGTTTTTCACAGTGTCTCCTCGATTTATAAGCTCTGGGGAATGTGTCTTGATCGGCTTCGACAAACCCGAATTATTTTCAGAACACTCCAGCAACGGATGGCTCGGCTCGGAAAGAGTCTATGCGGCAGAAAGCGTCGCTCAATAATTTTCCCGCCGCAGTCGTCTCGGCTTCTGTTGGAATTTGAATCTGCAGCAAATTGGCCCGGCCAATATTGGGAGAGGGTGAAAAGAATTCCTGGTGCTGCATAATAAATACGAGAGTCTGACTTAAACCGTCTGATCGAAATCCATCCTCAAAGTGAACGCTCTGGTCATGAAACCCGGAAGGTTGCATCTGGTATTCGCACGCCAGACGCCAGTGTCCCCGAACCGGGGATGACCACACCTTCAGGTAGTTCACGGATTTGTCCAGCGCGAGTGCATATTCCAGATTCACTAAGCCCGATTTCGCATCTTTCATTAAGTCTGGCCAACTCACAATGACAGCTGACTCGAGGATTCGGTCGAGACTCTGACCGTTTTCGAGATTCATAGCGACTCTCTTCTCGAGATGCGATCAGCAATCGAAGCTGTTGACAGCGTGGGCTTCGGCGTGAGGAGTTCTAAGGAAAGAAAGAACAGGACGGCGGCGTAGGTAGTCACTATACCAGTGACATAATTTCCCGAGAACGGAAGAGGGAACACAGGATTGAACAGACAGGCAATCAAAAAAAATAAAGTCATCCAGACATAACGCCGCATGCTTGCCGCCTGTCCGAGAACGATCACGGCAGCGGTCGAAATGACAACGTGCAATACCGATCCAACATCCGGCAAAGATTGCGGAAGGATACCTCCAAGCAGCGCTGCAATGGCACTCCACTTCATGACTTTCGTAAGCATTGGTCGACCTTTCCTGATCGCGTGTACCGGGGCATCCAATTTGCTCTGTTGCGTGTGCCGTGGATGTGCGGATAGGTTGGCCAAGGACACATTGGCAGATTAACGTTCGCCAAAATGCCGGTCACAGTCATCCAGGGGCAGTTAACGATGGGCCTCTTTAGTTTTCGTAAGAGTCTTGCTGCGGGTCACTCGCTGCTCTGGAAACGTAATCGTGATTGTCTTTTTGTCTCTGCTTATTTTTGGCGGGAGACCTCGCACAAGATGAATGACCACTTTTCTGCCGCAATTCTGTAAACTTCATGTTCAAGCGATCGGGGCCCGCTTCTGGTGCCATCATGCGAAATACTCCTAAAGAAGACATGCAGGAAAGACTTCCCAGAGGGACCTCCGAAAAAACGCCACTTGACGACTGTACCTCACTCTCCAATTAGAATGTGGTCAATTTTGACCAGTCTTCCACGCCCGAACAATCCGATACTGATCAGGCTCTTTCCACCACGACAGGGAATACCTGCAAATGCGGGGCATGAAGCATGGTCGACCCTGCCTGATCCACTGCTGACTGGACGGCCTCCTGTTCTGGAATCGACCTACTCCAACCCGATCTCTGACCAGCCAGGATATTGATGTCGCTACTAAAAACAGGATTTTCGACCGGTATCCTCGAACTGGTTAAAGCGCGCCCGACGACATCCTGTCACGCGCCCTTTCGGCCCGTTTGGCTGCACACGGGAGCGGGGCTCCCGAGCCGGATCGCCGTGGTTGGCAACTATCTCCCGCGACAGTGCGGAATTGCCACTTTCACCACCGACTTGTGTGAAGCGATTTCTACCGAGTGTGGCTCTGCTCGGTTATTTGCGGTCCCGGTCAATGACACGAAGTTGGGCTATGCCTACCCCGCGCGAGTAAGGCTTGCGATTGCACAGGACGACTTGTCCTCCTACGAGCAAGCCGCCGAGTTTCTGAATTTCACCAATTTCGATCTGGTATGTCTGCAGCACGAGTATGGAATCTTTGGCGGCCCGGCGGGCCGTAACATCTTGACTCTCCTCCGGCGCCTGAAAATGCCCGTCATTACCACTCTCCACACGGTTCTTCGCGAACCCACTCCTGACCAACGACAGGTGATGGAACAGATCACAGTACTTTCGGACCGACTCATTGTCATGAGCGAGTTGTCTTCCCAGTTCCTGCAAGAAATATTTAAAGTACCTGGTAGCAAGATCGACATGGTTCCTCATGGCGTTCCCGACTTGCCATTTTTGGATCCGAATTTCTACAAGGAACGCTTTGGCGTGGAAGGAAAAGCAGTACTCCTCACGTTCGGCTTACTCTCGCCGAATAAGGGAATCGAAAATGTCATTCAAGCGCTTCCGCACATCTTGGCAAAGCACAAGAATGTGGTATACATGGTCGCAGGCGCGACCCACCCTCATATTCTACGGCGTGAAGGGGATCGCTATCGCGAGCACCTGCACGCCTTGGCGAAGAAGGTCGGAGTCGAATCGAACGTGATCTTCCACAACCGTTTCGTCAGTCCCGAGGAGATGGTCGAGTTCATTGGTGCGGCGGACATTTATATCACTCCGTACCGTCATGAGGCACAGGTGGTTTCCGGTACGCTTGCCTATGCCTTAGGTGCAGGCAAGGCGATCATTTCGACCCCTTACTGGCACGCGATCGAATTATTGAATGACCGCCGCGGCGCGCTGGTTCCCTTCGAAGATCCGAACGCTATCGCTCGAAAGACAATAGAGCTCCTCGATACCCCTGCCATACGCCACGGCATGCGTAAAAACGCTTACCTGTATGCGCGCGAAATGGTCTGGAAGAGAGTAGCCCAGCGGTACCTGGCCAGTTTCGAACATGCGCGCAATGACCGCATGCGGGAGCCACGCGTGATGTTCACGGATGGTACTCCCGACAAATGTTTCGACAAGCTACCAGCGCTCGAACTGGATCACATGCGACGGCTAACTGACGATACTGGCATGCTGCAGCACGCAACCTTTGCCATTCCCAACTACGCTGAGGGGTACACCACAGACGACAACGCACGTGCTTTGGTTCTGACCGTCCTCCTCGAGCAACTTGAGCAAACCGAGTCGCGGGTAATAAACAACCTTGCTGTGCGCTATTTGGCTTTCCTGGGGCATGCTTTTAATCCGGCAAGCGGGCGATTCAGAAACTCCCTGAGTTATGCGCGTACATGGAGCGAAATTCAAGGATCGGAGGATTGTCATGGGCGTGCGCTCTGGGCTCTCGGTATGGTTTTGGGACGCTCTAAAGATCAAGCGCTCAGAGGTGCGGCCGGGCGTCTTTTCGAGATCGCAATTCCACAGGTGCTCGCGTTTACAAGTCCGCGCGCCTGGGCCTTTGCAGTGTTGGGCATTGAGGAATACCTCGATTCTTTTCCGGGAGACAAAGATGCCCAAAAAGTAAGCACGATCCTGGCTACTCGGCTCGTCGAAATCTATAACGCAAATGAGTCACCGGAGTGGTCTTGGTTCGAAGACGTTCTGGCGTACTCAAATGCCAGATTGGCCCAAGCTGTGTTGATCGCCGGCCGGCGCAACGACGATCAGGGGATGATATCCGTCGGCCTCGAATCTCTGCATTGGCTTAGTGAAATACACCGTTGCGCAGGGCAGCATCACTTCGTGCCCATCGGTTCGCAAGGGTTTTACCGCAAGGGCTGCGAGCGAGCACGATTTGATCAGCAACCGGTTGAAGCCGGTGGCACCGTTTCCGCGTGTCTCGAAGCCTATCGCATAACGAGAGATGATCGTTGGCGCAAGGAAGCCTGGGCTGCCTTCAACTGGTTCCTGGGAGACAATGATTTGCAGATCGCCTTGTACGATCCCACCACCGGTGGTTGTCGCGACGGTCTGCATCCGGAGCGTGTAAATGAAAACCAGGGAGCAGAGTCGACATTGGCGTTCCTGATGGCGCAGGTCGAACTACGATTACTGGGAGAAGTCGATAGTCCACGATCACGACGTAATCCGATTAGCGCATGCAGCGACAGGAACGTCACTGCAGATACGTTTTAAGTTTTTCTCGTCTGTGTTTTCGTGAATTCTTATGAGCGTCGCCACAACAGTACGTTACGAGCCTCTGCTTCTGCGTCACCCCGCCAACCCGATCCTCACCGGCGAGGACTGGCCCTACTCTATTAACAGTGTATTCAATGCAGGTGCGACCCTGCTCCCCGACGGCTCTACCCTGCTGCTCTGCCGGGTGGAAGACCGACGTGGCCTATCCCACCTTTGCGCTGCCCGTTCGCAAAATGGCGTGAATGACTGGCAGATCGATGACACACCGACGCTGATGTCGAGTCCCGCGGACTATCCAGAGGAGATCTGGGGCATCGAGGATCCCCGCATCACGTTCGTGCCTGAACTACAACAGTACGTAGTCACTTTCACTTCCTACTCGCGCGGTGGCCCCGGAGTGTCTCTGGCTTTGACCAAGGATTTTCGAAGCTTCGAGCGCTACGGCGTTATCATGCCACCTGACGATAAAGACTCCGCCCTTCTGCCGCGGAGAATTGACGGCTACTGGGCGCTCATTCACCGGCCCATGACCCCGCTCGGATCCCATATGTGGATTTCCTATTCCCCTGATCTACGCCATTGGGGAAGACACCGGCTTATGCTGGAGGCGCGAAAGGGCGCGTGGTGGGACGCAAACAAGATTGGTTTGTCCCCGCCGCCTATTGAAACCACGAGGGGTTGGCTGGTTCTCTATCACGGGGTACGTCACACGCCTTCAGGCTGCCTCTATCGATTGGGTTTGGCTCTGTTTGACCTTGAGAGTCCAGACAAATGTCTCCTGCGAGGCGATTCTTGGATCTTTGGGCCGGAGGCCGACTATGAGCGCAATGGCGATGTCAAAGACGTTGTGTTTCCTTGCGGCTATACGATGGATAAGGACGGCGACACCATCAACCTCTACTACGGAGCTGCTGATTGCTCAATTGCCCTTGCTCGGGGCAGCGTTCGTTCTCTATTAGCCTGGCTGGATGCCAACGGAAGTTGTGAGCGAAGACGAAATCAGGACAGATGAACACGCTGTTTTGGATTTTCCGAATTGCCTTTGGATGCCGTCACCGTCACATGAGCCGCGCGTTCACGATCAAACACCGAACCTACCGCGTCTGCTTCGATTGTGGACGGGAATTCGACTTACCGGATGTCCCTCCCGTTCACGCGATCTAGTTGCTATCGATACTTCTTGAACGCTCCAGAGGCCCAGAGCTGTAGTTTATGGCCGCACGCACCCGGATGTTTCTTCTGAAGCTACATGAGTCGGCGGTCGGTCACAGTAAGTTTCCACGTAGAAGCTATTGGGTCCATCATCGATTGCTGAGCGCTCTCCAAACATGCTCTCATAATATTTCCCTTTTTTTACATCTCGTTCGAAGCACAATAGGCTATGTAGGCTCCACGAGCAACAATTTGGAATGTTTGGCCTCGCGGATTTGTTCCGCGCGGAGAACTCGCCTCCGCAAATGCTGCAACGTCAATAGTTCGCCGGGCTCGCCAAAAACCCGGGTCCGTGTGAGTTATCGGAGCGCCTGGTCATCACCATCTCGCTATTACAGTCTGGGCAAAGTCGACTAATCATAGGTTCAGGTTCCTCGTTGATCTCTTGCGAGCGTGGAGCGAGTTAACGGCGTACCGGTCGAATTGAACGAGCCTCTGCTGCGGTCAATCGAGAGAGGTCACAATAGCCGTAACCTTGCCGACAAGCCGCGTAGTTGCGTTTGTGTTCAGCGTCGGCCAGCACTTTGGCTTCAGGAGGCGTCAACTTTGAGTAGTCACAGGTGTCCTCGCCGGACCTGCAGGCAGAAAGATTGCGCCGGTGTTCGGCGGAGGCGGTGTGAATCGATTCCAGCGGAGTAAGTTTAGAGTGGTCGCACTCGTCCCAGCCATTCTGACAACTCTGTGTGTTGCGCTGGTGTTCTGCGGCGATTACTTCCCGCGCTTCCGATGGCGTTAGCTTGGAATGATCGCAAAGCCCGGCGTCAATATTACAGTCGGAGACGTTGCGCTGATGCGTGACGGCGTTCACTTCCCCAATTTCCACCAGAGTCAAAATGGAGCGATCACATGCGCCTATTCCATCCTTACAGGCGGCCAAGTTGCGCTGGTGATCGGCGACGGCCATTTCAGCCGCTTCAGACTGAGTCAGTTTGGATCGATTGCAGGACAACATGCCATCATTGCAATCTGAGACATTGCGCTGGTGATCAGCAACCGCCAATGCAGTGGCTTCCGAGCCAGTGAGTTTCGAAGGATTGCAGGAATCGTAGCCGTTCCTGCAATTTAAAATGTCACGGCGATGGTCGGCTCTGGCCACTTCCACCGACTGTGCCGCCGTCAAAGTGGAGTGGTCGCAGACTTCGCGGCCATGCAGGCAGGCATCCAAATTCTGCGCAGTATCAGAACTAGCGAACGCCATGACACAGCAAAGACTGAAGCAGACTACTTGCGCCAATGTCCGCAATTTAGATTTCATACTTCTACTCCCTATTTGACGCGAGGCTGGATTTGCGTTCCCCGCATCTAACCAAGTCTATTTTGAAATCGATCCGATGAATTTATGAGAATTGCGACCGGAAGCCGGAGCGTCCGAACCGTCTGACTACCTCTTCTAACTACGTGAACCGACGTGCACTCGCCATCCTCGAATGGATCCGAAATCAATTCAAAATGTTCGCCGTACATGGTTATGTGAGTTGAAGCTCTAAACCCAAGCTCCCTTATCCTCGAACAGTTCTCAACCGCTGATCGGCTCCTCGCATGTGTCTTGAGAGCATTCGTTGGTGCTGGCGTGCGTTCCATGGGACCGTGGATTTTGGGGAAAATCAACCTAACCTCCCTGAGCCGAGTGGGACAGAAACGAAACAACTTCAGTTGAGCCGGCTTGCTCCGAGGACCTGAAAGAGAGCGAAGAAGTGCTCGTCTGGCATCATGATCGCTCAAACCCTTCGATGATAACTGGTCTAAATTGCTCACTTCCGAGCAATAGTGAACAGATGTGTCGACCATGAAAGCCTATGATTTGTAGCAACCTCGTAACGCTTCAGAGGAGACAGGTGAGAAGACAGTATCTTCACCTCACGGCTTATTCGTGTGACAAATGTAACGGGCCGGTGATTTCAGGTTGGCTGGCAGTCCGTGAGAATGAGATATCGAACGAAACTGACATCCGGCAGGTAGGAGCAATTTGCCTGTCCTGCGGCCATCGGCAATCGAAGATGAGTGAGCCAGGTGTTAAGCGTGACTTTTTCCCAGTCGACTGGGAATCGGCAAAGATCGTTGATGCACCATGACTGGGTGCACCTTTCGCGCGTCGCACCGATGGCGTTCGCGATCTTTTCTAGCGTACTGACATAACGCTCTTTTGCGCGAAGAATCATCTGGCCTGCCTCCGGACGCCAAAATTGACCCAGGTCAGGTTTTGCCCTTTCGCAAAAGACCACCCCCTACTGCCAGGATGAGGCCGCCCGCGAATCATGGCCACACTTGTAGCGGCAGGTAGTGTCTGGCTGTGGGTGGTTTCGACACCAAGTGGAACCATGTCAATCCCCGCCGGCGTTCAACCTCGTATTTATTGCTCGCCCATATCCGCTCCTACCCAAATCATAGGCTAACGTCACTCGCAGACCGTACCAGGAACCCCGGCCTGCTGTGTAGCTGTGGCGTTATCTGGCCTGTTGCGCCTGGACGTCAGAACCTGGTGACTCACTTAGTACGACTTGGTTTCGGAAAACTGGTCAGAATTGATCGTCTGTAATTTGGCACTATTGGCATTGGTATTCCGTGGGTGATCCGCGCCAAATATAAGGTGAGACCTCTCGGTCGCGCTGCACTCGAAGTGGCGCATCATTTCATCGCATCGATTGACGGTGGTCAGGGTCATTTGTATTGAGGGTGAACGGGAGTGATTTCTCGCCCGAAACAATGCCCAAATGAAGGAAATCAATATGATCGCAGTGGCAAGCACCCGTAGCGTCGACCGCTGCTAGAGCCATAAATCTAGTTTGCCTTTTTCAGCAATGGCAGAGTGCCGGTCAAAATATAAATAACCATTGAATCGTGTCTCTTTTAAGACCTTGCCGCAGGGCTGCCGAACCCCGGGGTTGAGAATCTCACGCTCTGTGCCGCTCGACGAAGTGAGGTGCATTCCTTGCGGGCGCTTTTTTGTCACATACGTGCTGACGTTCAATGCTGCCCAACACCTTCAAATCGCCAGCAGCAACGAAGCGGTGACAGCTCATGCAAACGGACGCAATCAGGTTGCTGTGCCGGGAGGCGGGGTAGTGCAGAAAGGGTAGCGGTCGGAAGGGCCGCATGGCTGGGGGCCTCCTTCCCGAGATTTACTTCCAGAGATGCTGGATGCTAGCACGATTTCCATGGTCGAAAAAAACTTATTTTTGCGGCCCATTCGCATTGAGAGCTGACAAAAACATTCCTGAGTTTCGCCGCTATCATTCGATACGAGCCGGACTTGGTTGATCAACTCTTCAACCCGAGCGACAAGAGACTGCTCGGATTCTGGTGTTGCTTGCTCATTTCGGAAAGGAAGGCGTGCCCGAGACGGTGGTTCCCAAGACCAGTCAGGAGAGCCTCGCGGAGATGTTGGGCACTACCCTGGTCATGACTCAGCTTCTTCATGAACAGATTTAGGTTAGCGGATTTACCGCCGACTGTTCAACATTGAACAGATTGGGTTGATTAGTAGCGGGTATTATTTTGCCTCCTCGAGCTTTCGTCAGACAGGGAGTGTTTCATGTGGCAAAAGGAAAATTGGGATAAAACCGTCTCGCTCGAATTAACCATGCAGAAGATGCCGGAGGATAGGGTGGCGGCGAAACGGGCCGCGCCTCCGTATGAAGGTACACTGGTTGCAAAAGCCAAGGTGCCTCAATTCCGCTACCGTATCCTGGTCGTGGATGACGAGCCGTCGATACGCAACTGCGCAGGGGACATCTTGGAAAGCGAGGGTTATGAGGTTCTCACAGTAGCGGATGGCCTGGATGGCTTACAGGCCCTCAGCAAGTCTTTGCCCGATGTGATTATTTCCGATCTGAATATGCCCCGGATGTCAGGATTTGAATTTCTGGCAATAGTACGGAAGCGATTTCCGCATATCGCGACCATAGCGATGAGCGGGGAGTACATCACAGGCAAACACCCCACTGGCATATTGGCGGACGCTTTCTTGCAAAAGGGACAATACACCAACGAAGAGCTTTCCCAAGAAATCGCGAAGCTTTTATCAGCTTCGCCGATCCGATCGGAAAGAGAGAAGAGTGACATTGCCCCACTCTTCGTGCCGAGAGACAAGGCAGGATATCTGATCATCACCTGCCCCAAGTGCCTGCGTCCCAACAAACTGCAAGCGATACGGTTGAACGGTGGAGTGCATCAGACGATTTGCCGATCCTGTCGCACGCCAGTGAAGTTTGAGATTAATCACGAAATTGAGCCGTTGAATAAGCGCAAACACGCCTGAGTAGAGGCGTCGCTGGTCTTTTCCCTAGGTAGGCTCTCTTGCTGTACTCAGACCGCTTTGGGGCTTCTCGTCGCCAACCCTGTCATGCTGACAGTCACGTTCATGTCGGGAGGTGCCACCACATCACTACGCCTTCTCGAAATCCCTAATGAGCTATCCGACGGCGGTCGAAGCGTTGCCTCGCCAAAATATTGGTGCTTGTTTCTCTAACCAGAAGTGCGAGGGCGGACTCAGCCGCCCTCACTGACAACCGGCCTGCTGCTTAGGCTGCTACGCCAACCGCGAGCTTATGAAAGGTCGAGTTGACAACTTCACAAATCTGAACCTTAGGCGTTCCATCGAGTACTCTCGCCAGGGTCTTCAACACTTGTGGGTAGGTATTGGTGTTGTAGGCTTCTGCATTAGCTTTATTATCCCAAAAACTGATGGCGGTCATATCCTGTCCGCCCAGAATAGAAAACGTAATTTCGTCCTTGAAGCCGTTCTGAACACGAAGTAAAGGAAGAACTTCCTTTTGGAAAGTCTGGATATAATCGGGCAGCATATTCGATTTCAGACGAAAAGAGACATTGCGAGTAAACATAGTCAACCTCCTTAAGGTTGTTGTTACTGCTAAGAGGAAGTAACTTCAGATGGACTGACTTAGTTCAGGAAACCTGAAAGAGGAGAAGGTGGTAACCACCTCGATTCCAAGTATAGTTGAGTACTGCGTTGTTGTCAACTTGTGTACCCCGTGGTTCGTATTACCCTCCAACAATTTTGAACTAAATTGAACGCTTTGGAACCATGGTTCTCGGGTAATCGGCACAAACTTGGAGATGTAAACTCTCTGTCGCGCTGCAACTCGAAGTTTCTCCTTCATTTCATCGAAAGATTTACCCGTGGGCGCAGCAGAAAATCAAACTTCCAGGAACATTCCGAGCAAGCAAAACGGCGAAAACGGCCTTCTTCGACCCACACAAGCTTGCGTGGTATTCCCCTGTTAAACTTGGTTTTCGAACAGCTCCAAGCTTTAGTGATGCGTGGAGTTTTAGGGTCTCTTGAGATCCATTGCCAAAGCGGCTAAAGCGACCATGGTCCCTGTCCCGCTTTTTACTTCAAAACAATCCCAGCATTTTTTCTAAACGCTGGGCGTTTGAGCTTCGACGGGACTACTGACTCTTGGGGTTCGTCCTTGGTGTTTTGGTACTGCAAGTGTCGGAGACCTTGTCCATCCCTGTCACCTTAATGAAGGGCTGACCGGGCGAAGAGCCACCAGCGGGGTTGGAACGCGCGGCATTGACTATCGTCCCTTTCACGCGGACGTCCGCCCCGATGTACAGTTTGAGATTCGAGGGGTCGGCTCTCTGGGGAAGCTGGAGCTGATAGGTAGTCCCGGTCTTGTCAGCGATGGTGAAGTTACCCCCAAAGCCGCCAAAGCAACCCTCGACGCTATTCGAGTCCGAAGAAGGTTGCGCGGGTCCCTGACTGTTGCTACTCGGGGCACTCTGCGAATTAGCTTCCTGCTTCGCAACCGCCCAGGCCGAAACCGCCAGCAAGACCATGGTTAAGAGCAATGATTTACGCATTCGAAAAAACCTCCAAGGAGATTTTGGCGATGGCCTACGGTGATCGCACTACCCGCGCCAAAGAGAATAATCCCCAGCCCCCGCGCCGAGCAAAATTACTAACAAAAAACGATCAATAGAATTTCCATATCCCCACGTCATTCGTGAAGAGCAAGCAGGACTGGTTTTTGCAACGTTCGGAAGTTCTTCCTCACTACGCAACATGATAGAACTGACGAAGACCGCCGTCTGATCATAATGGACCACTTTCGGCGCTCGATTTGTAGGCGCCTCGTGCGTACCATTCTGAGTTCTTGAAACATCTGCCGTCGTGTTATGCACAAGACCATTTATCCTTTTCTGTAATCCCTCCGGCACTCATGGTGGAGTAGACTGTGTTATGGCGGTCGAAAGTATGGTGAAGCGCGGCAACCCGAACTGGATGAATCCGGAGCGGATTAATTGGGTTCCAACCACCAGCTCCTTTGAAGAAAGGGTTGCAATTCTGAACCTCGCTCCTGAAGAGTATGTGAACTCGCGAGAACTCAAGGAGTGGGTACGAAAACACAAGGACGAGAAATACGTTCCGACCGAACTGCTGGAAGCCTGGGGTTTCGTTGCTGAAAGTCAGTGATCTTCTGTGCGCGCATGGAGCCACGATTTTTCGTCATCAGTGGCATCGAACTACCGTTGAAGAACGGATCGCAAGCAGGTTGTCGAATCAATCATAAAATTGCACGTTTCAGCGCGGGATGCTGTTCGAGCGGAAATCATTCAGGAATCAAAAGGGTTTGGCAAGGCAGAAGAAAGTTAAGAAAGTGGGCCGGCCACGTCCACCGAAAGGTTTTGCGAAGGGCAAGATTGTTCCCGTGCGCTGCGCCCCTGACGCTACCAAGGCCATCGAAGCAGCAGCAAACGCGAGGGGACAGACGTCAGACTGGGTTCGCACAGTTATCCAAACCCTTTTGACTTCGCAAGAGCTAGTTGAGGAATCGGCCCAACTATACAGGCAATCCTGTGACTTAGTGGCGGGAAGCAGGAAGAAGCAGGCCAAAGCCCGTTCAAAATGAGGAGCACCGTAGCCAAAAGCCCTCTCAACAACAGCTTTCCACACTTCGGTAGTTATCTTCGTTTGCCGTGGATATTATGATCTTTGGCTTGCGGACCGTGAACCAATATTTCCTGAATGTTCCGGATACGCATATCGTAATGGCGAGCTGTTTGGCGACTTCTTGAATACGACCATGCAGCCAATCCCGACCAAGACATATTCCATCACCCTCACTGCGGGAACTTACATGAGTGTTGAACCCGTGTCCAAAGAATGCTGCTGACGAAACTGCCCAGACTATTGATGATATCCACGTCGGCAGAGTCGAATTTCTGCCGCTTGTCATGAGACACAATCCACACTGTCCCCAAGGCAAAATTATCAAGATAAATCGGGACTACCAGGGCCTCTACAATGGTCGGAGTGACATTATTTAAGTGGTGGAAGTGACGTCCTGGTCGAGAGAACAGTTGCGGGGAGTTGCGTTTTAAGGTGGTGCCGCAGAGGCTCGACTTTCGCGGTGTCGTTTGTCCCACGTAAGTCGCAAGGGACCCGGCCACTGCGTCCCACCGGAAGGCGGGTTCATTAGATTCCAAGTAGGTCAGCACACTCAGAGCAGCGGTATCGGCTTTGCACATTCTCAAACACGCATCAACCAACCTCTGCATAACCTCGAGCACGCCGTCGTTCCTATGGTCAGCAAGATTCTGGAGTTCGCTACGCTTTGCTTCCACATCGAGCTGCTTGGGCCAGTGATTGTAGAGTTCTCGAGTGATGAGGACGTCTTCCAACGTCGCTGTCGGTTGAGGCCCACTGCTGTATTCAGGAATACACACGACTGGACGTAGCTGAGGGCTCGTAGGGCTGCACATTGGCGGTTCTCCTACCACAATCTGGGTAGTATCATTCCAGAGTGCCTGCTGGATCTGATCAATAGTGCACAGGTCCAGAAATAAGTTTGCGGCGATTCGGTAAAAGGGCACCGTGATTCTCTTAACACGTCACGATTGCGCCGGGATTACGAGGGCGATGAGGGGTGCACTCTCCGTCTACAACGCCGTTAAGCGGCTCGACCGTACGGTTGCCAAAGTTGCTAAACAAATTCGAGAAGAACTCAAAAGCGTGACGCAAGGAAAGAGCACGCAATATATTTGATGAGATAAGCCGCTTGAGGGGCGAAGAAAAAGGGCTGTCGGCATGTGGATGCTGCTATGGATTCCCGCCGTGGGCCGGAGGCTGTACTCGACCGTCTAGCGGCTCTCCTGCTGAGAAAACCCCCTACGCGGGAGAGGACCGGCGAGAGCGATGCGGATATCTTCTGGCGCTGAGTGGGCAAAGTATTTTGGGATGTGTGATGGGTACTTTTGGAACCGAACGTTGACAACACGATGGTCTGCTACGCAAGAATTCTGAATCCTGACACATCGGTGTACAACTCAGGGCAGGATTGCCTAGCTCATCGCTCGAAGACATGTTCCAACTCGTCAACAGCGTCCTGCTCTGCCTTTGCGAGCGGAATAAATGCGGCGATACGCGGGGCCCTCAGCAACCGCTCCACTATGCGATCAAAGCGTTTGGCCTGTTGAGTCCCTCCCTTGGCGGTCACGGAGGGACGGATACTTATCCAGGTGCGTTCGATGCCAGCACAGGCTTCTCGTAGGGCAGGCAAATCTCTTTGAAAAATGCCGATCTGCAGTCTTCGCCCGTAGTAATCGAGCATGTCGATGGAAGCGGGGATTAGGGGCTGAAAAGTTGTTTTCAGGTTAGCGATGACGTGGGTCACTTCATTGGCATCACTCATTGCGGCAATACGCGCATGGGTGGAGACTTCTTTCTCGAGTTCGGTTACCTCGCTCTCTAGTTCGCGATATTCAACCATCGAATCATCGTTGATATTCTCGAGCAGATCGCGAGTGGCAATGCGAAGAATCCCGACCTGACCCGAAGCGTTGGCCCAATCGTCAAGACGTGCGGCATCATACACGCGTTCACCGGCTTCTCCAGCCGTATTGAGCGCAGTGGGAACGCGCTGGGCCCCGGATGAAAGCGGGCTCGCCAATCCAATCAGAAGAAGAAGGATGCAGACGGCAGGGTACAGCTTTCCCCCCAGGAAACCGCTCTTCCTATAACGGCTTGTCATTATCGCTGGAGAATGGAACATCGCTTAGTGGTCCCAATTTGCCCGACTGATTTTTCATCGCAGATCGCCGTTAGCAGCTTGTCACTGAACTCGGGCCGAATGTATCGCCGCCCTCCTAATCTTCGTGGCGTTTCTCTGGCAGCCTCGGTTTTACGGCATTGTTGAGCCATTCGATTCGAGGTATTTGTTGCCATTGACCTCGGTCAGCGTGGGAAACTGGGCGGGTTCACCGAAGGATCGTTTGATCCGCCTTCGTTATCCATTCGAGCCAGGGCTTCTTCGTCCAAGCGGCGCTCTGAGGCCTGCTTGGCGGATTTGGGAACATCGTCCGATGAGAACGACGCTGTTATGGAATTACCGGAGGGCTCTCGAGGATTCATCTTAGGTCCTTTTCACCGTCTGGAGTTAGCTCAAGATCCGAGGTTGGGGGCCTCAACATTCTCGTACTGCGACTCTACCAAGTCAGACCATGAGCGATCTGGTCAATAAGGCACACCCTCTCTTCGGAGCGATGTTGACCAGTTTTTGCCCGGGCGCGTCGTCAATTATGAGTGAGGACTCAAACGGCTCGGAGACCACTCAAATACTGAAACCGTTCTTCTTCCGGCTGCCCACGATTTGGAAGCGGGCACGCGAGGACACACGGACCATCAACAGGAGGTGTTGAACCATGACTACGAACCCTAGCCCTTGCCGTCCAGGTGAGGGCAGCAAGGCCCTAAACAGGCTGCCGCAGCTGGCTGAGCCTCTACTGCAATTCGACTTGCAGAAAGAACTTCAGCAACTCCGCCAGCAAGACTCATGGCAGCGCGAGACAGGACGGAGTTCCAAGACGCTTGCCAAGTATCCAGATTTCCGGATCATTCTGGTTTTAATGAAGGCCAGCACACAGATGAACGAACATCGGGCCGAAGGCAGGGTCTCCATTCATCACCTCCTCGGTACGATTTGCGTACATCTGGCAGATCAGAAGGTCAACTTGTCGGCGGGCCAATTGCTGGTAATGGACTGTGGCGTGCTCCACGATATTGAAGCCGTGGAGGAGAGTGCCTTCCTGCTCACCATAGCTTGGCCGCGGAGCGTGTCCGAATTCTGATGAAACCCGTTACGAGTTCGGACACCAATCCGTTTGTCGTGAAAAGCCTGCCATGAGCGAGCGTGTGCGGAAGACGCCACCTTCCCCGCGATCTCTGTACCTGAGAACAGCGAGCTACCGCAAATAGAGGAACTGGGCTGGCAGGGCTCGTTCCCGTGAGCGTACCGATGTATTTCAGCCCTTGCCTGCCTTCTTTTCCACGGCATCGGCCGCGGAAAGTTTCCGGTCCCGGTGGGGCTCGGTGCGCAGCGTCCCGGTATGCAGTTCACAACCTTCCCCGTTCGCTGCACCACAAGTGGGACAGGGCACGGATGATACTTGTTCCGGAGTGAGTTCTTTGGTTTTCACGCCGACATGATGCAATGTTCCACCGCTGGGAAAATGGTCAATTTTGCTCGTTTCCAGCCCGTATCCAAGCAGCGAGTTTCTTTTGCTTCGGCCATTGTTTTTTTTTTACAATTGTGAGCAAAAGTGAACATCTTTGGTTCATTCATTCGAGTATGACTTTTAAGAGTGTAGCTCCAGGTTAGAGAGAAGCCACTGATGGCACCAATCGTGCCCGCCAAGAAAAGGTCCGACTTCGACCCGAAGAAATTCCTTGCCACTATCGGCGTGGGTAGGAAAGTAGTGGCTTTTCCCAAGAAAAAAATAATCTTTGCGCAAGGAGATGCGGCTGATACGGTCTTCTACATCCAGGCAGGTAAGGTTAGCCTCAGTGTCGTATCGAAGATTGGCAAGGAAGCAACCCTGGGCATATTGAGCGAGGGGGAGTTTTTCGGCGAAGGTAGCCTGGCTGGACAGCCTCTGCGCATGGGGTCTGCGACCGCAATGACGGACTGCGAAGTTCTGCAAATTGACAAGAAGGCAATGATAATTGCGCTCCACCGAGAACACATGTTCTCCGACCTGTTCGTAGCGCATCTGCTTTCACGGAACATCCGATACGAAGAGGACTTGGTTGATCAACTCTTCAACTCGAGCGAGAAGAGACTGGCTCGGATTTTGCTGTTGCTTGCTCATTTCGGAAAGGAAGGCGTGCCCGAGATTGTAATCCCCAGGATCAGCCAGGAAACCTTAGCCGAGATGGTAGGCACTACCCGCTCGCGAGTCAGTTTTTTTATGAACAAGTTCAGAAAGTTGGGCTTCGTTGCCTATGGCGCGAGCGGGATGCAAGTTCATAGTTCACTTCTAAATGTTGTTCTCCACGACTAGCTTCCGCAGCAAAATCCTAAAGCTCCCCCCAGACAGCGATGGACAAATCAGGCATTGGGTGGGTCTAATCCGGAGAGTGGTGCTATTTTCGTCGCAAACAGCACCTCCAACAACGTAGCCGTGTTGCGAACGCTTCCTGCGATAGCGATGAGTGAGTCTGAAACGAGGGGATGTTGGTCCGCCAGCGAGTCAAGACGGTCACTCACGTTGTAAAGTTGCTGAGCCTCGTGCAGGATCGCACTCGGATACATGGGGTACGCAGCTTTCCTGAGGCTAAGGAAAGAAAACTTCAGATGGACTGACTTAGTTCAGGAAACCTGAAAGAGTAAGAAGAAGTGCTTACTCAATTTCAATGCTAGCCTTATATGCTGCCGGAGTCAACCGGCGTGGACGCCGGCGATTGGTCAAAAATCTGCTCGCCGCCTCGCAGATTGCTTGCGAGTATAGCGAAAAATCCGCGCGACGATATGTTATTTCTTAATCTCCGGCAGCCTCGCAGCGGCTTATGGCCTATTCGATTAGCGGTGATGTCTGCGCTGTCCGCCGATGTGGTGCAATCTTGCGTAGCCAGCACCAGCGTCCAAGTGTTGTCACCCAGCTCAGTTTTGGGACGGCCGGCAACTGCCCTCATTAGCTAACTCGTCCGCCGACATTGGTGCCAGAGTCCCCCACCTGAATCGTGCCTTGCGATTTTAAACGCCATCCTAGGCCACAAGGTCTCGGAGCGAAGAACCCGAACTGGATTTGTCCGTAGCATGTCCGATTTACGCTCAAAAGGGCCGGGATCCGGCATTTCTCGAATATGGTTTTGGTAAGCGGTTTCACGGTTGTCAGACACGCTCGGTTCTCCTGGCAACACCCCGGCCCGTCCCGATGGAGATGCGCCCTAATACGTCCGAAACATGGGAGTTGCAACGCGTGCAATGTGTAAGCTCGCAGTTCGCCCACCCGCCGGACATCAATCGAAATTGTTCACCATTCACCTAGCGCCAGAAGCCCAATTTCTCGGTCGGAGCCACAGACCGAAGTACCCCCCGGAAAAGTTGCTGCCCGCAAGTTCCCCGTGGGCCCGCCGCGGCCAGAACCGAGAACACCACAAAGGGGTACCTGGGAGCGAATCCGTCGGCCCCTGGCGGGCCGACCCAATCACAGCCACCCGTTTTTTTTTAGCGAAACTTCTTATCGGAAAAATGTCGGGGTGCTTCAGCCCGTTCCCACAGACTCCTATTCTTCGCCGGAGTACCCGTCATAGGCTGAACGTGTTTGAGGATTGGTTACAGTTTCCGTTTCTGTGTTTTCATTCCTCGCAGCAACGACTAGCGTCTCAGTGCACTCCCCTTTTTCATCGTAGTCGCAGACTCGCCCAGGATGCTCTCGGTGACACTTTTGGCAAAATATTGTGCTCATTCTTTACCTTCTCTTGCCTTCGGTTTGGTCCAGAGCGCGAATTTGGGGGCTTTCGAGCTGGCCATAAGTGGTTTCCGTTTCACGCTTCCACGGCTTGCCACATACAGTTACTTCGAACAAAGGGCGATCAGGAAACGTGAGATCTGCCTGGGAGCCTTGCTCGCGTACACATGGGAAGAACTCCTTCTCGAAGGTTTCGATAAATTCCACATCGGTATTGTGCTTTGCGGGAGTGGAAACAGTGCGAGCAAACATGTGAGCCTTCCTTTGTTCTGATTGCTGAGCAGAGGAAAACTTCAGTGGACTGACTCTAGCTCAGGGGAGAAGAACTGCTCATCTCTACCATCATGATCGCTCAGACACACAATAATAGCTGGTCTGAACTGCTCACTTGCGTCTTGTCGTCAAAGCAGAGTTGCTCGATTGTCATCATGTTCCCGTTAGCCTGTGCGGGCTGCGTACTAAGCCCAAACGCCGTATCTGGACTCAATTCACTCTACCGTACGGACCCGTTCCACGTATCCAGTCGTGAAAAATCGGCGTGACCGCTTGTTTTCACGGAACTGTTCAATAATGAACAGATTCGACCATCCTTGAATGGGAATATTCCTAAGTACTGCCGTTCCCGTACCGAAAGAAGGAGTCATGGCGGACCGTTCCCGACACCAAATTCTGCTGGTCGATGATGAGGCGAGTATTCGAGAATGCTTCGCAATGCTGCTCTCATCGGCTGGATATGATGTGGCGACCGCAAAAGACGGCTTTGACGCTCTGTTACACCTGAAGCGGGCGCTCCCCGACGTGATCATCTCCGACCTCAACATGCCGCAAATGTCCGGCTTTGAGTTTCTCTCGGTAGTCCGCCGTCGATTTCCTCAAATCCCGGTTATTGCTATGAGTGGGGCATACGCTGGGGACGCCGTTCCGGGCGGCATTATTGCCGACGCTTTCTTTGCCAAGAGTGGGAGCCATGCCGAGACTCTTTTTAGTACCGTTGCCGACCTGATCAGAACATCGGGTGCTCGGGAAGCTGCCCACCGGAATAAGTCCGCCCCGGTTTGGATTCCACGAAATGGCAAAGACTCGGAGGGAGTTCCCTACGTCGTACTCACTTGCACGGAATGCTTGCGTTCATTTCCATTGAGTGTCACGGAAAAAGTCATCCCGGAGGTTCGGGAAACGCCGTGTTGGTTTTGTCCAAACACCGTCCGGTACGTCATTGATTTCTCGCAGTCCGTAGTCTCTCCAGGAAAAAGAGCGCAGAGCGCTGCTTACGCAGGTGAAACAGAAGCCACCGCCTAGCTGTTAACCCCGAAATTAAAGGGAAGACAAAAAACCTATTCATGAAAGCTGACCTCGCGCGGGTGGTGCCACGTGGGGAGGGCCGCTTGACAATGTTGCAGCGTAAGCATAGGGTCGAAGTTGAGGGAGCTCCTCCCTGTTCCTCTTTCAGATTATCTGAACTAAGTCAGCGCATCTGAAGTATCCCCCCTTAGCGCAACAACAACCCAGGAGGTTGAGATGCATATGACTAAGTCCATGCTTGTGACTCTTGCGGTAGCTCTTGCAATCGCGACGATTCCGTCGACGGCAACGGCCAGCAAATCCAAGTCCGCAACCACAGAGAACAATGCCGTAGCTACTATCACCCAAATGGAAAACGCGAGTGTGACAGCTGATCTCGCCGGCGACGCTTCCTTCGTCGAGAACAATTACGCGGATAACTTTACCAGTGGATCGAGCTGGGGCAATTGGGAGACGAAGCAGTCAATATTGGCCGACATGAAAGACGGCGCGAAAAACAAGACTAACAGCGAAGCGATCTCTGAGCTGAACGTTCGCGTTTACGGCGAC
>Ga0070741_10003797_pt1 | contig 36434 bp, 17 predicted proteins | sample Coa_R1_4_FD_66440 | JGI IMG/M metagenome (GOLD analysis project Ga0070741, IMG submission 66440) | Surface soil microbial communities from Centralia Pennsylvania, which are recovering from an underground coalmine fire - Coalmine... | ecosystem: Environmental > Terrestrial > Soil > Unclassified ... | reverse complement strand
CGGCCGGGTGAAACGGAAGCCGGCCATGCTGGAGAGCAACCGTGCCCAGGGATAACCCGGTGGGCTCATCGCGTCGATGAGGTCGGGGGCGTGCGGGCCACGCGGCTCTACGCTCCCCTTCCCCCAACACAGGTAAAGACCGCATCGAACGATAGACCCCCATGCCTTGAAAACTCCCGCCGCGCAGCGGCGGAATTCAGTAGCTTACCCAAAACGGCAACTCTCCATTTCAGGATGAACCAGGACACTTGCTGCCTCCGGTTTCCAAGGAAATCCGCCTTTATCGAACCAACTTATCCGTCCTTTACCCACTCCCTTGGCTACCTGGCCGAAGACTCGCTTCCGGGCGCAAGGCTCGCAGAAGAAACCCTTCGCAGGTTCCGGCTGCGGATCCTCGATGACCGCCGCGCGCCGATCGCAACTCTCGCAGCGACGCGCATAAGGATTCGTTTCGACAGAAACCAGGGGTTTCGGCGGGCGGCCGTCGGTGCTGTTTCCTTCGCGTCGGCGCAGCTTTTCGAGAGACAGGGCGCTCGCCAGCTCGCCGAAGGTCTTGCGCTTCAAGAAGGCATCTTCGTCCTCTCCGCCGTAGTAAGCTGTTAGAAGGTTCTTGAGGCCCGCGTCCGTGACAGCAGAGAAATCTCTTGTCCAGAATTTCAGCGGCTGCACGCCAAACTGTAACTCTTCAAGCGAACACTCACGCCAAACTGCCACGCTGTTGGCCACAAGCGTTTCCGACGTGTAGAGGTACTCGATTTCATCGCAAGTAACCGCGGCGATTTTTGTAGGTGCGAAGGCCAGAATTTCGCCGCCATTGGCGTAAATCACGCATTCCCGGCAATCGGGCCACGAATAACTTGGATGCCGTGCCGCAGCCTGGCTGCGAACCTCCTTGGCCCTCACGTGCCTCGTCGAGTGAGAGGGCACGCCAAACAACGCCGGGAGATCGAACCGGTTGATGCGATCCAAGAGCGCGCTGGCACCGCGAATCTCGGGCAACTTCGCGGACTCAAAAACGTACGGCTTGATTTTAGTCGCCCCGCCCATCACCAGGCCGACCTTCGGGTCGCCGACCTGCTTTGCTGCTTCCGCAATTTTTTGCAGGTGCTCGGTCTCGGGCCCCGGCTGCGGCTTCGTCAGGGCGAGCCGTACTGCTACCACTAGCTGTTGCTGTTGTGCGTCGCTTGGGCCTTTCCCCTCTCGCAGTTGCTTCAGTAATTCTCCCGCAGGCTCGGGTCCCCAAGCATCGTAAGCAACACAGTAAATGATGGCGCGCTCGAAAGCGCCGGATTGCTTCTCGGGCGAGTTCAAGATGGTCTCAGGGGTAGAATTCAACTAGAAGCCTTCCCATTGATGCTTTGCAACAGTGTTTCCTAAGAACGTATTCCATCGCTTCGAGTGACACTTATTTTCAATAACGTCCAGACCCTGGGCCGCAATAAGCTACTTGCACAACTTCCACATTCCAATGGGGCGAATATGCAGCGGCAAGTGGAGGAATCACCTCCTTCGTTTTTCGCGAGGTTGGCGTGTCTTTACCACCACACCCTCCCCCATGTCAAGAAGAATCACCATTTCGCCCTCAATACTGTATAGCATACCTCTTGATTCGTCCCCCCAGGGGTGAGCTACGATGCAAAAAAGGCTGGATCTCAGCCAAAGACTGGCCAAGCACGAATCCCGACGTTCTTAGGGGACGCGGCCTTCCGGCCACCTTGTTATGGCAGGGATAATTCCGTAGATGAGAACCAGCCAGGCCCCGCGTTGGCCGTCATAGTACTTTGCATCGTTTGCAGGTAATGGCGGGGTTTGGGGAGCGTTGCGGTAATGCGTTGGGTCAGGTCACTGCCAGACCTACCAGCTCGACGCGAAAGCCGCGAATGCCCGCCAGTTCGGCGCGGGTGCGGCTGAGCCAGTCGTGGAGGGAAGCTTCGGCCATTCTGCGAGCGCGATCCAAGAACTCAGCGCCGCTTTCGGCTCTTGCTGATTGGCGAACTGGATTGGCCAGCGCTTCCAGATCAGCGCGTCCGCCGCCAGGCTCGCTGCCGTCAGTGCCGGGCGCAACAAAGTGCAAATAGACCTGCCGGCTTTTTCCTCCCTCCATCTCCATCGTCACCAGCCAACGCGCCGCCAGCCGCGAGCCCGAGCCGGCCGAGGAGAGAAGTGCAACGTCTCCCTTCCAGCTTGGCCGTTTAAGGTGGGAAATCAAAGCGTCCACCAGCGGATGTCCCAAGCCCAGCAATTCCGTGTTGCGCTTCCGCATGGCCACCGCACGATCGAAGGTGACAGACTCGTATCGAGCCAGCACGCGCGGTTGACCTCGCAGCGCAGGAGGCGTTTCAATCCGCCAGGTCTCACCGTCAGGCAGGATGGCGCCGCCCAGGCGAGTCACCGCCCTTTCCACAAACCGCCGCAGGTCGTCGAGCGTGAACCGGCTTTCCAGCCGCCGGAAATGCTCCAGGTTGAACGTCTCGAGCTCTTGCGCCAGATTGCGCAACGCTTCCGACGACTGGCGCGCCTTCTCGATGGCCGCAGCGATCTCCCGCTCGGTGCGGCGATAGTCTCGGTCCACCAGCGCCTTGCGATAGAGTTCCAGATAGTTGGGCGAGGAACCCAGAAAGCCCAGAATCTCCGAACGAAAATCTTCGGTCACCTCGCGCGTTTCCGGGTCCACCTTGCCGATGGTCTGGGCGATCTCGAGCAGCTTCTTTTCGAGCAGCTCGTAAATCCGCTGCTCGACGGTGTCTTCTGCCACCAGGTTGTACACCTGGACGGTATCCTGCTGTCCGTAGCGATGCACCCGCCCGATGCGCTGCTCGACCGCCATGGGATTCCAGGGCAGGTCGTAATTGAACAAGATGTGGCACACTTGCAGGTTGATGCCCTCTCCGCCCGCCGTCGTGCTGAGCAGGAATTGCGCGCCTCGAGGATCCCAGAACTTTTCGACCGCCGCGATCTTGTCATCCAGCGGCCCGCCGTGCAGCAGCGCAATCCTCTCCGCCCCATAGAGCTTCCCCATCTCCTCGTAGAGGAACGCCTGCGTCTCCCGGTACTGCGTGAAGATGAGAATCTTCTCTTCCGGGGATTCCCTGCGCAGGGTCTCGATGGCCCGGATCAGCGTGTCGAACTTGCGGTCGGTGCCCTCCGGGACAAGCCGGAGAAGCCCGCGCACCTTCTGGATTTCGCCGGGGATTTCCACATCGGAAAAGATGGCCTCGTCAACATCTTCCTGGACATCCAGGGCCCACTCCGTTACCTCCTCCCCATAGCGCCGCGCAATCCGCTGCTTCACCCGGGCGATCAGGGCGTCCGCTTCGGCTCGTTGGCTCGCGGAAGGAGGGATTTTCTCGAGCTCAATCGCCAAGGCGCGCATCTCCGCCGTCAGCTCGAGCATTCGGGAAGCGACTTCGGCACCGGCTCGTCCCCGCGCCTGGCGGGCCTCAAGCTCCATATGTTGCCGCGCCAACAGGACGAGCAGCCGCCGCCGCAGGGCCTGTTTGATGGCGCGCGGGCTCGAGGACATGATCTTCTGAAACGTGGTCATGACAAAACCAATCGCCCGCTGTGTACTGGTAGTCCGGGATTGCCCGACGCCTGCCGCCTCGTAGCCCGTTCGCAGATACTCGGTCAATTGATCGTAGAACTGGCGCTCGCGAATCCCCAAGCTGAAGACCTGGGATTGCACTTGCCGCCGCATGAAGATGGGATTGCCGCGCGCGTCGGTCACCTCGCGCTTGGTGCGCCGCACCATGACGCGATGGAGCAGGCCGCGATGATCGAGCATGGCTTCGGGATCGGAAAAGAGCTGGTCATCCAGCAGGCGAATGAGCGACCAGAACTGGAACGAGTCACCCTGATGCGGCGTCGCGGATAGAAACAGCAAGTCGCGCGCGCGCATCCGCAAGGCGTCGGCAAGGCGGTAATTCTGCGTCACGGTCACTTTGCCGCCGGACTTCCGCCGGCTCAGATGGTGAGCTTCGTCAATGATCACCAGATCCCACGCCGGCCCGCCCAGCAGCCGTTCCATGCGTGCCAGCATCTTCAATTTGTCGATGGAAGCAATCACCCGGTGGTGCCGCTCCCAGGCTGCCGGTTGGGAATCGTTGAAGTCCAGTCCCAGGATCTCGAAGTGCAGGCGGAAACACCCTTCCAGCTCATCTCGCCAGTTTTTCGTCAGCCCCGCCGGGCAGACCACCAGCACCCGTTCAGCTTCCCGGCGCGCCATCAGCTCGCGGATAATCATCCCCGCTTCGATGGTCTTGCCCAGCCCAACTTCGTCAGCCACCAGCAGCCGTCGCCGCGGCAGGTTCACCACGTCGTAAGTAAGCAGAATCTGGTGCGGCAGCAACTCCGTGCGGCTGCTCGAGAGCTGGCCGCCTGAGTTCTCCAGTGGAAACTGGTAGGCGAGCTGCTTGAGCAAGAAGTCCAGCGGTGGATCAAAATCCCCCGCCGCCAAACGTTCCCACAGATCGCGCGCCGGGCGCAGGCGGCTGACTTCGATCGTTTCCAGCCGCCGCTCGCCGGCCACTTCAAACAGCACGTCTGCCTGGGCGATGCCGCCCACCTGTTCGAGGCGGAGCACCTGGCCGACGCCCCATTCCTCGCGCCCCGCCACCACCACGCGCTGGTTCACTTCCACACTCTGAACGTTATCCGCCATTGGTCAAACTGAATTTTACGGAATAGAACTTGTTGCCGTGCGAGTCTGTCTGGAGAATCGGGCTGCCGAAGATCAGATCCAGGCGCAGCCGCCGGCCGCGGTACTCAAGCCAAAGCGTGTCACCGCGCACGAGCCGCCCCTTCAGAACCACCTGTGTGGTGATGAGTCGCTGTTCCAAATCGCTGGCTGCGTGTTTCAATCGCCGGCGGATGTCGAGCGCGATTTCGCGTTCTTCCTGGCCCTCCTGGGTCGCAAAGAGGGCTTCCTCCAGACCCACCACCACAAGCTGCGTGTATTTGCTGAAGGGCAACTCATCCTGAGCGAGTTCGCGCAGGAAATCCAGGAAGCCGATAGGCTCCTCGGAAACCGGCTCGATGCCGCCGTCGCGGTACCGAGCCATGGCCGATTCTTCTACCAGGATATAACCCGGCATAATCCTTCCCTCACGCGTAGAGGCGGCTTTACGCCGCGCAAAGGCTGGCGGGATTAACCCGCCGCTACAATTCGCCGCGCGCGAGCAGCGGGCCCACTTCCATCCGCCCCAGGACGCGTTTGAGCACCGGCGCGAATTTCTCCTGCCGCTTGGCCAGGTACTCCGCCGCGGCGCGAAGCTGCGGCAGGTCGCCCGCCCAGCGGCTGATCCAGGGTCCCAAGTCCTCTCGCGCCTCCGCGACTCCCATCAGAAAATGGAGCTTGTCAATCAAAAGCGCATGACGGTCCCGCGGGGCGCTCAAATCCTCGCCAAAAAGGTTCCCACTCGCGCGGGCACTGCCGCTCACGTCTCGGAATTTTTCTTCGAGTGCCTTGAAGCGCTCGGCGGGGGAATAGACCTCGAAGGTGCGGCCGCGTTTGGCGCGCCCCCGCTTCATCAGGCCAGCCTTCAGCAACTGCTCGACCTCGATAATCCCTCGCGTGGCCTTGTGCACATCGTCGCTCTTGATTTCCGTCTTCTCGCCAAGCGCCGTCAGATAGACATAGCTTTCGCGGTCGATGTCTTCCAGTTCGGAAGGCAGCGGCCGGTCGCGGGTCACCAGTTGGTCCACCATCTGGCGAATCTCTTCCAGGGCCTCGCGCAAGGGCAAAAGGCGCTCGACGCCGTTCTCTTCCGTCACCACCGCCCCATAGTGGCGGCTGTAAAGCTCCAGGCACTTGCCGATGAGGATCAGGTTCACGTCCGGGCCTTTCAAGCCCCGGCCGTAGCGCCCCGCCTCGATGCGCTGGATTTCCTCCCGCGCTCGCCGGCGAATCTCCTGGCGGATTCCGGCCCAGGAGCGCTTCTGGGCTGTCCCATCGCTCGACCGCTTGCGGCAGACATGGACGAGGTCATAGGTGATGCCCTTCGCCCCCGCCATCACGTTCATGGTGTTTTCGGCTTCGCCATGCAGCGGATAAACCGCTTCCACTTCCCAGCCGCTGTCGCACACGGCGCGGAGCAGCGATTCCCAGGCGCGGTCTTCGGAATGGTGGAAGGTGAAGACCAGCAGGGCATCATCTTTCGAGACGCGGCGACATTCGGCGAAGACCTGGCGGAGGCCCTCTTCGAAGTCCTGCGCCGTCTTGCCGCGCGTGGGGTTCTCGATGATTTCATCGGCCTTGGGCGTCAACTCCGGCGCGAATTCCGGGTAGGTCTTCGCCAGAACCAGCCGCAGCCAGACATAAAAGAAGTCAGAAAGCTCAGAGTAGTTTACGTTGCCCGCGTAGGGGGGATCAGTTATTACGAAATCGGCTTCCTTTCGTGCATCTGATTTGGCTGCGCATTTGCAACCGAGATTAAAGCGGTCATTCGCCCCGTCCAAAAGTAAGCCTTCCATGCCCTCCTGAGGCGGAGGCCGAAGTTCTGGCACCGACCCCTTGGCATGGAGAACATTCTCGGTCATATTCGTAAAGGTACTGCGCCCCCAATTCGAACCCCACAAGTTCATTTCGGTAAGCGTCGCCTTGGGCTGGTAGTCATGTCTAGCGAAGATTCCCTCAGACTCATGGCGCTTGGTGTTGTATCGACAGAACTGGTTGTAGAATTGCATCGGGTTGAAGGCGGCCGTTAGGAGCATCTCCTTGAGCGTTTGCTCCGGCTCCTCGTCGATGGCTTTGAGGAGGGTCGAGAGGCAGAGCAACTGGCGCGGGTTGAACATCTGATGCCAGTAGCGGTAGTGATGCTCAAGCAGGCGGCGCGTTTCCTGGCCGTCGGGAATCTCCTGCTTGGGATACGGCAGGCGGTCTTTCTCAGCCTCCCAGCGGGCGCCGGCTTGCTGGTAGCGGGCTTCATCGGCCACGCCCACGCGCTTGAAGAATTTCCCGTTGTTCTTGGAGAGAATCGAGTCACCCGTCTGTAGCAGCGGTCTCTGACCGTCGGCGCTTGAGTCCTTCCCCTTTGGGCCTCGCGTGAGCACCGCCCCAGACGCGCCCGGCGGTAGTGACACCGCCGCTACAGCCTGCCGGCCAGAGGCCGGCGCGCGAGAAGCTCCCTCCCACAGGTGGCCGTTCTCCGCCGCTTCTTCTTCCTCCTCGCCGCCGGCGCAGCGCGCGCAGTAGCCTTCCAGCGCATACATGCGCATGGGCAGGAGCTGGTCGAGAGGCAGCTTGCGAATGGACTCGATAATCTTGTCGCGGTTGCCGCAGGCGCAGAGAAACTTGCCCTTGTCGGGAACGTTCCCATTCTCCCAGGCATACTCCTGATGGCAGGCCGGGCAGGTGACCGTGGCGGGCGGCGTGCCGCGATATTGCCAGACTTCGGCGCAGTGCGGGCAATAGAACACGGAGAGTGTGACCTTTTTTCGCTCGGGCTTCGGACGGTTCAGGCGCGGCGAGACCTCTTCCCGGCACCAGGGGCAGGCGACGCGGGCTTCGCGTTGGCCGTGGCCCTTGGTGCGGGGCAGGGGAGCATAAGCCCAACGGCGGTTGCCCCGTCCGGAGCCATCGAGCGCGCTCGCCACCATCAGCGCCGGGTTGCCCACCAGGGCCGCCGGCTCGATCTCCCAGTCAAACGTCTTGCGGCATCGCGGACAGGCGACATCGCCGTGATAGCGAATCGAAGGCGTCTTCTGCGCCACCAGGAAATTGGGAAACAGCGGCACCTGCTTACGGCACTTGGCGTCGGTGCAGATGGCCGACTTGACCCAGAAGACGTAGATGATATCGGCCTCGGGATTGCCGCAGGCCGGGCATTCGGTCTTGTAGTGGCTGAGCAGCTCTTCGCGCACCGGCTTGCCGCTCGCCGTGGGCCGGGCGGCCAGACGCTCGAAGGCGGCGCGGAGCTCCTCCAAATCCACCGGCTCGACTTCCGTCTTGACGATGAACCAGGCCACGGGGTTGAGATCAATCCCAATCACCTTGCAGCCGAGGCGCAACGCTTCGACCACGGTCGTGCCGCCGCCCATGAAGGGATCGAGGATGACTTTGCCGTTGGTGTCGGGGTCGTTTGTATGGTCCTTGTAGAACTCCGCCATGATGTCGGTGCCGGCGGGCTTGAGCGCGCCCAGCAGAATCGCGCGAAAGACGCACGACGCCCGCCGGGCAAACCATTTGTGCATCTGGTAGATGGGCTTGAAGGCATTGCGCTCGGGCTCCGCCAGGCGGTTGATTTCGACAATCGGAAAGCCTTCCTCGATGGCGCGCTTTGGCGTGCGCCCGGTGGCTGCGGAGTTCTCGACTTGGGGCATCGAATGGTTGCTCATAGCCATCAAGACGTTGCGTTGGAGCGGCGATGTCCTCATCGCCGGTCGCCGGCGAGACGCCGGCGCTACTCCGGTTCGAGCACAATCCACGGCGTCAGCATTTCCATCAGCGACAACCCGCCGTGCTTATAAAGTTTGTTGGCCGCATCGCCCGGCGGATGCGTCTGCACGCGCCCGCGAATCATGGCTACGCGCTCGCCAGTGGGCGCCTGCTTCACCACCAGGTCGGGATGCGGCGCAACCGGCTCCTCCGGCTCGAGAAACTTGAAGCGTTCGCCGCCCAGCAGGCGCGTCAAGGGGCGAATCTCGTCATTCGAGCGCGCGGCGCTCAGCCCGGGCCCGAAAAAGACATACCCATGGTCGCTGGTGATCAAGACCGGCCGGTCGCGCGGAAGCTGCTGCACGGTGAACCGCCAGGCAATTTCCAGGCGCGTCTGGATCTCCGCGAAGTGATGTGCGAATCTCGCGCCGCTGTCGCGGTAGGTATTATCGGGGAAAGCCGACCAGAGGAGCAAAGCCGGAGCCTCGACCTCCAACCGGTGCTGCTCGGTGGGATGGGAAAAGTAATGGGCGGCGATGCCCTGCTCGCGCAGATTTTTCTTTTCCGGCAACTGCGAGGGCGCGCAGTGAGCAACGCCCAGACGCTGCGCGACAAAGGCAACGGTTTCGCTGGGCAGGGCGGCAAAAGACAAACCCACTTCGGCCACGCGGTAGCGGCTGGGCGCGGCCAGGGCCAGCACCGCAGGAATCTCGCGCAGCGACATGCCGTCCAGCACCACGGCAGCGCAGGGGCGACGGCGGAGCAGAAAATGCCGGAGATCGCGATCCTCATCAGGCGGAAAGCAGAGTTCATCGTAGGCGCGAGGCGCGGCCGCGGCCAGCAGGGTTTCCATCTCGTTCACCCTGGCCTCGCGCGCGGAAAGATAATCCGGCGTCATCGCCGAAGTTGCCACTTGGCGCGACCAGACCCTGTCAAGGAGCCAGTCGCCGAGTCGGGGGAAACGCTCTCCCGGCTGCGCCAGGAACTGAAAGAGCTCTCGGAACTCCTTACTCACGGCTGGCGTTACCCTCCTTGCGCGCGGCCACTTTCAGCGTCGCCTGGTAGTGGGCCTGCGGGATGCTGGGAAGACTTTCGGCCAACTGCTCGGCCTGGGCTTTGGTAAGAGGACCGGTCCGGCGAATCTTGATTTCGACCTCGAGAGCCCCCGCGCCGGTCACACCACCTCGCAGGCTTGCCGGGAAAGTGCTCAGGTCGCCGGTCTCTTCGTGCAGGAAGATCTGAAAGACCGCCTCCTCGATGGTGGCCTCTGTGTAAGCGGCGAGGCGCAGAGCAATCTCCTGCCGCAGCTCGCCGGGCGAAAGCTTGGGTGGACATTTCACCTCTTCCACTGCCGCGATTGCCGCAGGCGGTTCCGCCGGCGGGCCAGCCGGCGCCGTGGCCGCGCTCGTTGCCGAATCGGGAACCGGCGGTCCCAAGCCTTCCCCCGAAGGGCCGAGTGGCGGCCTGGGGAGTGGCGGCTTTTCGAAGGGTGCGCTGAGAGTTGCCTCCAGAAGTTCCGTGTCACTCAGGTCAGGGTCCTGGTCGCAATAATTCCCCCGCGGATGCTGAACGCTCAACACGCCGTCGCCCGCAAGCTGCCGGATCGCCTTGGGGATGGTGCTCTCGTACAAGGGAACCGGAAAAGTCAGCGTGGACTTGTATTCCCGTTCGATAGCCCGCACGCTCTTGCCGAGGAGGCCGGAAAGGCGGCTGCTCAGGTGCTCGACGATGCGCTGAACCGGGAACAACCGCGTGTGGAGAGCCTGAATCACCTCGTGGGCGGTCAGCTCGCGGCTGGTGATTTCTTCTTCTTCGACCATATCCTCCTGGGCGGTTGCGCCATACCGCTGCCAAGCGATGTAAACCAGGCCCGCGCGGCGGATAGCGTCCACCGAATACTTCCGGTCGGCGCGTTTGATGCGCTCGTAGGTCTCGCGCAATTCGGCCTGCTCGATGGAGGCGAGCAGCGCTTCGGCGGCGATTTGGCGTTTCGCCCAGTGAAGCAAATCAGGATGGCGGTCGAGATCGAAATCCGGGTCGCGCGGCTCGAGTAAAAGCACTTGATTGCGGACTTCCAGTCCGTGAAAGAGCGCGTGGCGATCTTCGGGCTTGAGCCGTCTCGGGCCCAGCACAAAGCGAATGCGGTCTTTGGGCAGGGCGTTGAGGGCCTCCTGCGTGGTTGCGGAGTCCTCGAAAAACACGGCGCTGGGTTCCCGAAGGATTTCCTGGAGAAACAGTTGACGGAGGAAAGCTCGCGCCTCCGCATCGTCCACCCGGAGCGCGCGGAACTCCACTTTGGCTTCGGGCTGGTCCTCGGTGTCGAAATAATACCGGCCCTCGGTGGAATGGAAATTGGCGGCAAACCGAGTGAAGGCGGTGAGGGTCTGCTCGAAGGTGTTCACGTCGCTGTCGGGCCGCAGGACACTCCTCATCAGTTCATCGCGCGTGCAGCCCGAAGTCCGGGTGCCGCGCGGGCTCGTTACGGTGTAGAGAAGCACGGCCGCGGCAATTTCGTCCGCAAGAGGCTGGCCTTTGAGGTCCTCGTAATTGTTCTGGGCTTTGCGCAGCAGATCGCCGCTGACATCGAGGTCATGCAGGCGCTCCATGACTTCGCGATCCGCCAGAGAGGCTTGGCCGGGGGCGATCACATCGGCGCGCTGGTGAGTCTGTCGCACCAGGTTGCCCAGAAACCCCAGCGCGCCGCGAACGTTCTGAAAACCTCCCCGCGCGGGCACGCGTTCGAGAAGCAATTCCATCAGCTCGGGCGTGAAAGGGTAACTGGTGAGGAACTGCGAGCGGTAATCGGGCTGCGCGATCCGGGTGTGCCTTTGCCACGCATTCAAGTAACTATCCACCACGGCAGCGGCGGAATCTGTGCGAAGGCTGTCGTGGTTCTCAAAAAGGCGATGGAGGACTACCTTGGCGCGATCACCGGTCTCCCGAAACTGCACCCTGCAGCAGGGGACGCGCTTCAAAGTGGCGCCGGGTTCTTCCGTCTCCCCGTAGAGTGCCACACACAACGTTACGTCTCGGGTCTGATTAGCCCACTCCGAAAGCATCTGCAGGAAGGCGATGTTCTGAGATCGGTAGGGTTCCTGGAGGCATCGAATGCCTTGCTCGAGCTCATCAAAGATGATGACCACGCGCCGGCCGGAAAGCGCGCTCTCCATTTCCCGCTTTCCCGGCTGGATAGGCTGAGCTTCGGCACAAGGAATCTTCAGCTCGCGAAGAATGTACTCCCAAATGGAAACGAGGGGCATGTCGGTAAATTTGTTGACGATGACGGTGATGCCTTGGGGCAGTGAGCATTCGATCTGGTGCCGTCCCAGCCAGGCGCGCCCTTCTTCAGAACTCTTGAACAAGTGATAGAGCAACAGGAGCAGGTGGGACTTGCCGCAGCCCTTCAGGCCTTCAAAAAGATACAGGCCGGGAGATGCGCGCATGGTGTTGAACCGATTATGAAATTCCCGGAGGACCCGGCGGATGTCCGCCGTAGGGTAGGTTAGAGCAAAGAATCGCCGGGGGTCCGCCTCGACCTTGCCTTTCCGTGGCGTGAGCGCATTGTCGAGATCGATGATGCCTTCAATTCCTTGCTCAGATAAAACTTCTTTCCGAGGTGTGAGAAGGTCTGAGAAGCTCATAATGGTTGCGGTCCTTGCAGGGGATTGTAATAGCTGGCCTCGGTTTGCGCAATCTCGACAAGCGGCGTAGGTGCTTTTGAGCAGTTTGCCCGCGTGTGCGGCCGAGAATCGAAACGGACGAGGATAGTGTTCCCTGCCTCGGCAGCATCCTCAGTGCGCAAAATCGCCCCGCAAGATCAGAGTGCTTCCGCCGGGCAAGTTGTCGGCGTTTGCTGACCCCGAGGCGCAAAAGGCTGCCAGCTTTTCGATGGCGGCGCGTTTGTGCTCGGGTGTGGGGTGGACGTACCGCATGGTCATCTGGATGCTGGCGTGGCCGGCGAGTTCGCGGAGCGTGGGCAGGTCAATGCCGGCCATGGCCATGCGAGTGAGGTAGGTGTGGCGGAGATCGTAGAGGCGGAAGGGAGGGCTGCTGCCAGCTTTTTGGAGAGCGGCGACGTGCGCTTTGCGAAGCCAATGGATCGGCTGCTGCGGGTCGTGGCGCGATGGAAATAGCCAGGCGGACTTGGCTTCCAGCGTCCGCCGGGCGAGCACGTCCTTGGCGCGTCCGGTGAGGGGAATGGTGCGGCGGGCGAAAGGGGTCTTGCCGCTCGGGATGCGCAAGAATCCGAGCTGCAGATCCACATCTTCTTTTCTGAGCCGAAAGACCTCGCCGGGCCGCATGCCGGTTTCGAGGATCAGTATTGCGACATCGCGGAGGGATTGGGAGGCTGCCGCCAAGTACACCTCTTCCTCTCCGGGGGACAACACGCGCATTTGGAGGTTGTGTTCGGGCAGCAGTCTGACTCCCGCGACGGGATTGCTTCTCGCCTTGTTGAGGCGAATCGCAAGATTGAAGAGAAGCCGCAGCACAGCCAGGTCGCGGTTGACGGCGGCGGGAGTTACGCTTCGTCCGTCCTTCGCGAACTGGCGTCGCTGACGGCAGCGCACAATCTTAAAGCGTTCGACATCGCCGGGTGTGATCGTGTCGAGACTCCGCTGAGCGAAGAATCGGCTCAGAACCTTCACGCTCCGCATGTAATGTTCGTGAGTTGAAGGATGCTCGCGGTGCTCATTCTCCGACCAGGGCGCGAACTCTACCAAAGCGAATTCTTCGAAGCTCGGCGATGGCTCTGCACGCTGGAGGCTTCTATTTGATCGAATAAGCTGGGCCTTGCGAAGAGCTTCGGCCTCGGCGGCCGCAGCCTTGGAAGCGAGACCAGTAGATTCTCGGAGGCGCACACCGCGCACTTGAAAGTCGTACCACCACACGCCACCGCGCTTGTAGAGGCTCATGGCTGCCTCCACGCGCATGGACTATGGGAAGTGGCGGAATCTTGATCTGCGGGGAGTTGTGGGGAACGAGAGCTTGCGCTAGTATTGCGACTAGCCATGACAACCTCTGCCTTAACCGCTCAGGTTGTTGTGGTTAGGGTGCGTCGGAGCTCGCGACTCCGACGCATCCGCTGCATCAGCTACTCAGTCTTGGGCTTTGGCTTCCTTCCTCTTCCTTTGCGATAGAACTTTTCCTTGAACTTGCGAACCCGCTCGACATCTCGTTGCATCCAGTACCGAAAAACACGGGCCCCAATACTGATCGTCTGAGGCCGTTGCAGCCTTCCCGATGAGAGCCACCTCTCTAGGGTCGCTCGGTGGATCCCGACCAGCCTGCAAACCTCTTCTGTGCTGAGCGGCCCCATACGCAACGCTAGTGTCGCGCATTTAGCTGGGCTTGTCAAGAAAAATGTGCGACTGACTGTGGGGACTTTTGTGACGTAAACCCCGGAAACACTGGCCTGATAGCCCCCAGACGCCTTTTCGGGCCAGAATATTAGCTACAGGCCACCTCGTATTTTCAATTAGTTACAACCATCCCCAACCATCCCCCACCGTCCCCAACCTTCGCCTAAGGGTCTCATAATCCCTAGGTCGGGAGTTCGATCCTCCCCCCCGCTACCAAACCTGACAAGGCCAGCGGACTGTCCTGCTGTGGGGACGAGCCCCAAGAGCCTGCGGGAGGGCTCAGTTTCGGGCACGATGACCGTAACGTTCCACCTCTGAACTGGTGAAAGATGAACGCACGACAAGACGCAGGGTGCTAGGGTCAGGTCTTCACAAAGTCTCTGAGGACTTCGGAGCAATTCAGCCAACCTCTGAAGGGTACCGCGCACTCCAGGCGAAATCTCATCGGTCCACCCTTGGAGACGATTGCGGCGGTGGCCGGCTTGGGAAGCTCGGATTGCGCTGCCTGCCCTGAGATTCTGCCGGAAGGTCCGGTCTGGACGGATCGAACCGGAGAGACGGAACGGCTACATTGCTAGCTCTTGCGGAAATTATCGGGTGCATAAAAAGTTTTAATTTCTCTCCTTCGCTCGGCTGGATGCATAGTTAAAGAAAAGGGTTCTAATGGGGGGATCTTACACTGATTGCTATGCCAAAAAGGGATACAGAAGGAGGCTGTTGTTGTTTTCACGGAACGCAGGAAGCGGTCACTTCCTCGTCCTTTGCCGGCCCGAAGCCTAAGACCCCTTACGGCCTTACCTCGGGGCAAGCGTCCGTCTCTCACCCCTACCGGGTCGAGGTCGGGGGGGGCCGTGAACGTCACCCAGTTGCGTCCGAGAGGCAAATAGCGTACCTTAAAGTGTTGCACTCCGATTGCCTCGGTACTCTCAACCACAAGGTGCTCGGATGAACCAATATTCAAACAACATGGGTCTACCTGCACCTCAGGGGCTCTACCATCCGGAAAACGAACATGACGCTTGTGGTATTGGCTTCGTGGCCAGCATTGAGGGGCATAAATCCCACGATATCATTACCAAAGGCATCCAGATCCTGATCAATCTGACGCATCGCGGAGCCTGCGGCTGCGACCCGGAGACTGGCGACGGGGCCGGTATCCTGATCCAGATCCCGCATGCCTTCTTCGAGCGGGAATGCAAGCGACTGGGGTTTGGACTCCCCTCGCCGGGTGAGTACGGAGTCGGGATGATTTTCCTTCCCGTCGAGCGGCACGAACGGATTCTCTGCGAGGGAATCATCGAGAAGATCGTCCGCGAGGAAGGGCTCACGGTCCTCGGGTGGCGTGACACTCCCATTGACGGGAACATGATCGGACGCCTCGCCCGCAACACTCAGCCTTATATCGAGCAGGTCTTCATCCGGCGGGCGCCGGGAATGGATCAGGACGCGCTCGAACGAAAGCTTTACGTGGTGCGCAAGCGGATTGAGGCGGCGGTGGCGGAAGCGGAGCTGAAGGAGAAGGGATTCTTTTATGTTCCCTCGCTCTCCAGCCGCACCATTGTTTACAAAGGCTTGCTGTTAGCCCCGCAGATAACGCACTTCTATAAGGAATTGTCGGATCCTGAGGTGGCCAGCGCCCTGGCCCTGGTGCACCAGAGATTTTCGACCAACACCTTCCCGACCTGGCACCTGGCGCATCCTTATCGTTACATTTGCCACAACGGTGAGATCAATACGCTGCGTGGGAACATTAATTGGATGCGTGCCCGTCAGTCCACTCTGGCCTCGCACCTCTTCGGGGACGACATTAAGAAGCTGCTGCCGATCATTGTGCCGGGCGGCAGCGACTCCGCCATGCTCGACAATGCCGTGGAGTTGCTCAGGCTGGCGGGCCGCAGCATGCCCCACGTCATGGCAATGCTGATCCCTGAGGCGTGGGATAACGACACCACCATGCCGGAGGACATCAAAGCCTTCTATGAATACCACGCCTCCCTGATGGAGCCCTGGGATGGACCCGCCGCGGTGGCCTTTACGGACGGGCAAGTCATCGGCGCGAAGCTCGACCGCAACGGGCTTCGTCCGGGTCGTTATCTCGTTACTTCGGACGGATTGGTGGTCATGGCTTCGGAAGCAGGGGTTCTGCCCGTGAAGCCTGAAGATATCCGCATGAAAGGCCGGCTCGCACCCGGCCGCTTCCTCCTTGTGGACACCGTGCAGAAGCGCTTGATCCCCGACGAGGAGGTTAAGAAGGAACTGGCGGCGCGCCAGCCCTATGCGCAATGGATTAAACAGTACCAGATCACGCTCGATCATCTTCCGAGTCCTTCGCGCGTCCAGCCCACCGACCACGAGACAATCCGGATGCGCCAGCGCGCCTTTGGCTACACGGACGAGGACCTGAAGACCATTCTCCTTCCCATGGCGACGAATGGCGAAGAGCCCGTGGGCTCAATGGGTACGGACACACCGCTTGCCTGCCTCTCGGACAAGCCGCAACTCCTGTTCAATTATTTCAAGCAGACGTTTGCCCAGGTCACAAACCCGGCCATCGACCCGATTCGGGAAGACCTGGTGATGTCGTTGAACTGCTACATTGGCAGTGAGGGGAATATTCTGGAGGAGAAGCCGGAGAACTGTCACACGCTGAAACTCCGTCACCCCATCATCACCAACTGGCGGCTCGAAAAGCTTCGACGCGTGAGCCACGGTGACTTTCTTGCCACGACGCTTCCCATCCTGTTCCGCGCCAAGGATGGAGTGGACGGCATGCAGGAGGCGGTCGACCGGCTGTGCCGGCGTGCCTCGCTGGCCATCAAGTCCGGCTACACGCTGTTGATCCTGTCGGACCGAGGGGTTGACGACGAGTATGTGCCCATCCCCAGCCTGCTCGCGCTTTCGGCGGTTCACAACCACCTGATTCGGGAAGAGACGCGCAACCAGGTGGCGCTGATCGTGGAGTCCGGCGAGCCGCGCGAAGTGATGCACTTCGCCCTGCTTCTGGGATATGGAGCCAGCGCCGTCAATCCCTATCTCGCCATCGAGACACTGGAGGAGATGCACCAGAACGGTGCTTTTCCGCCGGAATACAGCTTTGACAAGGTCCTGAAAAACTACATGAAGGCCGTTGACAAGGGCCTTCTTAAGACCTTTTCGAAGATGGGAATCTCAACCCTGCAAAGTTACCAAGGGGCGCAGATCTTCGAGGCCATCGGGCTTAACCGTTCGCTTGTGGAACGCTACTTTGCCGGAACACCGTCCCGCATCGAAGGGGTGGGGATGGAGGTGCTGGCGCGCGAAGCGCTCATGAAGCACGCGTTCTCGCTCGAACGCCCGGGCGAATCAGAAACTGAACTGGAGGTGGGGGGCAACTATCAGTACCGGGTCCGGGGCGAGAAACACATGATTAATCCGCTCACGGTGAGCAAGCTGCAGCACGCCGTGCGCCAGTCCAGATACGATACGTACCAGGAATACGCGGACATCGTGAATCAGCAGAACCGGGACTTATACACGCTGCGCGGGATGTTTGACCTGCGCCCTGCCGGGCCTCCCGTCCCGCTCGAAGAAGTTGAACCCGCATCCGAGATTGTCAAACGCTTCGCCACCGGCGCGATGTCCTTTGGGTCCATCAGCAAGGAAGCACACGAGACGCTGGCCATCGCCATGAACCGCATCGGCGGCCGCTCCAACACGGGCGAGGGCGGAGAGGACGAAGCGCGTTTCCATCCTGACCCCAACGGCGACCTGCGGCGCAGCGCCATCAAGCAGGTTGCCTCGGCGCGTTTCGGTGTGACCACCAACTATCTCGTCAATGCGGATGACCTGCAGATCAAAATCGCACAAGGCGCCAAGCCCGGCGAAGGTGGCCAGTTGCCGGGTCACAAAGTCGACGAGGTGATTGCGCGGATCCGGCACTCCATCCCCGGCGTGCAGCTCATTTCGCCGCCGCCTCACCATGACATTTACTCCATTGAGGACCTGGCCCAGTTGATTCACGACTTGAAGAATGTGAATCCGCAGGCGCGCATCTCCGTCAAACTCGTGGCCGAGGTCGGTGTGGGAACGGTGGCGGCCGGAGTGGCCAAGGCGCACGCGGATGTCATCCTCATCAGCGGGTATGATGGTGGCACCGGTGCTTCTCCTATCTCCTCCATCCGCCATGCCGGCATTCCATGGGAATTGGGGCTCTCGGAGACTCAGCAGGTGCTGGTGCTCAACGACCTGCGCAGCCGGGTGCGCCTCCAGGTCGATGGCAAACTGCAGACCGGCCGCGACGTCGCGATTGCCGCCATGCTGGGCGCGGAGGAATTCGGCTTCTCCACCATGCCGCTGATTTCCATGGGCTGCATCATGATGCGCAAGTGCCACTTGAACACCTGCCCCGTGGGTGTTGCCACCCAGGATCCCGAGCTTCGCAAGAAGTTCCAGGGCCAGCCGGAGCATGTGATCAACTTCTTTTTCTTCATTGCCGAGGATCTCCGGCAGATTATGGCGAGCCTGGGATTCCGGACCGTGGACGAGATGGTTGGCCGCGTCGATTGCCTCGCGCAGCGTCAGGATGTGGAACACTGGAAGGCCAAAGGGATCGATCTATCCTCCGTCCTGTACAACCCGCCCGTGCCGAGCCACGTGGGTCGGCGTTGCCTCATAGCCCAGGATCATGGGCTGGAGAAGGCGCTCGACCACAAACTGATCGAATACGCCCGGGAGGCTCTGAACCACCGCCAGCCCGTGACCGCGAGCCTGCCCATCCGCAATGTCCACCGCTCGGTGGGCGCCATGCTGAGCGGGGAAATCGCGCGCCGTTACGGCTCTCAGGGCCTGCCGGACGATACCATTCGGTTCTGGTTCCGAGGCTCCGCGGGTCAAAGTTTCGGCGCGTTTCTCGCCAAAGGCGTGACGTTCCTGCTGGAGGGCGAGGCGAACGATTACGTCGGCAAAGGGCTCTCGGGCGGCAGGCTGATCATCTATCCGCCCCGCAACTCCCCCTTCGTGCCGGAGGAGAATATTCTGGTCGGCAATGTCGTGCTGTATGGCGCGACCAGCGGCGAGGCCTTTTTCAACGGCATGGCCGGCGAGCGGTTTGCGGTGCGGAACTCCGGCGCCACCGCAGTTGTGGAAGGAGTGGGCGATCACGGGTGCGAGTACATGACCAAAGGACTGGTGGTCGTGCTCGGCCGGACGGGGCGCAACTTTGCAGCCGGGATGACCGGAGGCATCGCTTACGTGCTCGACCAGACGGGGGATTTCCCGTCCGTCTGCTGCAATCGGGCCGGAGTCGACCTCGAGCCGGTGACGGATCCCGAAGACATTGACACGCTGCGCCTGTTGATTGGCCGCCACAGTGAATTGACTGGCAGCCCGCAGGCGAAATGGATCCTGGAAAACTGGGAAAGCATCCTGCCGAAGTTCATCAAGGTCTTCCCGCACGAATACAAGCGTGTGCTGGGCATTCCCAGGGTGCCCGCCGGCGTCCTGGCGCGGCAGGCAATGCCGGAAAAGAGCGGGCAGGTGATTCATGGGTAAGGTCACCGGCTTCAAGGAATACACCCGGGAGGTCCCTGCCCGCCGGCCCGTTGAAGAGCGGGTGAACGATTACTTTGAGGTCTATCAACCGTTCCCCGAAACAAAAGTGCAGATGCAGGCAGCGCGCTGCATGGACTGCGGTGTGCCCTTCTGCCATACTGGCTGCCCGCTGAACAACATCATTCCCGACTGGAACGACCTAGTCTACCGGGACCGCTGGAAGGAAGCGATCCGCGTTCTGCATGCCACCAACAACTTTCCAGAATTCACGGGCCGCATCTGTCCGGCTCCCTGCGAAGCCGCCTGCGTGCTGGGGATCAATGAACCGCCGGTGACCATCAAGACGATCGAGAAGACGATCATCGAGCACGCCTTCCGCGAGGGCTGGATTGTTCCCGAGCCGCCCGCTCACCGGACCGGCAAGCGCGTGGCGATTGTTGGATCGGGGCCGGCAGGGCTTGCCGCAGCCCAGCAATTGAACCGGGCCGGGCACTGGGTGACCGTATTCGAAAAGGCTGACCGAATTGGCGGCCTTCTGCGCTATGGCATCCCGGACTTCAAACTGGAGAAGCACGTTCTCGACCGGCGGCTCCGGCAGATGGAGGCGGAGGGGGTGCGTTTCCAGACAGGCGCCCACGTAGGGAAGAACGTGCCCGTCGAAGACCTGCAAAAGGAGTTCGATGTCATCCTGATGGCCGGCGGCGCCGAAAGCCCGCGTGACCTGAAGGTCCCGGGCCGCGAACTGAAGGGCATTCACTTTGCCATGGAATATCTGCCCCAGCAGAATAAACGCATCGCCGGTGATCAGGTGCCCGACGGCATTCTGGCCACGGGCAAGCACGTGGTCATCATCGGCGGCGGGGATACGGGCGCCGATTGCCTGGGTACCGCGCACCGGCAAAAGGCCAGGTCGGTCCAGCAGTTCGAGATCATGCCCGAGCCGCCACCGGAACGATCCCCGGCCACCCCTTGGCCGCTCTGGCCGCTGCAATTGCGCACCGAAAGCGCGCACGAAGAGGGCGGCATCCGCAACTGGTCCGTTGCCACCACGCGCTTCACGGGCGACGCGCAGGGGAACGTCAAGCTGTTGCACGCGGTCCGTGTGGGGCCGCCACCCAAATTCGAGCCCATTCCGGGCACGGAATTCACGCTTGAGGCGGACCTGGTCCTCCTCGCCATGGGCTTCCTGGGTCCGGTAAAACAGGGGATGCTGGAACAACTTGGCGTGAAGCTCGATGCGCGCGGCAATGTGGCAACGGATGAGAACTGCATGACGTCGGTGCCCGGCGTCTTCGCGTGCGGCGACATGCGCCGCGGCCAGTCACTCGTCGTGTGGGCCATCACGGAAGGACGCCGGGCCGCGCGCGGCGTCGATCAATACCTCATGGGCAGTACCCGCCTGAAATGAAACTCGCGTAAAACCTTGGAATTTGCCACCGGAACCGGCGCAGACCTGAAAGGAAAGGTCTGTGCCAGCCTGTCAATCTAAATCTAGGATCACAGATTGGAACTATCAACGCAGCCTTACAGTCGCTCTTGGGAGGCGGCGATCCCCAGCAACAGGAATTCGCGCGGGCACTGGAGCTGCTAACCCAGGCAATCCTTTCTGAGGCAAGCCTACAAGCCGCTGAGAAGCAGGAAGTTGTGGGGGCGCTATCATCCATTGCGGAACAGGCTGCGAAAAAACTCTAGGAACGCTCGAAGGGAAGATTGAAAGCGGTTGTGGCATGGCTTCCAACCGCCGTATCTGCTGCAAAGAATCTCACAACTTTATGGGAGACATTGAGGCCGACCATCAAGGCTTATTTAGGTATCTGATTGCGCGGGGTGGCGCAGAACGTAGGTCTGCGCGCCGAAGGCGCACCTGATAACCAGATCGCAGACCCAAAGGGTCTGCGCCAGCGGCCGCCAACTCACGTATTTTCGTGGATATAGCCTGGTTAGGATTGGCCGACCTGAAATCCATGCAACTAACTGAAAATCAATGGCTTATAATTTCGCGAAACCCTCGAATGAACTTGGGTTAGTGGTGCGGGCTTGTGGTTCGGGCACGCGATTATCTCCTTTCATCAGGCGGCTGCGTGTTACATGGATCCTTGGACTCACGGCTTCCCTCAGGAAGCCGTGAGTCTTAAAGTCCGGCGGATTCCACCCGGCAAATAACCTGCCTGAAAGTGGCCGAAAACCACCATGGGCGGTGATTTCCGGCCAAGCTGCCTGATTCTCATGAGAGCTCACCTCTCATGCTAAGCCATTGAAGTGACAAAGGTTGCATGTTCGCGCCCAATTGGCAAAGAAGGTGCATCCAACAAGTCGGCTAGTCTGAGGAGTGCCTATGTATTGCTCAAATGAGAGACTCGCCCGCCGATCCACTAACCGCGTTGCGATGGGGCTGGCTGTCTTGCTTTTTGTAATTGTTCCGCCCGGCGCCATACTGGGACAAAGTCAGCAGGCTCCTCCAGCCGCAGGGCAGTCCCAGACCCAGTCGCCCCCTGCCCCGTCTCAACCTCCTGAATCCCAAGCTCAGATGCAGATGAACGCTCAGGACCGGGGGACAGATTCGCAGCAAAATGCGACGCCAGAATACGATTCACAGCCGCGACCAGGATGGCGCCGGTTCTCAGAACAGACTTCGTATGACCAAGGCACCTCGTCACAGCCATCGACCGGGATTCCCCCTCAACTCACTCTTCAGCCTGGCACTTACATCACGGTGCGAATGGACCAATACCTTTCCTCGGACAAGAACCAGCCCGGCGACGGGTTCTACGCCACACTCGCAAAACCTCTGGTTGCTGACGGTATCGTGGTTGCTCAGCGCGGTCAGACCGTGGGAGGGCGTGTGGTGGAGGCCCAGAAGGCGGGCCGCGTGAAAGGAGTTTCGCGCCTCGGGCTGACCCTCGAAGACCTCACGCTCGTTGATGGCAGGCAAGTACATATCGAAACGCAATTCAGCGGCCAGATCGGCCCCACCTCGAAGGGCCGCGATGCGGGAGCTATTGCGACCACGGGGGGCCTGGGAGCTGCAATCGGCGCCGCAGCCGGCGGGGGCACCGGCGCGGCCATTGGCGCTGGCAGTGGAGCCGTGGCTGCCACGATCGGCGTGCTCCTCACCCGCGGACATGCCACGGAAATCTACCCCGAGACGGAGCTGACCTTCCGCCTTTCCGCACCCGTAACCATTTCAACCGAGCGCGCGCCCCAGGCGTTCCGGTATGTTACTGACAGTGACTACCAACAGCCTGCCGAACGTTCGGGACCACCACGGCTTCGTTCGCGTGCCTGCCCGCCCTACGGCTGCCCACCCCCCTACTATGTTCCGTACTATCCTTACTGGGGACCTCCTTATCCATACTTCTGGGGACCATCGGTCTCGTTCTGGTTTGGGCGCAGCTACTACGGTCACAGGTACTACAGGCACCGGTAAACTTAGGCTGCACAAATGGAAAACTGGCGCGGGAAGCACGCGGGTTGGTGGGTCAGAGTCTGCGCACTCGGATGCTTTCGCCCGTGATGGGGGAACCCCTGGACGGCCGCAAAGTTTCTGCGCAATGGAAAATTCCGCTGTACATCGAGGCCGTGTCGGTGACTCTCCCCAGCATCCGCGATAGCTGAGTGTCATCCGTTCCGTTCTCTTCTTTCCGTGTGCGCTGGCTGGAACCCAAAGGACACATTCTCGCTCCGTATTGGAAACGGCAACCGGCTTTCCGGTGCAGATTCAGCGCATGATCCAAAACGCACCGCAACCCAGGACCATTCCGATCAACACCCCAACCAGGACGTCGCTCAAAAAGTGCATGCCGAGGACAATCCGCGAGAGCGCAATCATCAAAGCACACGAGAAAAGGGCGACGGTCAGGGATGGATAAAACAGGCAGATTGCGGTTGCGACTGAGAACGCCGTGATGGTATGCCCGGAAGGAAAAGAGTATTGGTCAGGCGGCAGAATCCGCGCCCAGCAGTGAGGCTCGATCGCGCAAGGCCTCTTCCGGCCTGTGGCCTTCTTCAAAACCAGATAGATGGCAAGGCCGGTTCCCGACGCCAGGCCGGCAGCGCAGAGCGCGGAAAATCGCAAGGCGTCTCCGAAGACCAGGAGCAGGAACCCCACTCCGTACCAGAGCCAGCCATCACCCCCTCGCGTCGCACAGATCATCGCAACCCGCGCCCAGCGAGGCGCCCGCCAGCGATGGACTCGGCGCATCAGGCGGTGGTCGCGATCCGAGATGAAATGGAGCATATGACCGGGAAGTGCGGAGATGGAATTCGGGAGCGTCATACGGTCATCTCCTCCGGCGCCAGGGGAGCCGGCAAAACCGGGATTGCACCCTGCTTGGGTAGGGGACGGTCAAATTGGTGCTCCCAACGTCGAGCGAATCTGCCTTCCAGAATGCTATTGAGGAAGGTCACCGCCGGAATCACTAACGCCAAGGGCAGGAGAGCCAGAGTGACCGGGTTTTCCATCATCATTTCCCGCGCGATCAGGAGCACATCGCGCGTCAGCTTCCAGTAGCTCCCGGGTCGGCCGGAGACTCTACCCTTGCCGCGCCTCAATCCTTGCAGGAACTCCTGCCGGTTTCGCGCCCCGGGCACGGAAGTGAAGACCGAACCGGCCGAGACCAGCGTATGTGCGTCACTCCCTCCCAGCGCCGCCTTTCCCAGCATGTCCGCCATATCGCGTGCCAAGTGATTGTTCCGGGGGAGGATATGGCCATTTAGTGTTTCCACGGCAGGAAAGGCCATTTCAAACCAATCGAAGTCACTCCGTTCGCGCCGTCCTGTAAGGCGCGAGAAAGCGTGATTGACTCCGAAGAAAATGTCTTGCTCCCAAAGATAAGCTAACAACGAGGGCAGGTCGTTCCGTCGGCGATAAACCTCCCAATGGTGCCTTTCGGTAATGTCATAGACTGCCACATGAACTTCGGTCCCGCTGGGCATGTGGCAGGTCACTTCTTCACTCAGGAAGAAATCGGGGTAGCGGCGGAGGGCTTCGCCGGCCTCAATCGAATCGTGATCGGTGACGGTGACCAGATCCATTCCCTGGCGCTTCAGCGTTTCGTAAACCGCCTCGGGCGGGCTGTAACACTCACGGCAAAGCTTGCGGACGAGCGGCAGGGTGGACATGCCGGAATGAATCGTGTGGACGTGGAGGTCGCAACGCACATTGCAGGTTCGCCGGCCCGGGTTACGCAGAGATTAACCACAATATAAATCTCTGTAAAACACAAGGTTCATCCTATTGTAACATCCTTGTCCTATCCTCATGTCGATGTCCAAGATCGATTTTGTCTTCTTTGACGCCGGGGGAGGCCACCGCAGTTCTGCCACGGCTCTGGTCCAGGTGATCGAGCGGCAGGGCTACCCGTGGCAGGTGCGGATGGTCGACCTCCAGCAATTGCTCGATCCGGTTGACCTGGTGCGCAAGCTGACCGGCATCCGTCTTCAGGACCTTTACAACCTGATGCTGAAGAATGAATGGACGCTGGGCAGCCCTCAAATGGTCCGGGTTCTCCAGGCCGCCATCCAGTTCTACCACGATGACGAGGTCCGCCTGCTGCGCCGTTTTTGGCGCGAAAGTGAGCCTGACCTGGTGGTCTCCCTGGTTCCACATTTCAACCGGGCGCTGTGGGAGAGTCTGCAACGCGAATCCGGCGGCACCCCGTATGTCACGATCCTGACGGACCTCGCGGATTATCCGCCCCATTTCTGGATCGAGCCCCAAGAGCAGTTCTACATCTGCGGCACGGAGAAAGCCGCGCACCAGGCTCGCGCCATGGGAATTCCCGAGGACCTGGCGTATCAGACCTCGGGGATGATCTTGAGCCCCCGTTTCTACGAACCCGTCATCGCCGATATCCGCACAGAACGGCAACGCCTGGGACTGGATCCCGTCCTGCCTACCGGCCTTGTGATGTTCGGCGGACAGGGTTCAGAGGCAATGCTGGAAATCGCCCGCAGGCTCGACGAATCGGTTCTTCACTTGCAACTCATCTTTCTGTGCGGGAGCAATGACAAACTGGCCGCAGAGCTCAGAAGGCGCCGCAGTCGCCACCCGTTCGTCGTCGAGGGATTTACGACGGAAGTTCCCTACTACATGCATCTGTCGGATTTTTTCATCGGCAAGCCAGGACCCGGGAGCATCAGCGAGGCTCTGGCCATGCGGCTGCCGGTCATCGTTCAGAAGAACGCCTGGACACTGCCTCAGGAAAGGTACAACGCAGATTGGATTCAAGAACGCGAAGTCGGACTGGTCGTGAATACTTTCAGTCACATCGCCCTGGCAGTCGCTGAGCTGCTGCGGGCTGAAACGTTTTCGCGTTTTCGTGCGAACACCGCCGCGATCCACAACCGAGCCGTGTTCGAAATTCCCCGAATCCTCCAAAGCATCCTTGAAAGGACCCACTCCTTAGAGCCTTCCTTTGCCTGACGCGATGTTGCAGGGTGTTCCGAAACCATGTCGTTCCGAGTGGAGGATGGAAACTCCCACCGAAGTCGAAGACTCTGCGGAATGCCTCGCCGCCCGCGGAATCACACGCGGGATGGGTTCATCACTATTCTGCCAGGACGTAATCCTCAAGTTCTTGAGCTCGCGGCCGGTCGGGGACTGCAAAGGCAAGGTAGGTAGACCAGAAAAACACGGAAGGCCGCCGCATCAATAGAGCGCTCTGAAGCGGATCGTATTGGGAATGGTATTGAGCTGCTGGATCAGCTCCGCGCTCCACGGCTGATTGATGTCAAAGATGGCATACCCGACCGTCCCCTTGGTGTCATAAACTTGCCGCTCCACGTTAATGCCGCGCTCCGCAAAGACCTTGCTGACCGCCAGGAGCATGCCGGGAATGTTCTGGTGGATATGGACGAGGCGATGCGTGCCCGCCACCCCTTCCATCTGGCATTGGGGCAGATTGACGGACAACGTTGTGTTGCCCGTCTCCAGGTACCTGAGGATACGAGAGGAGACAAACTCGCCGATGCTTTGCTGGGCTTCCTCCGTGCTTCCCCCGATATGCGGCGTCAGGATCACATTGGGCAGGTTCTGGAGCGGGCTCGAGAATGGCTCCCCTTGATCAGGCTCTTTGGGAAACACGTCGATGGCGGCGCCCTTCAGCTTGCCCAACTTCAGATGCGATGCAAGCGCCTCGTAATCGACCACGAAACCGCGGCTCAGATTCAGGAAGAAAGCCCCGGGTTTCATGGCCCGGAATTCTTCGTCGCCAAACAGGTTGCGGTTCTTCGGCTTGCCGTCCACGTGCAGGCTCACGACATCGGAGGTTCGAAGCAACTCCTGAAACGAGCATTTCCTGGCATTACCGCGCGACAGAACCTCAGCCACATCTGCGAAGATGACCTTCATTCCGACTGCTTCCGCCAGCTCCGAAAGTTGCGAGCCGATTTTCCCGTAGCCAACGATGCCGAGCGTCATCCCCCGGACCTCGTGGCAACCCTTCGCTGTCTTGAGCCACACGCCCCGGTGGAGACTCGTGCTGCTGTGGAAGGCGCGGCGCACCAGCATGATGATCTCACCCAGCGTCAGCTCCGCCACCGAGCGGGTGTTGCTGTGAGGATCATTAAAGACCGCAATGCCACGCTTGCTGCACCCTTCGCAGTCGATCTGGTCAACGCCGATACAAAACGCGCCGATGACCAGTAAATCCGGTGCGGCCTCCAGGACCTTTCGGGTGACCCTGGTCTTCGAGCGAATGCCCAGGACGTTCGCGTCGCCGATCTCGCGGGCGAGTTCGCCTTCGCTCATGCTGTCCGGCAGGGATTTCACCTCCAAACCTGCCGAGGCAAGCGCCGTAACACCGTCTGCGTGGATATTCTCAAGAAGCAAAGCCTTCATGGAGTGACCTGAGAGAATCGCAACTTTGTCTGCTCGCGTGCGAATGAGGAAAACTGTGGACTATCTTCGACGGATTACACCGTCCATTCTATGGAGCTTCGATTAGCGGGTCTATCGCCTTACGGTTTCACACCGCCGCGACCTGCGCGAGCGCCTGCTCGAGGTCGTCAATCAGGTCGCGCGAATCCTCAAGACCCACCGAGATGCGAACCAGATCTGGTGTAATTCCCATTTGGTCCAGGACGTCACGAGGTACGGATGCGTGAGTCATGGTCACCGGATGTTCAATCAGCGATTCGACTCCGCCCAATGACTCGGCCAGGGTGAAGACCCGCACGTTCGCCAGCAGGCGCATGACGGCGTCCTGGCCGCCTCGAACGCGGAACGAGAATGTGCCGCCAAAACCGCGCATCTGTCGCAGCGCGAGCGCGTGCTGCGGATGGCTCTCAAGCCCCGGATGCAGCACGGCGAGGATCTTGGGATGCCGCTCAAGCCAGCGCGCCACCTCGAGCGCGTTGCGATTGTGCTCCTCCATGCGCAGGGCCAGCGTCTTGATCCCGCGCAGCACCAGAAAGCAGTCCTGCGGGCCGGCACAAGTGCCCATGGCGTTTTGCAGGTAACCGATCTTTTCCGCGAGCTTCGCGTCGTTCACGACCAGCGCCCCGCCCACCACATCCGAGTGGCCGTTAATGTACTTGGTGGTCGAATGCACAACGACATCGATGCCGAGTTCGATGGGCCGCTGGAAATAGGGCGAAAGGAAGGTGTTGTCACAGAGGGTCAGTGCGCCGTATTCATGGGCGAGTTCAGCGACCGCCCGTAGGTCCACCAGATTCATCAGGGGATTGGTGGGAGATTCGATCCACACCGCCTTGGGCTTCGCTGCGAGCGCAGTCCGCAGCGCTGCGAGATCCCGCAGATCGATATAGCGAGCGCAAATGCGCTTGCTCTCGAAGACGGTCTGGAACAACCGGTAAGTGCCTCCGTAGAGGTCGTTGTGCACCACGATCGTGTCACCCGCCTCGAACATCATGAGCAGCGTCGTCTCGGCCGCCATACCGGTCGCGAAAGCAAATCCCGCCGTGCCCCCTTCGAGCGCGGCCAGGCACGACTCCAGCGCCTTCCTCGTCGGGTTGCCGCTGCGGGAATAGTCGTAGGGCCCCGGCTGGTTTACGCCGCGGAAGGCGAAGGTGGACGTCTGATAGATCGGCGTCATCACGGCGCCGAGGTGTTCGTGGGGCTTATGCCCGGCGTGTATGGCTAGTGTTTTGAAATTCATATTTGCCCGCGGTTGGATTTAACTGTACAGCTTACCACGCCTTGCGCGGGCTGAGAACTAGTTCCCCAAATCCTGCGGACGGCCTAGGTGTCGGGGTTCGCTCGGTAGGCCACCGCTGCTTCTTCGGGAGCCTCAGCCTTTTGCCGGCGGAGGATTTTGCCCACACGATGTTGGAAGCGGTCGAGATAATAGTAGTACACAGGGGTAATATAGAGGGTGAGCAGTTGCGAAATGAGCAGCCCCCCCACCACGGCCAATCCCAGGGGCCGGCGAGCTTCCGCACTCGCGCCCGTCCCAAAGGCAATCGGCAGAGTGCCCATCAGCGCGGCCATGGTGGTCATCATGATGGGGCGGAAACGAATCAGGCAGCCCTCGTAAATTGCGTCGAGCGGCGCCTTGCCCTCAGTCCGCTGCGCCGTCAGCGCAAAGTCGATCATCATGATCGCATTCTTCTTGACGATGCCGATGAGCATAATGATGCCGACGAAGCCGTAGAGGTTCAGCGGATAGTTGAAAAGCTTGAGAATCAGAATGGCACCCAGTCCCGCCGACGGCAATCCGGAAAGGATGGTGAGGGGATGGATGAAGCTCTCATACAAAATACCCAGCAAGACATAGATGACCACAATCGTGAGAATCAGCAGCACGCCGAGACCCACAAGCGACGCCTGGTACGCCTGAGCCTCGCCTTTGAAGCTGGCACTGATACTCGCCGGCAGAGTTTCGCGCGCCAGATCTTCCACCTTTTCGACTGCCTCTCCCAGCGCCACGCCGGGCTTTAATCCGAAGCTGAGAGTAACGGATGGAAGCTGGCCGGTGTGATTCACCGCGAGTGGCGCGAGACTCTGGCTGAAGGTCGCCACGCTGCTCAGTGGGACGAGCTGGCCGTTTGAGGAGCGGATGTAGAGCATCTGCAGAACGTCCGGGTTGGATTGATACTCCGGCTTCAACTCCACAATCACCTTGTATTCGTTTTCCGGCCGGTAGATGGTTGAAACCTGACGGTCGCCGTAGGCGCTGGCCAACGCGTCCTCGACCTGGTACGCTGTCACACCCAAGGCCGACGCCTTTTGGCGGTCAATCGTGACGTTCACTTGCGGGTTCGCCACTTGGAGGTCGGTGTTCACATCCTCAAGCTCCCTGAGCTGCGCCATTTTCCCCAGCAGAACATTGGACCAGTGATAAAGCTCCGCCGTTTCAGTCCCCTGAAGGGTGAATTGATAGGGGCTCTTGGTGATCTGCCCGCCGATCTCGATGGGAGGCGGGTTCTGCAAGAACGCCACGATGCCGGGGAGCGAAAAGAGCTTGGGCCGCAACTCATTGATGACGTCGTCCGTGCTCATGTGGCGCGGCACGATGGAGTTCAGCCACTTGTAGAACGGCATCACTCCCGGAACACCGTAGATGCCGATCGGCGGCGGAAGGGGAGCCAATTGCCGCTGCTTGTAAGGCTTCAGGTGCGCGAACATCAGGCCGGAATTGCCGGCGAATCCCGCGAATCCCGCGCCGGCGAGCGACATAACACTTTCGACATTCGGATCCTGCGTAATGATATCGGTGATGGCTCGTTGATGTTTTCGCATGGATTGCACAGAGATTCCTTGCGCCGCCTGCGTGAATCCGATGAACCCGCCTGAGTCTTCGCTGGAGAGAAACCCCTTCGGGATTTCGAAGAAGTAATATAAGGTCGCGACCAGCATGGCAAGCGAAACTAGGAAAGTGACCAGCCGATGGCGCAGGGCCCCGCGCAGACTCCAGTCATAAGCGCGCAGCATGCCGGTGAAGAAGCGCTCCGTGATGGCATAAACGCGGCCGTGATGGGCCTGCTTCGATTCCCGCAGGAAGCGGCTGCAAAGCATGGGCGTGAGCGTCAGAGAAACAAATCCCGAAACGAGCACGGCCGAAATGATGGTCACGGCAAATTCGTGCAGCAGGCGCCCCAGGATGCCGGCCAGGAAGAGCACCGGGATGAAGACGGCCGCGAGCGAGAGCGTCATGGAAAGGATGGTAAAACCGATTTCCTTCGAGCCATCGAGCGCGGCTTCCATCGGAGTCTTGCCCATTTCCATGTGACGGACGATGTTTTCGAGCATCACGATGGCGTCGTCGACAACAAAGCCCACTGACAAGGTCAGCGCCATCAGCGAGAGGTTATCCACCGTGTAACCGAGCAAGTACATCATCGTAAAAGTACCGATGATGGACATAGGCAGGGCCAGACTGGGAATAAGGGTGGCCGAGATATTCCGCAGGAAGAGGAAAATCACCATCACGACCAGCGCAACGGTCAGATACAGCGTGAACTTCACGTCGGAGACCGACTCGCGAATGGTCTCGGACCGGTCGTAGAGAGTGGTCATCTCAATGGCCGGGGGAATCTGCGAACGAATGCTGGGCAGGAGCTTCTTGATATTGTCCACCACCTGGACGGTGTTCGTGCCGGGCTGGCGCCGGATTGCAAGCACCTCCGCCAGGTCGTTGTTGTACCAGTTGACAACTTTGTCATTCTGCACACTGTCCAGCACGTTGCCGAGCTGGTCCAGGTACACGGGCGCACCGTTGCGGTAGGTCACAATCAACTTCCGGTAAGCAGAGGCCTCCAGCAACTGGCCCGTGGCTTGCACGGTAAAGGCTTTGTGCCGGTCCATCAGGAGGCCGGTGGGAAGATTGACGTTCTGGCGCTGAATGGCGCTGGTCACCTCGTCGATGCCGATGCCGCGAATGGCCAGTTCCCGCGGGTCCAACCGTACACGCACCGCGTATTTTTGCTCCCCATAAACCTGGACTTGCGCCACGCCGCTCACCATGGAAATGCGCTGGGCCATCATGGTGTCCGCATAGCGGTCCACCGTGGACAGGGGCAGAGTCCTGGAATGGACGGCCATGTAAATGATCGGCTCGTCGGCGGGATTGACCTTCTCATACGAAGGCGGGCTGGGCATATCCACCGGCAACTCGCCCCCCGCCGCCGAGATCGCCGACTGCACGTCTTGCGCGGCGGCGTCGATGTTGCGGCTCAGTTCAAACTGCAGAGTAATGGCGGTGAATCCTTGCGTGTTCACTGAACTCATCGAGTCGAGCCCGGCGATGGTCGAGAACTGGCGCTCCAAAGGCGTCGCAACGGCTGAGGCCATTGTCTCCGGGCTCGCCCCGGGAAGCGCCGCGCTTACCTGGATGGTCGGGTAATCGATGTTCGGCAGATCGTTAACGGGCAACTGCCGGTACGCGAGGTAGCCAAAGACGAGGAAAGACGCCGTGACCAGCGTCGTCATCACTGGTCGGCGGATGAAGATCTCTGCAAAGTTCATATCATCACTGTTTCGGAACTTTTGCCGCTGCGAGGAGCGGTGCCTGTCCGTCTGCAAATGGTAGCACGAGGCGAAGCTTTCTGTCCGTCTTCTTCGGGCTTGTATTCTCTTTGACGGTGTGGTATCGACCACATCCAGCCTTTCGAGCAGGAAAGGAATACTCCATGGTGCAAAAAGCTGAGAACTACTCCCCACTTGGCCACTACGACTCTCGCAACGGCGGAGTCCCAGCCGACTGCCATCCCAAAACAGGTCATCACCCGATCTCAGCGCGCCCGGTTCTCGCGCGAATTCTCCTGGGGGTGGTCCTCCTCGCCTGTTTCGCTTCAAGCCTCTATTCCCAAAAGGAAAAAGGCGAATTCGACTTGGTGGGCCACGCCCATATTGACCCTTCCTGGCTTTGGCCACGAAGCGAGACTATTCACGAGGTGTGCCCGCTGACTTTCGCGAGTGTGCTGCGGCTGATGTCTCAACACCCCGATTTCATTTTCGCCCAGAGCTCCGCGCAGCTCTACCAGTGGATGGAACGGTACTACCCGGAACTCTTCGCACAGATCGCAGCGAAAGTGAAGTCGGGGCAGTGGGAGGTGGTTGGAGGTGCCTGGGTGGAACACAACACGAATATTCCCAATGGCGAGTCCCTGGTGCGCCAGCACCTTTATGCCAAACGGTACTTCAAGGAGAAATTCGGCGTGGACGTCAAAGTGGGCTGGCTGCCTGATGTGTTCGGATTTAACTGGAACATGCCTCAAATCTACCGCAAGTGCGGGATCGAATACTTTGTGACCCACAAGCTCAAGTGGCAAGTGGAGCGAAACAACCCGCCGGTGCCGTTCCCTTACCACCTCTTCTGGTGGGAGGCCTCGGATGGCTCGCGCGTGCTGGCCTTCCATACGGTCGGGGACTACAACCAGCAAGTCATTCCCAGCGACATGCTCCGGGACCTGGCCATCCTCAAGTCCAGGCACGGGGTGGACAGACTCCTCATCCTGTACGGTCGCGGGGATCATGGCGGCGGGCCGCTGCCCGAAATGGTTGATCGTGCAACATCGTTAATGAACGACCCGAAGTTTCCGACGGTACGCTTTTCGAGGGCGAAGGATTACTTCGAAGCCCTCAAAGCGCTGCCCGAGAGCGCGAGATTTCCCGTGGTGGATGATGAACTCTATGTTAAGACGCATCGCGGCACTTTTACCACGGATTCCCAGGTGAAGCGTGACAACCGGCTGTGCGAAGTCCTGCTCATGAATGCCGAGAAATTCGGTGCGGTCGCCACCGAATTCGGGACGCCCTACCCGCAGGAGCGGCTGAAGGAGTTGTGGGAGAAGCTGCTCTTCGGGCAGGTCCACGACAACCTCGATGGGTCAGCGGCGGCAGAAGTCTATCGTGATGCCGCGACCGACTATGCGGACCTCAAAGCGGAGGGTGGAAAGCTGCTGGATGGAGCGCTCGGATCGATCGCGCGCCAGGCCAATACCGAAGGCGACGGCCGCGCTCTGTTGATTTTCAATCCGTCCCCGTGGGAGAGGACCGACCTTGTCTCCCTGAATTCCAAGGATCTTGGCGGTTCGAGCCTATTCAAGATTACAGATTCGAACGCGCGCGCGGTGCCCTACCAGATCGTCAGGGAGTCGGGAGCCGAAAAAATCCTGTTCTTCGCCGAGAATGTGCCCGGACTGGGGTACAGACAGTACCGCGTGGCGCAAAGCCCGACCCAGTCCAAGTTCGATTCGGACCTGGTTATTTCAGGGCTGAAACTTTCGAATGGCTCGATCGAACTTGAAGTTGACCAGGAGACCGGAAACCTCAGGACGGTGCGCAGAAAGGGAATCGACGCGAACCTCCTGCCCGAAGGTCTGGAGGGAAATGCGCTCGAAGTTTGGGAGGATCGGCCGCCCAACGCGCCCGGAGGCGAACCGGCGTGGAATATCAACCTTGGAGATGTTCATAAGCTGGATAAAATCCAGAATATTCATGTGGTCGAAATGGGTCCAGTGCGGGCCGTTATTAGAATCACGAAGGTATTTGACAAGTCTTCTTTCGAGCAGGACATCATTCTCTACAGCCATTCCGACCGGGTGGATTTCGAGATTCGCGCCGACTGGCATGAGAAGTACCGTTTTGCCAAGGTCGCGTTTCCTCTCCGGTTAGACAGCGCCTTCGCGACCTACGAGATCCCGTTCGGGTCCATCCAGAGGTTCGACTACACGCTGAAGGAAGCCCCGCAAACCAGGCTCAGCGAGCCCCCGCGCGTGTGGGAAATCGCCGACCGCACCAAGTTCGAAGTTGCCGCACAGCGCTGGGTGGACGTTACCGACAAGACGGGGAACTACGGGGCCTGCCTGCTGAATGATTCGAAGTATGGATTCTCATTCCAGCAAAATGTGCTGCGCATGAGCCTCATTCGCGGCCAGCGCCGCGGCTATCCTTCCATGCCGGACACGTGGTCAGACCAGTCGGATGAACCGCTGGTGGGTTTGCACCACGTGAAATACGCTCTCGTCCCTCACCGGCGCACGTGGCAGGACGCTAACGCGACACGGCGAGGGATCGAGTTCAACTCCCCCTTCTTGGTCCGAGTTGAAGCGCCCCACAACGGTCGCCTTCCCCAGACCTTCAGCGCCTTAACGGTCGAACCCGGGAACGTCGCGGTCGAATCGCTCAAGAAAGCGGAGGATTCGGATGAGTTTATCGTGCGCCTGTACGAGACGGATGGGAAATCAACCGAAGCGGTCTTAGGGTTCAATCGAGCGCCCAAGAGCGCGCGTGAAACGGACATGCTCGAATGGGACAAATACGTTGAGCCAAAGTCCTTCCCGATTCAGGGAACGAAAGTAATCCTATCAGTCTCGCCACACGAGATAAAAACCATCCGGGTAAGGTTCTAAGCGCGGTTCGATTGCCGGCGCCGGAGAAGGGATATGAAGAGAGCTCTGCTTGTCGTAATAGCGTTGCTTGTTCTGACGGGATGGCTGCCGCGCGCGAACGCAGCCGGCGAGCCCTTTGATCTCGCCGCGGGTTTTCACTCTCCACCAGACGCGGCGAAGCCCTGGGCGTACTGGTGGTGGCTGAACGGGAACGTCAGCAAGGTGGGCATCACAAAAGATCTCGAGGAGATGAAGCGGCAGGGGATCAATGGAGTTTTGATCTTCCACGCCGGGGAAGGAGAAACGCCTCACGGCCCCTTGTTCCTGAGCCCCGAATGGCATGAATTGTTTCGGCACGCGCTCCGCGAAGCGAGCCGTCTGGGCATGGAAGTGAGCGTCAACCTCTGCGACGGCTGGGACAGCGGCGGCCCGTGGATCACGCCTGATCTCGCTAACAAGAAGTTGGTTTACTCCGAGGTTCAGATGGACGGCCGCAAGAAGGTGTTCCAAGTTCTCCCTCTTCCTCCCGTCGTTGACGGCTATTACCACGATGTGGCGGTGCTGGCCATCCCGGAAAGACCCGACCGCCCGGTGACTCCCGCGAACGTCACAGCGAGTTCGTCGCTGGAGGGTTACGTGGGTGAATGGAATTTCGCTCCGCAAGAAGTGGCGGACAGCGATCCGGAGACTTACTGGGCTTCCGCGAGCGTGATGCCCACGCCGAGCCAGCCGCAATGGCTCGCCTTCGAGTACCACGAACCGCTTGCCGCGAGCGGGCTTTACATGGCGCCAGCTCCTGACAATGGGCCTCGCGACTGCGAGTTGCAGGCCTCCTCGGGCGGCAGGACCTACACCACGGTCAAGCGATTCAGTCTGGAAAAGGGAATCGCCAAGCGGATCGAGTTCCCCGAGGTGAAGGCCCGGGAGTTCCGCCTCCTGATCACTTCAGCGTACGGAACGCCCGTGCAAGTGGCCAAAGCAATCCTGTTGAGAAAAGGCGACGAGCCGAACCTTCGCCGCGGCATCAAGTGGTGGTGGTTCAAATCCGGAAACCGCAGCTTCTGGGACTATCCAAAGCAAGGCCCCGAGGCACTGGAGGAGGAGTATCCGAAGGATGGGACCTCCGACGTGCGGTCCAGCAAAGTCCTCGACATCACGAAATTCATGAACGCCGACGGGCGACTCGAGTGGGAGGCGCCGCCGGGCCGCTGGACGATTCTGCGGTTCGGCTACACTTTGGAGGGACAGCACATCCGCGCCCAGTCTGCCGGTGGCCAAGGCGGCTACGAGGCGGACATGCTTTCGAGCGCCGCCCTTGAGACCCATTTCAAGAACACTGCGGGGCCGATTCTGGATGACGTCGCAGCGACGGGAGTGAGTGTGCTCAAGTACCTGCACATCGACAGCTACGAACTGGGCGCAGACGTGCGCGGCCAGCAGCCCACCTGGACTCAGGATTTCCGGGAGGAGTTCAAGGCGCGGCGGGGTTACGATCTCACGCCCTACCTGCCTGCTCTGGCGAGGCGGATCGTGGACAGCCGAGAGGTGACGGACCGTTTCCTCACCGACTTCCGCTGGACCATTGGCGACCTGATGGCCGAACGCTTCTGGGGGCGCTTCGCCCAGCTTGCGCACGAGCGCGGCCTCGGCACTCATCCCGAAACGGGCTATGGAACGTACCCCTTCCCTCACATCGATGGACTGCGCTGCGCCGGGTTCAGCGACATCCCTATGGGCGAGTTCTGGTACGGAACCGATATCATGTCCCAGTTTAACCATTTCGCGGACGTCATCCGCACCGAGGCTTCCGCGGCGCACATCTATGGTCACCGGCTCGTGCAGGCGGAGTCCTTCACCGCCTGGACCCACTGGAAGGA
>Ga0070741_10003796_pt1 | contig 36434 bp, 26 predicted proteins | sample Coa_R1_4_FD_66440 | JGI IMG/M metagenome (GOLD analysis project Ga0070741, IMG submission 66440) | Surface soil microbial communities from Centralia Pennsylvania, which are recovering from an underground coalmine fire - Coalmine... | ecosystem: Environmental > Terrestrial > Soil > Unclassified ... | reverse complement strand
GGCGGGCGCGCGGATGAAAACAGGTCCGGGCCGGCGCTGGCGTTTTCAAAAATCCGGATCAGGCCTCCATCCGGGGCGGGAATGCCCGGCGGTACTTCGCGAAACAGCGGCCCATTGCGAAGAAAGTCGATGGTCATCGGCCCGCCCTGGAAGCGGCCCAGAGGCTGTTGTGTGCCGCCGTCTTTCCATAGAAAGTATTGCGTGCTGCTCATGATCCGGCGCACCTGGTTCCGGCTGGAAGTATATGCAGTCGTGTAGAACTCGAACGGATATTTCAGGAGCGCGGCTTCGAGGTCGAGATTGTTGCTGTTAAAGGACCAGGTGTCGGCGCCTAGCCCCACGATCATTTTCGATTGAGGGCCCAGCCGCTCCCGGTGCGCAATGCGCTCCAAAACCTGATCCAGAGGCCAGCGGTCGGGATTGGGCGCAAATGCGTAGCCCATGTTCGGCGCGAAAATCAGCCAGCGGCCTAGCCGCAAAGTTTGCGAGCCGAACACCGGAAAGGAATTGCCTATGGCAATCAGCAGCGAGAAGACTGCCGCAGCCGCCAACAGGCAGCGGCTGGCGCGCTTCCACCGGTTGAGCACAAGCTCAAACAGCACAGCGCTGGTGATGGCGAAAGCCGGCGCCATGGGCGCGATCAGCCGCACATCGCGGTTTTCGGAGAGAGCAAAGACCGGCAGAGTGATCAACCATGGCGCAATATAAAAGACGGCAGCGCCGGGAAAATTCCGCCGCCGTGCCGCCCAGACAGTTAACCCCGCCACGGCGGCAACCACCTGAACGGCGGAAACGGCATGGCTCAGCAGGATAAACACGTAATCCACAGCCATGCCCACAGGAGATTGTCTTTCGGTGGGATGCACCGGTACAAAATAGCTTTCCTGAAAGGAACGATGCGTAATGGCGTCCCAGTTGTTGAGATACCAGGGTCCCGCTAGCAAAAGAGCCGGCGCCGCGACCAGGATGGCCGCCACGGCCGCTTGGAGCGTCCCCGCCGCTGCGGGAGAAGATTCCGAGCGCGGCGTCCTCCGCGCTCTCCAGAAGATTACAGCCACGGCGGGAGCCACGAACAGCGGGAAGGTGATTTTCATCAACAGTCCCAGCCCGCACAAAACACCCAGACTAAAGGCCCATCGCTGGCATCCTGTTCTTTCCCATCTTGCCAGTGCGAGCAGAGAGCTGACCACCAGCGCCGTGAGCCAGTACTCGACCAGAAACAGGCGGGAAAGGCCGAGGAGCAAGGGCGAAAAGAGCGCAAAGAACACAGCCAGCAGCGACACTCTTTCGCCGAAGAACTCACGTGTGAAGAGATAAAGAGACGCCGCCAGCGCCAGGCAGGCCGCGCTGTTCACAAGGTAAATCACGAAAACCGACCGGCCAATCAAACAAAAGAAAGGGAAAGGAAGCACGGTAATCAGGGGAGCTTTGTCGCCCAACGCATGCTCGAAGCCGCGCCAGTAGCCGGCCACCCCCTCGGAAGCGAAACGGTCGAATAAACGGACGGACGCCGCGAGATACCAGCTGTCATCCCAATGCGTGGGGCCCTTTTCGTGAACGCCCCATTCGAGGATCATCGCCACAGCGGCAGCTACGATCAGGTAAAACCAGGGGGGGAATCTTTTCCAGCCGGCGGATCCGCTCATCAGAAAAACTTGAACTTCCGGGCTGCGAAGACGCACATGCGCAACAGCAGCAGGCCGTGCCGGAAACGGCTGATGTTGGTTGAGCCGTAGGCGCGGTCGCGATAGCGCACAGGGATCTCAACGATTTTCAGGTGCAGCTTCGCAGCGCCGAAAAGCAAATCGAAATCTCCGAAGGGGTCGAAATTCCCGAAATAGGTGCGATTGGCGGCTATTTTGGCATAATCCTCGCGAAGCAGGACCTTGGTGCCGCAAAGTGTATCTTTGATAGGTTGATCGAGAATCCAGGTGAACATTTTGCCGAAGAATTTATTTCCCAGCAGGTTCAGATACCGCATGGCTTCCTTCTCCATGGGGTACACCAGCCGGCAGCCGTTCACGAATTCCCCGGCGCCGCTCTCGACGGCGTCGAAAAAGCGCGGCAAGTCTTCCGGAGCAACGGTTAAATCGGCGTCCAGAATCATGAGCACGTCCCCGGTAGCGGCCGCGAAACCCTTACGGACCGCATCCCCTTTGCCCAGGCCTGCTCCTTGCTCTATCAGCTTCAACTCGTGCGGCCCCTGGTAACGGGACATCACCGACTGGATTTCCTCCAACGTCGAGTCGCTCGAATTGCCTTCCACGAAGATGACCTCGGTATGCTCTCCCATAGAGGGTATGCGCTTCACGGCGGGCTCGATATTCCCGCGCTCGTTGCGGCACGGCACGATGACCGAGCACGAGTAGCGGGGGCGCGCGCCTCCGGGCTTAGGCCGGGCTACAAGGTACTGTTGCAGTCCGAGCCGCCGGAGCAGCGGCAGAATTTGCAGAACGCTGTTTAAAATTTCGGAAACAAGCGGAACGTACAGCGGAAAGGGCATCCGCCTGCCTTGTTTGATTACCTCAAACCCGCTCAGATCAAGCAGGTTCGCCAGATCCTGGGGGCTGAGCCAGTTTTGCAGATTTTGCCGGGTCTTCAGGCCGGCTCGTTCCGCCGCTTTCAGCACCGGCTCCCAAAGGAAGTTGTAAAACGTGATGATGATGCGCGTCCGCGGGTGACACAGCTTGCCAAGCTGTTGCAGTGCGCCCTGGACGTCGTACAAGTCGCCGACCAGGTCCGACAGGATGATATAGTCGAACGGCTCCGCCAGTTCGGGCTCGGGCGTCAACCGGTGGGCATCCATCTGGAAAAAACGCAAATGCGGATGCCGGCTGCGGGCTACCTCCAGCATGCGGCTGCTCAGATCGATGCCCACTCCATAACCCGGATCGACCGCCGCCAGGAGGTCGCCGTTCGCGCATCCGATTTCGAGAACGCGTGACCCGCGCGGCACCAAAAATTTCAAGAGCCGGACAAGCCCCTGAAAATAATACTGATTCTTTTTAGAAGCCCATTCGGCGGCCAGGCCGTCATAGTAGCCGGTCAGATCCTGATGCACATAGGAATCTTGGCCGGAGCTTACGGTCGGGGCAGGCATCGCAAAAAGAAGCCGATAATACAGCAGTTTCCCGCTTATGATAACAGATGCATTTCGCCCTAGCCGGGGAAATGCCTGACGGGGAGTCGCCGGGGCGGTAGAATGGCGTTTCTAGCCTCTGCGATTTGAAGAATCCAAGGCGCGGGAGAGTGAGTTGAGCGGACCTACGCCGGAACAGTGGCGCAAGATCTTCCTGGAATGTGATCCCGGTCAGGATTCGGGCGAGCGTTTCCTGCCGTCGCGCTCTTGCAGAAACCTCACCTCAGCCGAACATTTCGCGCGATATTTGTTTGCTTCCGGCTTCTGTGCAGGCAAGCGCGTCCTGGATGTCGCCTGCGGCGCCGGCTATGGTTCCTACATCTTGAAAATACTGGGCGCGGCCCACGTGGTGGGGCTCGATTCCGACGCTGTGGCCGTCGCTCTCGCCCGGCGAAACTACCAGGCTGCGGGTCTGGAGTTTCGCGCCGGCGATGCAACCGCCTGGGAAGCCCCGGATGCGCCCTTTGACGTAATTGTCTCCTTCGAGACGCTGGAACACGTTTCCGATCCGGAAGCCCTTCTGAAAAATCTCCGGCGGCAGCTCGCTCCGCAGGGTTTGTTCCTCATCTCCTGTCCGCATGACGCGCGCAGCCCCTGGCCCAGCCCGTTTCACCTCCGGCACTACACGTACCATGAATTCCGGGATCTGGTAGGGCGCTATTTCCCTGAGATTTACCCCTTCGCTCAGATTCACGCCGTAGCTTCGCTGATCTTACCGCCCGAAGCCGCCGCCGCCGATGAGCTTGCCGCGCTGCCGCTGCCGGAAGCCTATTTCGACGTGGCGAAATCGATTGAATCAAGCGATGCTTTCGTCCTCCTGTGCGGGCCACGGACCGCAGCCGCCCGGGGATCGGCGGCCGTAATTAGCAAGAATCTCACCGAGTTTTTGCAGGAGATTTACGCCGGCGTCAATTATGTTCGGGAACATGTACCGCATCTCAAATGGCAATTGGCCGAGGCGAAGGCGCAGATTGACCGCCAGGCCCGCCAGTTGCGGGCCCGCAGCCGCGCCCTCGAGGACCAGAAGAAATACACGCTCGAGCTTTTGGAGCAACTAGAGGCGATGCGCTGCTCCCGCACCTGGAGGGCGATGCTGGCTTGCCGGGAAGCTGTGGTCTCGCTGGCCAGGTTCTCTCCCGGCAAACTTTTTGCCCTGCCCTTTCGCCTGGGGCGCATCCTGACGGGCCCGCCCATGCCGCCCGCGCCGGCGGGCGCCGATACGGCCTTAACCACCGCGCCCATTTTGCCGCAGTATCTGCCGCACCGGCGTTCGGAGATTCGCGGGTGGCCGGCGGAGCGCCCGCTCATCACGGTCGGAATTCCCTGTTACAATTACGGGCGCTTCCTGCGCGAGGCGATTGACAGCGTACTGGCCTCGACCTTTCAGGATTTCGAGATCATTGTCGTAAATGACGGCTCGACTGAGCCGGAAACTCTCGCTGTCCTCGAGGATTTGGAAAGAAACCCGCCCGCCGGAGCGCGCCTTCGCGTCGTACACCAGGAAAATCAGGGATTGGCGGCGGCGCGCAATAAGGGCGCCGCGCTGGGCCTTGGCAAGTATGTGGTCTCGCTTGATGCGGACGATCGGATTGACCCGACATATCTCGAAAAAGTCGCCTGGGTTCTGGAAAATCAACCCCAGTACGGGTTCTGTTATTCGCTGGTGCAGCGCTTCGGAGCGGAGAACACCATTTGGAAAACCGAGCCGTTCAGCCTGGAGAAGGCTTTACGCTACAACCACGTCCCCACGGGCGCGGCATTCCGGCGCGAAGCATGGGTAGAGGCTGGCGGGTTCCGCAACGAGCTTCGCGGCCAGGACGACTGGAACTTCTGGATCACTCTGGGGGCCAAAGGATGGGACGGCTACTTGATCGAAGAGCCGCTGTTTTTCTATCGCACCCACCCGACCAGCATGTGGTCCAACATCCAGATATCCGACAGAGAAAAGACAGCGGAAAAAATTCGAGCTCTGAACAGCTACTTGATCGGCCAGGGCGACAGCCGGGCTGCCGAGGAGTTCCAGCCGCCACAGGATCCGGTTGTCCGCGCAGCGATCGACCAGCCTGAACCGCCGCCCAGGCCGGGCGTACCACTGGCGCGCCGGCCGCACCTCAAATTCGGAGACGGCCGGCCCGCCCTGCTGTTTGCCATTCCCTGGATGCAAATCGGCGGCGCGGAACAAGTCGTGCTGCAAGTAATGCAAGGTCTCGCCGGCAATTACGCGCTGGCGGCTGTAACCACCCTGGATGTCGAGCACAATTGGGAGGCAGAGTTTGCCCGACTTACACCGTGGATCTACCATCTCGCCCATCTGCCTCTAGAGGATCCGCAGACGTACCTGCGGGAACTCATTTCTCTTCACGGCATTTCGGGCCTGGTGATATCCAGTTCTGCGCTCGCATATGAAGCTGTGCCTTTTCTGAAGCAGGATGGAGACCTCTGGACGGCTGACATTGTCCACAACACGGTTGCCGAAGGCTACTTTGAAAGCTCCCGCCGCGCGGACCGCTATCTTGACTGCCATTTCGCAGTGGGAAGGCCGCAGCGCGACGCCCTCATCACCCGAGGAGGAATACGTCCGGAGAAAATCCGCCTGGCGCCCACCGCCGTGGATGCCGCCTTACGCTTCAACCCATCGACTTACGCGGCCCGGCTTCCTGAAATCCGTCACTCCCTGGGAATTAAGGGCGGGGAAACCATTTTGACCTACACCGGGCGCCTCGCTATCGAGAAAGACGTTCCGCTGTTCGTGAGAGTGGTTGGCGAACTGGTCCGCCGGCACCCGCAAAAGAAGTTTCAGGCATTTATTCTCGGCGACGGCCCCGAACGCGCCCGGGTGGAGCACGAGATCCAACTGCAAGGCTTGCAAGGCGTCATCGAGCTGCTGGGCTTCTGCGACAATGTTCCCGAGATCCTCGCGGCCTCCCATTTCGCGCTTCTCACGTCGAGGTTTGAGGGCAGTTCCATTACGTTACTGGAAGCCATGAGCATGCGGCAGATTGTGCTGAGCACAGAAGCCGGAAGCGTGCGGGACGTCATCACCGACGGCGTAAACGGTTTTATTATCTCTTCCCGTTCTCCGGCCGAATTCGCCGGCCGTATTCTGGAAGTGCTGGGAAATCCATTCCGGGAGGCGGAAATCCGCGAGCGCGCCCGCCAAACAATCATTGAACACTACGATCTGGCATCCATGGTTCGGGTTTACGCCGAGACCATTCGGGAAGCGCTTGCTGAGCGCCGGGATGCGGCTGTCCGGCCTGCATGACGCTAAATCCTTCTTTCAGGCGCTCCGATTGGGTCTGTGCAGGCCTGTTGTGGGCGGCGACTGCGGCGGTGTTCGGGACCGGCGCCTCGCGGCTCGGATTTTATTACGACGACGCGGGATGGCTCGCGGAACTGCCTTCCGCCGGCGCGCATTCGCTTTGGGCCCTTATGACGGGCTACATCCCGGGCCGCAATCTTTTCCCGTTTTGGCAATTCCTGATTTATAGCTCTGCACAGAGCCCTGCCAGCCATTTAACGGAGTTTCACATCTCTCAGTCCACGCTGGATGGGCTTGCCGTCGCCGTTTTCTTTTGCCTTCTTCGCATGCTGAGCCTTCCCGCCGACGTGAGCATTATGGCCGCCGGCCTCTTCAGCTTCTGGCCCATTCACGGCGAGACACATTACTGGTTAACCGCCATTCCCCAAAACCTTCTCTCCACAGTCTTCGTCCTGACCTTCGCGTGCACGAGCGTGGCGCTGGCCCGCGGGGTCAGACTTTGGTGGATTTGGCTGCTGGATGCCGCATCCTTTTTCTGTGGTTTGTTCACTTACGACCAGTGTTCGATCGCCCTGGGTCTCATAGCAGGTGCTCGGGCCGGAGCGGCAATGATCCGCCGCAACCAAAGCGCCCGGGTTCTCGCAGCCATGCATGTTGCCTATGCGGCGGCATTGCTGTTCTACGCAAAACTAAAGCTGAGCACCGCTGCGGGTGCAGGTCCGGCATTGAGTGGGCAAGCCTGGTCCTCATTTCCCCAAAATGCCCTGGCGACGGCGTCCGACACTGCGGGAAAACTTTGGGCGCACCACATGGCTGAGTTGTTTCAAAAAGCGAGCTTCGCCGACTGGCTGCTGGCTGCGCTCGCCGCTGCGACGCTGACGGGTCTGGCTCTCTGGCGCCTGCAAGAAAAGGCGGACGCTCCCTTGTGGCTCAGCCCAGCGCGTCTACTCTTGCTGGCGGGCGCGTTTTACATCGCTGCCTATATTCCGGTTTGGGTTTGGTACATTTCACGGCGCCACCATTTGCTCCCGTCAGCCGGCCTTTTTGTCGGGGTGGCCGCCGCGGCGACGGTTCCTGCGGGATCTGGCCGCCGGCTTTGGCGCGTTCTGATTCTGCTGCTGTTCGGCGGCGCGATTCTGGCATTTGCGGCGGCCAGCCGAGGCGAGAGCCGCTACTGGGAGGAGTCCTTCGCGGTAAAAAAAGAACTGTTTCGGGAGCTCCAGCCGGATCTGGCCGGCCGCCAGGCCCTGGTGTTGACTGGTTTCCCGTCCTACTTAGGCCCCGCTTATCTGATCTCTCCGCACGATGCGACCTTTGCTCCGGGGCTGTTTTTCGGAAAGCCCTCTCCGCTCGATCCGGGCTTCACGGGCAGCATTGGCGCTGTGCCGGCGCCGGGGGGAGTGTTCATCCACACTCTGCTTTCCATCTATGGCGCAAACCAATTTCTTTACGAGCCTGCGGAGAAAACATTGGTGGTCCGATACAGCGGCTGGGACCGTGGCCGGCTGCGATTCGAAAAAAATCCCCCGCCGCGGCTGTTTTATGAAGTTGTGCCGGACAATTCCCGTGGAGACGCAGATGGCGGCGTCCAAATCGCGGCCCGGCGTGAAGCCGGCCAGACCGTCGTGTCATTTCAGGTGGATGCGAGGCTGCCGCCTCACTGCTATTTGGCAGCTGTGTTGAGTTCCTTTCACGACGGTGGTTTTCATCGTTGGGGCGTTTTTGAAAAAGGTTTTGGGTACAACGTAATGCCGGTTCTGCTGAGCGGTTCCCAGGAGCCTCCGAGCGGCGGAAGCTCGGGGAGCGGCGAGCCGGCTGACGCGCGGCGGGCAAGTAGCGCAGGCCGGTGGCGGGGGCTCCTGCGGCTCCATGATTTTCCCGAAGCCGAGCGTCTCCAACTGGAGTTCTTCAAGGCTTCGAAGGATCATCTGCCAGTCCCCTTGGGACGCGCGCAAACGGCCGTGCAGCCATGACGGAACTCGGAATCAGAATGCAGAAGTTGACCTTTCAGGATGGGGTGGCTGCTGCCGCGCTGTGGCTCGCTGTGCTGGCTGTGTTCGCTCCGGGTTCGGGGCGTCTCGGCTTTTATTACGACGACGCGGTATGGATGACCTCGGCGCCACCGATCATGATGCGGGGCCTGTGGGCACATATGCTGGGGTATATTCCAGGCCGCAATCTTTTCGTGCTTTGGGAATATATTCTCTACCGGCTTTGGAACCCGATGAATAGCCTGCCGGCAATTCATTTGGTCCAGACCGCGCTGGATGGGCTGGTGGTGGCATGCTTCTTTCTCGTGCTGCGGCTGTTGTGGCTGCCTGCTGCGCCGTCGCTGGTCGCGGCGGGGCTCTTCGCGTTTTGGCCCATCCACGGTGAAACTCATTTTTGGCCGACGCTGATTCCCGCCAATCTTTTGACCACCCTGTTCGTGCTTCTATTTGCGATGACCAGTCTTCTTCTGGTGCGCACCCGGAGCATGTCACCGGGCGTGTGCATGCTGGACGCCGCCTCATTTCTAGCCGCCCTGTTCACTTACGATCAGGTTTTCGGCGTGCTGGTTCTGCTGCTGGTGGCTCGCCTTGCCGCTCGCTGGGCCTGTGGCGGGCGCGACCGCATCTTTTTTCTTCTGCACGTCCCCTACTTCGCGGCGGCAATCTTTTACGTGCGGCTGAAGCTGCGTATCAGGCCGGGCGGCGCGCCGGCGATTCGTCCGGATATCTGGCCGGTCCTGCGCCGAAACATCGCGGATACAATTTCAGCCGTCGCCGGCCGCATCGGCCTTTCGCAAGTGGCCCCCTTGCGCGCTTACATAACAGTTTCCGATTGGCTGCTGGGGATTGCGGTTGCGGCCGGCGTGGTCGCCATGGCCTCGTGGCTTCTCTATCGGCAAAGCGTACAGAACCGTGAGAGCGCCGCCGCTCTTCCTTTTCCACGCCCTTGGCATGTGCTCCTTTTGGGGGCGGTGTTCTGTATTGCGGCTTATGCACCCAATTGGCTCTGGTGGATTTCGCCCCGCCACCATTATCTGCCTTCGGTGGGCCTGTTTATGGCCGTGGCCGTGTGCTTGCAATGGGTGTTCGCACGCGCAAGCAAGACGGCTTGGCTCTGTGTTCTGATGGCGGCGGGCGGCCTAACGGCTGTTTTCGCCGCCTGCGGACGGGGAGAGAGCCGGCTTTGGGAAGCAGCTTTCGCCGCGAAAAGACAGCTCTTCGCCGAGTTGAAGCCCGACCTGCGCGGCAAAGACGTTCTGGTGCTGGAAAATTTTCCGCTCATGCTCGGCGACGCTTACCTGATCGCGCCGCACGATGCGGCATTCGGCCCGGAATTGCTTTATCCCGAGCCCCAGTGGACAAATCCCCGATTCATCGGCTCCATCGGCAGCTCGCCGGCCCCACAAGGTATTTTTCTGCTGACGCACGCGCTCTACGGGCCGCAGAGCTTTCGCTACTACTCGGCCGGCCGCGAGCTTGTCGTCGAATATCTTTCTTTCGACCGCAACCGATTCTGTTACCGGAAAAACCCGCCTCGGACTCCGCCTTACGAGGTGCTGCCGGCTGCGACCGGCGCGGACCGGCTGGATCGGGCGGGCGCGGGTTCGAAGTCAGCCGCGTTCACCATTCAGAAAGCTTCGGCTAAGATGGAAGGCGGCAATCTCCGCGTGTCGCTCGATTTCCAATCGGCTCAGCGCCCGGGCGCGTGCCTTGCCGCGACTATAAGTTTTCTGCACGTGGGGAAGTTCTACCAGTGGGGCCGCTGGGATGGGGACAATTTCAACCTGATTCCCATTCTGCTTGTGCCGGAACCGAAGGCGGGCGCGCCGCGGGCCCTCTCCTGGCGGGGCGACATCGTGTTGCATCATTTTCCTCAGACGGCTCGAATCCGCGTCGGCTTGTTCAGCGCCGGCCGGAACGCCGATCCTGTGCTTCTCGGACAATCGGAGGCTGCTGTCGAACCATGAGTGGCGGGGCGTCCCACTCCTTGGCTGCCCGCACCGTGATCTGCTGGGCGTTGCTGGCGATGTTCACGGGCTGGCTGCTGCTCGCGAATTATAAGTACCAGGTCGCTGATCGCCGGCCGCCTACTTTCGACGACGCGTGGTATCTCGAAACCAGTCTCTATTTCTACCACCGCCTCACGCACGGTGGTTTCATTGACTTCCTTTCGGCCTACGCGGCCTCGTTTCGTACCAAAGCGCCGCTCATTTCCGTCCTGCCGATACCATTTTATTTGCTCCTCGGGCCGCGCCAGCACACGGCCATGCTGGTCAATTTTGCATTTATCGCCATCTCGAGCTTGTATCTATTTCTCCTGGGACGCCGGTTGTTTTCTGCCGCTGAAGGCCTTGCGGCTGCGGTTTTTTTTCAAACGATGCCGCTGGCCTACGGACTTTCACGAGTCTTCATGGCCGATTATGGCCTCACCGCGATGGTCATCGCCTGGATCTACTATCTTGTCGCGTCGGAAGGGCTGAGCCGCGGGCGCGCCAACTTCATTCTGGGAGTATTGCTGGGCCTAGGTTTGCTGATGAAAATTCTCTTTCCGATCTATGTTGCGGGGCCGCTGCTGGCGGTGCTTCTTTTGCGCCGTCCGCACAAACAGGCCGGCGCGCCGAAGTCCGGGGGAGAGCATTGGCTTTGGCGCGCCTGCGCCCGCTGGCCGCTGGCTGCGATCGCGATTCCTGCCGCGGCTCTGGCGTCCACATGGTATGCCTTTCACCTCTTCAGCATTCTGCGGTATGCCTGGGACGCGGGCTACGGCGGCATCGGCGAGCAATACGGCGCTGCCGACGCCAACCACTGGGTCCATTACGTGATCAATCAAGGCATCGGCTCCTACTATGCCGCCGTCCTGCTCTTGTTCGGCGGCGCAGCCCTTGCAGCTTGCAAAGCCAGGCTGGAAGGGAACGAAGCCGCGGGCGTGCTGCTTGGCTGGATTGTGCCGCCCATGGCCGCTATCGCCGCCGGAAGCAACCGCGAGATCCGCTTTGTTCTGCCGGTCCTTCCAGCCTTCGCCTTGCTGCTGGCCGGCTCTGTCGCCCGTCTGATTCCCCGGCCGGTGATGCGGCTCGCGGCAATGCTGGCGCTGGCGATATTTCCGCTTTGCTTGTTTGCAACCCTCAGCTCCCCCGCTTCTTCGCCGGAGCATTACGGCGCCGAACATCCCGTCAAGGCCGGCCCTTTCATCCTCTTCGCCCACGAACTGGGCTGGGCGCGGCCGCCCGATTCCCGCGGCGACTGGAACCAGGATCGCATTCTCGAAGCAATCGAGGACATGGAACCGCCGGGGGCGACTCCGCGATATGTCGTGCTCGGAGTGGAGCACCCGTACCTCAATGCCAATCTGCTGCGGTATTTAAACGCCTATAAACAGTATCCTCTCTATTTCACATCGGTGGGCTACGCGGAAAACTCGGTGGAGAGGGCGATCCAGCGCATTTATAGCCTCGATGCCCGCTTCCTGATCATGGGTGAGGGCTTTCACAATTTTGATCTGGTGGAGTTTCTGAACCGGACAAATCGCGATCTCCAGGCGCGCCTCGACCATGGAGAGCTGCCGTTTCGCCTGCGAGCCAAAGTAACGCTGCACGGCGAGATCAAGGCCGCGATTTACGAACGCGAAGAGCCGTGGCAGCGGTTTGCGGCCGGCGCCGCGGAAGTGCCGGCTCATCCGCTGACCGTCGATTTTGCCGGCGGAGCCCGCTTTCTGGGATACGACTGGAAGCGCCGTAACTCCCAGCTTTGCGAAATTTCTTATTACTGGACGGTCTTGCATCGCGTGACCGAAGATTACCGCGTCAATGTCGAGTTCCGGCGGGGCGGTAATCTGGTGCTGTTACAGGATTATTTTATCGGGCAAGGCCGCTATCCTTTCTATGAGTGGCAGCCGGGCGAGATCGTCAAACAGACTACGACCGTTTACTTGCCTGAAGGGGCCCCGCCGGTCGAGGCCCGCGTCTGGTTATCGGCGTGGGGAGCGGGCGGGCCGGTCCAGATCACCAACCCGAAGGCGATGATTCACCAAAGCATGGTTCCCCTGAGGCCCTAGCCGTGAGCAGAACCGCCATAGCCGCCCTGTGCTGGGCGGGGCTTGTGTTATTTACGCTCTACCTGCTGCGAGTGAACGATTCGTATTACCGGGCCAATACGCGGACCCCTACTTATGATGAAGCCTGGTACCTCGAAACTAGCTTGCATCTCTACCATCGGCTGACGCGGGGCGGCCTGGTTCCGTTTTGGGAGGCCTATCGGGGGACCTTCGGAACGAAAGCCCCGCTGATCGCCGCGTTGCCCGTTCCGTTTTATTTGGTTTTCGGAGTCAGCCACTACTCGGCCTTGCTGGTGAACAGCTTGTTTATAGTAATTACTAATTTCTATTTATTCCTGCTTGGCCGCAGGCTCTTTTCGCCGGAAGTGGGCCTGGCTGCTGCCGTCATTTATCAAACCATGCCTTTGGCGTATGGCCTTTCCCGAGCCGTGATGGCAGAGTACGGTCTGACGGCCCTTGTCGTTGTTTGGATTTACTATCTCGCGGCTTCCGAGCGGCTTAGCCGGGGACCGGCGAACTTCGCCTTGGGCGTGACTCTGGGCCTCGGACTGCTCATGAAGATCATGTTTCCGGCTTTTGTTGCGGGACCGCTTCTGGTGGCCTGGTTCTTGCGCCAGCGCGGAGCCAAGCCGTCGGTTGGGGGAAATTTTTGGCTATGGAGGCTCTGCGCGCGATGGCCAGCGGCGGCTATCGCGGTTCCCGCAGGCATCATCGCCGGCCCGTGGTACCTCTCAAACTGGAAAACTCTTCTGGCCTTTGCATGGCAAAGCGCCTACGGCCAAATCGGCGCGGAGTATGCGGGCGGGGGTTTTACACAGTGGTTACTCGCGTTTGTGAATGAAGGGGTAGGCGCCTATTATACGGCGGCGCTGCTGGTGCTTGGATGCATCGCCCTGTTATCCGGCCGGCGCTGGATGCGCGGGGGCTACCGCGAATTGCTGCTGCTGGCCTGGCTGCTGCCTCCGTTTATCGCCATCGCGGCCGGCAGCAATCACCTGATCCGTTTCGTGGCGCCCCTGCTTCCAGTGTTCGCAATTGCTCTGGCCGCAGCCGTATTCAGCTTGGGCCGTAGCTGGCTTCTTCGGGCCGGCTTGGCCGTCCTGCTTGTCATCTATCCCCAGCGCCTTTTTGCATCGCTCAGCTATTTTTCTCACGGCGGGGGCCACGCGCGCGCGATAAGCTGGGGTCCGTTTACGCTCTTTAGTCGCGATCTCGGATGGGCGCATCCGCCTGCCTTTGAAGAGCAGTGGCGGCAGCAGCAGATCATCGAAGCGATCCGGCAATTGGACCCCGGCGCAGTGCGCCCGCGGTATGTCGTCGTGGGCATCGAGCACGTTTACCTGAACGCCAATTTGCTGAGTTATCTTAACGCCTATCAGGAATATCCTCTGCTGTTTACATCTTTCGGTTATGCGGAATCGGCGCCCGACCGGGCCGTCGAGCGCATCTTTGCTGTGGATGCCCGCTTTCTGGTCATGGGCGAGGGTTTTCAGGATCTTCCGCCTTTCCTAAACCGGGTAAACGGCGAAATTCAGGCTCGGATCCATGCGGGGGAACTGCCGTTCCGATTGTGCGCCACCGTGCCGCTCGCCCATCGTATGAAGGCTTTGATCTACGAAAAGGAAGTGCAATGGACGGTTTCTCCTCCCGGGTCTAACGCTGCGGGGCCCGCCCGCGCGCTAGCGGCCGATTTCACGGGTGGCGTCCGTTTTCTCGGCTATGACTGCCGGAGGCGTCCTGGAGGCCTCTGGGACGTCGCCTATTATTGGAGTGCGCTCAGCCACATCGAGCAAACGTATCGTCTGAATGCGGAGTATCGGCGCGGCGGCAGAGTTTTTCTTACTGAAGACTACCCGCTGGCGGCGCCTCGCCACCCCCCTGCGGAATGGCAGCCGGGAGAGGTGTTGCGGCAGAGCTTCACCATTTACGTCAAACCGGGCGGGGCTGAAGATTTGGAGGTCGATCTCTCTCTCACTCCTTGGGGCATCGGCCCCCCGCAAGCGCGCGCAGGATCCAGCGAACCTTTCCTTCGATTGAGGCTTACGGAATGAAGAAAAAGGTGTTCGCGGCCCTGGTCGTCACCGGTGGAGTCTATTTTTTGTACGTTCCGTACGCGCTGCCGGTGCTCGATGATTGGATGTTTCTACAGTTATTTCATCAAGCCCGGGCCGGAGGGATAACGGGAGACTTGGCTTTTCTGCGCCACCTGGTGGACAACACGTGGATCGTGCAGTTCCGAATCTTCTGGGCGAGCTTGCTGCCGGTTTTTGCGCTCTCGTTCGCCGCCGATTTCGCCGGAAAGGCTTACTTCCTGCTGGCCTGGACGGCACATCTGCTCACCGCGTATCTGCTTTGGAGGATTGCAGCGGCGATATCCGGAGATTCAGAAACGGCATTTGCCGCGGGCGCTATCTATATGGTCTTCCCGGCGGCGACCAATCCGCTGTTCTGGCCGGTGAGCAACGCCGTCTATTACATACAAAGCCTGGCTCTGCTGGCCTGGTTTTGGCTGACTTGGAAGAAGCTCGTCCTTCAAGGCGATTGCCGCTATTCGTGGAAGGATTTTGCCCTGCTCGCGGGCGCAATTTTTACAGGAGAACAGATTCTGCCGGCTCTGGCGATCTTGCTGCCCGTGGCATTGCTACTGCTTGGCAAACGGGAAAGGCGCCGGGAGTATGTTCGCTTCTGCATTCTCCATCTGGCGCTCATGGCCGTTCTTCTCGGCGTCTACACGTTTGCAGTCAACGCGGCGCCGGTTTGGAAAGGCTTCCAGAACCGCTACGCAAGCGTCCATCGCTGGAGCCTCCGCCCAGTGGCCTATCTGCTTTTTGGGGCGCTCGGCTTGAATCGCGATTTCGTTCCCTGGCCGGGACACTGGTGGGCCGACCGGGCGTTAATCGGATTGTTCGCGGCGGCGGCGTTATCGTTTTTGGGGGTGGTTGGACCGCGTCAGAAGCCGAGCAATGCGGGCCGGTTCGGCGAGATGTTGCTGTGGTCGGTGGCCGGCGCTATTCTCACCTATTTACCCCTGGCCCGGTTGAGCACCTTCGAGTGGCGATATTTATATGTGCCCTCTATGTTTCTGGTAAGCGGCGGCGCCGCTCTCCTGGGCGTGCTGCGGCGTCCCCTGCGCCTGGCTCTCAGTTTTACGGCGCTTGCTTATTGCATTACTCAGACATATTTAAGCATGCGCCACTGCTGGATTCCGCAGAGCCGGGAAGCCAGGGCCGCCCTCGACGCGGTCGCCGCAAGCCGGTTTGCTCCCTATGACATCGTGATTCTCTCCGGCGATCACCTCGCCAATGGTCTTGCGCCAAGCTTTATCACCGGCGCGAGTTGGGCGCAGCAAAGCATGCTCGAGCACTGCACCGGAGCCGGCCATATCCAGGGCGCTCGCGACCTGGTCGTCAATGAGAAAGGGGAAATGGCGCTTTACCGGCGCGATTCGTTCCGCTACTTCCATCGCCAGGAGATCAGCCGTCTACGTATCTTTGTTCGGGATCCCTCCACGAACCGTTTTTTACCGAAATTCGTGCTGGCCTTGCCGGTCCAGGACGGCCGATATCAAATTGTCCGTCTGGGGTCTTCCCAGCAGGAGCTGCCGGCGCCGCTGAGCCTGGAAGAGTTGAAGCGGCTCCCGCAATTCGGCGAAATCTATTTTGCGCGCCGCATTCATAGCCATATGAAGCCTACAGACCTGTAGCTCGCATGCCTGCATCTTCCATCGGAAAGAAATTCTTCTATACCTCGATCGCCGGCGAGTTCGACCGGATGATGAATCCGTACGATCTGGAGCGCCGGCTGGAAGTGGTGTTTGAACAATTGCTTTTGGGAAGCCTCGCTGGCCGGCTGGTCCTTGACGCCGGTTGCGGCACGGGCTGGTTTGCCGCCCGTGCGCAGTACGGCGGCGCCTGTGTTGTCGCCCTCGACCTCGGCCCTCCGCTCCTGGAAGAAGCGCGGCGCAAGGCGCCCGTTTTCGCGGCTGCCGGCGATGCGCTCGAGCTGCCGTTCCGGGACAATACGTTTGATATCGTCATATCGAGCGAGGCCATCGAGCACACGATCGACCCGGCCCGAGCGATAAGGGAAATGGCCCGTGTGCTCCGGCCGGAAGGAACCCTGGTTCTTACTTGCCCTAACAGGTTTTGGCAGTGGCTGGTGGGCTTCGCCAACTGCGCGGGACTTCGCCGCTTTGATGGGTACGAAAACTTCCCTTCCTTTCACGGACTCGAACAATACATAGCAGCCGCCGGCCTCGCGCTCGAGTGCCACATCGGATTCCACCCGTGGCCCTTCCAGTTGCGCCCTCTCTGGGGCGTTTCACGATGGGTTGACGCGAAGCTCGGCGGCGGATGGGCGCGCCGCTTCATGATCAACCAAGCCGTGCGGGCGTCGAAACGTCATGTCCAGCCGTAGCGTTTTTGCTATTTATGCCTGCCTGGGGGCGGTTTACCTGCTCTACCTGCCGCATGCGCTGCCCGTGCTCGACGACTGGACCTATTTGCAGGCCTTTTCCCAGGCTCATGCCAGGGGCCTCGCCGGTGAAATCGACTTGCTGCGCCGGCTGGCCGACAACAGCATCATCTCCCAATTCCGCGTTTTTTGGGTTGGCTTTCTGCCTGTGCTGGTCGCTTCGCTCGCAGCAGGATTGCACGGCTGGCCCTACTACTTACTGGCGCTGCTGGCGCATGGGATCACCGCTGTGCTTCTTGCCGGCATCGTGTCGTTGCTGGCCGCCGATGACCGGACGGGCTTTATTGCCGGGGCCATCTACATGGTGTTTCCCGCGGCAAATGGCGCTCTGTTTTGGCCCGTAGCAACCAGTTTTTACTACGTGCAGGCCCTGGCCTTCTCCGCCTGGTTTTACTACACCTGGCGAAAGCTGGCAGCAGCCGGAGACTACCGGTACGGGTGGAAGGACTTTGCCATATTGGTGCTGACCGTCTTCACGGGTGAACAGATCTTGCCCCTGCTCGTGGGGTTGCTGCCGGCTAGCTGGTGGATATTCGGCCGCCCGAAAAAACATCGGCGCTTTTTCCGGTACTGCGCGATTCACACGGCGCTCCTTATGGGTCTTCTAAGTATCTACGTATTGGCGCTCAATCGCATGCCTGTTTTGGGGGGATTTCAGCACCGTTACCACAACGCCAATTTCCCGAGTCTGTGGGCGATTCCCCTGCGCTTGCTGGCCGCTTTGGGACTCAGGCCCAGCCTCGCCGAGTGGCGCCCGAGTTGGCGGCCCGAGATTCCGCTGCTTGTTCTTCTGCTTGCGGCGGGCGCGGCGTTTGCGCTTGGGCTCCGCCGCCGGGAGCCGAACGCTTCCGCGCCTTCTCCACTCAGGCTGCTCGTCTGGTCCGCCGCCGGCGCGTTTCTCACCTTCCTCCCTGTAGTGTCGTTGCCCGGCATCGAGTGGCGATACCTCTACGTTCCAGCCATATTCCTCGGGGCGGCGGCTGCCGCCCTGACCGGCTGGGCGCCGCCGCAAGCTCGAGCTATTCTCGCCTTCCTGGCGATCGCCTACGGGATTTCGCTCACATATTTCGAGATGCGACAATGCTGGATTCCGGAGAGCCGCGAGGCGCAAGCCATCGTAAGCACTGTGGAAAACGCCGCGCCGATTCGACCGGGCGAAATTTTCATTTTTGCCCACGCACCGCACGCCATGGGAACCGCGCCAAGCTTCATCGCCGGCGCGAGCTGGTCATTGAACAGCCTGCTGCTGGGGTATGCGCCGCAGGTGCAGGGCGCCCGTGAGCTGCTGGTGAACGAGCAGGGCGACTTGGCCCTTTACCGCCGCGACTCGATTGTGCTGTTTTCTCGCGATGCCATCTCGCGCTTGCGGGTATACGTCCGCGACGCCGGCGGCCATTATGTCCGCAAATCGCTGCTCGCCCTGCCGGCCCCGGACCGGCGCTATCAGTTGTTGCCCTTGCAGTCGGGGGTCCGATGCCCCGCACAGCCGCTGACGATTGAGGAGCTACAGCGCCTCGCCTTGTATGGCGATACTTACTTTGCTCATTTCTTCAGCGGCCCGTTCCCGCATGCCTAGCGTTTCCATCGTGGCGCCGGTACTGAACGAGCGCGAGAACATCCAAGAGCTCGTCAAGAGGCTGAAGCAGGCTCTCGGAGCCGATCTCCAGGAAATCATCTTCGTTGACGACGGCTCAACCGACGGCACCGCCGAACTCCTTGCAGCTATGCATGAGCAGGATCCGCGCGTGAAAGCGCTGGTTTTCACGCGGAACTTCGGGCACCAAGCGGCGTTAAGTGCGGGACTCGATTTCGCTTGCGGCGAAGCGGTAGTGCTGATGGATGGGGATTTGCAGCATCCTCCCGAGCTGGTGCCGGCCATGGTCGAGTTGTGGCGCAACGGCGCCGCTATTGTTTCGACCATCAGGCTTGTGCAGCGGGATGCGAGCCGGCTGAAGCGCCTCGGGACGGCCTTTTTCTACCGGCTGATCAACCTCATTTCGGATACGCCGATCGATCCCAACAGCGCCGACTTCCGGCTGCTCTCACGGCCGGTCGTCGAGCAACTGCGGCGGCTCGAAGAGCGCCAGCGCTTTTTACGCGGCCTGATCAACTGGACCGGCTACCGCCAGGCCACATTGCCATTCGAAGCGCCGCCGCGCGTGGCCGGCCGCACGAAGTACTCGGGACCCAAAATGGCCGCCCTCGCCTTGGACGCGATTCTTTCTTTTTCCAGATTCCCGTTGCGCCTGGCAGTCTATATCGGTTTGCTGATGTGGGTTGTCTCATTTGCCTATGCCATTTACGCCCTTTACATCAAGTTCTCGGTTCGAACGGCCGTTCCCGGGTGGGCATCGATCGTTATTGTGGGGTCGTTGATCGGCGGATTTCAGAGCATTCTGTTGGGCTTGGTGGGGGAATATGTGGGGCGGCTTTACGAGGAGATCAAGCGCCGCCCGTTGTATCTGGTGGCCCGCACGCATGGGCTGGATGCAAGCCCGTGCGGCCAAAGGTAGAGGAATAGGAACGGGCACCTCGGAAGGCTGTTTCCGGGCGACATGTGCTTCAGGCCGTTTCTATTTTCTTTTTCACCGGCTGAAATCATATAGCCAGATCGATTTGCCGACCCGGCCCATTGGCTTCCGCTCACGAAGCCAAGCCAGATTGCTGTCCATGATGAGACGGGTGACGCTCACGGCGGCGCACCCCTGGTCCGGTCGCTGATCGCCCAATTGGATAGCGGCAATCCCCATCTTGGCCGGATCCGTCCGCCCGAAGTAGGTCAGGTAAATGGAATCGATGCGACGCGCCCGGACATACTGGCCGAGCCGCGCCAGATCCTGTCCCCAATCCAGGTTGCTGTCGATCAGGAATTGCTCCTCCCGCCCGCGGGCGATCTCGTTGAAGTAAGCGAGATAGTCAGGGTGGGCGGCGATCGACTCTCCGGCGTGCCAGGCACACAGGGCCAGGGCGGCCAGGGTGATCCATCGCCTTCCGGTAGTAAAGAGGGCCGACCCCAAGATGGCGAAGAAAGGATAAATCGCCAGGACATGCCGAACGCCGATGTTGATGGCGGCCGGCATGCTCAGCATCAGGATCAGAGCGGCCGCCGAGAGAGGATAAATGGTCCGGCGGCTCACTAGGCCGCAGCCGAAAATGAAGAGAGCGGCGCCACCCGCCGCCAGAAGAAGCATAGGAAGCGTGCTTTTCACCAGAATCGCCACAGGAAAGTAGAGCCAGGACCCATGCCAGTAGATCCGCCCCAGCAGATAGCAGCGCTGCCCGCTGCTGTTATGAGTAGCCACTTCGAGGACGCCTTGCAGGAGGCGAAAAGCGGGAAGCTTTCGCGTCCCGAGCGAGCGCACCAGGGTCGCTGCCAGTCCAGAGCCGCCGTGCATGCCGAATGGGCTTTGATAGCGGTGTCCGGGAGGGACCAGCGTGCCTACCTCGAACAAATATCCAGCCCAAACGATCATAAAGACAAGCAGACCGAATACAGCCGCCCGGCGCAGCGCCATCCGGAAGCCCCGGCCGGTCACGGAAGAAAGCCGGCTCCCTCGGCCCAGCAAAAAATAAAGCAGGCCCAGGGGCGGGAGGAAGAGCAAGGTCGAGAGCTTCGAAAGAACGGCCAATGCGAGAGCCACGGCCGACAAAACGCAATAGGCGAGGCTGGGCTGTTCGCACCAGCGCCAAAAGAAGTAAGCCGACATCAGAATAGTGGCGGCCGCGGCCATATCGACGGTAGCGAGGCCTGCGTGGGCGATGAGATTGGGGCAGCAGACAGCGAGAGCACATGCGGCGACGCCTCCCCAGGGGCCGTAGAGACAGGCGGCCCAGAGATAAACGAAACAGAACAGCATTAACGCGAACACCAGATTGCCGGTGCGAGCCAGTGAGAGGGATTTCCAATAAAACGCCAAGTCCCGGCTGGCCCAAGGGCCGTGACCCCAAAGGTCGTTGTAATGCCCGCTGCGCAGGCCGGCGAAGTAATACGGCAGTACGGCCAGAACCAGCCGGCTCAGCGGCGGATGCTGAGCCTCGATCGTATACCGGCCGCGTTCCAAAATCTCCAGCCCCGCAGTGATGTGATCGCTTTCGTCGAACGTGTCATTAAAAACGTGGTAGGTGGCGACGATACGGCCGATAAAAGCAACCAGCAAAGCCGCGAGCAGAACAGCTCGCCACTGCCTCTCAGTGTTCATACTTATGATGGGCATAGCGACGAGCAAAGTAGATGTCGCCTTCGAGGAATGAGAGTCGCTCCCGTGTGACATCGACAGACGGGACCTCAGGGCCGGTATATCCCTTCAGGGCGTAGAGCCTGTAGCCGCCTGGCCGCGCTTCATCTGCAAGCAGATGGCGCCGGCCGATACGCCCGTTTCCCTCTTCCACAAGCAGGACCGTATGCGCGGCGCGCTCAGGCGTCAGGTCCTCAAGGTGGTCATAATGGAACACACGCAGGCGCCCGCCCTCGTCGATGATGTCCGTTCCTGTCTCGAGACCGTGAACTCCGGTCACGTGCTCGGCGAAAGGCGTGGACGCCCAGCTCGCAAGGAACGCGAAATTTGGAGCGGTTCCGATCCACATGGGCGTCTGGGAAACAATGATCAGGTCGCCCGGCCTGGGGTCGGTGGCGCGCAAACTGCGGGCGACCAGCCGCAGGTTGTCGGATTGCGGTATCCAGCATTGCCGGATATCGGCCACGTTAGCGGCGGCAAGCCAGGCCATCAATGCTCCCGCCAGGGGCAAACGCAGCGCGGGGCTCCAGCATACAAGCGCCGCGATTCCGAGAGCCAGGTAGGGGCTGGGGACGTAATCATAGCGAAACTCGTGGGCCAACAGGAACCAGATGGGGCCATAGGCTGCGGCCCACAGGCCTGCGGCAAGCAGCAAGGTGCGGCGGATCGGCGCGCGGCGCGCCTCGCACATTTTCAGGCCGAAGATCACCAGCGAAGCTGCCAGAGCGGCGAACGCAAGAGCCGTAAAAGTCGGTTGGATGGCGTAGAAAGAGCCGGTGGCGAACCCGGTTAGCCTGCCGTAGGTTTCCAGGATTGAGTGGACATTGCTCCGAAGATTAGCGTGCGTGAATGAATAGCGCAGGCCAACTCCAGCCTGAATAATTCGTGCCCTGTTGATCAGCAGCGCATAGAGCGCCCCCATGATTCCCACCGTGGACCATGCGAGCAACGTAGCCTTGCGGCCGGCTTTCGAATGCAAATACCAGGCGGCCAAAGGCGCTCCGGCGAGCAAGAGGCAGAAGATCGGATCGCCTGAGAACAATGCGAGCGTCAGGAATAAAGCTTGCCGTCCGGCGGCGGGCGCCGTGAGCCGGCCGGCTGCAAAGCTTGCCGCCAGCGAGCGCATATATAGAAGAAACCAGAACGTGGACCAGATGTAATACGAACAGTTGTGGCTCCAAAACACCGGGCCGTGCGTGCTCGGCAAGAGCAGAAACACAGCTCCGCCCAGAAAGGCTGGGCCTGCTCCGATTTTTAAGCGCTCCAGAACATCGCGCAATACAAGCGCGGAGGCAACGTGCAACAGTAGGAAAACGGCGAATATCACCTTCGGCGAGTAGCCGACCGCTAAAAAGAGCAGATAGGCGAAGGAAAAACTAAGCCACTGGAAGCGGAACTGGCCGTGAAACTGGTTCTCGATGATGGCCACAAGCATCTTGATCTGGGCGGCGGCTCCGGCCTGCCGAACCTCCTGATATCGACGCAAAACGAGCCAGTCATCCAACACGAATTCCGCATGGGGCAGATACAGCAGGTAGACAGAAGCCAGAATCAGGTAGGCGGCGATGGCGTAACGGCGCTGGCTTCCGAGAGTCAAATCCTATGATAATAGTGAAATGACGTGCGCCATTTGTCACCGCCGCAAGGCCAAGCGGGATTGTCCCGCAGTCCGCTCCGCAATTTGCCCCCAGTGCTGCGGCCGCGAGCGAGAGGAGACGCTGGATTGCCCTCTCGACTGCCCCTACCTGATGGAGAGCCGGGAGCATGAAAAGCGGCCCGGGCTCGATCCGGAAAACTTTCCCTATAAAGAGATACGAATTTCGGACACGTATCTGCGGCAAAACGAGGAGTTGCTCACGGCGCTCGGAGAATTCGTGTTGGCCGCCGCCCTGAACACGCCAGGCGCGGCGGACCGGGATGTGCGCGACGCTTTGGACGCCCTGGCCCGCACGTATAAGACCCTCGAAAGCGGAGTCTATTATGAAACGGAGCCGCGGTCGCCGGTGGCTCAGGCCATCGCCAGATACATCCAGGAGGCGCTGCGGGCCTTTCGTAAGGAAGAGACCCAACGGACCGGCATGACGCGCACTCGCGACGCCGATGTGCTCGGCATCCTGGTGTTTCTGCTGCGGATGGCCCTGGACCGGGATAATGGCCGGAAGCGGGGCCGCAGCTTTATCGACTTTCTCCGCAGACACTTCGGGCCAGCGGATTCGTCTGGGAGGATCGAACTGGCCGGGGGGCGCGCTGTCGGGAGCCGCGCCTCCGGTGAGCCGTCTCTGATCGTTCCGGGATAGAGCCGCCGATATTGCTCGCGGGCGCACGCGATGATATCTTTAGGGTGCTGGCAGGCGCTGAACAGGGAACCCAGGCTGTTTGCAGCCGGCTGAGGATCGGGCTCGAAGACTCTTTCTAAGTCTCTGGCAGCGCTTTTGGCGCCAAGATCACAGTGCCAAAAGGGAGGGGAACCTTATGGCGCAGATCTCCCAAATTCTGTCCGATCGGGAGCTTTACTTCGTGGAGCCTCATCAGACGGTCTTCGAAGTCGCGACGAAAATGGCCGATCTTCATGTCGGCGCGATTCTCGTGCTGAAGGATGGAGAATTGTGCGGAATCTTCAGCGAGCGCGATCTGCTGAACCGGGTGCTGGTGGAAGGCCGGGATCCGCGCCTGGTGCGCGTGGCCGAAGTGATGACTCCCAGTCCGACAACCGTGGACGAATCAGCTACTGCGGACGAGGCGATGGAGGTCATGCACCGCCACAACTGCCGTCATCTGCCCGTGCTCAGGAACGGACGCGTCATTCAAATGATCTCGATGCGGGATCTGATGTATTACGACCTCGAGCGCAAGGCGGAAGAGATCCAGCACATGAGAGAATATATCAACGGTGCCGCCCGGTAACACTCGCCGGCCGGAAAAGGCCGCGGTCATTTTCTTTGCGCACGGCTCTTCGGTGGAATCGGCAAACCAGGCTGTTCGAGAGGTGAGCCGGGCTGCCGCCGGGAAAGCTGGTTTCGACTTGTGGTCGGCGGCGTTTCTCGAAGGCGGGCAGCCGAACCTGGCCGCCGCAGTGGCGCAGCTGGCCGCGGCCGGCGCCAGGCGCGTGATCGTGGTACCCTATTTTCTGACGTTTGGGCTTCATCTCCAGCGGGATTTCCCTTGCCTGGTAGCCGAGGTGGCCGCCGCTCACAAGGACATCGATATTGTTTGCGGCGATCCGTTGGACGGGCATCCGGGCTTAGTCGAAATCCTCGCTGAGCGCGCCCGGCAAGCGTATGAACGATGAGTTGTGAGGGTGCACAGACCGCCCGCCTGATTGAAAGCTTCCCCATAGCCCCTGACGTTCGCCACTTTCTATTCGAAGCGCCTGCCTTGGAAAGGGTAGTTTTCCAGCCGGGGCAGTTCGTCTGTTTCCATTACGAAACCGGAGGTCAGATCATCCGGCGCGCGTATTCGATCGCCTCCCCTCCGAATGGGGACAATCTCTTCGAACTGTGCCTGAAACGGATTGCGGGCGGGCCGCTCTCCAGTTACCTGTTTCAGATGCGATCCGGGGACGAAGTGCGCTTCGAGGGCCCGCACGGCGGCTTTCAGCTCCGGCAGCCTGTGCGCAATTGTTTTTTCGTGGCTGCTGGAACCGGCGTTGCTCCGATCCGCTCGATGATCGGATACCTGCTGCGTCACGGCGTTCCCCCACACCTGCAACTGCTCTTAGGCTCCAGATCGGAGGAATGCATTCTCTACCGGAGCGAGTTCGAGCAATTCGCTGCGCGCCACGCCAACTTCCGCTTTTATCCGACCTTGACCCAGGGGGGACCTGAGTGGAGGGGCCTTCGCGGACGGGTGCAGGAGCATGTGATCCGCCTGGCCGGGGATGGTCCGCATACCGACTTTTATGTTTGCGGTCCCGGCAGCATGGTCAAGGAAGTTCGCGATGCACTCGAGCGGAACGGGGCCGACCCGCGATCGATTTTCTACGAAAAATATGCCGCTTGACGCCGAACGGCGCTCCCCGGGGTGTCCGTGAACGCTCGTAATCTTGCGGCGTTTTTGGTTTTTTCGATAAAATGGAAGTGCCCCGGCATCCTTGGTGGATGCCGGGGTTTGCTCAGAGGGGCTGGCGACGAGCTGGGTCTCGTCGCCTGGGATGCTATCAGCCGTTTCCGGCTTTATTGCCTTTCTGTTTTGCAATCCCTATGCCAGATCCTGGAGCCCCACAAAACGCAACAAGATGTTGCGTTTTGCCCCTCGCAAGCGGTAGGGATCGGTTCCGACTCAAAGCTCAAATTACTCAGACCCGGTGGTTTTTACCCGGTCACGGGCGCCGGATTGACGGCGGGTCTGGTTTTCTGGTAGGTTCTGTTTAGCCCGACAATTTTTACCGCCTTAAGACGGCACCCAGGTTGGTGGCAGCCGCAGGTTTTGCTTTGGATGGAGATTGCGTGTGCCCATATTTCATCGTCGGCTCTTTACCTCTGAATCGGTTACAGAAGGACACCCGGACAAAATCGCCGACCAGGTTTCCGATGCTATCTTAGACGCCGTGCTGGCTCAGGACCCTCTGGGCCGCGTGGCCTGCGAGACGCTCGTTACCACCGGGCTGTGTTTTATTGCAGGCGAGATCACTACGACGGCCAGAGTAAATTACACCGAAGTGGCGCGGGAAACGATCCGCGGCGTGGGCTACACCCGGGCTAAGTACGGTTTTGACTCCGATTCCTGCGCCGTGATCAACGCCATTCACGGGCAGTCACCCGATATAGCGCTGGGCGTCGATCGGGACGGGGCTGGCGACCAGGGCATGATGTTCGGTTTTGCGTGCGACGAGACCGAAGAGCTGATGCCGCTGCCCATCATGTTGGCGCACAAGCTGGTCCGTCGGCTCTCAGACGTCCGGCGGTTCGGCACTTTGAAATACCTGCGCCCGGATGGCAAGTCACAGGTGACCGTGGAATACGAAGGCCACCGGGCCGTCAGAGTGGATGCCGTTGTAGTCTCGACCCAGCACAGCGCAGATATCGACCAATCTCAGTTACAGGCCGACGTGGTGGAGCACGTCATCCGCCCGGTTATACCGCGGGAAATGGTGGATTCGGGCACCAAGATCCACATCAACCCGACGGGCCGGTTTGAGATCGGCGGTCCGGCCGGCGATACCGGTCTGACGGGCCGTAAAATCATTGTGGACACCTACGGCGGAATGGGGCGTCACGGCGGCGGGGCGTTTTCGGGCAAAGATCCCACCAAGGTGGATCGTTCCGCATGCTACATGGCCCGTTATATCGCAAAGAACATTGTCGCCTCGGGCCTCGCCAAGCGCTGCGAGGTGCAGTTAGCTTACGCCATTGGCGTGGCCGATCCGGTTTCCGTTTTGGTGGATACGCAGGGAACGGGGCAAGTAGCGGACGTCCATCTGAGCGAGTTGGTCCGGGAGCTTTTCCCATTGACGCCCAAGGGCATTATCGACTATCTCCAGTTGCGGCGCCCTATCTATAAGAAGACCGCCGCATTTGGACACTTCGGCCGCAACGAGGATGGCTTCACCTGGGAGCGGACCGACAAGGCAGAGGAGTTTCGGGCCCAGGCTGCGGCCTTGATGGCCCGGGTTTAGGCCTGGCCCGGAGCCAGCCGTCGTTTTAGTTTGAAAGGTGAGGATTAGGCGTTTCTATGTCTACGGTGAATACGTCTGTACGCCACGACGTGAAAGACATCGGACTGGCGGATCTCGGGAAGAGGCGTATCGAGTGGGCCTTCCAGTCGATGCCCGTGGTTCAATCCATTCGCAAGCAGTTCATTAAGACGCAGCCGTTGGCAGGAATTCGGATTTCCGCCTGTCTGCACGTCACGACAGAAACCGCCAACTTGATGATCGCTTTGCGCGACGGCGGCGCGTCCGTCGTGCTCTGCGCGTCCAACCCGCTCTCCACGCAGGATGACGTTGCCGCCTCTCTCGTGCGGGATTCCGGGATTTCCGTCTATGCCATCAAAGGCGAAGACAACGCCACGTATTATTCCCACATCACAGCCGCCCTCGAGCACCGCCCCCAGATCACGATGGACGATGGGGCCGACCTGGTGAACATGCTCCACACCGCCCGCCAGGACATGGCTTCCGAGGTTCTGGGCGGCACGGAAGAAACCACGACCGGCGTGATCCGGTTGCGGGCCATGGCCAAGCAGGGCGTGCTGAAGTTTCCCATCGTCGCCGTCAACGACGCGATGACGAAACATTTATTTGATAACCGTTACGGTACCGGCCAGTCCACCATTGATGGTATTCTGCGGGCCACCAACATCCTGTTCGCCGGGCTGAATGTCGTGGTGGCGGGATATGGCTGGTGCGGCCGCGGCCTGGCTTCGCGCGCGAGAGGCCTGGGCGCACAGGTCATCGTCACCGAAGTGGACCCGATCCGGGCTCTGGAAGCTTTGATGGATGGTTATCGCGTGATGTCCATGCTCGACGCGGCGCCTATCGGCGACGTCTTTATCACCGTCACCGGGGACAAAGGCATTATCGGGGCGGAGCACTTCGAGCGGATGAAAGACGGCGCGATCCTTTGCAATGCGGGACACTTCAATGTCGAGCTCGATTTGGAGTGCCTGAGCAAAATCGCCCGGTCTCGCCGCCCGGTGCGCGAATTCGTTGAAGAGTTCACCCTGCGGGGAGGGAAGAAGCTGTTCGTGCTCGGCGAGGGACGCCTCATTAACCTGGCGGCAGCCGAAGGACATCCTGCTTCCGTGATGGACATGAGCTTCGCCAACCAGGCGATGGCTCTCGAGTACATGGTGAAGAATCACTCCAAGCTCGAAAAAAAAGTGTACCCGGTGCCCGAAGAGCTCGACCGGAAGGTCGCTCAGATGAAGCTGGAATCCATGGGCATCAAGATTGACCGGCTTACTCCGGAGCAGGAAAAATACCTCAGCAGTTGGTCCGAGGGAACTTAGTTTTCGTTGGAATCGGCAGGGGAGCGCCCGCCTTCCTTCCGCCCGGCGGCAGCGGCTCACATTTGGGCGCAATTTTTTCTATGCAAGACTTCGCCTTGCTGGCCCTCGATCGCGCGGTCCAGGCGGGAGCTTCCTATGCTGACGTTCGACTGGTCGAATCGGCGGAACGGCTGGTTTCCACGAAAAACGGCCGAGTCGGTCAGGCTTCTTCGTCGGAGAGTCTCGGCTTGGGCGTCCGCGTGATTGCTTCCGGGGCATGGGGATTCTCGGCCACGGACTGGCTCACAGCGGAGGGCGTCCAGGCCGCGGCCACCCGGGCCGTGGAGATCGCTCGCGCTTCGGCGCTGGTAAAGAAGCGCGACGTCGCCCTGGCTCCCGAGCAGAAGCACGAGGCGCAATGGTCTTCGCCGGTTCAGATTGATCCCTTCTCCGTTCCAGTCGATCAGACTCTTGATCTTCTGCTCAAAGTTGACGCGGAGTTGCGCCGCGTACAGGGGGTGACGCTGGCCGAGGCGGCGGTCACCTGCCGGCGCTTGCGCCAATTTTTTGCCTCCTCCGAAGGCAGCCGGATTGAGCAGACGCGATGGTACACCGGGGCGGGTTGCGTGGCGTACAGCTACTCGGGGAACGAGATCCAGAAGCGCTCCTACCCCAATTCGTTCGGCGGCCAGCATATGCTGAAGGGCTATGAACTGGTTCACGAGCTCCGGCTGCTCGAAAACGCGCCCCGCGTCGCCGAAGAAGCCGTTGCTCTGCACCGCGCCGATCAATGCCCCGAGGGAGTGTTCGATTTGATTCTCGACAGTTCACAGTTGGCGCTCCAGATCCATGAATCGATCGGCCATCCGATAGAGCTTGACCGCGTTCTGGGGGCGGAAGCCAACTTCGCGGGCATGAGCTTTCTGACTCTGGATAAGCGGGGAAAGTTGCAATACGCCTCCGAGATAGTGAATGTCGTCTGCGATGCGCGAATCGAGCACGGGCCTGGTCTCGGGACCTTTGCTTTTGACGACGAAGGCGTTCCCGCGCAAGCCACGGATATCATCCGCGACGGCCGCTTCGTCGGCTATATGACTTCCCGCGAGACCGCCGCGGAGATCGGCGAGCCGCGCTCGAACGGAACCATGCGCGCCGACAACTGGAACCATATTCCGCTCATCCGCATGACCAATGTTAGTTTGAAGCCCGGCAAAATGACCCCCGAAGAGCTGATTGAATCGACGGACCGCGGCATCTACATGGAAACCAACCGGAGCTGGTCCATCGACGACAAGCGTTACCAGTTCCAGTTCGGCACGGAAATCGGCTGGGAAATCAAAAACGGCAAGAAGGTTCGGATGCTGAAGAATCCGAGCTATAGCGGTATAACGACGGAATTTTGGAACTCATGTGACGCGATTTGCGGGCCCGAGTATTGGACTCTCTGGGGCACCCCCAACTGCGGCAAGGGCCAGCCGCAGCAGACCATGGGCACCGGGCACGGCGCCAGCCCCAGCCGTTTTCGCAATGTCAAAATCGGGGCGGCGTACGCATAGAGCCGGACGGTCCGCAAAGCGCTCGCGGCCGGCAATGATCCGAAGCAAGCGCGGCCCATTCCAAAATAGACGGTGGGCCGCGCCGTTGCCGATGGCCTTTCTTGGGGTCCCGCATGTCTGAGTTTGCGCTGCTGTCCCGCTCGCGTTGCCAGGAAATTTTCGACCGAGTAAAAAAATTCTCATCGACCGATGACTTCGAGATTCTGCTCATCGCCAGCCGCCAGGCGCTCACGCGCTTCGCTAACAACGTCATCCATCAAAACATGGAGGAGGAAACACAGGTCCTCTCCGTGCGGGTTGTCATCGGCCAGCGCACCGCGCGAGCAACCACCAACCGCTTAGACGATGACTCCATCCGGCGTGTGGTCGAGGAAGCGGCGGCGATTGCGAAATTTCAGACGCCCGATCCGGATCTGCCTCCCATGGCCGAGCCTTTCACTTATAAAACGGTCGAGCGTTTCGATGAACCGACCGCTGAGACGTCGGCCCACTGGCGCGCTGGAGAGGTGAAGGAGGCTGTTGACAGGGCTTCGGCAAATTCCATGACGGCGGCGGGCGTTTTCGCCACCGGGGCTTCGGCCGAGGCGATCCTGAATTCCCGGGGTCTGTTCGCCTACCACGCGCAGACCCGCGCTGAGGCGTCGATCACCGCCATCGCGCCCGATAGTTCCGGATGGGCGAAATCCAACTCGGTTCGGGTTCAAGAGATCGATCCGCCGGCGCTGGCTTCGCGCGCCGTAGAAATCGCCAGCGCCTCACGCCACCCGGTTAAAATGGAGCCGGGCGCTTACACCGTCGTTTTAGAAAGAGCGGCCGTCCTCGATTTGCTCGGTTTTCTGGCTTTCGATTTCAGCGCCACCGCTGTCCGAGACAAGCGCAGCTTCCTGACCGACCGCATCGGGAAGCAGCTTTTTGGCGCCAACATTACGATTTGCGATGACGTCTACCATCCCCTGCAATCGGGAGCCCCGTTTGACGGCGAAGGTGTGCCGAGGCAGCCGCTGGTTTTGGTGGATCGCGGCATCGTGCGAAACGTGGCCTACTCTCGCCGCGCCGCTAAGGCGGCAGGCGTCGAGCCTACCGGGCACGGATTTCCGCTGCCCACTGAGTATGGCGAAGCTCCGGTCAACATCGTTTTTTCCGGCGGCGACCAAAGCGTGGATCAGCTGATTCACTCCGTCGACCGGGGAGTGCTGGTCACCAGGCTGTGGTATATACGCGAAGTGGACCCCTACGAGAAAATTCTCACCGGCATGACCCGCGATGGGACGTTTCTCATCGAGGGCGGCAAAATCGTTCATGGGGTCCGCAACTTCCGGTTCAATCAGAGCATGATCGAGCTGCTGAATAACGTGGAATTGATGTCTCCGGCCGAGCGCACAGCGGGCGAAGAGGCCTTCGAAATGGTCGTGCCCGCCCTGAAGGCCCGCAGCTTCCATTTCACGGCAGTGACGAAATTCTGAGGGCAAATACTCGCGGCAATGCCTGGATGCGTTTCCACTCCATCTCGGCGATAGCGAATGCCCGCAGCGGCAACCAGTCTCACTCGACAGCGCCTACCCTGCCGGCGGCAAAAAGCCTCCGGTCCATGCGATTCAAGCGGCGCTCCATTTCCGCCGTCAGCAGGCGCCGGTGCGGAATCGTGTAGAGATACTCCGGAATGGCCCAGAGGTCTTCTTCCGCAGTCATCCAGCCGATGGAATCGAAGCGGCTCAGGTTGACGGGCCGCGAATAGGCGCGCAGCGTCTTCTCGCCTGCCGGGTTGTAATAGTGCTCGAAATAGGACATCGCCAGTTCCCGAAGGGTCCGGTATACAGGTTCGCGAAAGCGCAGCCCTGCGTAATTGGACTTGGCTATGGCGCCCCAGCAGCCATGCTGTTGGAAGACGGCGACGATGTGGTCATCGTCGCGGACGGATTCGAGATCGACGATCAGCGGCGGAAATCCGAGCACGCGCAAAGCAGCGGCTGCAAACAGAGCGCCCTCCATGCAATGGGCGACCCGATCGCGCAGCACGCGCCGCGGCGAGCGGCACGTATCGCCGTCTTTCTCTTTGTTGTATCCAATTTCGGCGTCGAGAAATTGCTGGATTTTGGCAGGTGAGGATAACTTGCGGAGCACGGCCGCCTCTCGGCGGTCAAAGCCGTTGCGCGTCATGTCTCTACCGGACAGGTTATCGCATTTTACAGCTCCTCCGCGCGGGGGCTGGAGAGCCCGCAGGCCAGCAGGGCGATGGCCTATTCGCCGGGCGGCTGCTGGCTTTCCCTTTTGACTTCTTCGCTGAGGATAATGGCTTGAGCCACTTCTTTCATTGACTTGCGCCTTTGCCGGCTCTGCCGCTGTAAAGCGAGGTAGGCCTCCTCTTCGTTGATGCCGAGCTCCCGCTGGAGGATGCCTTTGGCCCGCTCGACGAGCTTGCGCGTTTCCAGTTGATCGGAAAGGTGCGAAATTTCGCCTTCCAGACGCGCCATCTCAATTTCCGCTCCCACCAGAAAGCCGATCGTCGAAATCAACTGAATTTCACGGCGGGTGTGCGTGTGCGGCAGCCGGTGCTGGAGATTGATGACTCCTACCACGCGCCCCCGGCACAGCACCGGCACCGAGAGAAACGCCTCGTAGCGATCCTCCGGAAGCTCGCCGAAGAAGCGAAAACGCGGGTCCTGCGAAGCATCCCGGGCCACAGCTACCGGCTGCAAATGCTCGGCGACCCAGCCGGTTATTCCCTGGCCGATCCGGAGCCTCACTTTACCTACTTCTTCCGGGTGAGGATTCTTGGAGGCGCGCAGCACCAGCTCGTCACCCTCCAGCACGTAAAGAAAGCACGAGTCGCATTTGATGAGGGCCGACACGAATTGCACCACGCGGTTTAATACGACAGGCAGGGGATCGGAAGCCATACGGGTTCCGATCTCGTGCAGGAAATCTACCTCGGGATTTTCATTGGATAAAATCGGCGCGTCCACCTTCTTAAGTTAAAGCTGGCGCGGAGTACAGTCCAATCCAATGTTTTTATCGGCCCGATAATCGCTGCGGGAATTCCATCTCGCTTTATTGCAGCCGCATGAAAATTTGCAAAATTTGGCTCTCCGGCTTACTAATGGCCGGCATAACTATTTTTGATTGGACTTCCTCCGGTGAGAGCTTTATTGTTAAGACAGTCCCAGGTGACCAGCGCTTTTCTCCGCGTAGAGAAAATCACTAAAAGTGGGCTGTATGGAGTTATCGACGGTGGAGAAGAATAATTCAAACACTAAAAGGATCCTTTTGTTCGACCTTGACCGCGCGCAAGGGAGCGAACTGGAACGGGTTCTCACCTCGCAGAACCTGGTTGTGCATTCCGAGAGATCCTTGCCGCTGACACAATGTTTGCGGTTGGTCGAAGAATATCGCGCCGATCTGATCTTTTGCCCCGCCCAACGGGCGCATTACAAGAAGCTGCTGGATGCACTGGGAGAACGAAGACCGGGACTGCCCGTTATCGTGGTGAGCCCCTATCCCGAGGTGGCCGAGTGGCTGGACGCGATCGAGGCGGGCGCTTCCGATTACTGTACGCCTCCGTTTGACGCAGCGCAGATCGCGTGGATTTTGGAAACAGCGTTAAAATCCCGCTCGGTCGCCGCCTAGTCCGCCGATTTATCCGGCCCGGCGGCTTCGGCGGGTGGACCGTTGCGGCGGCTCTGCAAGATCACGCCTTCTAACACCGGCGCGTCGACGCACAGGGTCTACGGCTGGGCCTGGTATTCACGGCCCTGCTTGTCGCGTACCATGAGAGAGTTCGTAGCAGGGTCCCAGCGGATGCTGACCAGATCTTCTGCTGTCGGGCTGGGTATGGCTATCCAAGTTCTGCCGGAGTCCAGGGACCGAAAGATTTTTCCGCTGTCGGAAACCGCCCATGTGCGGTTGTCATGCGCGATCATAGCGCGAAGCGGCGCTCCTCCTGGCAAAGCGGCCACAGGTTCCAGCCAACCTCCGGCGATTCCGCCGACGACGCCGGCAGAGAAAGCACGGGACCGGGCCGGACTCGCGGCCGGCGCGGGAAACGTCTTTTTTAACGCTGGAGGCTGCCCTTTTTCGGAGCCTTCCCTCGCGAGCGGCGCCTCCGCTCGAGGCACGGGAGCCTGATCCGGGCCGCGATTTTCTTCGGCTTTTCCGGAAAGGGGCTTGTTCTGGATCGGGCTTTGCTGCGCGCGGGCGGCGGCTTGCTCAGCTTCTTCTTTTAGCAAAACCGTGTTCCCATCCTGCGGGGCGCCGCCCGAAGCTGCGCGGGCGCCTTGAGGAGCAACGGCCGCGGCGCCGGCAACCTGTGCAATCACGCCTCCATTTCCGGGGGCGGTCCTCTCAACCCGCTCTACGGCCTTCGCCTGATTTCCATTTCGAAGCCCCGGGCTGTTCTGCGCCGCATTCGAATCTCTTCGCACAGCCGCGCCTGCCTCTTGTGTTTTTTGTCCCGCTGCTTCCGTTTGGCCTGATGCCGGCGCAAGACCATTTTGCGCGTTCGAGCGGGCGGGCTGAACGCCGCGGCGAAGAATTTGACCGCGCTGGTAGTACAGCATCGACCCCACTATCAGAGCGGCCGCCAGCACAGGCGCGGGCCGCATCCAGCGCCGCCATTCGAAAATGGCTTGGCTGCGTGGCCGCTCGACATTTCCCAGACTCTCAAACAGCGCAGTCGCCGACCGGCGGCACAGGAGACAAGCCGCCAGGTGCGATTCGACACTTTGGAGTTCACGGCCCCGCAGCCTGCCTTCTGCGAAGGCCGCGACCAGCTCCTGCTCGGGATGCGAGCCGGACGGCGTTTCAGTGCTGGCCGGGCTTGGCTGACCGGAGGCCTGCAATAGCTTTCGCAGGACCTGTTCCAAAAGCCGGTTAGAAGCTGACTCGGCTGGTCTCGCCATATACTTAGTACGTTTCACCTGGTATTTCTTGCCTTATCCATTATGCCGTCAAAGTCTACGGGAGCTTCGGCAAGATGCCGGAAGCTTTCCTCGATTCTGGCGCGGCTGAAGCCCTCGTCCTGAAGCCGCTGGAGCACCTGTTTCCGCAACCTTTTACGGATGCCTTCGAGCTCCCGGCTGACAGTTGATTCATGCGCGCCCCGCATCCGGGCAATTTGCGCCAGCCGCAAACCATCGCTGTAGTACCAGGCAAGCAGCAAGCGCTGCGGCGCCTCTAGCTTCGCGATCTCTCGTCGCAGGACGCGAGCCAGCGCCGCTGCGGCGTCCCGCCCCTCGAAGCTCTCCGGATGCTCTTGTTTCGCCGGCTCAGCGGGCAGTGAGTCAAAGCCGACCAGCCTCGCTTCCCGGCGGTGGCGATCCACCTGCGCCTGATGGACAAGGGCATGCAGCCAGGTCTTGAGCGTCGAGCGGCCCCTGAAATTTCCAATCTTGCCCTGGCCGTCCATGCCATATAGCTCGGCGATAACCTGGTCCGCCAGGTCGTATTCACCTGCGGTATCGATCAGATATTGGTGATATTTTTTGTAGAACTCCTCCCAGGCCCGGCCGCTGCCTCGCGCACAGGCGGTTGCCAGCGCCAAATCTTCCAACCGCAGACTCAGAATGAATTTCCGCAGCTCGCGGCCGTCCGCTGCGGGCGCGTACCGTTTCACCGATTCCTCAATTGCCCGCACCAGATCCTCGGCGCTCAGATCATAGCGTTCGATGCCCGCAAGCCGGCAAGCCTCGGCGAAAATGCCGTCCACATCCGGGATAGTAGCATCCATTCTGTCGCTCGAACCGTGAGCTGCCGCCGAATGCCGCCTCCTCCGTAGGGCGGGCATGGCGGCGCGGAACCGCGCAGTTTCGGAAGAAAATGCGAACTCCGGAGCCCCCCCAATGCGCTGCGTTCATAATGCGGAAGTTGTGTTTGCCACAGATCCCGGAACCGGGTCATCGCGAGAACGACAGAAGCTTCTTTGTATACTCGTCATAGGTGCCGTTGTGGATGTAATGTTCACCCACGACTCCGACGCCTTTTTGAAACCAAACATCTTCCTGCCCGCCGCTGCCGAAGTGGTTGGAAAAAATATGAATGGCCCCCGCATACTCCGGAAGCAGGAATAAGCCCACACCCTCACCAGCCCGCTCGACCCGCCAGGGAATATCAGTGTTCCCCCACTGGCGGCCGGTCTGCAAAGGGAAACAGAAATCGGGTGCAATGGCGCCTTTGGCGAGATACTCCCGGTAGGTCGGGCGAAGCTGCTGTTTGGGGCCATCCCATCCGTCCGCGATCACGTATATACAATTTCCATGGACGAGATACGGCTCATGGTCACGAGTCACCAGATAGCCGGGGTGGGCGTTGCTTGGTTGCTGGACAGCCCGCAACTGGCTGTTCCGTGGCAACACGCGGCCCTTGATGGTTTGCCCGGTAGAGTTGTCTTGCTGTTGCACTTGCCGCAGCACCACAAGGCCCTCCGGAATCGTCACCCAACCGGTGACCGTTTCCTCCGTGATCCAGCGGTCTACGTCTGGCCGGCTCCGGTCACCCGATTTCCACTCGTGTTCGTATACCCAGCGGCTGCCCACCTGAAGGGGAAACCACGCCAGCGGGTCTTCCTGGGCGCCACCGACCATCGAACAAACGCACAGGGCTGTTGCTAAACGGCGCATTCGGACCATCTCGGCGCTCCTCACCGGAATTTCCTCTCCGGCGTCTCCGCTGAGGGAATTATACATGCGACTCGACCCATAAATAGAAGATGTCGCCGGCGGGTGCGGCTCAGCGCCTATCTTTCAGGTCAAGAATTGCTGTTTCAACTGCCTCGTGCCCGCCGTAGGCGCCGTGCAGCGGGTTCC
>Ga0070741_10003795_pt1 | contig 36446 bp, 29 predicted proteins | sample Coa_R1_4_FD_66440 | JGI IMG/M metagenome (GOLD analysis project Ga0070741, IMG submission 66440) | Surface soil microbial communities from Centralia Pennsylvania, which are recovering from an underground coalmine fire - Coalmine... | ecosystem: Environmental > Terrestrial > Soil > Unclassified ... | reverse complement strand
GTCCCATCAGTGCAGGCAGAATTATGCTGGAACCCGCTTCCGGGCACAAGCCTAGACTGGCAAACGGAAGCTGGAAACGCGCTGTGGAATCCGCATACACCAGATCGCAATGCAACAGCATTGTCGTGCCGATGCCCACAGCAACGCCGCTCACTGCCGCAACTATTGGCTTTTTTACTGCAGCCAGCGTCTGCAAATAAAGGATTGCCGGGCTAGTCTCCCCTGGCCGCGCATTGGCAAAATCCACCAAGTCGTTTCCTGCGGTAAAGCAGTCCTGAGTGCCTGTGAGCAGAATTACACGAACGCTGGCATCTGCATCAGCCTGTTGCAGCGCTTGATTCATGCCCAGATACATCTCCTGGGTTAGCGCATTCTTCTTTTCCGGCCGCTGCATGCGAATGGTGAGAATGCGGTCCTGGATTATTACAGAGATGAGCTCTGCCATGGACGCTCCTTTGTGGAAGCTAATTTTGAATTTGGGATTATAACCGCATCACGCGCGATCATGGCGATGCTGGTAAATTGCGGGAGGTTATTCCCTGCTGTTTTCGCGTCACCAGCATTTCATGGTGAAGGATTCTGCAGGCAAAATTCCCCTCTTAGCGACCTCGGAGTTTTTTAGGCAATCGACCTAAACTCCCGTTCCTTTAAATACCGCAGGAATCGTACGCAACAGTATTTTGAAATCCAGGCCCAAGCTCCAATTTTCTATGTACTCCAGATCAAGAGCAATGTAGTTATCGAACGAGGGGTCCTGGCGGCAGGTGATTTGCCACAGGCCAGTAATGCCAGGGACAACATCCAGACGCCGTAAATGGTCAAGGCGATATTGCTTAAACTCGCTGGGCAACGGTGGCCGCGGCCCCACAAGGCTCATGTCACCCTTCAGCACATTGATTAACTGCGGCACTTCATCCAGGCTGAACTTGCGCAACACACGGCCAACTCGCGTAATTCGTGGATCTTTAGCAACCTTGAAGAGCACTGAGTTGCGTTCGTTGCTCTCTTCCAGATTCGTTTTAAGTCCGTCAGCCCCTTTGACCATTGTCCTAAATTTATAAAAGGTGAAGAGCCGGCCTTTTTTCCCTACCCGGTGCGAACGATAAAACACCGGTCCTCTCGACTCTACTTTGAGCAATATTGCGATAAGAAGAAATACGGGCGCCAAGGCCAGCAGCAACAGACCGGCCATTACCACGTCGCAAATTCGCTTTAACATCCAGCTAGTGGCCGGAATCGGCTCACGATGCAGTACGCGCACGGGCAAGTGCGCCAGGTATTCAACCGGCGCATTTACAGCAAAACCGTCATAGAGTTCCGGCACCACCTTCACATCCAAACGAAGCCCGCGCGCCTGCAATGCCACTTTCTTCACCAGTTCGCGCTGGGAAGGAATTGTAACCACTACTTCATCAATGAAATACTGCCGGGCAATTTCAGGAAGATCAGCGGAAGCACCCAATACCTGTGGGTGCTCATGGCAACGGTCATCCAGAAAACCGATAACGCGGTATCCGGCATTTTGCTTAAGATGTTGTGCCAGTTCCATTCCCACCGTTCCTGCGCCAACAATGAGCACATTTGTCATCTGCTCATCCCGTACCACTGCCCTCCTGAAATAGATGAGGCGTAATACGTGATGCCCTGCTGTGGCCACTATGGTCCAGCCGGCAGTAAAGAACAGCATGGAATGCGTGCTCTTGCCCGTGCCGAATAAATAAAAGTACGCGGCTAAAGCCATCGCTGCGGTTAGGCCCGCTTTTACTGCAGCAAGGGCAGTATCAATAATTGGAAGCTGGTGCCGATAAAGACGGTAATAATTCGCGCACGATAGGAACAGAAAGGCATAAACAGCCACTGTCAGCCATTGCTGAAATAAAAATCCATGGACATTCAGCCGGCCGGTAGTTTTAAGCAGGCCATTATGGCTGCGGAGAATGTATATCCCGCCAATGATGGCAATGAGGGCGAAATCTATAATTGCAGCGAAGCCCGAGGCATACGTTCTTCTGGCATGTGTAACAAGTGCCGGGCGCGGCGCTTTCTCCATCTTCCTGCGTGCGGGAAGCGCTCTTGCCAGTGCTCCATTTGCAGACTTCAATGGCGCGGTTCTTTCTGTAACTTCTTCCTTACTGCTGACTTTCAAACTGCCCCCTGCCCATAGGACTTGGCAATGTGAACTCCGCTTGCCGGAATTCACATTCCTCAGTCCCTTACTATATAGTGACGCCCCCGCGCCGGGCGTTTCTTTCAATCTTCTTTTTCGTCCAAATCCGTCTAACTACTCAAGCACGTTGCCCTGTTTTGTAACTCCTGTCGCTTTCTGAGTTACAAGGATATTGTTCTGTGCGCTATGCCGTACTGTGTTCCTGATGATATGAATTGCGTTTCCCGTATGCACCTTGATGCCGTCTCCGCCGATCGTAAACACTGTGTTATCTTCCAGCGTAACCTCAGAAAGCGGGCCGCCCTGGTCCTTAGCCGGACTCCAGACAAGTAATCCTACCTGTCCTTGCTCCCCCAAATCGCCGATCACGGTGTTGCCAGCCACGCGTACATCTTGCGCAGATCTGACAGAGATTCCGGTTGAGCCGGAGCTTCCATCCGGCGCATGGCTTAGCGTGATCTTGTTATCTGTAACTGTAACTTTTTGCGATCCATCTCCCACTTCAATGGAAGTATCTTTCACTCCGTTCATCGTATTTCCTGCAATGATGATGTCGTGTGTATGTTCCCCCGCCGCTGTGGCTCCAAGGACAAAAATGCCGTCTGCCTTGGCCACATTGCTGATTTCGTTTCCCCTGATTTCCAGAAAAGCAACCATGCCTGCCGGCGGCGTATTCCCGGCGCGAATAGCCGACCCCCCTTTTACATTTTCAATATGGTTATTCAGGAGCTTGCCCCGAATGCAGCCATCGTCAAGAGCAATACCGTGAATCACGCTGTTCAGCACTGTCACGTGTTCAATACTGAAATCAACAACCTTTCGCAGATGGATAGTGCTTCCCACGCCGGTTTCATTTGCATTGTTGCCATCCAAAGCAAGGTCGTGAATTGAAATTCCGCTATTCCCATTTTCTTTGTTGGCGTTGACAATCAGATTGCTGTTTACTCCCGGCGCAAGCCGTAATACTGTACCCGGCCCCTTGCCTGCCAGTTCCACTTTGTCCGGTAAAGCCCATGGCTGTGCAGTCTCAATAGTTACGTTCCCCAGCAGAACTTTTACCATCCCATTCGATCCCGCGAATGGATCGGCTTGGGCAACTTGACTCCCTGAAATTGAAAGCGCATCACATGTGCCGCCGCTGGGACCAAGTTCCCGGATGCAGGACGCCAGCTTTTCACCCATGTTCGCGCCCTGCTGAGTTTCTACCCTGATTCGATTGTCCCCCGCAGATCGCGCACTGTGCGCCAGCAAGAAATAGTTGCTTCCAACTTGGAGCAGGCTGGCGGCCACCAGGTAATGCCAGACTATTTTTTGCAAAAGCTTAGTCATGCATCGCCATGCAATTCAGTACTCCCGATTGCGAGTTCGCTGAATCATCATTTTCCACCACGGCCACCACTTTATTCGCCAAAACAAATTGTATGTGGTGCAGGCGAAGTGCTGCGCCATCCGCCGCTCCGCTAACCACGCTGCAATTAACCGTATAGTTTGTGTCTGCGAATGGTGTCTTCCAATCCAGCTCCACGCTCAGGACAGATCCCTTGGCCACTGCACCAATTGCCTTTCGTCCGTGCTTCAAGCCGCTGCCATCACCGTCAACCTGTTTGCCAATGCTTATGCCCTGCGTAGGATTGAGCCGGCCATGATCTATGCTGACATCGCCAATGTTTGATATTTCCACGGCATCAAAGCCTGCAGTAATGTTTCGGATGTCAAACTCCTGGTTCCGATCTGCCCTCACTCCCATGGCCCAGTTTTGCGCGGTATTCCTGATTGAAATGCCTTCGTTCGCATTTAAAAACGAGGCAAAAATGCCATCCTGAAAATTTCCGCCGCTTAAAAGGTGCAGGCTGCCTTCAGGCGTGGTGCCAATTCCTATGGGTCCCCCAAAAAAGTTAAAGCCACCAGGGCCAGGGGTAAATCGAATACTTCCTGTGCCGGTTGAAGCAAAGCTCACATTGCCCGGCGTTGTAACGCTGAAATTGGTGGAAGCTGAGATCGGGCCGTTGAGAATCATGCCTCCAGCCAGAGCAAGGTTAAGATCGGCGCAAGTCTCTATGACGGGCACATGAGTTGAAAAATCACCAGCTACGGCTGTATTTTTATCTAATAGCCAGCAATCCTGCGAAATAGTGGTTCTCCATAAGCCTTTAGGCAGTGCGAAAGCATCGTCTCTGAACTCAAAGGGGTAAGGTCCAGACCTCTCGAGCCGTACCCTGCTGCCGGAAAAAACTGTCAGGACATCCGAACCAATTGGGCTTAGCGGCAAAAAGGTAAGTACGGACTGGCCTCTGCGACGGAAGCCAAGGTTTTCCGTATGCGTAAAGAACAGGTCCTGAGCAAGCGCCCAGATGTCTTGACCCGGTGAAGGCGTGTTGTCTTGGAATGCAATTTCCCCGTACATGTTATTCGGGTTCAAGCTTCTGAAGGTTAAAGACGGAATCACTCCACCGTTAGGGCCGCCGGAAGCGCTGAGAAACAATTTCGGAATAACGCCGACATTCTTATCCACAACATCCGATGTAGCGATGTACCCGTTAACAGGGATTTGTAGATTACCCTGCAGGTTTGCGTTTTGCGCAGAGATGCTGCCCGTATCGTCACGCTCAACCACGGTGTTTGGGGTTACGGCAATATTGATCTGGCTGGCGGTTGTTTGCTTGCTTCCATCAGGAAATACGATTCCCCCACCGGCACCGCTTAATTTCACATCTCCGGCAACATCCAACTGCGCCTGCGGCGTAGTTGTGCCCACGCCTAGCTTGCCGGAAACGGAGACGTTGCCTGCCGGGGTAATCTGCATCACATCAGCGCCAGCGGTCTTGTTGCGGACCACCAGAGATTCCTGCAAGTCCTGCCGCAGTGCGAGTTCCCAACTCTGGGCAGTGTTCAAAATTGCCAACCCAGAGTTCGCATCGGCAGTGGCTTCAAGTTGCACCAGTTCGGCTGTACCATCGCCAGTAATGTGCAGCACCGCAACCGGCGTTTGCGTGTTGATGCCCACCTTGCCGCCCGCATCAAATAGCGATGATTGAATAAACGTAGTTGCATCCGCATATTTAGGAATAAAGCTGGTTGGATCGGTGTTATTGGCAGTCGCAGTTGTTGGCGTAGCAACCAAAGGTTTTGCCGGGGTCGCAGGAGATGCCTGTTCAGGAGCCAAAGGCGCTTGCAAATCTTTCCATTGGACAAATGCTGCAGCGGGAAGCCCGTTCAAGGATTCTGCATCAGCCGCTTTCAGCGCATAAGGTGCGCTCACCAGAAGCACTCTGGGTTGCTCCAATTGGCCTTCGGCATGAAAACCCAGCCACTGGGCATGGTTTGCCTGAAACTGGTCCAGCGGCAATCCACCTGTGGTTGAGGCTCCAAGCAGGACGGTAAACGTACCAGAAGCGTCCGCCGTTACGATCTGGTTTTCCGTCCAGAGCGGTTGTTCATCCTGCTGTTGCGCATACATGGAAAAAACTGCGGGTATTGTTCCCGAAACAGGTCGGCCTGCTCCATCCAACAGCGTGCCTGAAAATTTCACCATCCGCGGCACCGAATTCTTGGCTATGCTGCCAGGTTGAGTGGATACATCTTGGGTAATTTGTGTTTGGGCTGGGGCAAATGCCGAAGTTATGACTATGAGAACTACAAGTAATAACTGAACCCTCGCTGCTTTGGCCATTGAAGAATCACCTTTTTCCCCTGGGAAACCGGGTTATATAAAAATTTTGCCTATTTAAATCGACAAATCGAGCACGAATCGTCTATCTGAAGAACAAGCACACCAAAACTCTCACGTAATCTTTTGCAAACTTAAAATTGCTTTTTATGCTTCTTCTGCAGCAACCACTGAACGCCCTTTAAACACTCGTATTAATCGCATAAGTGAATTCAGCGCCTCAGAATTTCTCAAATACCAAATTGTCAGATACACAATGGCGCCGCCTCCGGCGATCCAGGGAGCATATTGGGAGCCCATCCACAGCAATCCGGTACAGACAATGCCCGTGAACAGTTGGAGCCCCAATTTCCGCAACCTGAGCTTTCCAATGGCTCGTCTGTAGGCAATCAGCAAGGCTGGGTATAGAAGAATGTGGGTTATTGAAAATGCCGCCGCAGCGCCAATCGCGCCGAACTTTACGGTAAGCAGCCATGTGGTGGGCGCGTAAATAGTGAGAAAGCAGACCAGAAAAACAAAAATCGTGCGATGCCGCCCTGAAACCACAAAAGCTGAGTTCAGAATTCCCCAGAATATTGAGGAGAGGAAATAGGCCGGCGCAAGCAGCAAAAGCAGGAAAGGCAGCGCATTCCATTTGGCGCCCAATGCAAGCGGCACCCATAGTGGACTAAGCCCGGCAAACAGCACAACCGTAGGCACAAAAGCGGCTGCAGCCGTTTCCATATTGTTGTTTACATTTCTCTGCAGTTCGCCAGGGTGTTCCGCGATGCGAGCGTAAGCGCTTAAACTCAGCCGCAGGATTGCTGCCGAAGCAAAAAGGAGATTGCCAAAGAGTGAAAATGACATCTGCAACGGGGCCAACTGGGTAATGCCAGCCAGTTTTCCAACCAGAAGGGCCGGGATGAACAGAATCGCTATGTTAAGCAGGCTGTTCCCTGTCATTGTCCCGCCAAAATCGACTATGCCGCGCACTGAGCGTGGAGAAAAGAACAGTTTTGGACGAACAGGCGCAAAAAAATATGCGACGCCGGTTGAGAATATGGCGCGTGCGGCAATTGCTGCCGCCAATCCGGCTACCAAATGCCCGAAGCAGGCGAATAATATTGCCGTCATATTAAAGACGGTCAAATCAAGAATTTCGATGATCGCTACCTTTACGTAGCTGAGGTCCCGTTCCAGCAGAGCTACTGGAACGCTGCGCCAGGCATAAAAGTAAGAAGCAATCGCGGCAGCGATCAGCAAAGGCACGAGTTCCAGATGTGCATACCAATGCGCGGCAGGAACAGCGATCAAGGCAGCGCTTGCAAAAAATATGAAGCCGATCAGGTGCTGAAGAGCAAAAGTATTTCCGACGTCAGCGGTAGTGGGTGCATCGCTTTTCTTTATCAGATAAGTAGCCACGCCACGCCCCAGGATTTCCTGGCTGCTCATATATACAACTTGAGCAATGGCAAATGCGCCCCAAACTTCCGGCCCGACAAGTCGAGAAAGAACAAACGTTCCAATAATATTGATTGCAATGCCCAAACCATAACGAATGGTCAGAGCGGCCATGCTGTGACGAGCGCGCTCCTTGACGTGGGCCAGAGCAGACCCCTTGCTTGGAACATTAAGGTTCGCAGCAGAAGGCGCGATTATCTTCCCCTTGCCCGGTTGAAAATAGTTTTTGAAGCGGAGGATGCGCTTCTCCATCCCGTACCATGAGATTGCAGCTGCGCCTATGGCTAATGCGATCTTGATGGCAACCAGGCAGAAATAAAACAACTTCCCATGGGGAACATGAACGCTACGGGAAACAACATTCACCACGGCAAAGACCGGGGTGTGTAACAGATAGAGGCCATAACTTATCTGTCCTATAAATCGCAGACTTGCTCCTTCAAGAAGAGGTGCTCGTCTGCTACCTGCGCAGAGGATGGCAATTCCACCTGAAGCCCAGGCTATCCATGAATAGATCCATGCAGATTCCGTGCCGGACTTTGGAAGAGCGTGCATGAAGAGCGTTATGATTGTGGCTACGCCAAATACAACAGCGCCGATTTTGGCACGCTTCCGCCATACATCTTCGTTGAAACTCGGGCTGCGAAACAGGATGGCAATGAGCGCCCCCATAGCAAGCCCATCCAGTCGAAACCAACTGAAGGTATAAACCTGGTGCCATGAATTGCCGAAATGAACGCCCAGCAGACGCGCAAAGGGCGATAAGAAGACTATGGCCAGCAAAATGTTGCGAATTGCGCGCAGAGAAAAAAATCTGATCACAAAAGGCCAGAACAGATAAAACTGCTCTTCAATGGCAAGGGACCAGGTTGGCGTGAGGGGATAAATACCCCAGTCTGTTAAGAAAATGTTCTGTGCAAAGAACAAATAAATCAGCGGAGAATAGTGCAGAATGTTCCAGCCAGCCGCCAACTTCAGATGCGGCCCTACCAGATAAATGGCAGCAACCATTCCGTAATACAGCGGCCACACGCGGAGAATGCGGCGCCAATAGAAGCTGCGAAAGTAATTTTGTTCTTTCCTGGAATCGAGCAGAATGCCGGTGATCAAAAAACCGGAAAGGACAAAAAACAGATCAACTCCAACCCAGCCAAAGTCGGCAATAATGGCCGTGGTCTTCCCAAAAACCAGCAGATCGGGAACAAGGTGATGGAACATCACCGTAAGCACAGCGATACCGCGTAATCCGTCAAGAGCAGGAATTTGTCTACGACCACGATTGACTACGGAAACAGCGGCGGCTGCACTCATTGCGCCACCCCGGCTACTGTCTCTGGGTGAGCCAAAGATTGATGCCGGATAAATGCTTTACGAAGAACGAAGCCTGGCCTTACCCCTGTCCGTTGCATGGTGGTAAAGCTGGCCCCGCACAGAAATAAGAAGCTGGCCATGGGAATAACGCCAAAAAGCGCACCGGAGAAGACTGAGAATAGCGAGCGGGCCACTATGTTGGCCGCGGCTGCTAGAAATGCGGCTGCAATCAAAGGATCAGCGCATCTTCGTGCATACCAAAGAGAATTTCTCAAGGTTGATACCAGAAATCCGATGAGCAGCACTACGCTCAGCAGGCCGGCTTGTGACATCAATTCAAAATAGGAATCTTCTCCCACACCTGAATCCTTGCCTGCGAGTGAGAAAGCCCAGCCGCCCGACTCACCTAGTCCCTGCCCCACCAGCAATTGCGGGACCTTCTCCCATCCATTTTCAATAAATCGCAAATGGACTGAAGCGCTGTCCTCTTTAAAAGTAAAAGTGTCAGAAATGTTTGCCCAGGCCGAGGGTAGCAGAGCGACAACGCACGCCATAAGGGCTACTGGAATTACTACTTGTTTTGACTTTCCACACCACCAGGTAAGAAGCACCAAACCAAGAGCAGCCGCGCCAATTGACTCTCGTCCAATGGTAAGAACCAGCGCCACCGCAATAATAATTCCCGCCATCCACCACTTTCTGCTTTGGCGTGGATCTTCACCCGGCTTTTTCAGAAAGAGCCATGCCACACACAACAATAGGGGAAAGACGCAGGCAATGCCCATTGATAACGGATCAGCATAAGTGGAAACCAGACGGCGGATATCAAAGCGATACATGTTGGCAACCAGGCCGTCAATGACGTTGTAACCATCAATGAGGCCTTTAATGTTGACCAGAAAATTTCCTGCACCAACCGTCTCGCTCCAGAATGAGATAGGAAGAAACGCCCATTCAAAGATTCCAAACAGGGCCACGGCCACTTGAAGCCCCAGGACAAAACGAATAGCCCTGCGCAGTTCGTCCAGTTCCAGATAACTCAGCCGTCCCCAGAAATAAAAAGCTACAAGTGCAATCAAATAACGCAAGGAAACAATGCGCACAAAGAAAGGAACTGTTGAGCCAAGAATGAGCGGTGCAAAAGTAAAATAGAGCACCAGCAATACAGCGTAGGCAAAAGCAAATTTGTCCGCGGCGTTAAAACGCCAGCCCTTCTGGAAAGCACGATAACCCAGCGCCAGTAGCGCCAGCATCATCACCACTTCTTTCACTCCCATAAGCACAACCACAAGGCCGGCGGGCAGCCATCCTTGCTGATAAGCCAAAGGCAGCAGAAAGTTCTGCAGGGCCAGCCAGGTGAAATATATATATAGGAGGGCCAAGTACATCAGACTTTGGCCTCCACAACCTCAAGGGTGCAGGCCAACTCTTCCTCAATAACTCCACAAACCGCGTCGGCTGCGCTGGGGAAGTTGCGTAGATATTCGTGCAGCAGTTGATTTTGCTTTTCGCTGAAGTTGTGGCGACGTTCTGCGACCAAAAGCGATTGCAAGCATTGTTTAAGCTCCTGGCCATTACGTGCCACACCGCAAGGCTCCATAATTCCAAGCCGGTCCCGCAGCTCTTCTGGCGCAATCTGCACTACGGGTACATCAAGCGCCATGGCCTCAAGCATGGCCGTAGAGTTGCATGAGATGGCAACATCAGCAGAAGAAAGCGTTTCCTGCAAGGAAAGGTCGCGGGGAGCAATCGTAATTCGATCCAATCCGCTCAGGCGGCGAAAACGTTTTTCTGTTTCCTGCGGATGCAAACGCACCACTACGTGGAAGCGATGATCATCCAGCAGCGGTTTCAATGCCGCCAATATCAGGCGATGCTCGGCTTCACTGAACAATGGCGAATGCGATTGCGAGAAGAAAACCACATCGCAACGGCCGCAGTTTGCTCCGTTCTCTTCCCTCTTGAGCCGCATTGCAGAACGCGAATTCCGCGCCTTGGCCAGGCCATCAAACCGGGGCGCTCCTGCCACAATCAGGTTTGATTGCATACCAGAACGCGCGGCCATGTAGTCGCGGAAGCGCTGTCCCCAAACAAGATAATGCTCAGCTGAAGTCGGGAAATATTCCTGGGTAGGAAAACCGTGCTGCAATGTAAAACTTTTTACCCCGGCTTCTCGGGCCACAATACATGCCAGGTAGCTGGAAGTGGTGAAATCGTTATGCGTGATCACTGCAGCAAGTGAGCGATTCTCCGCAAAAAGCCGCTCATAAACTTCACGATACAAGTAAGCGCGCACGAGTAATGTCTGCATTACATTGCGCGAAGCGACAAACTGACGCTGATACTCTTGGGGGCAGCTCTCCAATAACAAATTGAAATCTTTTTGCGCTCTGGTCCACAGGCGGCCCATTCTCCCCTTTCTTGAGGCAAACATTTCTGCATCAAGATTGACTAGAGCTGCGCGCGCATGGGCTAATTCCGCGGCCCTGGCCTGCATCACACTATCCAGCCCCACAAAGAGCGACTCCTGCCCTAGCTTCTGCAATACGGATCGTAAAGTTCCAAACCCTGGCTCGGCAGCATAATCACAGACGAAAAGATAGCGCGAGTCGCCGGCCAGACTGGCATCAAACCCACGCCGGGCGCGCGCAGCGCGAGCCCAGACAAAAGCAGGGTATAAACGGTTTTTTACGGCAAACTTTGCCGGCGCAGAGCCTGCCTGCGCCAGATGGAAAAATGCATCAGCGCGGATGGAGTACAGGCAGCTCCCAGCAAACGGAGCAAATATGTCACAGACCGAATTCCACGTCACCGGCTTCATAGAGCTATTGGGCAACCACATAAGCTGCGCCCTCTCCCACCTCTGCTCTCATTTCATACAAGCGGCATATCTTGGGAATGTTTGCCTCCCAGGAATATTCAGCAACCACCATCTTGCTGGCGCGCTCGGCAATGAGCGAGCTTGATGGGTGAAGCGCAGCCTTTGCCGCGGCAACAAATTCAGTGGGATTGTCGTAGGTAAATAGAAAGCCATTCTCTCGATCTTTAATCAGACAGCGCGTACCGCCGGTTGCCGACGCTACTACCGGTGCGCCAAGAGCCATGGCTTCTAGAATGACTGTAGGCAATCCTTCATACTTTGAGGCCAATACCAGCGCAGAGCACGCCTGGTAAGCCGCTTTCAAATCATCGTCAGAAACTTCGCCAAGAAAGTGCACATTGTGGCTCAGCCCTATTTCGGCAGCGAGCTTTTGCCACTCGTCTCGGCATCCTGCATCAGGACCAATGAAAACTAGGCTCATGTCGCGCGGCAGCTCTGCCAGAGCGCGAACAAGAAAATCTCCGCGTTTTACGCGATCCAGCCGCCCAACCGACAAGAGAAACTTGCCAAGACCATATTTCTCCTGCCAAGCGCACACATAAGTTTCAGGCAAAGCCTGGGGCAAAGTAATTGAGTTTGGAATAATGGCCATGCGCGCAGCTTCAGCCCCGAGCATGACAGCATCATGACGATCGTTCTCCGTGAGCGCGATGATGGAGTCTGAAGCTTTCATAGCCGCTCGGCCAACCGTCTTGTCAAAAGCCAGGCGTTTGATCTTCCCGGCAAAATCCTGCGCGGGATAAAAACAGTGCGGCGTAAACGCAGTATGTATCCCAGCCTCATTAGCAGCAATCAGACAGCGCGCGACAAAAATTGATCGTGCACCGTGAGCATGTAGAACATCAGGATGTTCCGAGATAAGAAGTCTCTTTACCGTCGCCAGAGTGGCTCCACGTACCACACGCAATCCATTGCTCATGCTGTCTGACGGGACACCGGATTGGACAATTGCACATGGCTCATGCCCTAACGCACGCAGGCCTTCCGCAATGCGATATACGTGCAACTCCACGCCGCCGCGTTGCGGATAAATGCCATGCGAAATCAGGAAGATCTTCACCTTGCGTTCCGCGCCTCTGCCAGTTGTGCTGTTTCTGCTTTAACAATCTCTTCGAGACCCTTCGCTATAGAAAACGCTGGCGCCCAGCCAAGTTCGCGCCGCGCTTTAGCGATATCGGCACGAAGGTGTTGCCGGTCACTGGGACGCACGTGGCGTTCTTCAGTAATAATGTCCAGCTTCACGCCTGCGGTTTGCCCCATAATCTCTACTACTCGCGCGATGGAACACTCCTGACCTGAGGCAAGGTTGTAAACCTCGGCAACCTGTTTGCCTGAAGACAGCAGTTCACCGATTCTTATTAGCGCCTGTACCAGATCGGCCACATAGATGAAATCGCGGAAGGTATCCGTGCGGCCCATGCGTACTTTGCCGTCCTCCATTACCTGCTTGAGCACGGCCGGGATCACGTGAGGATTGGTTTCCTCCGGCCCGTAAACGTTGAAGAAACGCCCCAGGATATAAGACAATCCGGCCTCAGCGGCATAGTGCCTGACCACCCTTTCGCCCAGGACTTTACTCAATCCATAAACGTCTGAGGGGGCGGTGGGATCAGTTTCTTTGTGGGAAACGGAACATGTGTCATAAACAGCAGCGCTCGAAGCAAAAAATACTCCCTTGAGTCCTTCACACTTTTGCGCCGCTCGCATCACGTTGACTGAGCCTTCTACGTTTACTCGAATCGTTTCAGCCGGATGATCGTTGCAATAAGGAATGTAGTGAATGGCAGCCAGATGAAAGATCAACTCTGGCTTGAATTCCTGGAGAGATGCGTTTAGCCGGTCAAAATCCAGAACATCTCCGTCCACCAGCGTTGCCTGTTCCCGCCACTGCAGGCACTCGGGCCGATGGCCGGCAAAAAAATTGTCATAGGCCCATACTTGATGGCCTTCGCCAAGGAGTGCGGCAACAAAATGTGCGCCAATAAATCCCGCTCCTCCTGTTACTGCAATCCTCATTGGATCACTCCGTTCCCTGATTTCGTGCTCATGATCTGTCCACGGTGTGCCGCGGACAAGCCCCAGCGTGACGAATCCTGAATAAACTGTTTCATCCAGAGTCCCAAACAAACCGGGAGCCAATAACTCTGGTCAACTGTTGTAGAGTTACGCAGGCTCGCAACCAAATGCTTCACATCAACAAAATTTTCCAGCTCGTGATTGTCTTCAATCAGATCAGCACAGCGCCGGAACCAGAACTGCTCCGCCATGCCGAACCCGAGCTTGGTCCGGTTCCAGGCAATCTCTTCCGGCAATCGGCCATTCATCGCGCGGCGCAGGGCATATTTGCTGTAGCCGCTGTGCAGCTTCATGCGTTCCGGCAGCGCGGCGCAATACTCCACTAGCGCTGGATCAAGAAAAGGCACGCGCGTCTCAATGGAGAAGCGCATGGCATTGCGATCGAGATGCCGCAAAAGCTGAGGCAGATTAAAACGAGTTACATCGGCATCAAGCCGATGCTGTAATGGCCCTTTGCGCCATTGCTCAACCCACGTGCACTCGCGATCCTGATAAGCCCTAAAGAAATCAGCAGCCATCAATTGCGCAACGGGGTTGAATTTTTTTTGCAGCGACAACCGGATATTGGCAGGCAGATGGTTAAAGAACCCTTTGCCGCTAGCCTTTATTCCTGAATGTACTCCCCAGGAACCAAGCTCCCAGACCCATGTGATCCAATGGCCCTGACGAAGCAGGCCGGACATAAATAAAGGAAGATATACGCGTTGGTAGCCAGCAAGAAGTTCATCGCCCGCTTCACCTGTGAGCACTACCTTGATGTTTTCCCGCTGACGAATCAGCTGCAGCAGGTTGTAAGAAGCAAAGATGGAAACGTTATGGAAAGGTTGTTCCTGCGTTTCGATCAGATCAGCTAAACCACTCTCCAATGAAGATTCCGATGCCTGGATGAATGCCGGCTGCACGCTACGCATTCGCGGCAACGCGGTGCGAACGCGTGGCGATTCGTCAAACGCATGGCCCGCTGGGTAGCAATTGGTGTAAGTACGCAAACTGCTTACAAAGGCGGCTTCATGCGAACAAATGATTTCGTCGGCAAGGCTCACAATGCTGGCGGAATCCAGCCCACCACTAAAAAAGCTGGCTACCGGCACGTCACTGCGCAAGCGCAGCCGCACTGACTCATGCAGCCGCAGGCGCAAACCTTCAGCAAGTTGTTCCGTAGTGAGATTTTCCGGCAGCGTTGTGGGTTTCAGCTTGTAGTATTGCGAAATTTCCGGAGCACGGCCTGGCGCTAAAAACAAACTGGTTCCGGGCAGCAACTGGCAGATACCGGAGAAAAAAGTTTCCTCCGTGTGGTCAGCCAACCCGTACATCAGGAAATCCCAAACTAGAGGAGTATTAACTCCATTGGCGGGTCCGGCGGCAATTAATAAAGGACGAATCTCTGAGGCAAACCAGAAGTCGCCTGTAGTCGACTTGCGAAAGTAGAGTTGCTTTTCACCAAAGCGATCACGCGAACAAAAGAGCTTTTGCTCACGCATATCCCAGAGCGCAAAGGCCCACATGCCGTTTAGCCGGTGCACACACTCAGCACCCCACCGAGCGTATGACTTAAGCAGGACTTCAGTATCGGAATACGAACGGAAGCTGTGCCCCAGGGCAAGCAACTCCTGGCGCAGCTCGCGATAGTTGTAGATCTCCCCATTGAATACTAGCCAATTGCCAGTAGCCGAGTCCTGCATGGGCATGTGGCCGGCTGCGCTCAGCTCGATGATGGAGAGCCGGCGAAATCCGAATGCCGCTTTCTCATTTTGCGGCGTTATTCCATCAATGGCCGGCAGTGATGACAGTTCCGGAATCGTATCAATTCCTCGAAGCGAACGTGCCTTGCCATTACCGAGTAAGACGTAGCCTTCGTCATCGGGACCGCGATGGACCAATGCAGAAGTCGCACGCTCCAAGAGGAAAAGGCTTTCGGTAGTTATTCCGCATTCAGAGACAATTCCAGCAAAGCCGCACATGTCAGGCTTCCTCCCGCATGCGCCGGAAAAACACCTGCATAGACGCTTGGCGGGCGTGTGCTGTCGCTGAGTGCGCTATTGTCCTCTTGTCGGCGGCGATAATGTTGCCGGAACTGCTCATGCTTAATTCCAAGGGGTTATCGGGTTCGTAATTCTCGAAAAAACAGTTTCAAAAACACCAGGTCTTCCACCAAGTAACGTTTCCACAAACGACGCGGATCCTGGCCCAGCCGCCAGGTCCATTCCAGTCCCAAGCGCTGTATAAGCTGCGGGGCGCGTTTTTTTTCTCCGGCCAGCACCTCAAAGCTCCCACCTACAGGCATGACGATGCCGGAAAGTTGTTCACTATGTTCAGCAATCCATTTTTCCTGGCGCGGAGAGCCCATTCCTATGAACAACAAATGTGGCTGAGATTGCCGGATCAACTCTAGAACCTGCGTGCTGTCATTGAAGTAACCGTGATGCGATCCGGCAATCTGAAGTGAGGGAAAGCGTTGCAACAGCGCGCTCTCTGCTTTGCCCAGGGTTTCTGGTTTCGCTCCCAGCAGAAAGCAACGATAACCGCGAGAGGCAGCCAAGCCACAGAGCGCTGCCATCAAGTCCACACCTGTCACCCGAGCATGCAGTCCCCGGCGCAATAAACGAGCCGACCACAACAAAGGCGTGCCGTCGGCAAAAACCAGGTCTGCAACGCGATAATAGCGGCGAAACTCCGCATCATTGTTATAGCGGACAACATGGTCCACATTCGCTGTGAAAATCACAGAGCTCCCATTGGATTGGAGCACTGCATCCACGTGAGCAACAGCTTCCTGCATATCAAAGGTGCAAAGGTCCAAGCCAAAAAGCCGTTCCTGCGGGACCTGCAAGGCAGGCGCCGTGCCCACTGCACCGGAAATGAAGGAATCCGTCACCACTTGCTTTATCCTTTTGCGCCCGTACCGCGCAGATACATGCCCAGCAGGCGCAGCTTACTCCGTCTTTCAGGATCACGGCGCCAACGCTCAGTCATTGATTGCATAAACACAACCAGGACTGCAAAGAGCAGACCGGCCAAAGCTCCGCCGCCTGCAAATGCAGACCGCACCGGCGAAGATGGCTTTTCCGCTTCCACTGCAGGATCCAGCATCTGAATGACCGACGCATTTTTGGATTCGTCCATTTTGGCGGCTTCATATTGCCGCGCCAGGATTTCAAATAGCGTCTCGCGGTACTTAAATTCGCGGAGCTTGCGAACGTATTGCAGACCAGCTTCAGGAAGCTCTCCAGCTGTTAGTTCGCCTTTTGCATTTTTGCTCTGCAACACAGTCTGCTGTTGGTGAAGTCCTGCCAGTTCGGCGCGTAGACGCTGCAACTCCGGGTTTTGATCGGTTGCAAAAGAGGCCAGCCGCTGTAGTTCAACTTCTTTTTCAGCGATTAATGCCTGCAAATGGGCGGAGGATTCCACGGCTGCTTTAGTCTGGCCTTCCAGGCTCAGCATTCCGGTGCTTTCTTCCGTTTGCTTCATTTCCACTTCAGCTCGAGATAGATCTTCCTTGGCTTTCTCCATCTGCTGCTCATAAAAGACGCGCCGCTGTCCGGCCTCTGTCGTCGCCAGGTTCTGGTTGAGCTTGTAAAGCTCAGTTACATAGGCATTGGCCATAGCCGCCGCTTTTTTAGGATCGGGATCCAGAACAGAAATAGAAATAATCCCGTCTTTCGTCGCGGAGATCGAGCTGCGTGCAGCTAGTTTCAAGCGCGTGTCTGCCTGGGTTTTCAGGTGATATTCCTGCTTCAAATTGAACTGCTCGATCAGGGCATCAGCGATGGTGCGGCTCTGCAACATGTCAACGTAAAGGTCGCTGGTGCTTTTAAGCCCCAGATCTTTTGCACCGAACATGCTCAGCGGGCCAAGCTGACCCAGCAAGGCAGAGAGCGTTGTCTGGCTCTGTTGTGGCGGCATAATGCGCGCCACAGAGGCGTATTTTGTGGACATGATGAAGGAAAGGCCGAGCGCCAATGCGGCTCCGGCTACAAGAGCGGCCACAACAAACCGCCATCTCTTGGCCAGAGGGATGAGCATATCAAGCCAATCTTCAGCATCGCGTGAAGAGGCTGGCCGCGCATCGCCTTCTTCAGGAACCAGCACATACGTGCTCTCTTCAAACACTCGTTGTGGCCGCGTCTGCGCAGAGATCTCTGGCTGCTCAGCTTCTGAACTTCTACTATGTACTGTCTTAATCAAAACTACACTCTTCTAGTATTCCAGGCACAATCTGGGGAAAGCAGATACGGCCATGCTTTAATTTGTTTAAGTTCTAGGTCGGTGAAACTTATGTAACACAGTTGGTAAAACTCTTCAAGAATGAAGCTGCAAAAGTTCATGATGAATAATAAGGTTAAGTTAAGTAAAGTTAAGCTCTTCCAATCTATCTACTGAACTGCGTCATGGCTGCGCAACCGCCCAAATTGAAAGCCCTGACCAGCCAAGCGCTCTAAAAACACAAGCGGCAATCGTTCCCGGCCCGTATTTCAGCCTGCGGACCAGGATTTCTTTCTTCAACTGGCGCAAACGCGCACCTGCCATGACCTCAGGCAGTGTTTCCGGCATCTGATTGCGCCAACTCTGCAACGTGGTCTTAATGGAAACCGCGGTGGTCTCCAGAGCGATGGCAGGGGAATCATTCACCTCCACCCGGCTATAGCCAGCATCTTTCAGCGCCCAATGCAAACTTTGCGGGTTCCATCGCGTTAAATGATTAGGCGGATAGTCCGCCGGATCACGGTGGTTACCTGCTTTGGTCCACCGCTTAGGACCAGGCACGCTCAACATAAAGGTTGAGCGTGGAAATTGTTTTTTTATCTGGGCGATGAAGGCTGCCGGTTGCGGCAAATGCTCCAACACCTCAAATAATGTAATTACGTCAGGCTGCCAGTCACCGGGAATAGATTCCAGCGACCCGCAGACCACGCGGAATCCTTTCTCCTGCAAAAGCTTTACAGGCGCCGAACCCACCTCAACACCGGCCGCATCAAAACCCAACTGCCTGGCTCGGGCTAGAAACCAGCCCGGACCGCAACCAACGTCCAGAATGCTGGCCTTGGGTCTATTTGATTTGAGCCAGCGTAGCACTTCCAACTGTGCGGAAAAGAGCATCCAACGCGCTTCATCCAGATTGGGGCTGGCCTCAGCCAGCCACTTTAACGAAGGAACTACAAACTCAGAAGTTGCCGGTTCCGAATAAGCCAGATCGTATTCCTGGCGGTTATATTCAATCGGATCGGCAAATTCGAGCGTACAAGCTGAACAACGCACCACGGCAAATCGTCCAAACGATTCAATATGGGAGTGTGTCTGATTGCTGCAAACCGGGCACACTGTTGCCTGCCCCAACACAATTGTCGCGGTACTTGTCATATATATGAAAACTCAAACACTTAAAAACTGCTTAGTTGTTAAAAATTCACCGTGCCTGAGCGATGGCCGCGCCCATCGCCTTACTTGCCCAATTCAACTGCAAAAATTCAGCAATCCGTTTTGCCGCAAAGCCATCGCCAAAAGGATTGCTTGCCCTTGCCATAGCGAAATAAGCTTCTCGATCATCCAACAAGCGGTTCGCTTCGTCCAGTATCTTCTCCACTTGGGTCCCTACCAGCTTGACCGTTCCTGCCTCCACGGCTTCCGGACGTTCAGTGGTATCGCGCATCAACAGCACCGGCTTTCCCAGGAATGGCGCTTCCTCCTGGATTCCGCCGGAATCTGTAATGATCAGGTATGACCGCTGCATAAGGAACGTAAATGGCAGATATTCCTGCGGCTCAACCAAATGAATGTTATTCACCCCGCTTAGAATCTGGCGCACCGGCTGCTGCACGTTGGGATTCAAGTGGACAGGATAGACAATCTCTACGTCATCCCGCTCCGCCAATTTCCGCAACGCTCGGCATATCCTCTCAAAACCTAAACCAAAATTTTCACGGCGATGGCCGGTCACCAGAATCAGCCGGCGATCAGGATTGAGGTAAGCAAACTGCTGCTGTAAAGCCAGCATAAGCTGCCGGTCAGTCTGGAACCGGCAGACGATCTCACGCAAAGCGTCAATCACCGTATTGCCAGTTACTACGATCGACTGCGGATTTGCTCCTTCAGCCAATAAATTCTGGCGCGCGCGTTCGGTTGGAGCAAAGTGGAAGTGAGTGAGAATCCCAGTGAGACTGCGGTTGACTTCCTCCGGCCAAGGGGCATATTTATTCCCTGTTCGCAAACCTGCTTCAACATGGCCCACAGGAATATTGGCGTAAAACGCAGCCAGGCTGGCGGCAAAGGTCGTGGTGGTATCGCCCTGCACCAACACCAGGTCTGGGCGCCACCGGCTATAAAGATCGCGCATTCCACACAACACACCTGCCGTCAGGTCTGCCAGATTCTGATCCGGCTTCATCAAGTCAAGATCAAAATCTGGTTTGATAGCGAAGAGGCCTAGCACCTGATCGAGCATATGGCGGTGTTGCGCGGTCACGCAAACCTTGATCTCAACCACGCCCGCTTTGCGCAGCTCATGGACGACCGGCGCCATTTTGATGGCTTCCGGCCGGGTTCCGAACGTAATGAGGACCCGCTCCAACTCCAAAAATACCAACCATTCTAAGGGGTGGTGTAATTCTACTTGCAAAATAGGGCAGCCAGCGTCTTCTCTGCAAACTCAGGCGATTTTCATGACTATTTCAGAATGTCTCTTAGCTGTTTCTTAGGCAAATACTTACGGCAACAACACTTTCACCGCGGCAGCGCCCAGTACAAACTCGGTCACAATCTGAGTCCAGTCCTTGAAACCTCGCAATACCGCTCCTTTATCGAGTTTCTCCGGGACCACAACGGTATCTCCCGGCATGAGCCTCAGAGTTTTGAATCCCCCGCTGAACAATCCATGAAATGACTGGCTGCTTAAGGAGGAACCGTCAGCCCGTATGACAAAAGAGCGACCTTTATCTCCGTCACGGCTTACACCCCCGGAAAGGCGCAGATAGTCGCCCACCGTTTTGCCTGGTTTGAAAATGAAAGCATTGCTGTTGTAAACACTACCCAGCACGTTAACGGTTGCAGGACGGAATGGGACCAGCAGCCGATCGCCATCTTCAAGCACCAGATCAGGAAAGGCGTCCACACTGGTGGCTCCGGGTTTTAACTCCAGCACGATTCTGCCGCTGGCTTTCACCTCACGTAGTCTTTCCAGCAGACGACGCTGGCCCTCAAGGCTTTGCCGCTCCGCCAGGGCCTCTTCCGGTGACAGGTTTCGCTGAGATCCCGCGTTGCGCTCAATCGCTTTGCTCAGATCATCAATATATTGGTCAAGACGCCGCTGCTGTTCTTCCCGCGTGGATTCACGCGTAAACTCCGCACCGTAAAAATATGCCTGGGGCGTGAAGCCACCCACGCGAACAAGCAGATGCCTCAGAGTTTCCCCCGGTTCAACCTGGTAAACGCCCGCAGTGCGGAACTCGCCTTCCAGACGAACGAACTTGCTCTGCTGGCCAATGGGAACCTGCATATCTGCCTGCGAGAACACCGTGATCACGTCCCCCGGCTGTAGTGGAAGGTTCTGACTATCGTCGCCGGAAATGGCTTTTCCCAGATTGAACGGCAGCAATCGGGTAGTGAGATCGTCAGGATTCAGGCGTTCAATGAGCGCATACTCCCAGTTAATTTCAGCCGCAGAGCGCTTAACCTCATTCTTGATCTGTTCTTCTGTGGCTCGTTGGGCCTCAAGTCTGCCGATTGGTCTTTCTTGATTTTGTTCGGTCTCCCTTTCTCCTTGCTGGTTGCGGTTGCGATCGTTATTTAAGGATGGGTTTTCATCCTGACGATACGTGCGGTCTTGCTGGTCATCCTGCTCCGGACGCTCATTAGGGTTGGAAGAAGAATAAGAACGCTGATCGGAATACCGCTGTGTTCGATCTTTTTTCTGCTGGTCTTCCCGCAACTGAAAGCTCTCACTTTGCAGATCAAGAGCAAGGCGATTCTGCCGTTTCCAGTATTCGTATGTAATCAGGACATCACGATTGGGAATGAGGTCTTTTACGCGCATGCCTTCATGCCAGGGATAACGTCCGGGCACGGAGACATTACCGCGAAGCGTGACAGTGTTTTCAAAGCGGGGCGAGATATGCAGGAAGCGCACAACATCGCCATCGTGTAGCTCTTCTCGCAAACCAGCTGCAGACAGGGAGAACTCTTCAGCGCGGCGAGTATGGTGTTCATCAATCCGCTCGACAAGTGCTTTCTGTCCGGCAGCGGTTGTGGTTAAACCGCCAGCATAGGTGATGGCATCGCCCAACGTGTCATGGTCTTTCAATTCAAAAATGGCAGGCACGTTCACACTGCCGGAAAGCGCCACCAGATGCCCGACCGGCGCAACATAAATCACGTCGCCAGGCAGAAGCGGAGCATCTTTTGACTTATCGCCGCGCACAATGAGGTCATAAAGATCGAAACTTGTAACTTCTTTTCCCTGGCGTTTGAGCTGAATATTGCGCATTGATCCGTGGTTGGAGGGACCACCTGAAGCAAACAGCGCGTTCACCAAAGTGCTGAGTGAGCTTACGGTATAAACGCCGGGCCGCCTGACCTCCCCAACAACAAAGATCTGGATGGAGCGAAGCTCTCCCAGCGTTACGCTAAGTTCAAAATTTTTAAAGACACGTCCAATAGCATTTTTGAGCGCATCATTTAGCTGATCATAACGTAGCCCGGCAACGCTGATGGCACCTACGCGCGGCAAATAAATGGACCCGGTACGATCGACGGTGGCGCGATAGTTGATATCGATCTGGCCCCACGAGCGGATCAAAAGCTCATCGCCGGGACCAATCAGGTAGTCTGGCGTGACTGGTACGTGATCCAACGGAGCGAAGGTTGAAGGAACGTTGCGAAAGAGATTCTGACCGAAAATGGGAAGCCGCTTTCCTAAAGAGCTGGCCACAAACTGTTGAAATTCAGTGTCCGGTTCCGGCGGCAACGGCACGTATTCATTCCGTGCTCTGTTCTGTTCGCGCCCTTGGGTTTGCGTTTCTTCGTTTTCACGCTCGCGCGAGAGACCGCGCTGCTCTTGCTCTGCCGGTGTGTTGGTAATTTGTACGCCGCTGGGGCGCTCTGGAGGCACCATGGGCCGCTCCGTCTGCGCAGCGGCACCAATAACAAGAAATAAGAGGATTAAAATAATCACAACAGTTCGTAACACGATTCTCTTTTCGCTGGCAAGAACCAGATAGACTGTCGTAATTCAATAGGCACACTCTGTTGCTCCAATCTAGTGCCTTCTCTAAGGTCTACCTGGGCTAAACCACTGGGATTTGTTGCATTTAGTTGAAGCAAAACTATACAGGAAGCTTCTTCGCCTTGCTAGCTTGGAGCAAGCAATCAGTTGCTCCGATATCAGGTTCCAATCTTAGTAGGCCCTTCTTTTCCCTGATATCGCAAGAGTAGACGCAAACAAAGCAAGCGGATGAGATTGAGCCGAAACTCTCCCGAAGAGAAAGTGGCCCTGTAACCTGGGTAGAAAAGTTTCGCACGCGTTTCGTTACAAGCATCAAATGCGCGGCGTGATTTGGGAAACTGCCTGAGCGTTATGGATGAGATTGGTTTGATTGGGGCTTCTGTTGTTCTTAATCTTGCCCTGCCAAAACGCAGGCAATGCTGAGCATGTTTGCATGACAGAACAGCCGAAAATCAAATTGCCCCGTTGCTCTTTTAAATGAGTTACCCTGCAGTGCATCGCGCTTGATTGGTGGCAGCTGCGCATCCGACCTGAACCATAAACAGATATAACCCGAATTAGGGGATAATTTGACCTGTCTCTAGGAGCATCATAGAATCAATGTTGTCAGCCAAATCTGGCTGCATACCGTCAACAATTTGCTGCCCCCTCGTTCAATGGCAGGACAGCTGACTCTGGATCAGCATATCGGGGTTCGAATCCCTGGGGGGCAGCCAATTTAGAATCAGTTACTTACCTCACAATAGCCCGCACGGAAGCAATTCGGAAACAGCTCAAAAAAGCGCGGTTTGGCGCACCCCGGCTCATACTGCATGGCACACTTGCGGCACACCATTTGCTCAAAATCCTCGTAAACGACTACATTACCTGGGTTTATTAAGCAAAGACGCCCGTAACTTTCGCCTGGCGAATCCTTGACAGATAATGCATACTGCCGCAAATAAATTTTAGCGACCTGTACGAGATAAAATGCCCCGTAAGAGCAAAGAAAAAATTGTGTTTGCTGACGTCTTCGCCGGTTGCGGAGGGCTCTCGCTCGGGCTTTTGCAGGCTGGCTTAGAGGGAAGATTCGCAATTGAGCGTGACAAATTTGCATTTGCGACTCTCCGTGCAAATCTGCTCTCGCGCGGCTCAAAGTTCAAGTTTGCATGGCCCAAATGGCTCCCCAAGGAACCGATTGCAATCGGAACTTTATTACGCTCTTACAAATCACAGCTGGAACTTCTTGAGGGAGAAATAGACATTCTGGTTGGAGGCCCCCCCTGCCAAGGGTTTTCTTATGCTGGCCGTCGCAAGCACAATGATCCGCGCAACAAACTTTTCCAAGAGTATTTACGAGTCGTTGATATCATCCAGCCAAAAGCAGTATTGATTGAAAATGTACGAGGCTTCACAGCAGACTTTGATGTGGCATCAGGCGTCACAAATTACTCTCATAAACTTCGCCAGAAGCTCTCAACTCAATATGATGTTTTTGAGGCGTTACTCGACCTGTCACAATTCGGAGTGCCTCAATTGCGAACTCGGTATTTCCTTTTGGCCTTGCGCCCTGGCACATGTTTGGAGAATCCGTTCGACTTGCTCAGGGAACGTCTACCATCGTTTCTCCGTTCAATAGGCCTAAAACTGCCAGTTACGTCGTCAGCCGCGATTTGTGATCTCGAAATCTCCCAAGGAGGGAAACGACCATCCTCCGAGAATCTAAATTTCAAGGAAATCAAGTACACAAAGCCATTGACAAGCTTCCAAAAACTGATGAATGACAACGCCGTCCCAACCGATCTTCGTTTGGCGCGACATTCAGACGAGATTAGCAAGCGCTTTAAGGAAATCATTTACTTGAGTCATGCTGAAGGGCGATTGAACACAACAATTAGCGATGACACACGCAGGCGCTATGGACTCCGCAAACGAGCCTTGCGGGTTCTCGATCCAGATCGTCCAGCACCTACGATAACGAGCATGCCAGATGATCTTCTCCATTACAGTGAACCACGAACCCTAACTGTACGGGAAAACGCCCGCTTGCAAGGCTTTCCGGACTGGTTCTGCTTCAAAGGAAAATATACAACTGGTGGTCACCTACGCAGAATTGAAGTGCCTCGGTTCACGCAGGTGGCGAATGCAGTCCCACCACTCGTTGCAAAAGCCATGGGAGAGCTGCTGATTGATCTACTCAATGGAGGACGCAGAAGCCGTAGAGACCGAAGTCTCTTTGGCTTGCAACGCGAGAAGCAACGTGCGGAAATCACCGCGTAAATCCAAAATTAGTTTCCGTAATTGTTTTGCTTCGTCAAGGCTCAGTTCTTTGCCTTCGACATTAACGACGGCCTGTGCCTTGCCCGCAGGAACAAGCACAAGATGCCCAAGGCTATTTCGTTCTGGCACAACTTCGTCAATATACCTGCCCACTGTTACGCTCGCTTCGCTGTAGGATTTGAACGTCTCTTGCTTCAGCAAGTCTTTTAACATGCGCAGGCGATCATTTGCAGTGAAAGCATGATGCGCTTCAAACACGTCCATCACTGTGGTCGCAGTTTTCAATTTTTTTATCTGTTTGTCCAGGTCTTTAAGTTTTTTGTCAATTCGCTGTAATGCCTCTTCTAGCATTGCCTTTTTGCCGGCGTCATCCAATTTACCGTGAATGGCAATAAGGCAATCTTTCACCATTTGATCAATGTCGCTTGTTGCCCCCATTACGATCCCCCGCGTGTGGTCGAGATCAAGGACCTTCTTCACCAGGGAATCGAAAACGCCTAGCACTTCTTCGATAAGATCTTGCCGAGTGGCGCAATAAATTCCTTCAATGCCACGCTCATACGCCAATTTTTTGAGAGCAGCCACGTCGTTTTGAGCAGAATAAAAAACAATGTCCCTGTAGTGCACAATTTCGCGAATTACCGTCATTGCATCCTGACCTTGAGCACCGCCCTCTAACTCCCAATCCACTAAAATCAAATCAATTTCATCAGTAAAAACATCGTCTTTAATGACTTTTTGGACATCCTCGATCGTCTTACAAAGTTTGGGCTTAAAATGAAAGCCTTCTTCGTCCATTCTTTTCGCAATTCCCTTGATCTGAGCTGCCACGTGCTCGGGCTGGTCATCAACCCATAAAACATTAAAATCGAGCCTCAATTTGCTTTCCTCCCTGGGACGAGCCTTATCAGGAAAGTGGCTCCTTTGGCAGCGGGATCGTCCACTAACTCAATAGTTCCGCCCATCTCACCTAAAACCTGCCGAACATGATACAGGCCAAGCCCGGAACCATGCGTAGTCGTGTAACCCATCTCAAATATGCGTTCCTTATTTGTGCCCTTTGCCAACCCACGCCCGTTATCGCTTACACGAATCATCAGACCGTCTTTGTCGAGTTGCGACAGACTGATTTTCATTATGGAAGCTTTAGCTTTCCTCGAATTACTTATGAGGTTATCCACGATAACCGATGCATCGATAGGATTGAATCTCAATTTCAATCCAGGATGGGTATTCTCAACCTGTATACGTAACCGGGCGCTTCCAGATACACGGGCAATTTGTTCAATATAATCAGCTATAAAGCCGGGGAAATCCGTCTCAATTTTTTCGGAATCCAGTTTGAAATTAGCCCTTGCTGCAAATTTCGTTACCGCAAGCACCTTGCGATTAAGGAAAGCAATTTGCTCAATGGCTTTTAACAACGTTTCTCTCGGAATCGTTTTTTTATTCGCAGTATCAGCAAGCAGGTTCTCAATTTGCTGAGCAATGTCTACGGCATAAATGGTCGCTTGATGATGGAGGTTCAACACCGTTGACGTATCTACGTCCACCACTGATTCGAGGAAGTGGGCACGCCGACGCTCTATAGCTGCTTCGGACTTCGCCTGCTCTGCAACGGTTTCCGCCGCTTCTGCCCTTTGAGTCGCCGCCTCGGCCACCGCTCGCTCTCGGTCTGCAATCTGCCGAGCTTCTGTTTCTGATTTTTTAAGTTCTTCGAAGCGCTTTTCTGCAACATCAAGCTTTTCCAGAAGCCTTTTATCGGCAGTTTTCTCTGCTATCAGCCTGAGGCTAACGAGGGACGATTCAAAATCATTTGATCTTTCATTAATCAGGTCTATAAGTCGCTTGCTGTACTCCAGAAGCTCAACTTTGTCATTGTCTACCAGATTTGCCACGGCAGCAGAAACGCGTGCGCGGCCAGGGTCGGTCAATAACCTTGAAAGGTCTTCAGTATTAGAATCACCTTTGTCGACCCAGGAAACCGGCACAACATATTTTTCAAGGCGTTTCAGGCAATGATCCATTACAGCTTTGTGCAGCTGTTCCGTAGCAGGAGTATCGATCAATCCCTGGTTTCGACTCGACGCTTCTTGAAAGTCTCGGTCAGAGCCGTAAACATCAACGCGTCCGATAACCTCGCGCGTTCCTAGAAACCGGTTATATCCTTGTTGCTTACGGCGATCAAAGCCAAACCAGTCGTCTCCATCATTCCCGATTGGATAGACACGAAATCCATTGCGAAACAAGAAAACTGATCCAAATTGCACCGATGGAAGGCCGACCCGCCGTGCAAACGTAAGTTTCGCGGACTGATTTAGATAATAAATCTCGCACCGAAACCCGGAGTTTTCCAAATGCTTGTACGGATTGGGCTCGCGAATTTTGTAAATCACTTCACCGCGATCCGTAAGCGATGTATTTATATTTTTGCCCTCAATAGAAACTCGGATAAAAGTCGTCTTCTCTTGCAAGTCAGAGAAAATGAAATTGCCGACACGGCCATTCACCAAATCTCGCGCCAGAGGTTCTTCTCCTAACTTCGTTGCGCGCTCCTTGAGTTCCTTATCTTTATCGACTTCGGCTGGAGCAATAATGAGGATGCTAAAGCGGTCGGTAGTGTCTCCAAACGGGTTAATCAATTTTGCCAGTGATGCTTTCAATGCTACAAGGCGCGCACGATCCCACTTCCGCCTTAATTTCTTGATTTCAATAACAGTGCCGTTTTTTAGTTTTGCACCGAATTTGCGGAGGTCATCTGGCAGTTGGAATCCCTCTGCTTCGTCGTGCGACACCGGGATTTTTTCAAAATGCTCCTTGTCATTCTTCTCAAAACGCTGCCAGTCCACCGTGAGCCGATGAACGATCCCGCCTTTACTGCTTTTTACACGAGTTTGGAGGATGAGTTCTTCCCCAAGGCGATCAGAGGAGAATCGGCCTATTCCCTTGCTTCCAGCAAAATGACTCCGTTCGGCAGTAATCTGTCGGAAATCTTTTCCCGAACCGTTCTCTCTTTTTGAGGAATAAGCAACGAACAACCACTTGGTTCGCAGGTCTTCCAAGGACATGCCCGAGCCATTGTCAGCGACCACGACATTATCATTCCCAAAATAAAGGCTTACAGTGTCGGCTCCCGCGTCAAAAGAGTTTTTAACTAGTTCAAAAATAGCAACGTCGTCGTCCGTAATAAGTTCTCGTCCCAGAACTCTCTTAAGACCGGTGCTCACGTCAAAATTTAGGGTTTTTATTTCAGTTTGTTTCGGCATCTGATGCTTAGGCTCAATCCCTTTCTAGCGAAGAAAAGTGCGGAGCGCACGGACAATTCGACTCTGCTCTTTCAGTTCACATTCCCAGAGAACCTTGACATTCCAACCTAAGGCCTTCAAAGCTAACGCTGACGATTCATCTCGCTGCTTATTTCGTTCAATCTTCTTTCTCCAATATGCGCGGTTCCGGTTAGGAATTCGGATTCCTTGTCCACAATCATGGCCGTGCCAGAAACAGCCATGTACAAATATGACTTTTCGCAAGCGAGGAAATACGACATCGGGCTTCCCCGGCAGGCTCTTGGAACACACCCTAAACCGAAACCCCATTTGATGCGCGAGGCTCCGCACTGCTAATTCGGGTGCCGTATCGCGGGATCTGATCGCGCTCATAATGCGACTGCGCGCTGGTGTTGGTTTCTTTAGAGCTCTCATACTAACGTTGTGGCCAAACTCTACTTCCGAGGACAAATCCGTACCAACGCATGAACTCAGCCCAGACGGACAAGTAAGAATTGGCTCTTATGAACGCAATAATACCCAGTATTTGCGCTGGGAGGAAGAGCAGAAATTTATTGGGTAATTTACGCAATTCAATCTTTCCTATTCCGCTGAAATATTCCACTCGCTCGGCCTAGCGCCGGTATCGCGCCAAAACAAAATCCACAAGCGTTTTGTCACGCACCGCGCTCCGCACTCGCTCCTATCTAGAACTGAGCAAGAACCCTGTCGCCGTTTCGCTGTTTTTGTCCCGCTGCCGCGTGAAGTGAAGGACAAAAACAGCCGAACCCGGCGGAACAGGGGTTTTAAAAATGTTGTTAAGCAGCAAAAGCAAACCGAAGAACTCTCAAGAATTAATCCAACTCAGCCTCGACACTCTGGTAAAGACTCTCGAATCCGGTCACAGCGAGATTCTCTCTTCCTATCTCAAGGCGATGGCCAAATTTCACTACTACAGCTTTGGGAACATCCTCCTGATTGCGACACAGCGGCCCAACGCTTCTCATGTTGCAGGCCTTCGGACATGGAACGAATTAGGGCGTCGAGTTAAACGCGGCGAAAAAGGGATCATGATTTTTGCTCCGCTCATTGGATGGAAGCGGACGGAAAGCAATTCTTCAGCGGGAGACGCCAGCACAACTGAACCTGAAAAGGCGCTTCTCGGTTTTCGTGCCGTCTATGTTTTCGATGTTGAGCAAACCGAAGGCCTTCCCCTCCCCGAATTGTCCAGCACGGTCAAAGGCGACGTAGGCGACAAGCTGGAAAAACTCACCGCATTCATCGAAGAGCAAGGCATCAAGCTGGAATATTCAGACAAGATCCTTCCCGCCCGTGGACTATCTTATGGTGGACTCATTCGCATTCTGCCAGACATGCAGCCAGGGGAAAGCCTCTCTACTCTTGTTCACGAGCTAGCGCATGAAATGTTGCACAAGGCTGAACGGCGAACACTCACCACGAAAATCGTCAGAGAGACGGAAGCCGAAGCAATAGCCTTTGTAGTTTGCCATGCAATCGGACTCGATACCGGAAGCGGTTCAAGCGACTACATTCAGCTTTATCACGGCGATGCAAAATTGCTGGCTGAAAGTTTGGAAGTTGTCCAGCGCACCGCTTCAACCATCCTGGAGGCGATCAGCCCCAAGGATGAGACTTTCGGCCAACGGCCAAACCTTTTCATAGCCGCATCGGCTGGACACCCTCAGGGGGTGCGGCCATGAAAGATGTTACTGCTCTTTCCGCAGTGCAGCAGATTCGCCGGATGCGCGGAGGCTCACAATCCCATCTCATGCGTGCTTCGGATGGCCATTTCTATGTGACTAAGTTCCGAAATAACCCGCAGCATGTTCGAGTTCTCGCCAATGAATTTCTGGCAAGCCGTATCGGTTTGCACTTGGGATTGCCGACACCGGAAGTTGCAGTCATGGAAGTATCTGAATGGCTGGTCGATAACACCCCGGCGTTACAAATTAATGCAGCAGGGCTCACCCAGAGGTGTTCTAACGGCTTGCAGTTGGGCGTTCGCTACGTGGCCGACCCAGAGAACGAACTGGTTTTCGACTACTTGCCTGAATCGCTTATGTTGGACAAGGTCCGCAACATTCAGGACTTTGCTCGTGTGCTCGTTCTGGACAAGTGGACAGGAAACGCGGACGGGCGGCAGACAGTCTTCAGCAAGCCAATCAATGCCCGAAAGTACAAAGCAAACTTTATCGATCAGGGTTATTGCTTCAACTGCGCCGAATGGAATTTTCCCGATTCACCGCTACGCGGCGTTTATGCGCGAAATGCCGTCTATCAGCACATAACAGGATGGAACGCCTTTGAACCTGCCCTCAGCCGAGCCGAGAATATGGACAGCGCAGACCTTTGGAGATTTGCCGAAGGAATGCCGGAGGAATGGTGGCATCGGGGCAATCCTAGCGACTTGGAGCATCTGGTTGAAAATCTCTACCAGCGCCGATCTGTGATTCGCGGCCTGATCACAGCGTTTCGTAAATCGTCCCGCAATCCGTTTCCCGACTGGATAGCGGTTTGATAGTCACAACATATTGAAACAAGAGTGCCGGCAGCGGCGCTTTTGTGTTTAAGGCCCAAAAAAACTTTCGAGGGGCGCTCTGGCCGCGCCCCTCGTACTCCCCTGCCTCGAACGTGACGAAATCTTCAGGAGTCGGTACCTTTAAAAAGCTGCCCGAGGGAAATTCCAAAGAAATTCGTAAGCTTACAAAGCGTTGTTATGCGGATGTCCCTCTCCCCTCGCTCGATTGCACCGGCAAAAGAACGGCCGAGCTTGCTCTCGTGCGCGAATGCTTCCTGGGAGAGCCCGCGCTTTTTACGAAGTTGCCGGACGCGTTTTCCGAGATTTTGTCGCACTTTAACAGGGTCTTGCATTCGCCCTTAGAATCAAGGTAAACTCCACATCAGTCCACGCCATAACAGGCCACACCAAAACAGAGGTAATTCATTTCCGGCTTTGCCTATTTAAGTTTTGGGGTGTCTTTGGAAACTCGCTTTTGTATAAATTAGAGTTCCCAAAAAGGGGAAGGAGCCAGAACGCAGATGGGCCGGTGCTCGTAACACCGACCCACCTGCTGGACATAACAAAGCCCGTCGAGGGGGCTCAATCATGCTTGGTAAGCATCCTACATTGCCAGCGGTCTCTGCCGCCACGGCAGCCGTCCCGCGTCCCGCTTCATCTGAAATTTATAGGCTTCACTTTAAGTCCGTTCATTCTCTTATTCTGATCGAAGCCGTCATCAATCGCCTGCCAGCCAGATTGATCTTTGATACCGGCTCTACCCGCACAATCCTTTCCACGGAAATTCTTGGAATCGATCCAGCGATGATCGGGGCGAGGCAGAAACAACAATTTCCCTACGGCATCGAATCCGATCGCTCTATTGAGAGCCGGGTCAATTTTGTGCTCGACCGTTTAGAGCTGGCAGGAACACTTGTCCTTGCTGCCGATCTCGTCGAAGTAAGCCAGCGCTTGCGAATGAGGTGCGACGGTATTCTCGGCCAGGATGTGATTGGTGTATTTCAGTCAGTCCTTATCGATTATCGAAAAAACCTGCTCCAGTTGGAGAAGTAGCGCCCATTTTTCAACATTGCTCCCAATTTCTTTCCTCGGAGGTGATTTGATTTATGCGACAGTTTTTTGACAAAAGGACAATTCTTTTCCTTGCAACACTCTTTGTACTGAGCTCTACAGGATGCTCAAAAGGTGATCTCAGCCGGTCAGAAGCCAAAAAGGAGCTATCCAAGACCGTTGACATGTGCGACCCCTGCGTCATGAAGGAATATTCCGGCCATGACCTCGGAGTAAGACTCTTACAACTCGGCTATCTTGATCGCGCCAGCTTCACACTAACGCCACTCGGCGAAAACGCCCTTGGTAAAGACGCGATCACGCGCGATCCCCAAGAGAGTTACGGCTGGTTTTCTGTCGCCGCATTCAAAAAGGAAATTGATGAGGTGACGGGAATTGCCATGGCCCAGCCCGGTTCCGGGACCGCCGAAGTACAGTTCACCTATCGAATCGTCCCTCTTTTCGATTTTCTACGTGATGACCCTCGCCTCGCAATGGCCGTTTTGGATCAATATGGCAGCAATCACTTGGATCGCAGAGGAACCGTCGAACAAAGAGACGGCAAATTTATCGCCTATCACACCAAGGGCGAAGCCAACTTTAAGAAATATGACGACGGATGGAGAGTTGCGCATCCCATCGGTTATAGCAATCAGCTTTATCTCAAGATCGTCCCCTATGGGGGACTGCCACGATCACTGACGGCCCAACGGTGAAGTCCAGCGTTTTTGTGATTTTAGATTCTCTCGAAAGGTGTTCTTTCAATGATGCTTCGCTCAAAGTTGTTGAATGTTCTGCTTGCCCTCCAGATAATTATTGCCGCTACTGCCCAAGGGCAATCCCGGCCCGCACCACATGAATCCAAGCCTCTAATCGACCTGACCAGTCAACAGATTGCATTGTGCAAACTCAATGACGAGTTCTTAAACTGGCATGCACCGCCCCCGGAAACGAACACAATCAGGATGGCCACTGCCGCGCCGACCAGAGAGCCTGATTGGAACGGGCGGCTTCAAAATATTCTTGGCGATGGGATGTTTACAAACTGGAACGTCATTATTTATTCGTTCCTGGTGAACGAGTACAAAGAAATCTCTATCAACGTCGAGTTTGTGTGTCCCGTAGGCATAGTTAGCAACCAGTTCCGAATCAAGTTGTCGACCAGCGCTTTCGATCACATGCCCTGGCCTCATCAACGATCAAAATTTCCGCCGACCGATCCCAAGCTTGGCTCGGAGTTTTCCAATTTTCTCAGCGCCCGAAAACCGGGCGATAAGATTCAGGTTTCCGGCAAGATTTTCTTTGAGCGACGATATCTCGACCAACCGCTATTTCCCGTTACTTATCCAGTCGCCGGTCGGCAAAGCATGGGGGCACAAAATCTCGTTGTACGTTTTGACAAAATGACCAGATAGTCGGAAATTTTGGGGCGTTTACTCAGTCAAAGGTGACAGTAAATCGGTGACATTTCGCTCGTGATATCGATACAGTGTCAATGTAGTGCTCTACCACTGAGCTAACCGCGCTAACATCCTGACCAACAGAGTAAAAGTGCTTTTTAGCCAATTTAAGTCTTGCCAAAGGTGACAGCAAAATGGTGACATTCCGGGCATGGCGAAACGGCTCGGAATATACAAACGGGGTGATGTCTTTTGGATGAGCCACCGCCATGAAGGAAAGAGGCAATGGATTTCACTGCAAACGACCGACATGGCCGAGGCGGTCACAAGGGCCCAGGAAATCAGGGACAGGCCGATCACCCCGTTTAAGGGAACCATTTGCGATCTCATTCCAAAGTTCATAGCATTTAAAAAAAGGAACAATATTTATTCGCGAGACTCGCAGGAAAGCAAGTTTTATATTTTGCGTCTGCTAGGGAATCGGTTTCCCGATGTACCTGCCGCAAGCATTTCTGACAAACAGGTGCAGCTCTGGTACGACGAGCTGACGAAAGAAATCGAACCCTCGACCGCCGAATCTTATGTGATGGCTGCCCGCAGCTTTTTCAAATGGTGCATCGACATTGAGCGAATCAGAGCGACCAATCCAGCCCGTTCGGTTCGTCTCATTCGAGTGGATCGAAAAGCCAGACTCCGTTTCTGCACCGTAGCGCAGCGGGACGCCTTAATCGCAAATACGGAAGATGCTTCCCTCAAATTCATCCTCTATTGCGGTTTCTATGCTGGGCTTCGCAAAAATGAAATCATTGAAGCGCGCGCCGATTGGTTCGACTTAAAAAATGGGCTGCTGCACGTTCGCAAAACCAACACGTTTCGGCCCAAGGACCGCGACGAGCGCAGCATCCCACTCGCGAAGACCTTCGCGGAGTTCTTGCGCACCCATTTGCCGAAGGACGGGTTTTGCTTGAAGCCTGATGTTAGACATGGCCTGGCCCGGTATCGCTATGATTTTAGATTTCCATTTGAAGAATATGTGAAGACCCAAGAAATGGTTTGGGTTACACCTCATGTCATGCGGCACACTTTTGCATCAATTCTGGCAAGCCGGGGAGTTTCGATATTCAAAATCTCTGAGTGGCTTGGGGATGATGTCCGAGTGACACAGCGCCACTATGCAAAGCTTCTTCCGGGAGACCGCGATATTGAGAAGCTCATTGAGGATAATCCCCCTGCTCCAGACGACGCGCACAGCCCTTCAAATCCTCAAGTTTATACAGCTTCGCCTTATGCCGATCGACAACCGGCCTGATCCAGCCGGCCTTGACCATGTCTTCAAAAACCGACTTGCGACCTAGCAAAATGCCCGCACCTTCTCCATCGATCATCAATGGCTCGATTTTCACGAAATCGGAGTATTTCATCCGACCCATTTTAGAAAGATTTGCCATGTCGACAAACAATGATTTAGACATTAGCGACCATTCTCTTTACTTTCTCATTTTCTTGGGCTAACGTGTGAAATAGATCTATAAGGTATGTCGATCAAACTCAAACCCGAGACAGAGCAATTGGTCGAGGAAGAAATTCGTAACGGCCACTTTCGGAGTGTCGACGAACTCATCGTTCAAGGTGTGCAGGCCCTCCGCGAGAAATCTTCCGGTCAACCTGAGCTCGCCCACGCGAATGGCACTGTTGCCGAGGCTGTGACGCGCCTTCGTACCCTACGGAGAGGAGTCACTTTGGGCGGATTGAAAGTCAAAGACTTGGCTCATGAGGGCCATCGGTTCTAATGGAGCCGATTGTCTTAGATACATCGATTACGATGGCATGGTGTTTCGAAGATGAAGCCGTGCCTTATACCGAAGAACTCTTGAATTGGTGCGCCGCCGGAACCACCGTCTATGTCGCTTCCATCTGGCCTCTTGAAGTCACTAATGTTCTCCTGAATGCACAGAAAAAAGGCCGCGTCAATGAAAAGCAAGTTGAAGAGTTCCTCGACGTACTCCTTCATCTTCCGATTCAAGTAGAACCAGTTTTCTCAGAACGTGCATTTCAGGACATACGAAAATTGGCGCAGGCCCATCGATTAACCTCTTACGATGCAGCCTATTTGGAACTGGCGATTCGACGCCAGTTGCCGCTTGCTTCGCTTGATGGCGACCTAAGAAAAGCGGCGAACGCCGCAGGCGTCAAGCTGATCACTCTTCCTCAATCTTCTCAACCTTGATCTCGCTGACAATCGGCCCCGCCGCTTCGCCTGTTTCCAGTAACAACCCATCAGCTCTGCCCATCTGCCGAACCCGCCTCACCTGCTGCCAGCCGAAATGATCAGGCAATGATTCCAACCGTTTGCCTTTAATGGTCACCCGATGAGTTGCGAATATGACAACCACTTCCGATTCGTTTCCTTCACACCATTGGAAGCTGGAATAAGGGAAGCTCCGCTTGCGCTCTTTTAATGGCTCAAAGACCACCCCAGGCGAAGCGAACTCGCGGTCAATATAAACCGATTTTCCCGACTCAATCCCGGCCAATGGCTTAATCCTCGCGGTGAGCAAGTCCGGCCTTTTGATGGCCGAAAGCTGAAGCGATAACGTTTGTTCGTGCATTTCTACAATTGATAAAAAGTTTGCGTTGCCATTCCTGTGCCGCTTTGTGCGCCTGGGCCGTGGCGCGCCGTTTTTCTTTCCGTTCCGTTTCGTTAACCAGTTCCGTTGCTGATTGGCGCGTTGAATCCCACGTTACCGATTGGCGAAGCAAGGGGAGATTGCTTGTCACAACGCGCACGGATTTTCTGCCGCGTGTCGCCGCCACGTAGAAAAGATCCCCGTCCATTTTGTCCGCTGAAACAATAACGCCATCAGCGGTGCGGCCTTGGGACCTGTGCGCGGTCATGGCGTAGCCGTAATTCAATTGGCGATAATTGGCGGGAAGCCGCCGCCCATCCTCAAGCTGGATACGTCCTTTGGAATCAACCGAGCGAACCACAGCGACATCGCCGTTCGTAATCTGTAATCCCCGTTGCTTATGGTTCGCTTGCAAAAGGAGCTGATCCCCCGCCGCGATCTCAATCGACTGGCGGGCAAAAACGCCGAATGCGCCTGCCTGCTTTTTTGTGAGGGCAATCTCCTCTCCTTTTTCGTTCTGGGCAATCAGTTTTGATTTCTCCGTTCGCA